>Ga0208767_1000542_pt1 | contig 31277 bp, 56 predicted proteins | sample VirMetDEL_Mar_21_FD_184514 | JGI IMG/M metagenome (GOLD analysis project Ga0208767, IMG submission 184514) | Aqueous microbial communities from the Delaware River and Bay under freshwater to marine salinity gradient to study organic matter... | ecosystem: Environmental > Aquatic > Marine >... | reverse complement strand
CGCCTTCCTCCTCCTCCTCCTCCTCCTCCTCCTTCCTGTCTGAAGTAATTTTTCTTAAAATTTTCTTCACTTTTCTTGTATATAAGATATATCTGACTTATATTAGCACTGTGATTGAACGAGTCAGTCACGCTAACACAAAAACAGTTTCAATTATGACTTTACAAGAAGCAAAAGTTTACGTTCAACAGCAGGTTACTGCTAATTATGAATTCCCTCTTGACATTATCTCGTGTTCTCACGATGTTCTCGACGAGAATTCTGTCTCTATAAATTCTGAAGGTATTACTGCCGACGAATGTGATACGATAATTTCTGACGTATGGAATAGGATGCAATAATCCTGTTCTTTTGGGGGGAGGTGCGTGAAAAGATTTGTGATTAATAATAATAATTTTTTCCTCCCCCCTTTTTTTTCAACTAACCACAAAAACAATTTTAATTATGACTTTACAAGAAGCAAAAGTTTACGCCGACACTTATCGTGGTAATGTAATTAAGAATCATACTATGGGCAACTCAACTTGGGTGTTTGTTTATGGAACTTTAATGAATGACCAATGCAATCATCATTTTATTACTGGAAGCAGGGATGTTCAATACAGACCTAAGTTTACTGGTATGACTTGGGAGCATTTTCATTTTGTCTACAATAGTCCTGACTCATTTCCTATTGCAGTTCGAGCAGACAAAAACAATACGATAGACCGTAGATTTAATGGAACTGAAGTAAATGTTTTTGGAGAAGTTTACGATGTTTGTGATAACGTGCTTGCTAGAATTAGAAGGCTTGAGGGTTTTCCCGATTGGTATAAAGAATGCAAGGTTAACGTTTTAACTGATTGCGGAAAGACGGTGGAGGCTATTATGTATTATCAAGACAAACATCAATTATTGAATCGAGATGTTTTGCATTTAGGTATGTTGGGTGATTTTAGAGAAAAAGACAACATTGTTACTCATTACGGATTTTCAAACAAAATTTAATTATGGCTTATCTTATTTGTGCTAATGGGGAAGAGGTTTCTTTGATGCCTCATGAGTATGACACCCTTGGAAAGAAACAAAAACTTGTTGGAGGGTATATTGAGTATGTTTATTTGCTTCATTCTGTTTTGATTGTAAACGAAGAAGGATTGATAAATGATTTACCCGTAAACACTACTGCTACTATGTGGGCTGACAGGTTGATTGTTGGCGACTGCATAAAACTTACTAGGGAGGAATTTAATTATTCAGAAAATGTCGGTTAATCATATCATATTGCGTGAATGCTATTCAAGGGAATATTTAAAAAGACTTTTGAATATGCTGTGTATGACTACGAATTATGATTTCAATATCATTTTGTTTGGAGACAAAAAGAAGCCCGTGCATAGGGTTTTAAAATGTGTTACAAATGTTGATACTGATTTTGATAATGGAACATTCTTTTTTCTTCTTGGCTATTCAGAGCCTGAAGACACTTTCGTTTTAAACGACGAATTTGTTTCTGTGAAACGCTCTCCTTTGGTTCATGACAGTAAGAGGTATTTGGTTCGTTTTACAAATGCTGAAAAACGAAAAATCAATAGTCGAAATTATGAGGAAGTATTGAAAAATACGTTTGAATTATTTGAATCTTAGATACCTTTTTTTATATCTTTGAAATATGTCTAACCAATAAATTCTTGTGATGATAAGAAAACAAGCAATCACTCTTGAGCGAGGGTTAACTGAAAATATCGCTCTTCAAGTAACTAAAACTGCCGAAAATTATTTTGAGGATAAGTTTAATTCTAGGCTTTACTTCACAAAAAATGACGGTGCTTGGAATTATAATATTTACAACAACAAGAGGAATGAAGAAGCCATTACTTTCATAGCAAGGGGAAAAGATATTTTTGATGCTATTTCTGAAATGAGAAATATCTTATTGAAAGAATGTTCTATTAAAGAAGGTGTTCAAGTTCCCTTTAAAAACCTGTGGGAGATAGATAAAGTTGTTGATGCTAGAAAAGGTCAAATTAGAAATGAAGTTGGTGCTTTAGAAATTGCCAACGATGAATTTGATTTAACATTGGAAAAATTAGAATCGTTAAAAGAAGAAATTCTAAAACTTAAAAGTCAAGCTAATGAAAGTAATAGTTGAGTTCCGACGAAACCTTTTAAAATCATTGAAGTCAATTGATGACGATGCTTTTATGACGAAAGGTGAGGTTCAAAATTTAATTGAAAAATCTTATGCCGATGCAAAGCGAAAAGTCGACGAATCCCGAGATGAAGTCTCTTCTCTTGAGGATGAATCAGAATAATTACGATGTTTTAAAAAAAGAATCACAACGGGTCAACGCTTCCGTAACTGCGTTAATTAATATCATCATTGACAATTATGTCCAAAACACCCATTTAAAAGTAAAAGAAGATGGAGAATAACAATTCAACCGCTAGTCAAACAGAGTCAACCTATGAGTTGCCTTTAGACAAAATTCAAATTTTTAAAAACGCTGATGCAACTGATGACAACAATCAGCCAAATTTCCGAGGTGAGATAAACCAAAACGGTGTAGTTCGTAAAGTTGCTCTTTGGGTTACTACATCAAAAGCTGGCAATACCTATTTAAAAGGTTCTGTCAGTGATAAACAAGAAAAGCAAACTGCTGACGATTTCTTGTCGTAATTTGCTAGTCGATTCTTTTTTTTCAAGGGGAGGGGTTTTCCCTCCCCTTTTTTTAATTTTTAAGCTATGGATTTAGGTATGCTACAATCCCTCGGTGGAGGGCGAATCGTAAAGAAAATATTTTCTAAGTTTTTAAAAAATATTAAGCTGGAAGCAGATGAACTTCAAAGTAGTTTGATATTGTATGAAGACCACGGGGATTTAATGTTGGTAGTGGTTACATTACGATTGAATGAAAATAATAACTTAGAAGTCGCTAGGACTATTGAAGTCTTGGACATGGATAAGTTGAACGACGAATAATGCCATTACCACAACGATATTTCACAAGAAAGCTGACTTCACGAACTGTTTATCGTGATGATGCTGGTCGATTTGTAAGTAAAGAAGTTGCTTTACGCAGGGGTTTAACTCCTAATACGATTCGGTTTTATGAATATCGTGACCAAAATGGTAAACGCCGTAGTCAATCTTTTGTTTCTCGTCAACGAAAGAGGGTAATAACGGTTACTCAAGCTGGAGATTTATTAAGAAGGGAATCCGATTCTACTGCTCGTGAAGTGCAGAATTTAATTGGTGAACCTTCTTATCAGTCTATCCAGTCTCAACAATTTAGAAGGATTTTAAATGATGCGGTTAGTCGAGGTGTTGCCATTGGGGTTCAATATGGTGATACACTTTATGAAATACCTATGGAAAAGGTTGGTGATTTAGAATCGGCTTTTACTGAAATTGAATATGAGTATATCCGTTTGTTTGAGCCTTTAGCTGGTGGTGTTTATTTACAAATGCTTCATGCTGAAAGCCCAAATGCTGAACTGTTTGATTTTGATTCTTTTGAAACTGGAATTCCTGCTGAAGAAGATGATGAAGAATTAAGACAGGCGATGCAAGAGTTTCAAGAAAGTATTAATCAAATATGGAATAGATACTTTGGAAGATGAAGAAAGCAATAACCTTGAATTATCGTTTGGGTAATGAAAGGGATTTTTTAAAAAAGTGCATAAAGGAAAATAGGAACGTAACGATTAAGAGGACTAATTACAGTTTAAAAGTAGAGACTGAAAGAAGAAATTATTATTTCAGTAGCGGACAAAGCAGTGGTAAAAGGGCGTTTATTGCTTTTAACAAAATTGTAAAAGACATAAAGGCAAGCGGAATCGAGACTCCTGACGTATGCGCGAAAGACGTGAAATATTGGTGGTTTAAAGACGTTGAAAAATACCCTACTGATTTTTATAGCGTAGACATTAACAGTGCTTATCCTACGGCATTGTATAACACTGGGGCTATAACAAAAGAAACGTATGATTTTCTATGCAATAATATCCCTAAAATAGACAGGCTTAGATGTGTCGGTATGCTTGCTACTCAAAAGGGTATTTATCATTATGAACATGGTAAATTAAAAGAATTTGAAGTCGATACAAGTCAATATAGCGGATGGTTTTTTATGTGTTGTTTGCTTATTGGGGAAATAATGGATTTATGTAAAAAGAGGTATAAAGGAAATGTTATCCATTATTGGGTTGATGGCATTGCTATGAGTGAAAATCATGAAGACTGTTTACAATATGTTGAGTCTTTGGGTTATCCAAGTAAGTTAGAAAAAATAAGTGAGTGTAGGTTGGTTAATAATTGTATGATTTATAAGAAGGATGGAAAGAAAAAGTATTTACATTTACCTAGAAAAGTGAATATAACTGATGAAGAAGCCAAAAATTTCCTTCTCTACGGTGAGTTTAAGCGATGAATCTTATGGAGCATTGCTTTTAAAAATACAGGCGTTTTATGAGACGCTTCACGGTGATTATACAATAGAAACAAGCCATATTGTTTCTGACAGATTTGCAAAGAAAGCCTATTATTTCGCGGTATTAAAAAAAGGGCAACGCTCAGATTGAGAATTGCCCTTAAAAGTGATGAAGAAACAAGTCGTGAATGACTATGAAGCAAATAAACGTAGATGTTAGAAATTATTGATTTTAAACGTATATCAAAACTGTTTCCAAACGCATTTGATATATTTCAAGTTGCTGGTGATGACGGCATTAAAAATGAAAAACAAAGGTTTTTCAAATGGATGCAAGGTGAGGGTTGTACGATAAGAATGATTTATGTTCCTGAAAATTTCGTTTGGAATTGCGAAGTCAAGTATGATAAAGGAACTGGTAATTTAGTTCATGAAACATTGGCTAATTATCGTAATTATCAAGATTGCTTTTTAGAGGGGGTTATGACTGCGGTTAGTTTGCTAGAATTTAAATTTAAACCCAAGGACTACGAAAAGACTTGGCTTGATGCAATAACAATTGAGGCTTACCAACGCCATCAAGCAAAAGAATTTTGGGGTACACCGATGGGTAAGTCTTTAAAATATAAAAGTGATGTCAAAAAAAGAAACGAAAAAAAAGGTAGCGGTACTGACCCCTACTAGAGATGGGTTGGTTGATTCATCTTATGTCTCAAGTTTGGTTGAGACAGTAAAATTATTGTCCGATAAGTACAACATAAGCCCGTCAATTATTACTGGAGTAAGTGATATTGCTTTGGGTAGAACTAAATTGTGGAGTGCTTGGTATAAAAATAAAGATGTAGATTATTGTTTATGGCTTGATTCAGATATTGGTGTTAATCCAAAAGATTATGCTCGTTTGTTTGAATACATGACGGAACATGATTTAGACGCGATAGCGGTTAGTTACCCTAAAAAGGCGTATGACCCTAGAGCATTATTGCGCTCTGCACATATTTTACAACAAAATGAAGGTCAAATAGATGTTGGTGTTTCGGTTGAAGCAAGTTACACTTATGTTTCTACTGGACTGCATAAATTAATTGATGACGGAGAACTAAAAGGATTGATGACTTGTGATGGGGTTGGTTTTGGTTGTGTTTTAATTAGTCGAAAAGGTGCTGACAAATTGATGCTTTGGGCGGAAAAAAACATGGATAAAACTGAAATTGAACACGTTTTTAAAGAAAACGAAACGATAAAAGGCTATCATGTTTTTGATTCTGTGATGAATAAAGAAAACGAAGTTTTAAGCGAAGACTATTCCTTTTTTGAAAGGTGGAAAATGGCTGGTAATTCACTTTATATTTTGCCTGATGTTAAGGTTAGGCATAGTGGTTTTAGTTATTATGATGGCAATTTTCAGTCGTTTGTAAAGGTTATGGGGTATATGGACTCAAAATCGGAACCTTTAAATAAAGACTACCGTAAATAAGTGGTTAAATAAGGGTGTAGAATAAATAATAAATAAAGAGAGAATAAAAGGATGAATAACTTACAAGACAAAGAAGAAGATAAGGAGGGGTTGGAAAATCAAGAAAAACCTACTAAAAGGGGTAAAAAGCGTAATAACCCTGAAGAATCGCAGGAAATTAATAACCCTGAGTCAAATTATATTGATTCAGATAGCAAGGATATTGCAAAGAGTTTAACTGAACTTTTGTCTGTACCAACTGAAAGGGTTCAGACCGAAGAACAAACGACTCAATCAAAATCGGATGTACTTGAAGGATTTGGCTCAAGTGACAATTCTTTCAAAGAAGAATCAGATGATGAAACTGACTATGCTGAAACTTTAAATGATGATGAAGGGGGCGCGTTATTTGAGGATAGTGATTTAATGGCTGAAATAGGCGTTGAGTTAATTGATATGCTTATGACCTACGGAGCGATGGCAATTGCCAAAGATTGGGATAACGAGAAAAAGTACATGATTAAAAAGGAGCGAAAAAAGAGGTTACAAGAACCTTTAGCAAAACTCCTTGAAAATCGTGATGTAAAAGCAAGCCCTGAATTAGTATTTGCCTTTATGATTGTCGTTAGTTATAGCCCTGTTATGATAATGGCTTATCAAGAACGTCAACGAAAGTCTAAAATTAAAAAGGGAAGCCCTGTTAAAACTTCGGTTGGCATTGAGTCAGAATCAAGAGCAAGCATTTTAAATGACGATACTTTAAATGTTGAACCTCAGCGTCAAGAAGAAATGGAAAGTCCAGACGATGAAGACGCTATGGCTGAAATGATGTCTAAGATGAAGCCTAAGCGAACAAAAGGTCGTCCTGTTGGGGGTACAGATTTAAAACCTAGACAGGCGTTGTCCGAAAGTGATAGAGAAAAAGAAATCCAAAAAGCTAAGGCTTTGAGAAAAGACGGATATTCTTTTTCTAGGATAGCAAAAGAATTAAATGTCAGTGAAGCTACGGCTACTCGCTGGGTACGCAGTTAAAATGAAAAAGACAGTAAGAAACTATTTTAAATATTGGATTGATTATTACGGTCTTAATCAAGAACAGTCTATTAAAATCATGGAAAAGATTGATGAATTGTTTGAGATTTTCGATTCTATGGTCAATAAGAAAATTACAAGTGAATGGAAAAGTCAAAGAAATCCTTCAAACAAGAACGATTAGAAATTTGTAAGGCTTGTCCTCAAGGAGAATATACTTGGGGAGTGGGTTTGACTTGTGGTAAATTCGTTAGACCCGTAGAAGGCGTTAGCTGTGGCTGTAAACTAACGTGGAAGACGGGTTTAAAAAATCAAGAATGCCCACAGGGGCGTTGGAAAAAAATAGAAGATGAAAAATTGGTATCCAAAAAAATTAGACCTGCAAGTAAAGCTGACAAATCGAAGTGATTGTAATGAAGGAAGTGCTTGGGGGCAAATAGCTTACGCGATTAAAGATTTAATTTCTGACTTTAATGTTAAAACAGAACGCGCTGTTGAATTTGGATGTGAATTTGGATATTCAACTTCTGTTTTAGCAAACTATTTTGACGATGTGGTGGCTTATGACCTTTTTACAGGTGATAAACACGCTGGATTCAGAGATAATTTTAAAGAAATTACCTCAGAGGCACTGCGTGATTTTAAAAACATTACGTTGATTCAAATGAATTGTTTAGATGCAGAAATAGCGAGGGGGCAATATGATTTTGCTCATATTGATATTGTTCACGATTATGAACCAACTTACAAAGCTGGCGATATGCTTTTAAAAAGAGATGTGCCTGTTGTAGTTTTTCATGATACTCTTTCTTTTCCCGATGTTCATAAAGCGGTTTGCGATTTAGGTCAAAAACACGATTGTGATGTTTTTAATTATCCCTATTCTCATGGATTGGGAATTTTAGTAAAGCGATGAAAATAAACTTACTGCTTCCTTTAAAATGGAATGAAAAAAACTTTTATAAAGGTTTAGCTCCTGCTATTAGACTAATTAAATCTTCATTAGTTGATTTGGGTTATGAAGTGAATGAGACAAATCGAGTAAATGCAAACAGGTTAAATCTTGTTTTTTGGCAACATATGACTAGTGGTGATATTGAAGACGTTCACCTTTTAAACAGTAGAAATAGTGCGTGGTTTCAAGTAGAAAATATTGACGGTTTTAAACAATTGTCTTATCAATGGATGTATGACCTTTTTAATCAAATTGATAATGAAACTTGGTTAGGGGGTTATAAGAAAGAATATGAATGTTCTCAGTTTTGTAGTTGGTCTGAAAATCAAAATGTTTGGGATTATAGTTCTATAAATTCAAAGCATTTTAAAGGTTTACCAAAGTCTTATCATGTATTTGATTGGGCTTATCATAAAGACTTAGATAAAAGGGTTTTTGATGACAAAGCAAAGCGTGGAATTGCTTTTTATGGGGCATATTCAGAAAGAAGATTAGAGTTTGGACAGCAATTAAATGATATGGTAGACATTGAGTTAATTAGTAAAAAGTGGGGCGACGATTTAGATGAAATTTTAAAAGATTTCAGTGTCGTACTTTCTGTTGGAAGTAGGAATAAAAATTCGTTTAAGGCGATTGAATTTAAAAGAATCATTGAAAGTTTAAGAATAGCGGAATCTGTACATAAAGGCTTTCCTGTTTTAGTCGAAGAAGGTGATGACCCACAACAAAACGAATATTGGAGTCAATTTGCAGTCGTTAAGCCACTGCTTCATATACCTCATACTGCCATTAAGATGTTGAGTGATGACAATTACAAATACCTCGCTGAAGAAAAATATACCGCTTTTAAAGAAAAAACTTCAATGACTCGTACTTTGGAGCGTCTTCTCGATGAAACATTTTAAATATGGCTGAACAGACGGTACGACAGGTTCTTTTTTTTATTGTTGTTGGAACGAATGGAACGGGAAAGACGACTTTCGTAAAGCAACTCATTGGAGATAAAAAAACTTTGGTCATTGACCCTGACGGTTTGGAGTGGGGTATGTTGCCAACAATAGATATTGATGAAATAACCCTTTTAAAAGATGGTAAACAAGCCAGAATCATTGCCCCTGACTACAAAGAAATTGTCGAATTGGTCAACTACAAGCACGGGAATTTGGTTTTGGACGACTGTCGATACTACGTTAAAAGCCGAATTGAACATGGAGTCCGTCAATTACTTGTCCGTAGACGGCAAAAAGACATAGATATTTTTGCGGTTGCGCACAGCTTAAATGAAGTTCCACCGACTTTCTGGACTTTTGCTACGCACTTGGTTTTGTTTAAAATTAAAGACAACCCCGATAGATTAAAACACAATGTTCCTATCTTTCCCGTTTTAAAAGAAAAACATATACCTGAAATTAACGCTCATCCCGACCACCACTATTTTCGGGTTATACCTTTGTAAAAAATATTGTCATGCCAGCAATAACACTTGAAAACTTAAAAGCAAAAGTCGCAATTTTAAATAGGACTTTTGGGTACAAGAACCCACCTCAATACAAGAAATTGAAGTCTGGAAAATTTAAAGCGGTAGGTAAAGGGTTTCAGATTTACAGTGCTTACGGAAAAGTTCAGCTTACATGGTCTAATTATGCTAAAAACACAGGGCAAACAGATATTTCTGGGTTTATGTCAAAGCGTGATTTGGCTGACTGCATTTCTGCTATTCGAAAGGCTTATGAAATGAAGGCTAGGCGGTAAATGGAACTGCTAAACAATTTAAACTTTGATGTAGAGAAACATTTTGGTTTAGGTGTTTCTGCATTTACTGTGAAAATTCAGCAAATATGGACTGTTCCAAACTCAAGTTTACCCGCTTTACTTTTTGACGCTTCAGGAATTGTTTTTGAAGTAGCTGGTAGAGATAGAAATTACACTAGTTTAAACGGAACAAATCCTTTTTTTACTGTTGAAAACAGCATTGGCAGTGGAGCTAGTGCTATGTTGGCTTTAACCAATACAACGCGATGTAGCCCAATTCAAATCCAAGGGATTATTTATGAGGTAATTCAAACGGGTTCTGGTGTAGATTCATTGAAACAATTTAATGACGCTACTTTTACGGTTTTAAGGGGTTCTATTGACGGTCAATTGATTCAAGGTCAAGATATTCAGCCTAACTATTTAAAAAGAAATTGGCTTTATCAACAAGACAATTTTATTGTCATGAAAGGAGACTTAGAAATTGACCAAAATACGGGAATTGCTTTGGACGTTTTTGGCGATGCAATTGTGGAATTGACCTTTTTGGTGAAGGGTTTCAATTAAAATGATATAAGTTTTACTTTTTGAATTTGATTTTGACTTACTACTTTTCCGATTCATTTGAATCTTTTAAAAAAATCAAGTAAAAAATGAAAGTAGTAAATCCCGATGGCGTAAGTGCATTCACGGCAACCATCACAAACTCAAATGCAACTTCTAAAGTTTACACTTTGTTCGATGCAACGGGTATTGTTTCTGAAGTAACTGGCGCAACCGTTATTTCAGCAGTTACTTACACCGTAGGAACTCAAGACGGTGGAACAATTCCTAACACAACTTACGGAAACCCAATTGTTTTAAGTGGTTTCAACTATCAAGTTTCTTCAAATAATTCACAGTTTGCAAACAACTTTGATATTATTCGTTGCTCAATTGATGGTCGTCAAGTAACGCACCCGAATATCATTCAGAAGGCGCGTCGTAACACTCAGTTTGACTCAAACCTTTTGACTATTCAGGAGCGTGTTGTTGTTGACGGTCAAACAGCATTCCGCATTCGAGTAAACGGAACCGAAACTGTTACTTTGACATTCTTCGTAGAAGGATTCTTGAAAGGATAATCATAGAATTTAAAATTTAAGCGTATGGCACAGCAAGTATCACAGTTGGTTTTAGACCAATTGGCTTCTGACCCTGCTTACGCAATAGATTTTGTCATTGATAATAACCCTCAACAGGTTCAGGCTAATTTAGACGGCTTGAATTTGTTGGGGGTTTCTCCTCAAGATGCTACCAGAAAGGATTTAAGGAGTGCAGTATTTGCAATTGATGATGAAGAGACATTGCGACAGGTTTTGGCGGTTCCTTATGTTAATGAGAACGGAAATTACACGGGTGGCTATGAAGAATATTTAAGCGCACCTCCTACTTTGCGAAGTGGTCAAGAAAATACCACTGGCACAAATCGTAATGGAGCAGGTTTAAGTATTGTAAATGGAATTTTAAATATTGGCACTGGATATTTTGGCTATGCAAGCCAACAAGAAATCACAGAACAACAACAAATTCAGTTGCAGATGCAACAGAATCAACTAGACTACAATATTCAGGTAGAAGAAGGCAGAAAAGTTTTTGGTTTAAATCCAAATATCTTTTTGGCTTTGCTTGGCGCAGTTGTAGTTATGGTAATTGTAGTAGCGGTAAAAAATAAATAAAATGGCAGTTACAACGAATGCTCAGGATTTAACTGAAATTGCTCAAGCTGGCGAAGCGAATGCTTGTTGTCTAGCTCTTGGGGGTGATATAGTTGTTGACACAGGAACTGGTCAAGAATTATGTTCTTTTGAAACCTATGAATATGACCTAGAATTAGCTTGTCAAACGGCACAACAATATGCTCAAACGTTGCCTAGCCCACAACAACAATCAGGCGGGAATTGGCTGGCTAATAACTTAGTATCAGTAATTGATAGCCTTGGAAGTGCTGGCTCTCAAGTAATTAACGCTTTGGAAGGTAATACTGGAATGAGTCAATATGGCACACAACCTCCATCAGCTAGTGGAAGTAAAAAAAATCGTGGCTGGATTGTAGGATTATTCGTCTTGCTGATTGTAGCAGGAGTTTTTTATATGCTTCGTAAAAAGAAGTGATTGTTTAATTTAAAAATCAATGAAAATGTTGAATCGACAGACAATTATGTTGGCAGGAGTTGTTATCACAACGCTTCTTGTTTACAAGATGTACCAACAACAGCAACAAAGTCCATCTGCTTAATTTAAGTACATGAATAACAAAGAGTTAATTTACATTGGGGTCGGTCTAGCTCTTTTGTGGTGGTTTAAAAATAGACCAACCAAAACAACAGCTAGTTATTCAGAAACCGACGAAGGCGTAGTTTCTACTGAAGATGATTATTTCTTTGGAGGTGGAGGTTCTGGCTATGTTCCCACTGGAGAAGACTCCAGTAGCACACAAGGAGCCGACCCCAATAGCGAAGTTTATACTTCTGTTCCTTCAACGGGTGGGGGAACTCCAATTCCAGTTTATGACCCACCGAGTACAGGCGGAGGAACACCTACGCCCTATACACCAAGTACAGGCGGTGGAACGCCTCCCCCTTCCCCACCAATAGTGGGAGATACGGGTAGTGGTGGTTCAGGTTCGCCTAGCGTAGGAGACCCAGTAGCTCCTTCAGGCTTTACAGGCTCTGGTTCAGGCGGTTATGTGGGAGATAGCGATAACGGTAATTCCTATATGTTTGGATTTGGCGGATAAAAATTAAATTATGGCTAAAACAGAAGTATATCGTTCAGGTGGTGCAGTAGCAATTTCTATTGCTGGATTTGCTGTTCTTGCATATTTAATTTACTTGTTAAGTAAACAATTACCTACTTTGATTTCTCAATTGACAGGCGATAAAACCGTTAATGATGTTGTTGAGTCTTCAACTACTACTGACGGTACGACTGTGATAGACGAAGAAAATACTTTTGAGGCTGAAGCTAAAACTATTGCTGACGGTCAATATAACGCAATGCAGGGTAAGGGCACTTATGAACAGTCGCTATATTCTGGGGTTTCCAATTTAAATGGAGCGCAATTGCAACTTGTTTATCAAGCATTTGGTAAAAGGGATGGAAAAACTCTGTTTGAATGGTATGCTGATGAATTGTGCGATAGTTTTTTCTGTGGTTATTGGTATCAAGATACTGTTCCCAATTGCACAACTTGGAGTGATAATTGTACTGAATTAGAGTTTATGAGGGCTATTTGGCAAAAATCTGGTTTACCACTAACTTTTTAAAAAAAGATTATGCTCAATTTACCCATAGAACTTATTGAAAACTGCACCGTTACAAATCAAATTTATGATTTAGACAAGTGCCCTCAAAGCAAGGCTAGTTTTGTTCCTGAAGATTGTAAAAAAATAACTTTACAAGACAATTTATTCGTATATAACAACACTGTTTTTCCGAGTATCGTTTCTTTTATGCAAGCAGTTAATGATGACTTGCCCAAAGGAGACTTTACTAAATTCAATCAATTTCCGACAGTAAGGAGCTATCTTATTAGTTTAAAAACCGCTGTCATAAATCACAAATATTGGTTAGACGCTCAAAGTCAACAAGGAAATAAAAAGCGAAGGTGTTGTCAAAGTCAAGGTTCTATTAATAACGCTCAAGCACTTGACAATCAATTTTGGACAAAATTAAATAGCGATATACAGACTTTTGATACGTTTGTTTCTGGAGCAGAAACGGCTGAAAATATTTACTATGAGCAAGGTGAAAATAGCGCAAATTATCAAGCGTTATTAGCTGATACAAATGCTATTATTGCTCAAGCAAATACGGCTGTTGCTGAAGCTGAAGGCACAGTTGCTGGATTAGAAGTTCAGTTAATTAATAAACGATTAATGCAAATTGGACTTGTTCTAGTTTTATTGTTTATTGCTTTTAAATATTTTAAAAAATAATGGCACAAACTTGGATTATAGTCGGAACTATTGTGGGTGCAGTGGGTCTTTACTTTCTTCTTAATCATTTGTTAGAAGAAATATTGGATTCATTGGTTCCGATAATTTCGTTGGCAATAATTGGGTATTTAGTTTATCTTATTGCCAAAGCATTTTTAGGTTTTGATTTAAAGAAACTAGTTGCATGAATAAGAAAAAAATCGGAATAACGATTGGCGCGATTGCCGTTGTGGTGTTGCTTTATTTCGCTTTGAGTAAACGATTAAACGAAAATCAACAAGATTATTTGAAATGAAAATAGAAAAGCTACTTCTTTATGGAGGTTTAGGTTATCTTGCTTATCGAGCCTTTTTTAAACAAAAATCGCCGTTAACGGAAATTGAAGCTAGTGTTCAAGACCCAATTTTAAATGCAGAAGCCAATGCAGTAGGAAAAGATGGTAAATATTATTTCCGTTATGCTGGTATGTCTGCTCTTCGAAGCGACCCAATTACAGGACAAACGATTAACTGTGGCGTTGCAAACGAACCTTTTTCTTCATCTGGTATAGAAGGTCGATTTGCTCAAACAGGCGTAGCCCCAACAACGTATTATGCCATTTTTGAAATTGGAAGCAAGCGAAGTATTCAAGAGAAATACACTTTGCCAACGTCTAATTTATCGAATGGAGACAATAAGGTTAAAGTAGGCGATAGGTTGCAAATTTCAATGTTGGGAGGACAATTCTCAGCACTTGACAATCAAGTTGTAACAGTATTGCAATTAGGAACGGATTCATGCACTCCGTCAGGAAGTCCTGAAATGATGAATAGTTCTGTGGTTGTCGATATGCCTATTATTTTAGAAGGTGCTGGAGATAGTCAATATCCACCACAACAAGGTTTTGGTTATTTTGAAAAAATTTAAAAAATGAATTTGTATCAATCAGCTACGTTTCGTGGATTTAACACGGATGTAAACACAAGACGAGGGGGTTATAATCCTGGAACTATTGGCGTTAGCCGTATTCAAGGCAAGGTTTTAAATTATAACGCTCCTGCACTACAACCTTTGCAACAAGGGGCTGGAGTATCTGTTATGCGTAACCGACCAGTTAGCGCAACTATTTTAAATCCAGCTAGTTACAGCTTGTATTCTCGTACTCCAGAACAGAAGTTGTACTCAAATATGTATCGTTACCAAGGTCTACGTCGATAAAATTTAAAAAGATGAATAAAGCACTCGTGATTGGTTTGTCTATAACACTTGTTGTTGTAGCTTTTTTAATAATCAGAAACAGAAAAAAGACAAAAAACCAGACTGAACCTCAAGATTATCAATGTCCAGAATATGTTTCTAAATTTTCAGGCGAACCTGCTTTAGAAAGCTCTGAAGGAGTTGATATGGACGTAACAGTTAAAATTGGAGACTACGGAAGTGAAGTTGTTTATTTACAACAACGTCTAAATAGTCAATATGGAGCTGGCGTTACTGTTGACGGTAAGTTTGGTTGTGAAACTCATTTTGCTTTAAGTGAATTCACTGGTCTAAATGGTTCTGAGCCTATTGATTTGAATGATTTAAAATGAATTCAGGAACTTGTTTAACAGATAATCAAGGTAACCCGTTACCACAAGTAGGAGGACAATGCAATTTGGCTTCTATGCACTTGGATGCTTCTGTAATTGACACGCCAAGTGCGAGCGAAATTTATGGGCAGGGAATGGTTAATAACGGTTCGTTAGATTGGGAGTTTTATAACCTAGACCCCAATGCTACGGCTGGCGCTCCTCCTGCTTCTCAAAACGATTTTTATGGCAACCTATATTCCTTAGCTTCATTTTACAATGCTGATATGGGAGCAAGTCCAGTTAACCAACCTATGATAGAACAAGTAAGAGTTTCTGCACCAACGCCGTGCAACTGTCCGTCAAGCGACCCCGTAAAAAGTAAAGGACTGTCTGACAATCAAGTTTTATTTTTAATTGGACTCATAATTGCCATGATTTACATGGCTAAAAATTAATGGAAGTTAATCCAAATCTATTTGTCATGTTTAATTTATTTTACGGAAACAGGAAAAACAATTTAAATCGAGAATTTGGCGGTGATGTAGCTTTTACTTGTGCTTGTCGAAATTGCGACGTGACAGTACAAGTATTTGCAAGCAACATTCGTGAGGCAGCACGTCGATGCGCTAGGCGAGGCGAACGGCTTGGATGCAACTGCACTTCTATTGCTCCCGTTCAAACTGGAATTAGACGATAAAATACGATAAAATCAAAATAAAATGAATGCACTAAAAGAAATGCCAGTACGATATTATGTCGTTTTTGCGCTTTTATTCTATATCGCCTTTAAAGTATCAAAGAAATGAAACCAAGCAAAAAAACAATGAAGTGGGCAATAATCGCTGTTGTTGCGCTTTTGATTTATATGAACCGAGGTAAATTAATGTCAATGCTTAAAATGAATGGCAATGGCAAAGGCAATGGCTCAAAAGGCGCAAATCTCAGCAGTATGCCATCTACTGTTTATTTAACAACTGACTCACAAGGAAGTACCGTAAGTGTTGCTGACCAGACTAGGGTCGTTTAAAATTAAATTATGATGCTTTTTCAAATCATTGATGAACCCACACAATACATGGGTTTAAAGGAATTGTTATTGGCTTTTTTTGCTTTAGCTGAAGTAGCAGTACGTTTAACGCCATCTGAAAAAGACAATTCAATTGTAAACAAAATTGTTGCAGTATCGACCTATCTTTTAGACTTTATGATTCCTAACCGTAAAAAAGGGGGTGGTCGACTTAAAATGAATAAAGATGCTTGAAGGAGTTCTAGCTGATTTGCAAAACATGGAGATGCGCCTCTATTTTGACGACCAAGATTACGTCAAGATGGGTGTTGCGGTTTTCGCCGGTCTTTTTTTAGCTTTGATTGCAAGTGCATTTGTAATGAAAAAGTTGTGATTACAATTAAAGAACATATTGATTACTTGTTTGGAGGCGTAATGTTGATTTCTGCACCTTTTGTACCTATTATCTGCGACATTGATAACGTAATGCTTGAAGATGCAGAACACATTTTGACGATTTTGATTCAATTTGCTTCTTTAGTTTTAATCGGAGTTAGAATTAAAAAAAATCTAAATGACAATGACTCGAAAGAAACTTGAATATTTTGCTTTGCTAGTCGGGTTAGTTGGTGGACTCATTGTTATTTTCGAAAAAGTAAAAGGTTATGCCAATAAACAGTCCTGACGTTTTTTGTTTTCGCGTCGAATTAAATGGAACTGACGCAACAGTAAATAACACTCCTTTTACAGATATTGGAGTTATCAATTCAGTAGACGGAACACCCTGCACAACCTCATAAATTTAAAATATGCCTATCAACAGTCCTGACGTATTTGATTCAATTACTAACGCAGAGATTGTTAGCGGTACGGGTGGGGGCGGTGTGGCTGAAGTCCAAGTACAAGACAGTTTCGGCACTACGCTTAATGCAGTAAATACACTCAAATTTTTAAATAAAGAATTTATTGTATCCGCAGGAGGTGGGTCAAATGAAGGTGATGTTGTTTTAAGTGGGTATCAAGATATTGATACAGGTGCAGTAGTGTTAGGAGAAAACGGCGAAGCAAATCATTTCCGTTTTTACAATTGGCAGACATTTATAGGAGGTACAGTAGGATTAATTTATTCTTTTTACTACCTAGGCTCAAATCAATTTAGAGTAGCTGATAACACCGCATTAAATACTACAAACAGCTATTTAGGTATAAAGCCGTTTTCATCATCATCTACTACGATGATTTTAGAGGGCATTTGCAAGGTGGATACCACGAATTGGACGTTAAGTTTTTTGTACACAGGAGCGCCCGTATACCTTGATTCAAACGGACTAACGAGTGATACGGTTCCAACTACTGCTGGAGAGTTTGTTCGCGTAGTAGGGTATATTCTTGATTATGCAAGAGGAATCATTTATTTTAAACCTGACGATACTGTCATAGAAAGAAAGTAAAATATGCCTATTAACAGTCCTGACGTATTTGATTCAATTGGAGATGCTATTGTAGAAGGCGGTGGTGGAGGTGGAACAATTACCATTGAAGATAGCTTTGGAACAAGTATAAGTCCAGCAAGTACGATTCGATTTTTAAATAAAGAATTCGATGTAGCTAACGGAGGCACACAAATTGCCAACGTAGTAAATACTGGATACACCGAAATCGATGCTACACAGCTATCTGCAAATGGAGATTACGTAGCTTCTAACGCTTTATTGGCTTACGAATGGGTAAGTAGTAGCGTAGTAACACCGGGGTTGATATACCGATTGGCAAGTACCGGTAGCAATGTTTGGGCAATAGCTCAAGTTGGTGCAGGGGCAACCATAATTACATCGCAAAGCATATTGGGTGTATGCCCTGTTTTAAATCAAGACGGCACATCGGCTGACGGAACTGAGATGCTTTTAAAGGGAGTAGTGAAAGTAGATACTACCGATTGGTCGGGTAGTTCAACAGATATTGGTTCGCCTATCTATTTGTCGCCAAGTACCAATGGAAGAACGACAAATACACTTCCTTCTACTTCAGGACATTTCGTGCGTAAGGTAGGGTTCATGCTCGATTACACCAATGGATATATCTTTTTTGACCCCGATGCTACCGTAATAGAACTCACATGACATGGCTGAAGTTAATAAGGTTGATAATGTAGCAAAAGCAAGTATCGCTAAGATTAACGATGTTCCAGTAGCTAACATAGAGGCTATTAATCAAACTCCGTGGACGGCTCTGCCTCAGCCCTTTGTAATGGAGATTGATAGCACCAACTTAACGGCGCAGACAATGACGTTAGGTTTAACGTCTACTGGCACTTACGATTTCGATGTGGATTGGGGTGACGGTAGTCCAGTGACTACTATTACAGTTTATAATAGCCCTGACGCTACGCACGTCTATTCGGCAAGTCAGAAGTACACTATTACGCTTCAACCGAATACGGCGACTGGATTGAGGGAGTATGTATGTGGAACAAACTATTCTCCGAATAACGAAACATTAGCCTATACAAGTATTATTTCATTTGGGGATTTATACTTAAATCCAAATGTTATCAATTTATTTAATGGTTGTCAAAACTTAAATTGGAATACAGCTACGGCAGGAATACCTAAATTTTCCAGTAAACAATTTGACAATAACGCTTTTAGGGATTGCGATTCACTTACGGCAGATATAAGCGGTTGGGGTACTGCTGGTAGCCCAATTACGGGAACTATGGTGCGTTTTTATTTTTTATCAAGACCGGGTGTTACCAATGCTTTCAACGCAAATTTTGTTGCCAACCCAAGTAACTTAGAAAGTGCATTTTCTAGTGCTGATTACAACAATCCTCTAAGTAATTACGATACTTCGGGCGTAAGCAATTTTTCAAGCGCATTTACTAGTAATAGTATTTTCAATCAAGACATAAGTATGTGGGATACGTCTAGCGCAACCAATATGTCTTCTATGTTTAATAATGCTACTAGTTTTAATCAAAATTTACCTAATTGGAGCGTAAGTAGCGTAACCAATATGTCTTCTATGTTTAACAGGGCTTCTGCGTTTAATGGAACATTAACAAATTGGACGACGACTTCTCTTGTTTTGGTCACACAAATGTTTCAACAGGCTATTAATTTTAATCAGCCTTTAGACCACTTTGATGTCTCGAATGTCACTTCGTTTAATTTTATGTTTTATATAGCTTCTTCTTTTAATCAAGATTTAAATAGCTGGAATACAGCAAGCGCAACGAGTTTTTTTAGGATGTTTAGAAGCGCAAGCGTATTTAATGGAAACATAAGTTCTTGGAACACGTCAAGCGTAACCAACTTTCGAGGTATGTTTAGAAGCTCTGTATCGTTTACTGGCAATTGGGGGGCAAGTGGAAATATAGGCTCTTGGAATACGTCTAGCGCAACCAACTTTCGAGATATGTTTTCCAACGCTCTTAATATGACTGCTGATTTAAGAAACTGGGATGTAAGTTCCGTAAGTGACTTCAATGGTATGTTTTCTAATGCGAGTTCTACAAGTTTTGTTTTAAATCTTTGGAGATTATACAGCGCAACGAATTTGACTAATTTTGCTTCAGGCGCAGTATTTACCGACCAACAATGCGAAGACGCTTTTGTGGCGTGGAGCAACGACCCACTTACGGCTACCAACGTAAATGCTACCAATATTTGGGGAAGTAGAACGTATCCAATTGGTGGAGCGATGGAGACGGCGACAATTAAATTGACGGGCGCTACCTACAATTGGACAGTAACAGGATTAACTTTCGTATGACATGGCTGAAGTTAATAAAGTTGATAATGTAGCAAAAGCAAGTATCGCTAAGATTAACGATGTTCCAGTAGCTAACATAGAGGCTGTTAATCAAACTCCGTGGACGGCTCTGCCTCAGCCCTTTGTAATGGAAGTGGATAGCACCAATATGACTTCGAACACGATGACGCTAGGTTTAACGTCTAGTGGCACTTACGATTTCGATGTGGATTGGGGTGACGGTAGTCCAGTGACTACTATTACAGTTTGGAATAGCCCTGACGCTACGCACGTCTATTCGGCAAGTCAGAAGTACACTATTACGCTTCAACCGAATACGGCGACTGGAATACGCGGATATGACTTTAATAATGTTATAAGCGTTAGAACTGCTTACACGGAAATTATTAGTTGGGGTGATGTATATATAGATTTAAGCCAAAGTATTTTTCAAAATGTAAACCAATTAAATTGGAATACGTCAACGGCAGGAATACCTAATTTTATCAGTAAAGTTATGATTAGTTCGCAATTTAGAGACGCTGATTCTTTAACTGCGGATTTATCGGGATGGGGAACGATTTCTAGCCCTATTGCGGGTACTGCACAAAGCCTTTTTCAACTCGCAAATCCGGCTTCATCTCCAAATGCAAATTTTGTAGGGCAATTTACTAGTTGTTTAAATGCTTTTCGAGACAGCACATATAATGCCCCGCTAGACAATTGGGATGTTTCTTCGGTTACTGATTTTACTGCTTGCTTTTATAACGCTACACTTTTTAATCAGAATATAAACAGTTGGAACACATCTTCTGCTACGAGTATTCGTCAAATGTTTTTTAATGCAGAAAGATTTAATCAACCTTTAAATTCTTGGAATACGTCAAACGTGACGACTATGGCTCAGATGTTTCAAAATTGTGACGACTTCAATCAAAATATAGGTAGTTGGAATACGGGCAACGTAACAAATATGGCAAGTATGTTTCTAAGTGCTCTTTCATTTAATCAGCCTATTGGTACTTGGGATGTTTCGTCTGTGACAACTATGGTTCAAATGTTTATGAATAGCGGGGTAGGAGCGATAAATTTAAATGCTTGGAACACCTCAAATGTCACAGATATGCACAGAATGTTTCGTATATGTAGTTTTTCAGGAAATATAGATTCGTGGAATGTCAGTTCAGTAACCCGAATGTCCGAAATGTTTTTAAACTCAACCACGTTTAGAGGCACATTAGGTTCTTGGAATACAGTTAGTTTGACCAATATGCAAAGCACATTTCAAGGAACATCAAACAACCCAAATTTAGATTTAAGAAATTGGGATGTTTCGAATGTTGTTAATTTTTTCGGAGCTTTCCAATTTAGTAGCGGATATTCTTTTCCACTTAATTTATGGCAAGTTTATAGTGCAACCAATATGACTCAAATGGTAGGAACAAATGCTAGTTTCACCGACCAACAATGTGAAGACGCTTTTGTAGCTTGGAGTAACGACCCACTTACGGCTACCAACGTAAATGCTACCAATATTTGGGGAGGTAGAACGTACCCAATTGGTGGAGCGATGGAGACGGCGACAATTAAATTGACGGGCGCTACCTACAATTGGACAGTAACAGGATTAACTTTCGTATAATGAGTCATATAACAAATACAAAACCTTATTGGGTAGTTTGGGGCGGAACGCAACCACAAGACCGACCGATTTATTGGTGCGACCCAACGCCAACTAACATCTACACTGACCTTCCGAACTTCGCTGAATTCGATACAGAAGACGAATTAGCGGTTCAGGTAAATTCTATCGTAGGACAAGGCGACAACTGGTATTGGGAGTGTGATAACAGGATTCCATACCCACCTAATCTTGTCGTTTGGGATAACTGCGATGAATTGGTTTAAAAACTTTCTTGCGATAATTTTAATTGGGTTTAGGTTCTGCTTTGCTCAAGATTGTTACGTTTTTGATGACAGCAACACCGTAAATACAGTACGGTGTATTATTCATGTATATTATCATGATACAATACCCAATTCGTATGTAGTTAATGCTGACGTAGTTACAGCAATAGACACTTTAAATTCCGACTTACAATCAACTAACATACAGGTCGAATTAATTGACATTAAGTATGTTGATTTAGAAGGAAAAGACGGCTATTTAAATAACGAATATTGTTTTCCTTCTGCTTGGGTTGTCATGAATCAATGGGCAATGATTGAAGCATACGACCCTGAGCTTTTTTTAAATATTTATGTCTTACCCAAGATGTGCGGTTCAATACTTGGGTTTGCTTTTTTAAATGACTTTAGTCCAGCAGACGGTGTTTACGTCCGAACAGATTGCTTTGGCTATGACCTTAATTACAACTATCCAAATCGAAATTTAAATAAGACCTTAACGCATGAAGTAGGGCATTACTTTGGGCTTCATCATACGTTTAGAAATGTAAATTTCTGCGGTCAATATTTGGGAGATTGTTGTGAATCAGGAGATTACGTTTGTGATACGCCACCAACCAAATTAAATTGGAGTTGCGAAAACCCTATTTGCCCAACGTATCTTTATGATTATTCAGCAAACAATTACATGGATTATTATGTCGATTCATGCAAGACGCAATTTACCGATGGTCAAATTGAACGAATGAATTTCTGGTTAAATACCGAAAGAAGTTCATTGATGCCCATTGACGGTTGCGATGCTGATATTGATGGTGATGGAATAGTTGGAACAAACGATTTGCTCATTATGCTTCAACAATGGAATATGCAGTGCGATGGCTTATAGAATTAAATCATATACCTACCGTAAAGCAAAGACTTTAGGAGTAACTGTTAAGCCATCTACTAGAAAAGGTAAAAAAATTGACGTTTTTAAAAAAGGAAAGAAAGTAGCTTCAGTAGGTGCAATAGGGTATGGCGACTATCCTACGTTTATGTCTAATAAAGGCAAGGCATACGCTGATAAAAGGCGTAAAGCGTATAAACAAAGACATTCAAAGGACAGGAAAGTATATCAAAGTGCAGGTTATTATGCCGACCAATTACTTTGGTAAAAAAAGTTTTTTAAAATTGTAAAGTGAAATTTAAATTATGAGTACGAAAAATAAGAAAAGGCTGATAGCGGTTGTTTTAGTTCTGTTGACACTGGCTTTGCTAATTAGATTTTTAACGAAAAATAAAGACAAAGAAGTTCAAACGGCAGGAAATGAATTAGCTACTGGCTTGCAAGGAATTGGAACGGTTTTAGCAAACACTGTAACCGATGTAACTAATGCTGTTACGGGAGGCGCTGGCGGTGCAGGAAGTCCATCTCAAACTGTGGGGTGCAATTCGTCTTGTTGCCAAGAATACGCTGAAGAAATTAACCAATTTAATCCTAGCGCAAACGTAGGAACTTGTGGTGATAAAGTGTATCAATTCCAAGGTTGGCTCAACCAGTGGGCAAATGATAAGGGAATAAATACAATTGCAGTCGATGGCGCGTATGGAAATATGACTAAAAACTTACATGAGTCATTTATTTCATACAACTTAATGCAGGGAGGTGATAGCAACTACACCGTTTATGACTACGTTCAAGGCGGTACATTTCAGTTAAATACTGACTGGCAATTAATTTAAAATAGAAAATATGCCTGTAAACGAACTACAAAAAAATGTTGCCAAGCGGATATTTCGTAGCCAAATTAATACTGCTTCGAATCTTGAAGAATTAACTCTTTTATATCGGTCGTTAGTAACCTTAACACCCAAAGGGTTTCGTGGTTCGCTTTTGAAAAGGATAGATTTTCCTACTTCTTGGGCAGTCCTTTATGGACTTTCTCCTGCACAAATTTCACAAAACAGAGAATCCGATTCGGCAAGAGAAGTTTTTAGACCTGTTCGGCTTGGTGGTGTAGAAGAAATTGAAATGTGGAAAACGCTTTTAAAAGCGTATTTCGCAGGAAACCCTGAACCTATGTCAGAGGCAGATTTTCCAAGTTGGAGAGCACCGAGGTGGATGACTGATGCTGAAAAGCAAGAAATAAACCAACTCATCCGTACCTTATATGTAATTTCAACACATTTAGCAGAAGAACCACTAGATTCTACTATGCCAGTAGAAGAAGTTAGCGCAGACGAAGAAGTAATTGCTGAGATGTCCGCTAATATGGACGGGGAAGAAGAAACCGTTGTCGTTGAAGAATCGACCCAAACAGCAAGTCCTAACGTTAGGCAAGCCGATTTATTTGAATCGCTTTACGCACTGTATCGCGGATATTTCCGCTTGGCGCACGGGATAATGGATGCCGAAGGACTGCGACGAGAAATAGCCCCAAATGGTGATATGCGTGAGGGTAATACCGAGGTAAGGAGAAGCGCTCTAGGGATAATAGCGTTGGAAAAATTGGGCTATGAATACACGTCAGTTAAAGGCTTCCTTGTAGCAATAACCAATCGAGGTTTTCAAATTGCAGGTGTCCGAGTTCCTCGAAAGAGAGATTTCGGTGCTTACGTTACTGTCGATTTAAAGGCTTTTTCTTCCCAAGCGTATTCGCCAAGACGTTACACTTCGCGCAATGCTTATCTAATTATGCAATCAGCGTGTCGTGTGTTAATAAACCAATTAGAAGACCAGTTTAATCGACCTAATGGTAGAGGGCTTCAAGTATTCCGATTTAGCGGTAGAGGCTCAAGAATGGTGGGTGTTCAAGTGCTTTCTTTAAATTACATGAACGCTATTTTCGAAAATAACGGAATGACTTATGAGGAAGCCGTAAGAAAAATAAATAGCGCAAACGCTGAAGCCACGGAAAATTTGAGGAATGCAGTTTCAAGTACAGAAACAGCATCTACTGCTTCTGCTTCAAGTGATTCCACAGCAGACGCACAGGCGCAAGCGGAACGTCAAGCGTCAAGAGCGAGTGGTATTTCAGGCGCAGAAGACAATTTCTATTATATTGGTTATCAAAAATTTCCCTCGGGGCTTACTTTCCGAAGACACGCACCTTTATACTACGATTTAGCTGGATTAAACACAGATGAAGGAGAATTTAGCTATACTTTTTATTTCGCTTCACCGAGAGATGGGGTCTATAAATTATACCGAAGTGTCTTCAGCCCAATGCGAATTGTAAATGTTACCAGTTTAGACGGTTCGGGGCTTGGCTTAAAATATTATTGGAATAATTCTGGTCAGCTTGATGCGTTGAGCAGGTTGAATCTTCAAGAAGTTCCCTTACTTAATCGTCGACAACTTCGACAAATGATTGTGGGGGCACACGATAATACAAGAACCTATACATCATCAACTACTATGCTACCCGACCGTAATGGTGGGGAGCGCGTCAACGTGGATTTTGATAAAATTAAACGTATAGGTCTGATTGAACCTGCATTTACTGACAATTTGCGTGGGTTGGAATCATCAGGTTCTACTGAACCTCAAAACGACGAACTAGCTTCAGGTACTTCCGTCAACGATGCTGAAACAAACGAAAGGGTAGCTAGGAGCGTAAAAGCAATTAAAACGCAAAAAATAGATAGAACTTTTGCCTACGAAATTGAAGGTGATATGGCATACCCTAATTCTAGGGGGGAAAATAAACAGGCAGTTTTAGCATCTTCAATTGATAAAGTTTTAGAGGAGCGCGGAATTCAAAGGGGTTATCGATGGGACATAAACCACGACCCGAGGCTATTTACGATTACGTTAAAAGGCGATGGTTCAGTTGAAGGAAAAAGACCTTTTGAAATTGATACGCCCGTATTCATTCCCGAAAACGTTGACTTAGCAAAAACAAACATCGATAATGCGGTAAGTCAGACCCAATTTAATAAATACAAATGGGATAGTGATGCAAATATGTGGCAATGGGTAAGCGTGTTTAGTGAGGCACTTTTGGAATCATCTGTTCGCATACACAAAAGTGCAGGTCTGCATATACACATAAGTGCTACGGATTACAACGATGATGATTTTAAACGGTATCTTGAGAATTACGCAGGATTTGAAAAGGTATTTGACTTGATGATGCCTATTAACAGCCGAAAAGGTGGGCGTAGCTACAACTCAAGTATCATTCAAAGGGGTAAGATAAATACAGGGTATCAACGCGGTGGAGGTACACCGTCTCCTACACCTGAAGAATGGCGGAGAACTGGAAGAACGGGGCGTTCAAAAGTCAGAACAACTACGGGAATAGGAACGATTGAGTTTCGCCACCCAATGACCAATATTGAAGGTGATTTAATTAAACACTTTATCATATTGGCTTATTCCCTTGTTGAAGTAAGCAAGATTAAAAAGTTTGATAGCTTTAAATTCAAGGATTTACAATCCTTCTTGCCAGACGCAACAGCCACTTTCCTTTTTAACAGAATTGAAGATTTATCTCAACAAGATTTGTCACAAGAAGATGCTCGACAATTCTTTGGAGACGGACGCGGAACTAGAACAGAGTTGCAACGTAGAAACTTAGCTTAATGCGAAGATATTTAAAAAAGAAAGGAACGAAATTGGGTTCAGGCAGTGCAGGAACTTCATATTACGTTACCCGCGATTCAAAAGGTAGAATTAAAAAATGGGTCAAGGTTGGTTCTTCACAAAAAGCTGACCGAAGACGTAAATCAAGCGTGTCGCCTAAAAGAAAAGGGCGTGGACACCAAGGAGATTATTAAAAAGATTGATGCCATACAAAAAGATTACACGCGGAAAAAACAAGGGGAAATATAAATCCCCTTCAGGTCGTGTGGTTACTTTAAAACAGATGCGAGCGTACTACGCTAAAAAGAAGAAGTAATGATTATCACCAATCAAGACACTCCAGTAAGTCAAAATTTTGTAATGAGCGAATTTTATAGTAATTCGCCAGACCGACCACAACAACATTATTTTGACGAGCGTTTAATTAAAGCGGTTCAGTTTTTAAGGACTTGGAGTGGTCAGCCTATTAGAATCACCTCTACCTATCGCACATTAGCGCATAATACAGCCATTGGAGGGGCTAGGCTAAGTCAACACATGAAAGGAAAAGCAGTTGACTTTCAATGGATTGACAATAATCGTTACTGGTTAAAAAAACTTCACGCCGAAATGGATAACAACGGCTATGTAAAGCAAGAGTTATCTAAAATGAATATTCGGGGCTTTGGTTATTATGACACATTTGCTCATTTAGACACAAGAACAGATACGGCTGGAAGACCAATACCTTATGGTCAATGGCAACATTGGGGGGATAGTATGGCAGATGAATCGCCTACAACGACCTATCAAGACATTCAAAATATTTGGGAAGCAATACAAGAAGACGGTGCGGTCAATGTAGCATTAGATGAAACTTTAGGATTTTGGAATGAGTATAAATGGTACATAGTAAGTGCTGTTGTTTTAATTGTAGCTTGGTTTCTTTATTTTAAAAAGCTATAAATGGCTGATTATCAAGATGCAGTAAACTTTATTCAAGAGTGGGAAGGAGGTATTAGCGGACACCCAGCCGATAATGCCTCGAAAAATCCCTCTCCTTGTGGTATAGACCCTAAATACAACGCACCGATACACACAAACAAAGGTGTTCAGTGGGCTACCTATAAAGGCAACGTAGCAGGGTACAATTGCGAAGAATTTTTAATTATGCCCTCTCCTGTTTGGTTGTACCTTTGGGAGAAGAAATATTTTAATAAAGTAGGGAGTAATTTAATTGTAAATCAAGCAGTTGCAAACACATACGCAGAATGGGCTTGGCTTAGTGGGGTCGGTACTGCGAATCGTGAAATGCAGTCTTTTTTAATTAATCAATACGGATATACTCTAGCTGAAGTAAGTTCAAAATATCAACGTATTGCCATATTAAATGATTTGTCTGCTGAAGATTCTGAAACGCTTTTCAACAACCTTATTGAGTGGAGGAGAAATTTTTATGGCGGTTTGTCTGACTTTTCTGTTTTCGGAACTGGTTGGATTCGACGCCTTGACGATTTTAAAAAATACAACAAAAAGTATGTATCAAAGGGTAAAAACAAAGCTAAATTCGACTGGCAATTAGCGTTAATAATATTATTGTTTTTAGTTTCCCTTGTTTTATTTTACTTTGCAGTCAAATAACAGTTATGCCTGATATTAACTTTACTGACTTCTACCAAATAGACACAGTAGACACTACTGACTACGGTTCAGAGGGCTTTCAAAGCCTTTCTCCCGAAGAATATGGTCTAGGTGGGGGTAATAATTTTGATTTACAACCAGACCAATTAACTTGTAGGGAAATTGTAAATCAATGGTGTTCACAGCGAAATAATTGCATTATAGGAGCAGACGGTTTACCAACGGTGAACGCCGTAGACCAAAGCGCATTTAGAAGCAATTATCCAGAATGTGATTTAAACCAAATAGAAAATGAACCAGTTGAATCAAATTTAATTTCAAATATGAATAAAGAAGGAATGTGGGATATTAACTCCCCAAATTTTTTAGGTGGACCGAACGTACATAGCCTAATCATTATCGTATTAGCAGTCCTTGTGCTTGCTTCTGTAACCCGTGGAAATATCTTTAAGGGTATCGCTACCGCTACAAAAGACGTAGTAAAATAATCGTTCGTGGTTTGTGAGTCAGCCCCCTAAATAGTAAAATATTTTGGGGGCTTTACTTTTTTAAAAATGCCTGTAAAAACCTATAAAGTAGCATGGATGGAGTCTGATGACACATCCAAATTGTACTCTAGATTTTTTGATACTGAATCACAAGCTAGGGAATACTTAAACTCTTTAGAAGGAGGTAAAGAAGGGCTTTTGTTTAGGAAGTTAGCAGACACTGAAACCTATTATGAATGGCAACTTTTGAATACTCCCTCAGCAAGGAAATTAAAGTTGGCAAACTTTGTATTTAGCCCTATCTTTATGATTCCATTAATCTTAGGGGTTATTCTGTTTTTGCTACTCAGAAAAAATAATGGATTGCCTAAAGTCATTGGTTAGACTAAGGGTGTAGTGGATGTTGTTTTTGTGTAAAATGTGAAAAGGGAACTAACGAGTTCCCTTTTTTTTTTAAATTGCAGTCATGAAGAATTTAGTAATGACAGGCTATCAAGGCTACAAAAAAGTAAGTCAAGTAGATAATTTAATTGAAAGTTATCTAAATGTGAAAACCAATAAAGACGAATTGGTGGTTTTGTATTCAGGTGATAAAACAGAAATCAATGAATACTTAGACGAAAAAGGAATCACTAATTTAAAAATGAGGGAACACAGCACAAGTCCATATCTAAACCGATTTAAATGGTATAGCCAAATGGCGCGGTCGGCTGATACAAAAAACGCAATTGCAGTTGATATTCGAGACGTTATATTTCAATCAAATCCATTTGAATGGATGGACAAAAACCTTAAAAAACAAATTGTTTTTCAAGACGAAGGAGTAGACCACACGGAATACTGGAATAATTTAATGGTGAAGACAGCTTTTCCAGACGAATACAAGAATATTTTAAATAAAAATGTCTACAACGTAGGCGTAGTCGGTGGAAATCCAGAAAGATTAGCAAAAACATTTAGTGATGTCTATCACAAATCAGAAAAATGTCATACTCCAATAAAGCCTTCTTTTAATTTAATTCAAGACCAAGGGGCGTTCAATCTACTTTGTCATACGACAGAATTAAGGGCTTTCATACAACCAGAAAATCAGAATTCTTCATTTTGCTACACAGCGGGAGTGGCGAACACGGCGTTTATGAAACTAGAAAACGGCATTTTAAAAAATAAAGATGGAGAAGCATTTTGTATTGTTCATCAATATGAAAGACAATATGAAAAACACGGAACGGGTTTGTATTATTTGAAAGACAGAAATCAAATGGGGTGTGTAGTAGAAAAAGGAAAAGATGAATGCTACATCAACATGAATTTCATAATGCCCGAAAACGTAGACTACACTAAAGAAATAGACTTTAATTAAAAAAGGGGAACTCTGTCGCCACAGAATCCCCCCAAAAAGCAAGGTAGAGCTATGTAAAACCCTTGCTTATCGGATTAAGCCAGGATGGTCAAAAACTTAATCCGTTTATACGTCTTTTTAAAGCCTTCCACGAGCTAGATTCTTGTAACGTAGCCGCGAGAAAATAATCTGCACATTTTAACGACCACTTTGCAGTCTTTAAATTGTTTTCAAAATTTGAAGTGCTTGTTGGTTGAATTCCATTTGAAGCCATATACTGTATGTAAATTTCACGAGCCATAATTAGACGAGCGTGTTCAAACTCTTTTGTCAATTTTTGAACAAGCTCTTGTCTTGAAGGTTCTTTATTTTCCATTTTTTCGTTCATTAAAGGGCAAGCGTAAATTAAAACTCTTTGGCACTGCAATAGGGTCGTAAAATTTACCTTGCGTATGATTTTGTTCTTTATGTAGTTTACTGCTATAAAACGTAAGGAAATCACCAGTCGAAACAGGATTATAGTCGCATTCCTCTACGTCATAAGTATAAATGTAAGCGGGTAAAATATCTCCATTATCCATGCGCACATGGCATAATTCGCGCTCATAACAATAAGGGTGTCCTTCTGCACGGTCAACACGGTGTAAAGTGTTTTTATCAATTAAATAAACTTCACCAACGATAGGTAGTTCTGCTCCATGAAAAATATTTTGAGATGAAACACGACCAACATAAGGTATTTGTCGAGGGTATTTCTTAGCAACCATAATAAAGGGTTCGCAAGTTTCAGCGTAACCAATAAACTTTGAACCAGCAATACGACCATTATTGTAGCATTTTTTACGCATAGTTCCGTAAGTAAAAAGTAAAATAGGTTCAGTCATAATAATGGGGGTTTAGATTAAACTTTCGACGGGCACGTATTGGTCACCAATCCAAACGTATTGGTTAGAGGGGCTTTGTCCGTCAACAACGTGAGATGAATTATCGGAGGTGGGTTCGGGGGATGGCATAATCAAAAAGGTTTAAGGTGAAAGAAAGAAAGGGGGGAGGAAAAAATTATTATTATTAATCACAAATCTTTTCACGCACCTCCCCCCAAAAGAACAGGATTATTGCATCCTATTCCATACGTCAGAAATTATCGTATCACATTCGTCGGCAGTAATACCTTCAGAATTTATAGAGACAGAATTCTCGTCGAGAACATCGTGAGAACACGAGATAATGTCAAGAGGGAATTCATAATTAGCAGTAACCTGCTGTTGAACGTAAACTTTTGCTTCTTGTAAAGTCATAATTGAAACTGTTTTTGTGTTAGCGTGACTGACTCGTTCAATCACAGTGCTAATATAAGTCAGATATATCTTATATACAAGAAAAGTGAAGAAAATTTTAAGAAAAATTACTTCAGACAGGAAGGAGGAGGAGGAGGAGGAGGAGGAGGAAGGCG
>Ga0208767_1000541_pt1 | contig 31280 bp, 41 predicted proteins | sample VirMetDEL_Mar_21_FD_184514 | JGI IMG/M metagenome (GOLD analysis project Ga0208767, IMG submission 184514) | Aqueous microbial communities from the Delaware River and Bay under freshwater to marine salinity gradient to study organic matter... | ecosystem: Environmental > Aquatic > Marine >... | reverse complement strand
TACGAGGATATTAAAGATAAAATCCTGCTTGAAACTCACAGATTGAAAAACTTGAAATTGCACCACATTCTTTTGAAAGAATTGAGCAGATTATTTGCTCGTAAAAACTACTTTGGTATGGGAGCAGGAATAGATTAGAATGAAATTTTTTAGTATGTTTACAGGAGTTGCGGGGTTTGAAAATGGTATACAAAGAGCACATGATAATAAATTGCAATCCTCGAAGACCGAGGAAGGAGTGCAAAACGAAGGGCGGGACAGGAATACTAACGAGCAACGACAGGGTGTTTTGTCTTCAGACGACACCCCATTATGTATTGGAGTTAGTGAAATCGACAAATACTCGAGCCAATTGCTCGCAGATAAATTTAAAGGAGTTAAAAACTATGGAGATGCAACAAAAATCAACGCAGAAGAATTACCTGACTTCGATGTCCTTGTTGGAGGATTCCCTTGCCAAGCTTTTAGTATTGCTGGAAAACGGAGAGGATTCGAAGATACAAGAGGAACTCTCTTTTATGACATCGCAAGGATTGTTAAAGTCAAGCAGCCAAGGTTGCTTTTGCTTGAAAACGTTAAAGGACTTCTCAACCACGATGGAGGGAAGACCTTTACCCAAATCCTCTCAACGCTTGATGAATTGGGGTATGATGTCGAATGGCAAGTTCTTAACAGCAAACATTTCGGGGTTCCACAAAACAGGGAAAGAGTGTTCATTAAAGGATGTCTTAGAGGAACAGGTGGACGAAAAATATTTCCTATCTTCGGAACAGGCGGCAAAAATTATGAAAGAGTTGGAGAAGGGACATCATATTGCCTCGACTCAAACTATTACAAAGGAACAAATACGTTGAAAAAGGGAAGAAGACAGTTGGTGGAAGATGCAGGTATCAGAAGACTTACTCCAACGGAATGTGAAAGACTTCAAGGGTTCCCAGATGGATGGACTGAAGGATTTAGCGACACACAACGCTACAAGATGATGGGTAATGCAGTAACTGTTAATGTTATTGAAGCGATTTTTACGAAAATATTGGAGGTTTATGAAAATGACTGAAAATATTTGTCCTTTATGTGAAAAAAACAACGTGGAAGTACAACATCATCCAATTCCAAGGAATGTAATAAAAGCAGTCAATCCTAAATCCGAACTTAATGAATTTACAATTGGATTATGTAAAAAATGTGAATTGGAGACACATTATGCATTTTTAAAATATTTGATTGATTCACAAATGCACGATGGATATAATCGTTTGAATGCAGTAAAGTATTTTTTTTTAAAAAAATGGGTTAAAAAACACAATCTAAAGATGTATAAGGGTTGGATGAATTATTGGAAGAGATTTCTTGACGACTCTTTGAAAGAGTTTAAGGCAGAATTAAGAGAGGAAAACTAAAATGAGCAAAGCAAAATATCCGATGGTCCAAAAACGTGAAGGTGAAAAAGCGTGGATTACATACATGAATCGACAAGTTCACAAGCGAAACAACTGTATTAATGCGGTTTTTACTGGAGTTCCTGGTTGTTTAAGTGGTGACACCATCATCGCAGGACAAAAAAAAACATTACATGAATTATGGCAAGAAGGAATTGGTGCTTTGAACACACTATCATTTCAAAAAAAAATCACCTCATCAATATCTTTCATAGTACCTAGCGGTAGGAAGAAGGTTTTCGAAATTGAATTGGGAGATGGTAATAAAGTCAAGGCAACAGAAGATCACATTTTTTTTATTTCAGAAAACAATAAACTAATAGAAAAAAAAGTATCTGAATTAAAAATAAGTGATTATTTGAAAGTATTTCCTATTGATTCATTTATAATAAAAATTACTGATGTGGGCATTACAGATACTTATGATCTGCATACGCCTAAATATCATAATTTTTTTTTACATAATGGTATATTGAGCCACAATTCAGGAAAATCGTGGGCGATGCTTAGTATGGCTGAAGCACTTGACCCCAACTTCACTCTTGAAGGAAACTGGTTTTTCAAAGCAGGACCCATGATGCGTGCAATCAAAGAATACTATTTTGGTGAAAATGCGAATCCTCGCCCGGGAAAAATATGGTGTTTGGACGAAGGAGGTATTGATCTTAATAATATGAGCTTCCACGACGCGATAAATAGGGGATTAAACGCATTCTTTCAAACCGCACGACACAGGAATTACATCTTTCTTATGAGCGTGCCATATCTTAAATTCATATCAAAAGGCGTTCGTACGCTTATGACTACACATTGCAAGGCAGAAGGTTGGACTAAAGACAATATGACAGTAATAGTACCGCGTGTGATGGAATATAATGGTGACTTGGACAAATTTTATAGAAAACGTTTAGTCGTGATAGATGAAAAACATAACATGCAGATGTGCAATAAAACGCACCTGCCCAGACCATCAGATAGACTTGTTAATGAATATGAACAGATGAAAAAACAATTTACTGGCGATTTATTTGCAGACATCAGTGCAAGTATAGATGCGTACGAAGCGGGCGAAAAAACAAAGTCAGATAAAGCCGCGGGCAAAGTTACGTTGACTACGAATCAGGAAAATGTACTTGCTGCGCTTAAAGAGCAGCTCAACACTCAACAAGTCGCGGACAAATTAAAAATGCACAGGCGTAGCGTTAATGCTGCGATGGTCTCGATGCGAAACAAAGGATTCAAATTCAAAAAAGTTCTAGAACCGAACTCAGCACGGGTACTTAGATACGATGTTGAGGACGAGCCTGAGGTTGTGTGAATGTACGATATCGTGAAGTAGTATTATAGTTAGTGATTTTTTTTAATTTTTGAAAAGACTTCTTTAGACTGTGGTTACATTTTCACACTACACCATCCGGCCAGCAGTAACTCAACTCTTTATGGGTGTCAGAATGGGAAATAAATTTCTATTCTCCCAGTGATTTGATTTAATATATGTTAAATCGAAAGATATATATACTTGAGCATTCAATACATAACCATGAAAACAATTCAGGAACAAAATGCAATATTTAGTAGGGAACAAAGACCTGTCAAGGTACACAGTGGCAAGCACGTAGGCTACGGATTTATAGATCACCTGGCACGTATTAATAGAGAGGTAGAAGAAAAGAATGACAGAACTTAAAGAACCATTACAAATGCCTGCGAGTACTTACGATATATACAAGTCAAGAAGTACTAAATACACAAAGGAACAACTATTGTCAGCAGTAGAATGGTTGATAGAGGAGTTAGACGATAAGAGGATATGGGAATACTGTCCGCTAGCTAACGAGAATAAGATAGTAAAGAGAAAGCTCATAATTAAAATCAAGGATGCTTTCCCAGAATTATACCCAAGAGGGAGGTTGAGGTAATGAAACCCGGTCAAAGAGCCAAATCCTTATTCGATGAAATTGATGCAAGCATAATGCATCACTTAAAGTCTGAGGAACTGCCTTTAATGGTGCTTGCTAAAAGGTGTAATGTTTCTCCCTATACTCTTAATCAACACATGGATAAATTGATTCGGCAAAATAAAATTTCTAAATATCGGCAAGGAAGAGTAAAGATGATTAAGATTAATCTTGGTGAAAGAATAAATAGAAGGACAAATTATTATTTAGACAAAGTTGATTGTGACATAATTAATTTATTAAGAGTAGATGGACCTACAAACATATCTGCCCTAAGTCATGATATAGATATTAGCAGGGCCAACATCTACCTGCACTTGAAGAAATTAAGTGCTGCAAATATGATCGAGACTGATCCAGACTATTCAGGTAGACAAGTAGTCTATAAACTAAAGGGCGGTTCCTGGACCAGGGTAAAAGCCATATTAATAAAAAACCTTATGAGTAATTTTGAGGTGAGGAAATAAGATGGAAGAAGAATGCATGCAAGGCGAAGTTGTGCACAAACTACAATTGAACTATGTGTTTGATTTACAGAAAAATAAGATTGATCCATTCGAGAGGGCATTGATTATTAGAAACATATTGAATAAAGAGGGATTGAGCATACGATCATTTTCAACCAAATATGGATTTAGTAGAAGTACTATTGAAGATTGGTTACTGTTTGATAAAATAACCGAAGAGGATTACAAGAAGAAGCTCAAGGCAGGATTTACTGCAAAAGAGATATATAGGGCTCTAAGAACAAGGAAGAAGGAGCCACCAGTCTATTTAACGGATCTGGATAGAATGCTTGCTGAATGTAGTACCAAAGTAAGATGTGGTCTATCGAAGGCCAAGTTTAGTGAAAAAACCCCATCTATTATATCAGAATTGCAGAACAATTTGAATAGATACCTAATAAAGATTGAAAGGGGGAGAAGAGGGTGATTGTTAAGAAACCAGACGTTTGGAGCTTTGAAAACCCATTTACCGTATATTTCTTATTTATTGCAGGGGCAATATTGTTAGTCATGTATCACATCTTTATGAAGGGATTTTTACAATGAATGATGATTATGGTGCAAGTCAATCATACGATTTTGAAAAGTTTAAAGCATATATGGATGGTGCTGGTGCTAGTGACACAACCAAGAAATATTATTTGTGGGCTTTTAGAAAGTTTTATGACGCTTTTACTTCCCAAAACAAATTCAATGGCTGGCTTGGGGTATATATGCGTGGAGAGAAGGCAAATCCCTTTTATAGAGGATTTTATAGTACCTTAAACAAATGTTTCAAGTTTGATTACCCAATACCTCATAGTATGGATAAGAGGAATGCCAAGGATGAGCAACTATCCAAAAAACATAAGTTTCTAACGTTTGATGAGGTTCAAAGAATCATTGTCCATGCTAGTCCTTATGTAAGCCTTCTGGTAAGGATTTATTTTGATACCGGTCTAAGGTTAAGGGAACTGATAAACACCAGAATAGAGGACATTGACGTGTTTGAGAGAACCATTACTGGAATAGGTAAGAATCGAAAGCATTTCACAGTTAAGATGAGTTCTGAGACTGCCATGCTACTTGAGGACTTCTTATTCGATAATGAGAACATGCAGCCATTCCATGTCCGGAACTGTACCGACCATGCAAAGAGTTTCTGGTATTTTTTGAAGAAAGAATGTGCTCAAATAGGAATAGAGAACGTCACACCCCACAAATTGAGGCATGCACTAGCTTACTACCTAAGAGCAGACAAGGGATTTGACTTGGAGCAGATCAGGGTTAAGATGAGACATAAGATGCTTGAAACTACTAAGATATATGCAGCAGCTCCCCAGGAGGAAGTGGATGATAAGATGGATAGAGAAGTTTTCCAGGAAAATATATAAAAGATATACGAAAGGTTTATATAATTAGTAGTAGTACTACTACTATGAAAAACTGTAATATATGCAATGTGCAAACCAGTAGGATAGAAAGCCACCATTTAGATTATGAAAGAAATGTTAAAATTGACTTATGCGTGGCATGTCACAGACAACTGCATACCATGAAAAGAAAAATAATGCCAGAACTTCATAGACCCATAAAAATCAAATGTAATAAGTGTGAACATGTGTGGAGCTATAAGGGGCAAAATCCCTACTATGCAACTTGTCCACAGTGTTTGTATAAGGTGAAAGTAATTGAACATGAAGAGGTGCGAGAATGAACAGGCCAATCTACATTATTTTATCAGGACTTTGCAGTTTAGCAATGATTTGCGCAACTTTTACCGCAAATCATTACCTTGTAAATGTTAGTGCTTTAGGTTTGATTTATTCAATTATGCAGTTTAATCATATTGAAATTAAAGAACTATTAGAAAAAAAGGAAGATAAACAATGAATCCATTTAAAACATTATTCATAAATTTATTCCCTCTCATATGCTTTTTATTTGGAATGGCATTTGGTAAATCGAATGAGCGAGGATTCTTGATTTTTTCTTTTATATTTATGATTATATTTATTATGATGGATCCTGTTTTCAAAAAAGAGGTGCAAGAATGAATGATAAAAAAGTATTAGGAGAGTAAATATGAAAAAAGAAATCTTGATTTTTATGACTGGGATGATGTATGCAATTATTTGTATGGGTGCACTATTTGGATTCCCAAAAGTATATTCTGGTCAAGAGTGGGTGGTGAGTTTAAATGATGAGATAAGTATAGACTGCTCATCCGAGAGCATGAAACCAGCCATCCATTGCTTTGATGAAATCGAAGCAGACAACATAGAACCAGATCATAAATTTAGAGTTGGCGCAATTTACATATTTAAAAGAAACGATGGATTGACAATGCACAGATTGGTTGGTTGTGCAGACAAACAGTCTGACACATTCCCTATTGGAAATAATGTGAGAGATTGTAAGGTGTTTATAATGAAAGGCGACAATAACATTGGCGTGGAATTAGTCGAGAAAGAAGATGTGATTAAAGTAGTCACTGAACAAAAGTTTTGGTGGGGCGAGGTAGGACAAGAATGAAAACGTATGTAAGAGTTATGGAAAGAGAATGTGCATGGACTGAAAGGTACCTGGGGCCGACATTTTATTTATCTGGTGAACCCTCCATTAAACACGAAGTTACTCATTCGGCGACCTATTTAGGTGCAAGAGATGCGCTTAAAAAAGCAGGACAAGTTATGGGTTTTGACAACGATAGTTTAGAAGGGATGGTGCGAGAATGATTGGAAATATTCTTATGTTCATTGGTGTTATCTTTTTAGTTCTTACATATTTTACTGTAAAGGATTATTTTAAATATCTTAGAGAGGTGCGAAGATGAATGAACTATTCATATTAGCATTGCCATTAAGCATAATTCCTCTATTATTATTGATATGGCTAACTAATGCGTCGGCTAATTGTTTTAGAGAATTAAGAAGTTTATTTTTTGAACTTAGGATGCATTATGACAAATTAAAAAAAGAGGTGCGAGAATGATTGATGCAACTTTCAAAGTAAAGTGTTGTGGTGAATGGAATTATAGCTATGTGATGCCAATACGTTGTAAGAAATGTAAAAAACTGCACGGGAAAAAAAGATGATCAGAAACTACTTCGACAAGAAAAAACATAAAATGCTACCGTGGGTCACTGATTGGAGTGATCCACATAACCATTTAAGGTTTGCACCAGACGTAAGTAAACTGTCAAATGAGGAATGGTTTTGGTTTCATCCAATAAATTATAAAATTGTGACATACACTCCCCCAATTGTTACTGGAATGATTTTTACTTGTTTGGGAATTGTTATGGCATATTACCAATTGTATCTTGGCACAGGTATTTCTATGATTGCAGTTGCACTAATGGCAAGAGATTTTTATGGAAAGTGGAAAAATAGACACATTATGAAGGACACTAACATGTTTGACATATACATGAGGGAATGGGTTGTTGGAGATAAAGTTAAATGAATAATTTTCACGAAATATTTAGAATAGATCCTAGTGCAATATATCAAACTATTAAAGAAATTTTGTTTACTTCAATTCTTATTCCAATGAAAATTTGGAACAATGTCCCAAAAGAGATTAAAATTGCAATTTTTATTCTTATTATGATATTAAGTGTTTGGCTAATTGTTTGGTTAAAAAAAAATAAAGAAGATTGGAGATTTGTCAAGACTTATTAATTTCAAAAGTGAAGTTCAATATTGGCGAAATTTCCTTATATTGTGCAGGAACAATTGCATAATGTTCATAAATTTCTGGAAGTAACGTTTCACTTACATATTCATTACACATTTGTGCAGCATTTTGCTGACCGAAGAACATTCCACTAAAAAAGGCAGCAAAAATTAACAAATACCACGTCCAACAAGCTTTCAAAGTATTAACTAATGAGAACTTCTTCCACTCCCCTTTATTCAAGTGTGGCTTCTCTTCACCTTTGAGAACTTTGATTATCCACTTAACGTCATCAATTGAGTCCTGAATAATCCATTTGATTGCCTTGATCATATTTTATTCGCAACACTTTTCAGCCCAGTATTTTCCGTGGTGTTTTCTTTTACATTGACTGCATCCCCAAATTTTATTGCTCCTCGATGGATCAGTTGGTTCAATCATCCTGGCTTTGCTCATTTTTAGATTCCTCCAAAGATTTCTTGACTTGCTCATCAACCTCTTTTACAATCTCAATTTTCCACAACTTCATCTTGGCAGCAACTTCGTCAAGGAAAGCCCTTTGACTATCCTTGACTTGTTCATGTGCTTTTACCATTATGTTTTGCATTTCTGGCAATACTGCTTTGTTGACTTCCATTGATAGTTTCTCTTTCAGTCCCATTATTTGTTCCTTCCCATGCTTGGTCTTTTGATCGACACTTTGTAATCTTCTTTCATTTCTGGTTCCAAATCGCCATCAACTTCAGGTACCTCTTCATCAAAATCTTCTGGTGATGCGTCGTCAACTAACTTCTCCATTTCATCTTCATCCTCTAACTCGTCATTATCGGAGTCATCTTCTTCATCAACCTCATCATCTTCTGAATCATCGCCCAAGTCATCGTCACTAGCCATAACTTTCTCAACATAGTTTTTTTGCAGGATGCAAAGGACGGCCAGACATTCCGTCAAATCATACCCTTCGTTCACCATCAACTTACGAACTTTCAAAATAATTTCTTCATACATTTTAAATTCCCATCCAACCTTTGCCTTTCCTTGCACTTATTCGCTGTTCTGCCTCGTCAAATTTGTCATCCAGTTCACCCTTGCGAGCAATTACTTTACCTGTAATGGAGGTTGAGTCGATGCCCTCATTTTTCTCTTCAGCTTCTTTAATCATTTGAACCCAAATGTTATTTATATCAATTATTGCCTTATTTACCTGCTTTCTTAACTCTTTCATTCAGTTCACCTCTTTTTTCTAATTGCCCTAATGCTTCAGTAACATTTTTGAGCATCACCCTTCTTTCTACATCAAATCTTCTTTGCTGTACCAAGAATATAGCATACATCATTAAAGCAATCCCAAATCCCAACATATATCCGTGTATAAATCCTTCATTTATCATTTGTATCCATCCATTTTTAATAGAATTATTCCTATTAAAATAATGATGGCCATCAATAAAACGATGGCCAACAAAACCCAAAAACTAAAAGTCATTGGTATTAATTCTCCTTCGACTCCCCTTCAACTAAAGGTTTTACTTTGGTGATGCTACTTTTCACTTGCTTTTCACCTTTGTACTCTTTTTCGTAGTCCTCAATCATAACTCTACATTTAGTTCCGTACAGACTACTTAAAACGAAAGGTTTGCCCCAATCAATGTCTGCTTTTAAGCATTTCAATACTGAGCCAAGCCTGTTTCCCTCACTTGCTTCAAAATCAGTAATGTAATAACTTAATCTTGAAGTTTCAGTACCTTGCAGAATTACATCAAATTCTAAAAATCCTACATCCCTTGCAACTGGATCATCTTTGTAAGTCTTAACTCCAGTAATTTTTGCATTAACAAAAACCGCTTTATATATTCCTTCAGGCAACCTTACAATCTCAAAAGAAGAACCTTCCCTCGTTTTTATCTCAAAATCGCCAACGTCTAGTGGTTGTTGTGTTTCTTTCTTTGCTTCGTTGTTTATTTCTTCTACTTTCATTTTTATTTCATTCATTGTTTTTGTTTCCATTTTTTACCTCTTGTTCCATGATGGTGGTATTTCCACGTTTAAGGACTGTAATTCTGCAATTAATACACTCATTTGTAAGTCATATCCCAAGTATCTTTTTCTAGCATTGATTTGTTTTTGCCTAATATCCCAACCTAAAGATATTAATCTTCTCATTTCCCTTGTATATTTTGCATGTGGTGCCATTTTTATTCTTCCTCGTCCCAATCTTCTTCATCATCTTCGTCATATCCGCGCATAAATGCCTCTTCTTGAGCAGTTATTTCGTCAGATTCTACCAACTCAGTTAGATCGTACGAATTATAAATATTAGGTTCTGTGTCATTCATAGACCTAACTCCTTTAACTTTTGATCAATTCTATCCATGCTTTCACTACATTTTTCGCATGCAGTAAGCAGGTTACTCATACATTTCTCACAACTCTCCTCTTTTTTCATCATTTAACCTCTTTTTTTAATAAATTCAAGGGAGGGCTACCGGGGAGGTAACTATCAAGGAAAAACCAGTAGTATGTGGCAACCCTCCTATCTTGTCTATTGTTTTTGTTTTAGGTCTCTTACTTGCCTTTGAAGCAACTTTATTGTTTTTTGTTGTAGGTACATCTCTTTTCCCATTTCTTTCAACAATAGCTCTATATGGCCTACAGATTCGTTCAATATTTCTACTTTTCTATCTAAGGCCATCTCAACTCGTTGAGCATGGTAATATCCAGTGTCTTCTTTCATCATATTTTTTCTCCTGCACAACCTGCACAGGCAACACAGGGTTTTTCAAATAGTATAGAGAGTAAAGAGTCGGCTCTTAGGTTAAAATACCCCTTGCACCCTGTGCAGCCTGTGCAGCTAATCATGTTTTATCTCCAATTTACCAATTAAATATGGTATTTTTAGTTTAATTCCACTCCAAATCCAAACTCTATCACTATCCAATGTAGTTTGACCACTACTTGCACCATAATTTCCTTCCAAAATTCCCTTAATCCACTTACTTGTGCATGGTTTTAACTCAAATCTTTTACAATATTGGCTATATGCTGCACTCAAATCCTTCTTAATTACGTAAGAGTCATAATCTTCTTCAATGCAATCCATGCAAAATGCCATGAAACTGTCACTTTTTCTAATCCAAATGTCTCTAACCATCTTAGTAGTGTTTTTTGAACTAAAATCGCCAGAATCTAATAGCCTTTTTAACCCGTCTAACGCCCAAATCAGTAAACCATCCATTTCTTCTTTACTGGTGATTTTTTTAATTATGCTTGGATCAGCTAATTTATATAATCTAAACTCCTCATCACTTAATTTTCCTTCTTTGTGCTCCTTAACCATTACATCGTATTCTTTTTGAAGTCTAAACTGAAATTTGAAGTCCAATATAATCCATCTATTGAAAAACGCATCTGTTAAATCTTTACTTTTGGGAATTGTGTTTGCACTAAAGATAAATTTTGCAAAATTTACAAACGTAAGCGGAGTATTGAATTTTCTTTTTACCGTTATTTCATCGTGACCAGTCAAACTTTTAAATGGGCCCGTCTCATTTAAGCTCTCATCACTAATATCTCCTCCAATGTTTACCATTTTTCCAAATAGTGAATCAATATCAAATGCTGTTTCATCACATAATCTTTTTAATGGCATGGCACTGCAATTTTCTGCACCAAGAAAAGTTTTCAAAAGTTCAATGGTCTTTCCTTTACCATTTCTTCCATTCCCTGTAAGCATAAATGCCTTTTCAAACTTATAGTCCCTTAACATGCAATATCCAAAAAGTTCTTGAAGAACTAAGATACTTTCTGCATCAATTATTTCTGAAAAAAACTGCTTGATTGCTTTGCAGTCAGCACCATCAACATACTCGCAATTAAGTTTAGTGAAATGTATTCTTTCAGGACTAAAAGGCGTAATCTCCCTAGTGATAATATTTAAAATTCCATTTTTTATTGGTACTTCATAGGGGTTTGAAACCTTCATAAATTTAGTTTCAGAAATGAATGTGTCAACTTCCAATTTATGAATTACTTCATTTTCTAAAAAAATGTTGTAACCCTGTCCAAATAATTCCCTTATAATTTCTCTAACATAAGATTTGCCTTCCGGGACATATATCCCATCTTTATATATCCACATATTCGTTTTAATATCGCTTCTAATTGTGTAAATATGCTCTGTATTTTTTATGTATTTTACTGCGCATTCTGTGGCCTCTCTGTTATTTTTCATCAACAAACAAGTGATTATTTCATTCTTTGCCAGTTCATGCTGATTATCTTCTTCAGATTGTACTAATTTTTCTTTTTTTAGTACTAAATCATTTATTTTTGTTACTTCTGGAGTTTGCTTTTTTCTTCTAAGTATTTCTCTAACGCTTACATACTCCGCACCTGGATTATTTAATTCTTGAACCTCTACTTCTTCAAACATGTGAGGTATATGTCTTTCTTCCCAACCCATGAAATAAATACTTTCATTCGTGAAATATGTACCAATCGGGAATTCTTTTAGAAATACTCTTTGATGGCCATGTCTAGTACTAAATGGTATTATGTTTTTATAATATTTTAGTTTTGGTCCAAAAGAATCTCCAACTACCTCTTTCTCGGTCACGCCCTATTCCTCTTTTTTTACTTGGACCCTTGAAATCCAGACTTGTAACATTTCACCTTCTTTTAAATCATGTACTTTCACACATTCTCGTGGAATTGTAAAGCTTAAAGAACTTCCATGCTTTATTATCTCCCTTTTGAATGAGTCATCATATAATTGTTCTATTTTTTCCATTTATTCACCTCATAACACTGAATAACAAGCAATCGCATAACTGATATATAAACATTATTACCATTGGAAGATAGTTAAAACTGCAATAATAAACAAATTTAAAATGACATTCTCTACCCACCAAAGTAGGTGGTTTCCAAAAACAAAAAAATGGTAAAAACAAAAGATAGGAACTTTACAGGTCAGAAGAAATTGGGTGATTTCAATGCTTGAAATCAACAAGATACATCAAGGGGATTGTCTTGACTTGATGAAAGATATTCCTGATAAGTCAGTTGATTTAGTGATAACAGACCCACCTTATCTAATGAATTACAGGAGTAATAGAAGGGTGGTCAAAGATAAATTTAAACATATTGCTAATGATGTTGATTCTGAAGAATTACTTATTCGTTACTTTGAGGAATGCAAAAGAATACTAAAAGAAAATAGTGCGATATATTGTTTTTGTTCATGGCACAAAATAGATTTCTTTAAAAAAGAAATTGAAAAACAATTCAAGATAAAAAATATTTTGGTTTGGAATAAAAACAATCATGGAAGTGGCGACTTGAAAGGAAGTTATGCACCAAAGTATGAATTTATTATTTTTGCACACAAAGGAAGAGCATTACACAAACAAAAAAGAATACCCGATGTTATTAATTGTGCAAAAATAGATTCTTCTAAACTAACCCATCCAACAGAGAAACCAATAGAGTTGTTAAAGATTTTTATTAAAAACAATTCTGAAAAAGAACAGATTGTCTTTGATGGTTTTGCAGGTACTGGTTCAACATTAATAGCGAGTAAAGAACTTGAACGTAAATATTATGGTATTGAGTTAGATGTTGAGTATGTGAAAGTCGCACAACAAAGAATTAAGGAGGTCGCAAGGAATCAGAAAGCAATTATGCAATACTTAAAAGACAGATGAGGATTGCATTAAACATTTGCACTGCTTGTTCTAAGAATGAGGCGGAAAATAATCATACTTGGTGCATAAACTGTTCTAAAAAGTACAGAAGAATTTAAGAAAAACCCCCAAAAGCTTACAACATTGGCGCAACGTTACCTTTGGGGGCGAGGTATCCCTGTTGGATTGCAATTAAGCGTCTATTCTTTCTGCAAAGTCTTGAAGACCTTTGAAAAAACTTTTAGCTCTCTTTTTAGCTGTCTTTGCTCCAGGAGAGTTTAATACTTTCTTAGTTTCAGTAATAATATTTTTTTTGGTTCTAGCCTTTAATGACTTGATTTCTGCCTTAAGTTTTCTTTCAGCTCGAATCATTTCATTTTTTTTCTTTTCGGCAGCTTCTTTTTTCTTAACAAGCTGTATTAACTTTTGTTTTTCCATTTGAAGTTGTCTAATTTTTGATGATACCATTATTTCTTTCTCCTTATAGTTTTACGTTTAGAAATTGTCCGTTTAGTTTTACGTTTATTAGTTGCCCTTTTAGTTTTAGGACGTAATTTTATGATCAGTCTTCTTAGTTGTAGTGAACTCACGACTCCAGCAGTTGCTAGTCCAGGTCTTAAAGATTTTCTTGCGACCAAAATTGCTCGCTTGGAAGAAACTCCTGGTTTTAACTTTACTGCACCGACTGGATTTTTCCCAGTCTTTTTTCTTATTAGTAGATATTTGGTTGTCATATTAGTTCACGAACACATAAAGTATATATTTGTTTGTAAAATAAAAAAAATCCCCCGTTTTAAGGAGGCGATGTTGTTTCCGTCTCAGTTCAGTTTTTTCTAAACATTCCAACGATAATCTTACCAACTAGTGATAATACGATTACTGCCATAAATGTTCCGAAAATTGCCAAACCTGCGATGAAAGCATCTGCGGTTGTGTTGTCTACAAGACCTGTGTCTTGGTAACCTTGTACTACTGCAAGACCTGTTAAGGTGATTGCTGCTAGACTAACTACTGCGATTGCACTTCCACTCATGTTGTCAATACTTGCCATTTGTTTTAACCTCCATAGTTAATCCTATAATTAGGGCATTCCAGTATATAAACTTGTGTCAACACGTATACACTAACGGTCTTTTATGGCCCAAATTGTGGTTGCCAACAGAATCGTCAAAATCGGGAATACAAAGACTTGGGCATCATTAATTAATCCAATTACTTCACCATTATAGGTCATAGTTACTGCTCTAAGAATCATACCCAGTATTGACATTGCAGTACACGCATAAAGTGCATTGTTTAGTGGTTGATCTCTCATTTTTTGTGAAGCCACGAATAAAATTATCCACATAATCCATAACATTACAAAGAAAAAATAACCACCAAAAATTTCATAATTGATTAAAATATAAAATTGGTCAATGCCAGTGCTATTACCTATTGCATTAATTACTTCAATTGATGCGTTGCCAGTACCATTTATTCCTACCATTATAAGTCACTCCTCAAGTATGCACTTAATAAGATGAAAAAGATATATACTGCAATTAGTGTTGAGATTCCAGCTATTGCGTATGAAGGTATAATGCTTCCACCGTAGTATGATACTATAATTGTTAAAATTGTGAATGGTGCAGTCAATAGTCCAGCAAATATTTTAGCAAAACCTATTGCTGAAGCAGACAATCCTCCCAATACGTCGAAAGGAGTATCTCCTGCTGTAAGTTTAACAATTCCTTCCTGAATGCCATTTATACCTTCAATGAGATTCATTTCTTTGAATTGTTGCAAAATGTTCCCGTCAGTCAAGTTATAAACACTAATGTTTGTTATAGACTGATTCTGTTTATCTACAAAAGAATACGTATCATCAAAACCATCGTAAACGCTTACAAATGCCAAGACTAATAGGCTAAATATTACTAGTGAACCAACTCCGTGTCTTAATAATTTCATCTGCTCACTCCCACACTCTGTGTTCTGGCTGCTATGAACGATAATGTGATTAAACCCACGACGAGCATACCCACAAAGTACACATCCAGATTATTTGTTACATTCTCCCATATCATCCCAACTATAAATGTAAATGTTAATGCGATTTTAGTAAAAAGTTTCATTTTCTAGTGTACCTTCCTATTATTATTACTATCACCAGTATTGCAAGGGCTGATACGACAATATTGAATAAGACTGGAAGGATTCCAAGGAGCCACACAGTCACTAATCCTATGCCCAATCCAATTAATTGTATCTCTCCATCTCCTGCAAATAGTAATACCATTGCAGCCAATAAGAAAAAGATGGCAATTAAAGCTGAATACCCGAAAAATCCACCGTCAGTTTGTGATGCTGAAAAATTAAGTTGCTCATTACATTGAATGATGTTATTACCCTGTTTCAAATAGGCATCGACGGTATACTCATTTCCGTTTGAAGGGATTGTGACTGAGGTGTCGTAAGTTGCAGAAGTTTCACAAGAATCGTATATCACCGTTAATCCTGAAACTGTTGTCCTATATGCCCTAATACATCCTTGAACATCTGGACTGCTTAGTTCTGGGTTTGGACCCCATTCCATGGTGACTTCGTCAGTTCCAGATTTATATAAGTTACATTCGATGCTTGCAAGTCCAATTAATTGATCAATAGTGATGTCGTCAACATCTACAGAGAAAGATAGAGTAGTCTCACTTTCAACGTGACATCTACTCCATCCCGCAGGATCAGTATATACTACTCCTCCAATTACTACTTCATACCTGTATGTTTGAGTATACAATTGTATATTGGCAGTTGCAGAGCTGGAGATTATTGGTGCAGAAACTATTAAATCTTCAGACCCGTCAAGATTACATCTATAAACTTTCATTGTTCCGTCAATTGCACCAAAGTTAGTTGTTTGCCAAGTGTAACTGATTGTTGAAGAATCATTTATCGGAATCATAAATAAAGATAAATTTGAAGTTGGATTGTTGCTTAGTGAAATTGGATCTCCACTGTCTATGGAATAAACTCGTGTGACGTAGTCATCTTTTTCTAAGGTGAATGTTCCGTAACCATTCCAAGTATAATTCAAGATTGATGGACCAAGATTAGTACAAAGAACGCTGTTGCTCTCATTTACAAAAAGATTTGACTGTAAAAATGTAATAAGACCATCAGTGAGTGTTAAACTCATTCCGTTATCTACTGAAATTGGATCATCATTTACTTCATTAAAATATGATATGTTAAGTATTGGGTAGATGAGCGAGGCATTACAAACGCCAATCTCATATTCAAATACTTGAAATGTGTAATTTACTTGAGTTATGTCTGGATCAATTCCTTGCAAGGCAACCGCAGTAATGGTCAAAGTATAATTACCTTCGGGATATGAGCTTACATCCAAATCCATGTCATAACTGTATGGGTCAGTAATGTTTGTTTGATAAATTACAGTACTTATATTTGTGCTAATGTTTATGCTGTAAAGGTAAGGATGTGTAAGATTTATTTGACCTATGTAATTCTCAGCATTACTTAATACGATTGTTCCGTTAACCAAATTTGTAGTAACGTTAGGAGGGATTTCTGTTTCTTCTATTGAATAGTTGCTCCATGAGCTAACATTGTAAGTAATTCCATTTGCATCATTTGAAACAAAATCACATGAAGGTGTAGTCACATCAGTACAAATAACACCGTTTCTTCGAATAACATAAGGATCTATTCCGGGCAAATCAAAAGTAATTTGAGCACTTTTGTTAAACAAATCAAACAGTGGACTTGTTTCTTCAAGACCGATTGTTAAGTTTGTAAAATTGTAAGGAGAAGTGCTAATATTTTCATAGATAATTTCCAAACTTGCTGAAAAATTAAATGTAGTGTTAACACTGTTTCCATCTACCTCGTCTCTGTAGATTATATTTGTAGTAGATATTCCTAAAAATAAGTTCTCACTCGCAGCATTATCAAAAAAGAAGGTATTGATCAAGGTGGCATCAGTATCCCTAATCGTTAAACCGGTGTCTGAATTATTGCTCGCAGTAGCGTTTTCAATAACTAGGTAGCCAGGATTTGCAAATTGACCATTCACTTCAAGACCAACGTCTAAAGAATCACTAAAATTAGAATTAGTGATGTTGTTGGTGAATGTAGGACCATTATTATCATAGATCTTCATCCCATGAGTCCCAGCTATGGAAACATCATTTAAGTTATAGCTTTCAATACCACTAATATAAATTCCTTTTAATGCTGATGGAGTTCCATCCCAGTTGCTTACATATACTCCGTCCATCTCCAGGTGGTCTAGTGTAGTAAATACTATGTGAGATGAACCTGCATTATCTATTGAAACGTTTTGAAGATTAACAAAAGGATTAGTTCCAACCCATGAACTGCTCATTCCCAAATCATAATTGGTAATGTTTACATTTTTGATGGTAGTATTAAACTGACTTAAAAAAAATGCATTTTTGGTGAATGCACCGGTTCCATTAATGTTATATCCATTTCCTTCAAAAGTTATGTCGTCTGCTTGCACTCTAAAACAATTGTCGGATTGTCCTACATCATTAAGCAAATTGTATGTTGCACCGGCCACGGTTAAGTTATCACATGTATTTAAGTCAATTGCATTTACACTAACTGAAAGTAAAACTGCTAAAATACTTAAAATTAATATGTGTTTAAAATTCATTCTACAAACTCTCCCCCTTCAGAAGGTTTTTTAGCATACAAGGTGATACTTCCTATTATTATGCATGCCAGCGCTATCCAATGAAGGTTAGTCGTAATTGCAATCATTTTTGGAAAATATATTTCTACTGCCGAAATAGTTGGCTGAGAAACAAATTGTATAAACACATAATTGTAAATGTAACTTGTGAATCCTAAAAATGCACCAAGGACCAGCGTGACTATAAAAAAAGCTGGAGCAGTATTCAACTTAAAGCTGGTCAGACCAATTCCTACAAGCAATATTATTACTAACACCACTGCAATCGTGTCATATATTTGTATTGCATTGATGAAATCCTCACCCGTTTCTTGGATTTGACCAGACCAGATTCCTGCATCAGTGAATGCCGTTTGAAATCCAAGCATCAATACCATTGCAATCATAGTAGTCACTGCAAATGCAAAAAGTACTGCGGTAACGGTAAAATAGTTTTCAATCTGGCCTTTATTGTTCATAATCTGATAAACTCCCTTCCAAATAGTTTTTCGGCATCTATATCATTTGCAATTATTTTTGTGATCTTTGCAGTGGTTGGAGGCGTCTTTCCCTCAAGAATATATTTTGCTCTCACCATGTTAACTATTTTCTTAAAGTCTTGGTGTGCACGAATTAAAGATGTCTTGTTACTCATCTTCTATCCCTCCACTTTACTTCGTCATCATGGTTGGTTCCTTGACTCATAATTCTAAGAGTCATCTGAACTAAAGCGATCATTCCAATTCCAAACACTAAAATTAATACAATTGTGAAGTTAAGATTTAGGAAGGACACTAGACTCTCGTTAAGTTCCTCTTTTAATACAATAAATAATACGGCTGTTAATTCAATCAGTGCCACACCGTAAGCAAAGACTTTTACTATTGGCCCTTTACTAAAAAATCCAAAAATTCCAAATGCTGCTATTACGGCAATAAATGCTATTACTATTCCAATCAAATCTCTAAGTCCTCCGGTTGTAAACTCATCATATACAAATCCACTTGTGTCATCTTCCGCCCTAACATAATATGTAGTTCTTCCCTGTAGTAATTGTGCGATTGCCAAATCAACCGAGTTATCAATTGATCCATCAAACACTGTACTGTTCACATCATAAAATGTGATGTTGTCTGTGCTTATTTGAACAGTTACGTCACTTGTTGCATTCTCCCATCCAAACCTTGCAAATGTTTCCCCTGCTTCAATAATTTCAAAAGTGAAATCTGATATGATGCTGATAGAGAGGTTTGCAGTTACTGAGTTTGAAGTATAGTTTTCATTTCCAGTTGTATTAAATACGTAAGTGTAAATTCCATTGGCCAGGGAATTAACATCAGGATTTGAAACGGGTGTTCCATCTCGGTACAAGTTGCAGATAAGTTCTGAAGGACAATTAATGCCACTTACGTTAGTTTCAGTTCCATTTGAAACTGTAAATCCTGGTGATGCTGATAAGGCAATACTTGGCGTTCCCTGATTTACTATGACTGTTGAATTAGATTCACTGCTAGTATAGTTTTGACTTGCTGTTACATTAACTACGTAAAAGTAAGTTCCAACTGCCAAAGGTGTGGAAATGCCATTTTCTACTGTTACATCAGTACCATTTCTATATAAACTTAACGATTGTTCTGCGTTGTCGCAAGTCCCATTTACTAATATTTGAGTTGGATAAGTTACTGGACTGTTAGTTGCCAAACTACAATTACCATCTGCTTGATTAATTGTATAGTTAAAAGTTCCAGTTTGATTTGTGTTTCCAGCAGTATCGTTGGCAAACCATTCATAATTGTAAGTTCCCACTGCCAAATCGGAAATTGTAAAATTGTAAACTGGGCCACCAGTAACTGTATAATTTACTCCATCAAATTCAATGGTGACAGTATCTACACTTACATCGTCTGTCCAAGTACTATTAAATTCATAAACTTGTCCCAGACTGTATGCAATTGGATCAGTAGGATATTTTGTTAAATTCGAGTATTGAGGTGAATTAATATCAATCAAAAAGGTGACATTAGCACTCCCAATCTGATTAAGACTATCATTTGCATAAACTGTTATAGTATTGCTTCCCTCTTCCCAAATAAGAGTAATATTTGGAGTGAAAGTATTATTTGTTAGTCCAGAATTATTTGTGTACCAATAATTGCTAATATTTGTTAAGTCTGTTGTCGATACGTTTAAGTCAATTGATAGAGTGGCATAGCTAATATTCATCGGGGAACTGATATTGATTATTGGTGCAGAATTATCTACTAGGATAGTTATTTGGTCGGAACCATTTAATGAAGGAGAAGTTTCATTTTCGATAGATAATACAGTTATGTTCCAATATCCGTCAGAAACACCAGTAGTATTCCAGGTTGTACTTAAATTTTCTGTTGCTAAATTACTTGCAATATTAACTGTAGTAGTCCCATTAGTTGCAGTAACATTTGTAAGTGTGGCGTCTAATTGCGAGTCTCCAATTGTCCAATTTATTGTAATTATTCCATTTTTGATAGTATTGTTCTCAGGATTGGTAATTAAAACAATTGGCGGTGTGTTGATGGTGGAAAAGTCGAAGCTTTTAACTTCAAATGTGTTCAAAGATTCATCAGTAATGTTTAATGTTTGTCCTGCTTCAACAATGACGTACATTGAAATATTATAACTATTTCCTTGGATCGGACTATCTGTACAAACATGAAAAATTCCAACATTCGCATAATCTGAATTACTCAAGGTGGTTCTTTCTTTTGTAGAATTGCACCCAATCGTGGAGTTAATTACGACAGTTGGAATTTGGGTACCACTTGTCGATTTCATTCCAATAAATCCTGAAGTAAATAATGAATCTCCCATACCATCAAAAGTGATAATTTCATTTGTAATTAGATGAGTACCTGCACCGAGTGCAATCTCATTAGTATAATTTGAAGAACTGTTTGTTGTTGAGACTGAATTAATTGTGTTTCCATAAATATCACTCATATCAAACTCAACAAGGGACCCATTTACACCTATTTCAGCACCAGTAGTTGATAAGCAGTCTAAACTCAGATTATGAGAACCTTCTGTTTCGTTGTCAAGATAAGTAAGCGTAACGCTCCCAGTATCACTAGAATCAGACATAGATCGCGTAATGAATGGAGAGTAATGTATTGAATCATGTGATAATCTGCACGCGACTATTGTTGCAGCAGAAGAATTGATGGTAAATGTGACGGCTTCATAAGTTGGAGAATTCACTGTTTTTAATACACTAAAGTTTGCCACACTTTGAAGAGTAGTTGAACTTGTTTGTCCAATAAATGTTTGAATACTGCCATTTACAGGGGTATTAAGTTCTGTTTCAAATTTTCCTAAACTTGCATCAACATTATTTATTAAAATTGCTTTATTTGAACCAATCCGCTTATAACTAATTGTAATATTATTAATACCTGGATTTTCAATGGTGAAATTGGACACCGAAGATGATGAACGCACTACCTCTTGACCGGCAGACCAAGAGATTGTTGCTAACTTCTTCTCAAAAACTTGAATTCCGTTTACGCTTACATTCATATAAACATCGTTATTTCCATTACCAGCAGCTGCATTTCTTATATTTTGGGAGGTCATCAAAATAAAACTCTCATTAAATGTTGAAGTATTAAATTCAGTTACTGAAGCAATAACGTAGCTACTTGAACTAAAAGTAAGTTCTGGAATGGTTAAATGAACTTTAAGAAGTGAAGTATTAAATGGGATCACACTTAATAATATGCTATCTTCAGCATTCGAATAATTTTCATTACCAGTAGTATTAATTGTTAAATTATAAGTTCCTACAGATAATAGTTGACTAAATGGGTTGCTCACTAAAGCACCGTCTAAATAAAGTGTCGAGGTTCCATAATCACATGTACCGTTGGCAGTTAAGTTTACAGAATATGTTGAATTTGAACCATTGACCGTACAAGAGTTTGATGCCTTACTAATATTTGCATAATAGGTTAGTGTTTGACCAGTATAATTTTCATTAGTAATTGATGAAACTGTAATATTATAATAACCTGCTGCCAAATCTTGGTCTTGATTATTCAATCCACTAATGTCAGTTCCATTCCTTGTAAGGGTTAGACTACCAAAATCTACTGAAGCACTAACGTTAAGATTGGTAGGATAAGAGATACTAAGATTATCAGCTACATCATTCAATAATAGAGTTACATTGTTATCTATTTTATTGACTACAAGAGTAAACGTGTCAATGCTACTATTAGCTGTATAGTTTTCCCCTCCAGTACTATTATAAATGTAATCATAACTTCCAGCAGCTAAAACGGTGGTATCTGGATTAGAAACTAGAGAACCGTCACGATATAAATTGTAAGTTACATCTGAATCTCCAAGATTACTTTCAGTTCCTTCAACATCACCAGAAGTACCATAATCAATTGGAGTAGTTCCAGCTAAAGAACCAGTTAAAACGGCTTTACTGATGTTAGCGTAGTAAGTTAATGTTTGACCTGTATAATTTTCATTAGTAATTGATGAAACTGTAATATTATAGTAACCAGCAGATAAATCTTGGTCTTGATTATTTAATCCACTAATGTCAGTTCCATTTCTCGTAAGAGTTAGATCACCAAAATCAACTGAAGCACTAACATTAAGATTGGTAGGATAAGTGATGCTAAGATTATTTGCCACTCCATTTAATAATAAAGTTACGTTATTATCTATTTTATTTACTACTAAAGTAAAAGTGTCAATACTTGAATTTGCTGTATAGTTTTCTCCTCCAGTACTATTATAAATGTAATCATAACTTCCAGCAGCTAAAACGGTTGTATCTGGATTAGAAACTAAAGAACCGTCACGATATAAATTGTAAGTTACATCTGAATCTCCAAGATTACTCTCAGTTCCTTCAACATCACCAGAAGTACCATAATCAACTGGGGTAGTTCCAGTTAAAGAACCAGTCAAAATAGCTTTGTTTATAGTATAAGTTCCACCTTCAGTGTTATTTATGTTTCCAGCAGTATCATTTGCAAACCAATTATAGTTGTAAGTTCCGGCCGCTAAATCCGAGATTGTGAAATTATAAACTCCTGCTCCTGAATCTGAAACTGAATAGTTTGTTCCATCAAAGTCTATTAACACCGTATCAATTGTTCCGCTACTAGTTACTGTTGCATTAAACTCGTATACTTGTCCAAAGATGTATGTTGCAGGATCAGTTGGAAACTCGGTAAGAGATGTCACGTCTGGAGGAGTAGAAGTACTAGACAAAATAGTTAAAGTACTACTATTAGTCTCATTACTACAATTGTTATAGTTACAGGCTTGTGTTCCAAAAGTCCAATTATCACCAATGGTCGTCTCAGAACTGTTCATTACGTCACCACCAAACCTTCCCGCTTGATAATGTTGAGAAATCTCTTCCTCTGTTAAAACCCGCTCGTACAATATAAATTCATCATACAATCCATTAGCTTGAGCTGCATTGTCATAACCTCCTGCAATTCCTATATCTCCACCAATATTAGTTCCGGTGTAAGTTAAGTTACTTCCTAATTGTTCTCCATCAACAAAAAGTCTAAATTGGCTATTAGCATCATCAAAGAGCCAAGCATAATGATGCCATTCGTTTTTACTTGGGCTATCAGCAATTGTGTTCCAGCCATTGCTAGCAGTATAGAACTGAATTTTGTTATTAGTGTTTCCATTAAATGCTAGAATTAATCTTCCTGATTCACTGTCCAGCATGTAATTAAATATGGTATCTGTATCAGTTATGTAAGCCCAGAAAGAGAAGGTATAATTTTGAACTGTGCTAGTGAAACCGTTTATGTCCATAGTGCCTCCAACAGTTGTGTTTAAGGCACCACTGATTTTTCCTGCACCTGAAGTAATTGTTGCTGCTGGAATTAACGTTCCATTTTGTGAACCGGCAAAATCATAAGCATCATTATCAAAGGGATAGTATAATGCTAATTTAGGATCATCTATCAAGACATTGGAGGCGTTTAGTGCCCCGTCTTTGTACCAATTGTACGTGTAACTTAGGTTAAGACCGTTAGTATCGGTTGCAGTAATGTAACTCGTTAGGTTAGCGTCAGTAGTGTTAAGAGGGTTATCGGTTGCGTTAAGAATCACTGAACTAATGGTGGGTATGGAGTCCACAGATAAAATCGTAAGGGGGGTGCTATTAGTTTCAGCACTACAAACATTTACATTACAAGCAATACCTCCTCCAATCCACACGTCATCAACAGCTGTTTGTGATGAATTAATTACGTTGCCTCCAAACCTTCCCCCTTCATATAATAGTTTTACTTCTTCTGCAGTTAACTTATCTTGAAATACTTGAACTTCATCAACAAAACCATCCATAGGCTCTCCGTTATTAGATGAGATTCCCATACTAAAAGGTACTGAAGTACTGTCTGGGTCTATAGCTCCTGCAGCAGTGCTTCCCACACTTTCTCCATCAACGTAACAGTACATGTTTGTACCGTCCCAAGTTAAAGCCATGTGATACCATCTGTTAAGATCTGGATCCGGCCCTTCAACCACTTTTTCTGCACCATCGTACACTCTACATTTTAAAACGGTTGAAGGGGTGCTTCCGAGTTGACCATAACCTACCATGGCCCAGCCTTCAAGGTCTATCATTGAACTGCCTGCTGGTTTAGATCGCATGTTAATCCATCCTGCGATACTTCCATTAGTGCCAACTTGACTGTTAGTGTAGGGATTGTTTGCGGTTTGTATGCCGTCACCTGTGCCATCTACTTCTCCGCTGCCTAATACTTTTCCAAAGGTTGAGTTTATTAGAGCATCATTAACGAGGGATGCGTTATCTGCACCTTTATAATCTGAAGAGTCATTGTTTAGTGGGAAGTAGGACAGTAAGTCTGAATCATTGATTAAAGCAGTTGTCCCGTTTAGTACGCTGTCTTTGTACCAGTTGTATACTGTTGTAAGGTTTAGGCTGTTAGGATCTGTTGCAGTAACGTACATAGTCAGGTTAGCGTCAGTAGTGTTAAGAGGGTTATCGGTAGCATTAAGAGTCACTGATGTAATTGTTGGAGTAACTCCCGTATTAAAAGTTTCAAAAGTTAAGTTCTGATTCAGACCCAGGGTAGGTGAATAGAAATCATTAGCGTCTGGATTGAATCTAATAGTGGGTAAAATGTTTGTAGTTGTATCATTAATTGTTACTTCTGCACCTTCAACATAACTTACATAATCAGTAGTGGTGTAAATTGCTTTACTCTTCACATACATTTCTTTAATTTCGGTAGGTGACAAACTTTTATTAAAATAATATACTTCATCAATTAATCCTTTAAATTCATTAAGGCCGTTACCTATGTCTGCAATTGTAAAGTCTGCAGCATCTTGATCCACTGTTCCCGGACTTGTTGCTGTATTCATCAAAACCCCATCTACATAGATTGCAACATGTGTGGAATTTGAAGTCCCAGTAATATGTGTCCAGGTGTTATTAAGTATTGAAGTAGGCGAACTAGTTGTATATACTGAACCGCTACTGAAGATTCCCATACGTGGAGTGAAGCTATTATCAGTGGCAGGATCAATACATACTTGCCAATTCCTATTAGTTACATCGTCCATACCGAAAGGACATTCAGCACTACTACCTGAAACGGGATCGCCCGTCCTTCTTATCCAGCCCATAATTGTTAATTCTGTGGGTGTTAAAGAAGCACTGGTAGGCACGCTGACCCAATCATTATTACCGTCAAAATTGAAAGTTTGATTAAATATTCCACTAGAATTATATCCTGCATCACCAGATAGTGTACCGTTATGAATGCCAGTACCATCATTAGGGGTTCCGTCTGCATGATAAGATGCAATTAAAAAATCATCCGTTTCATTATACCCATTACCTACTTCCCATTCACCATAGGCTATTGAGAAGTCAGTATTCAAATAAGTTTGTTGATCACCCGGGAAAGTTACATTAATAGTATTGTTGCCAGGAGTTATACTGAATTGCTTTAGTTCTTGAATTCCAGTATTTGCAAATCTAGCAGAAGTATTATCATATATTGCTGCTATCTCAGTTGCATTAAGAGTTCTATTGAACACCATAAGCTCATCAATTTGTCCACTGTAATCTGCAGTGGATAATCCGTCAATTGTTCCAACGAAAGTATTTGCACTGCTTGACGTTGTAATAAACGTGTCTGCTGCTGATTGGTTAAACACGCCATCCACGTAAACGCTTAAAAGTGTTGAGTTTCTTGTCACAAAAATATGTGTCCAAGTATCATCCGCACAATCAAAAGTCATTATTGGAGATGCAGCAGTACCCAATACTCTATACTTTGATGAGGTAGAGATGTCTAGATCAAAATTCAAGAAAGTGTTAGAACCTGTAGTTCGTTGATTGAAAAGGAATGTTGAACTATCTGTACAATCTGCTGTTTTAGCCCAGAGTCCATAGGATAAGTCTCCATCTAAATCGTTTAAAGTTGTACCACTTCCAAGAGAAACCCATTGAGAACTGCCATTAAGAGTTAAACTATTCCCATACAACCCAGATTCTGCCCCGCCACCAATATAAGTACCATCTATTTGTTCTGGACTGTAATCATAGGAAGTAACATTATCGTCCCGATCAAAGGTCAAGTAAAGCATTAAGTCTGGATCAGAAGTAGTTAAATGTGTGAAATTTCCTGGAGAAAAAGTCACATTAGTTAGAAGACTGTCAGTTTCCAGTACTTCTTGATTAAATGTGGGATCAATCGTTTTATTGCTTGTGAAGTAAACAATCCATGAATAGGTAGTGATGTTTGTTTCATTTTGGAAAGATGAAGTAGTTTCAAAAGTACAATTACTAATATTAGTTGAACAAATATCAGAATAGTCAATCTTCACCCCCAAATTACCACTTCTAAATCCTTTTTCATAAGTATTTAATTCACTGGTAAATTTGTATGAGTAATTTTTTAGAATGCCTGGGTTGTTGCTATCGTTTGCTCCAAACTTATTATTTCCCGGGTCAATCCAATAAGAGCCATTAACTGGTACGTTTGAATCATCGTAAAGGGTGGCATATACTGGTGTACCAGTACCGTTGTATACTACAATGTCTGCCAATACGTAAACATCAGAGGTCTTGCCCGCATGAAGTTCTTTTTTATTTTCTTGCTTTGCCGACTTAGTATCGTATTTGTCAGATTGCCAAAGATTAAAAATCCCTTTTTCATCTTTGACTTTTGTTTTAACTTCTTTAATTTCACCTTTTTCGTCAACAATCCACTCAACAGAATAGACTTCATCATCAGTATATATTATGTCTCCGTCAATGTAGGAATCAATTAAGGGATCATTTTGAACCAAAATGTATTCTTGGATTAGTGAAATGTCATCGTTATGTGAATCTAAAGCAAAAACTGAAACAGAAAGAATTGAAAGAAATAAAACTAATGTAATCATTTGAATTACATAGTTTTTTTTATTTCCCATTGTTGAATACGCTACTCGACACTTGGAACGTTCTTCTTAACTCCTGGTGTTGGAGCCGTTATTACTTCCGATTTAGTCGATCCTACTTTGATACTTTCCAACTCAACCTGCGTCTTACCAATTGATGCCATGTTCTGGCTCGCCAATTCTAATTTTTCGCTGACTTTTATGAAACCGTCAACTTGAACGTATGCAATCGCCACCAAACCAAGCATACATATTCCTGCAACAATCCAAGGAGTTATTGCCTGTAATATATCTTTTTCTTTTTGGAGCCTGTCCTTCCTTATTGCCATCTCACTTTTGATGAGATTTATTCTGCTGTGTGGAAGTGGATCAAAGATTGCTTCGCCACTTTTTTTATCATACCCCTTCATTAAAAGAGTACATCCACCTTTGTGAAGTAAAACACTTACTTCTTTTTTACCTTCACCCCAATACTCAACAACGTCACTTTCAACTGCTGGTGTTGTTTTGTTAAGTTTTTGAAGTCGATAAACGATTATGCCTTTTTCTTTTTCAACTTTTTCCAGTATGTCCTGGGCATAAGGACGCAAATCTTGAAGTCTGAGATTACTTACGACCTCACCCTTTGCAATTCTTGGAGCACGAACTCCATCCGAAAGTTGATACACTCTGGCATGCCAAATCTCTTTTTTGGGTCTAGTTTTTACCCAAATAAAGTATCCGCCAATACCGCCCACTACACATACGACAAAAGTCGCAATTACTAATCCAATCAGGTTTACCATTTTATATATTCTCCCATGTGTTACACATATATATATGTTTGCACATTTATTCGCCCAAAAACACCTTTCTTACTTTATCCATTGTTTTTGGTTTACTTTCTCGCCTCATCATCTGCTCTTGTGATTGAGATTGTCCGTTCGATGTTACGCTTTCATTTCTACTAATTGTAGTTCCGAGGAATTTAGTATATTTTCCATCACCCGCACCCATTAATGCCAATTCACTACTGTGTTGCAGTTCATTTGCCACCCTTAGCAAATCACCATCTTCAAAAATCTCAAAATCTTCTCTGGTTCCAAGATTCAACCAAATTGCATCAATCATGTCGGAGATCATGTTCCTATATTCTTCACTGCCAATATCTGTGATAATATTATTGTTTCTGGCATAAGTTTTCTGCATACCAGTACACCATGTCGCGCAATTCAAACTCATTACTTGAGAAATCAATGGGTTTTTAACAAACTTTTGTTTTTCCTCATTCCAAGATAAGCCCAGCCAATTATTAAATGTGGCTTTCAAATATGGGTCAAAGTTGGTTAAATCTTTCAGTAGATCATTATGTTTTTCAAGAGGAGGTGCACCACCTCCCACGTCAGTGTTTAAGTTATCATCATAATTAAAATCAGACTCGATGTCTGAGAAATCATCCTTGTCATTCGTATCAAAATCTAAATCGTCTTCTTTTTTTTCTGTTTCCATCATGGTTATAACCTCATACTATTTTTCTAATTGCTACGCCACTAAATAATGCATTCTTTTGCAGTAATACTTTTCTTAATTTTGGGTCGACTTTGATGCCATAGACCAGACTGTAAAGGTCAGGGATATAAATTAGTTGTGGCCTGCTTTTTACTTTACGCACTATTTCCTTGTCTAATTTCTTTACTTCATCTAAATCAGGAATTCTGATGATTCTTTTAGTTGGAATAGTCGGTTTTCGAGGAATTCTAGGTGTCCTAGGAGTTCTTGGAGGTCTACGAGGAGTTCTGGTTCTTTGTGGAACTCTTGGTGGAGTTCTAATGATTCTAGTTGTTTTCCTCGTTGGTCTACGTGGTTTTGGCCTTCTAACTTTACGTGGTTTTGGCTTTCTTGATACACGAGAGGGTGCTTTTCTTACTGTACGTGTAGTTCTTACTTTAGCGGGTGTTCTAGTCGTTTTTCTTGTTTTAGTGACCCTTCTTTTTTCAGGAACTAGCTCCCTCATTGTTGCATCACTAGTAATTCTTTCCGGTTGTTTGAATATTTTATGAGTGGCTATACCTTTTGTAGGTGTAATAAGTTTTGAGGATTTTCTTTTCCTTTGAATCTCTTTTTTAACTACTGCAACCAATTTACTTTCTTTTGAAACTTTACGTGAACTAGCTTGAGTAGTCTTCTTTGAACGAATTAGACCAATGTCCAATATTGCCGAAACGTCCTTATTGAAAAACTCTTTTGATTCTTTTAATGAGCTTACAACTAGTTGTTTCAATTGTCTGCCAGTTGTTGCAAACTCTTTTGCTATTTTTTCACCAGTAACCACTGAACTTGTTATTGCTTCCTTTTTTAGGTTCTTTAGAAATCTTGACGCAATCGCATTTAATCTTTCAGTAAATTTAGGTGGTTTAGTAAGGTCCCTTTCAAGTAATTTGGTGAATTTTCTAACTTCTAAAATATCTGGATTTTTTAATCTTAATTTTAGTTCAGTAAATGGTTTTCTCTTATAACCATCTAAAAACTTCTTATAAAATGCCTTTTTCTTACCGGGTTTAAATCCTACCTCTATGATTGTTATGAATCTTTTAAGATCGTTGTCCCAAGTTTTGTATATATCTTTTTTGAAAAATGTGCTACCTACCGCAGACACCCATTCCCTTTCACCGAATGGTAAGCTGCCAGTTCTAGGTCCCAAGAAAAATTTATTTGGATTGTTATTAATATATTTGTTTAAGTCCAATCTTAGCTTCCTACTTTGAGAACTGCTGAGTTGACCCTTGGATGCTTTCACAATTCTGGACCTTATGTCTGAAGGAAATTCACTGATTTTCGCTTTAGGAAATTTAATAATTGAATATGGTTTGCCTTGCGAGTAACCTTGTGCAACTCCCATATCAAAATATAAATGAAACTCATCAAACTTGATACGATCTTTGCCCGCACCCCAAGGCATTTTAACTACTTCTAAAACTCTTGTTTTAAAAATACGATCAGGTAGGACTTTCTGAGCTTTTAATTGTCCCCTAGTAAGTCTTGACACATCTTTTAAGTCTTTTTCACCCTTTCTTGCACGTCTTTCTGGTTTTGATAATGCGTTAGCCTTACCTTTCAATAGACTGGTAACACTCTCCACTTTTAGACCCTGTGCATTAGTATTAAAGTCTGGTAATTTTGCAACCTTAGTCAGATCAACTATCTCTCTCTTATTGACATTTTCAAGTAAACGATATGAACCAGGATTTGGTAACTTGAAAACAACATAATTTCTTGAAGGATACGCCTTATTTAATTTTTTTGCAACTGCCATTAATGCAATCTTTGAATTTAGCAAAGTCTTACCATCAAAATCATCAGTTGCCCTTTTTCTAAGTCTAGATACTTGTAAGTTTTGAGCCTTCCCACCGCCTAGTACACTTTTTGAATCTCTAAAAAACTCAAAAATGATCTTCTCTTCCTGGTTCCTTGGTTTAAATTCTCTTACTTTTACATCTTCTAAAACGCCCTTTTGATTCTTAATTCCTTGAATAATATTCTTAAATATTTGTTCCTCTGTTAACTTCGCAGGAAGTTTTTTCTTAAGTATTTTTTTCCATTTAGGTTCGGTAGAAACGTGATATAGATTTTTGTAACTTCTATCCAATTTAAGTAAGTTTTTGGTATATTCAAGTGGATTAAATACTTGAGTGTTGATTATCTCCGGATTTTGGAGGATAAACTTAATTTCCTTGATTGCCTGGGCATAATCTTTCAATAGATTTTTTCTTGCATCTTGATATATACGTTTGGTTTCCAAAAATGCCTTCTTTTGTTTAGTAGTGTAACTTTTAAGTGGAGTTTTTCTTGATTCAATTAAAATGGTTCTTTTTAATTCATTTCTTTGAACTTCCAATGT
>Ga0208767_1000538_pt1 | contig 31318 bp, 57 predicted proteins | sample VirMetDEL_Mar_21_FD_184514 | JGI IMG/M metagenome (GOLD analysis project Ga0208767, IMG submission 184514) | Aqueous microbial communities from the Delaware River and Bay under freshwater to marine salinity gradient to study organic matter... | ecosystem: Environmental > Aquatic > Marine >... | reverse complement strand
AAGAATTGGGATTATGCGTTAGCTGTAGAGTATTACAAGTTACTAGATCGCCAAAGAAAAGATATTTTAAATTACATTAAAGACAATACAGCTCGTCAAGCAGGTATGATCGGTGTCATTGATTTCTTAATAGATCAGAATACTAAGAATTGGAAAGCTGATATTTATGATCTATATCTTTCTATGATGACAGATTATTACTTCTATCAGTTTGTAACTCTACTTCCTGAAAATGTAAAGACACAATTTACAGCAGATCAGGAACAGGCGATCGCAAGACAAAGAAGAAGAAAGCCAACTAGAGAAGTGATCACAGAAGGATTTTATCCGCTTAGATCAGCTAGGGGCGTTCAGATCCCTATAGAAAACCTTACAAGAAATTCAGACGCTATTGCTTTTGTAAATGATCGCTTAGATACTTTGTTTCCTGAAATGTCTAAATCTAGAAAAGCTATTGTAAACAGATCACTTAGAAAAGGTATGGACGCAGGTAGAGCGCTTGGACTTAGGGGAACTGATCTAGATGATTACATAGCTAACGAACTATCAGAAAGTTTAACTAAGCGTATGTTAGGCGACGCAACTAGGATCGCTAGAACAGAAGGACTAGCTTTATCACAATGGGGACAAGAAGAAGGCGCAAAGAAAACAGGACTAGCATTAGAAAAATCTTGGCTAACAAGAAGGGACGGGAAAGTCAGGGACAGCCATAGAGTTGTTGATAATCAGAGAGTTCCTATGTCAAAACAATTTAATGTGCTAGGCTATAAAATGGACTATCCCGCAGATAGTAAATTCGGCGCACCCATTGAATTGATTGTGAATTGTAGGTGTACTACTATTTATCATAATAAGCGAATTACTAGGAAGGCTTGAAATGGAAAGACAATTTAAAAATATATCTCTTCTAACAGACGAAGGCGAGAAAGGATCTGTTAAAGCAGTATTTTCAGTATTTAACGAAGTGGACAGCGACGGCGATGTCGTTCTTCCAAACTCTATTAAATCAGGTTACGGCGAAAAAGGCGTGGCTATGGTTTGGGGACATGATTGGAAAGATGTCATTGGTCGTGGCGAAATCGTAGAAGAAGAAGGACAAGCAGTTTTCAAAGGTCAATTTATTATGGACACCCAACGCGGAAAAGACGCTTATGAAACTGTCAAAGCTATGGGCGATTTACAACAATGGTCGTTCGGATATGAAGTGTTAGATAGTGAAAATGGTATGTTTACCAAAGACGGATCAGAAGAAGTAGAAGTCCGTTATCTAAAAAGTTTAAAAGTATGGGAAGTTAGCCCTGTCCTAGTTGGTGCTAATCAGAATACCCATACCCTAGCTGTCAAAGAACAAAAGACAGAAGGTAAAAGATTTACTGAAGAAATTGAAGAGGTGCGTAACACTTTGAAATCAGTAATCAACAGGGCGCAAGAACTTACTTCTTTACGCCTAGAAAAAGGAAAGAAACTAAGCGAGAAATCATCTACAGCTATTCAGGATCTTGTAGAAGACTTACACGACGCTTATGTAGATCTTAATGATCTATTAGACGCAGGCGTGAAAGATGAAAACATGATCAAGAATACTGAAGAAGATCAAGACTTATTTCTAAGAACAATGGCTGTTTTAACTGAAACAGCCGATATATAAAAGGAAGAAAATGAGCTTAAAAGAAAAAAAGCAAGAACTTCAAGATCTTAGAGAAAAAGCCTTAGCAGATGTTAAAGACATGGAAAATGGATCAGTTGACGCTGAAACACGCGAAGAGTGGATCCAAAGAAATGACGCTATTGACGCATTGGCTAAAGAAGTAAGAGAAATGGAAGTTTTTGAAACTAAAAAAGCGCAATTAGAAAATGATGTTGAAGAAGGAAAAGCTGTAGAAGTTACTGCACCTGTATTCAACGAAGTTCCTGCAAAAGAAATGCCTAGAACACTTGGACAAGCATTGTACGAGAGCAAAGCATTTCAAGCGTATGTCAAAGACGGCGCAAAAGGAATTAAATCTGAAATTAATTGGTCGCCTTTAGCTGAAACTAAAACTCTTTTAACTGAAAGCAACTATCCACCTTCAGTAGTTAGAGATGATCTAATCGTCCCTACAGCTACAAGAAACAATAGTGCTGTTATCGATCTCTTTGATGTAATCAATACAGATCAATATCAATACAAGTATCTAGAAGAAACTACTTTCACTAACAATGGTGCAGAAGTAGCAGAAGGATCAGCTTTCGGCGAAAGTGCTTTAGCTTTCACAGAAAGAACAGAAGAGATCAGAAAATTTGGTGTTTCTATACCTGTTACAGAAGAACTGCTTGCTGATGTATCAGCAGTACAGGGCTACTTAGATAGCAGACTAAGAACAATGCTTGAACTTAGATTGTCCGATGTATTAATCGGGGGATCAGGATCAGCGCCAATAATTCGTGGTATCTTAAACAAATCAGGAATTAATACTTTTGATTATTCATCTTTTTCAGGAAACTTGAAGAGAATTGGACAAATTTATCAGGCAATTACAGAAATCCGAAAGGACGCCTTTATAGAGCCTGACGCAATTCTTATGCACCCTTCTGATTGGTACGATGTAGTAACAGAAGTAAACGCCGTAACAACTTCAGGCGCATTACAACCACTATTCGTGGGCGCAGGTATGATGAACGGCGCACCGCAAGCAAGTATATGGGGTGTACCTGTAGTTCCAACAACAGCTATTTCAGCAGGAACAGCGTTAGTTGGTGCTTTCGGTGGCGGACAAGCAGTTCACATAGTTTCAAGACAGGGTATTGAAGTATCTATGTCTGATAGCCATGATGACTTCTTCACAAAAGATAAAGTCATGATGAAAGCTAGCATGAGATTAGGTTTCCCTATTTATAGGGCTACTGCTTTCTGTTCAATAACTAACTTTTAATAGATAGTTAAAATGGTTTTGATGTCGCACTCGTCTTACGGGGCGGGTGCGGATCAAACAAAGAAAAGGAAAACAATGAAACTAAAAAAAGATTTATGGATAAATGATGAAGGTAAAGTCGCCGAAGGTACTGACGGTCTTCCAAAAGGTTGGGCTAAAGGTAAATTACTTGGTAAGAAAGGCGATGAAATATCTGATCTACAAGCTAAAGAGTGGGGATTAGATAAAGCCAAAGCGAAAGCGAAGGCACCTGCCGAAAATAAAGCTAAGTAGGACTAATGTCGCACGCGCAATATTGTTCTACTAGCGATCTAAAAACAATGATTGGGCTTTCAGGATCATCACAAGATACAAACTTAACTAATGCTATTAACGCTAGCTCTAGATTAATAGATCAGATTACAGGCAGAGTATTTTTTATAAGTGAGAGCGTGCAAATAAAATACTTTACGCCTAATAATCCTTTTATCTTAGATGTTCCTGATATAGCTACAACAACAGGATTAATCGTGCAGTTAGATACAACAGACGACGGATCCTACGATAAAACAATAACACTCGATACAGACTTTTACTTAAAGCCGTTAGATGTAGTAGATCTAGACGGCGATAATGATATTCCCTTCCAAACATTAGTAATATTTGATCGACGATCTTCAGAAAGGTTTGATCCTGATATTGTTAGAAATATTAAGATCACGGCTAAATGGGGATTTAATGCTGTACCTGACGCGATCAAGCAAGCATGTTTATTACAATCATCTAGATTATGGAAAAGAAAAGACAGCCCTTTCTCAACTTACGGATCTTCAGAAACAGGCGAAAGAGAGTTGTTTCAAAAAATGGATCCTGACGCAAAGACTTTAATAAAACCTTATATCAGACATCGACTTTAGATCATGGCTTTTAGTCAACAATTTAAAGTAACAGGATTAAACAAAGTAAAAAAGAAAGTTGATCTAGGAAACTTATCTAATAAACCGATCAGGTCTTATATGCGTACTTCCGCTTATCTGATCAAGAACAGAGCGCAAGAAGTAGCACCTGAAGACACAGGCGCACTTAAAAGATCTATTAGATCAACACAGATCAAAACTAAAGGAAGATTACCGCAACGGATCCAAGTTAGATCAGACAGCCCGAAGTCCCCTTTTGTTCATGGCGATCCAAAGAGATCAGGAAAGCTAAAACTATCCGAGCCATTTACTAGATCTAAACCGCACTTCCCACCTGTAAGGAAACTTCGTGGGTGGGCAGAAAGAAAGTTGGGCGATCCAAACTTAGCTTTCGTAGTTGCTAGATCAATAGCAGAAAAAGGAACACCGCTTGTACCTTATTTACTGATCGCTGAAAGAGATACCAAGACAGAAAGAAAAGCACTCTTAGTGGATCTAGCGAACGATATTGAGAAACAATTTAAGAAAATAAATTAAAAAAATAAAATTTTTTTTTCCCACTCTTTTAAGCCTATAAACATTGGGGTTATTATTTAAAAAACTGTAAATATAGGCTAAATCAGGAATATTAAAAAAAATGGTTGTTGACTTTCTTTTTAATCTATGGTTAAATTAAGTATAAGAACAAATTGAAAGGAAACAAAAATGAACGAATTACAAAAACTAGAAAAAGAATATCAAAGCAAAGAGAACGACGCAAAGCACGCTATCGAAGGTATGATGTATCTTAGAAGTAAGGGGCAAGAAAATTCAGATCTTTATAAGAATTTATTTAAGCACCTAAACAATCTTTCTAACGAAAGAGATGTGCTGTACATGCAAATAGAAAGACTATCTAAGTAATGACAATAACAACTTCTAAATCTAACACTTTGAAAGGGGGTGTTGTGGGGGTACATTGTAGATCTTGTACTTGTAGTTTCAGCAGTACAATTCCTAGAGCTATGCGACAGGCGTTGACTATACCTGCTGAAGTTCCTGCTAAGCGTGAGCGTAAAACTCATTGTCCTAGTGGCGAAACTAAATCTACTTGCGAAGTTTCTGTTTTTACTACAAAAACAAGACTTCGTATTACAACTTGTAAACCGTGTAGCGTAAAGCGTTTCGCAGATCACGGGAACGGTTGTCAAACAGTATTTTACAACTCACTAGATCTTCCGTCAGCCGAAAGGGTTGTCGTAAGATCCGTGCCGTACAAACTGTAGATCATAAAAAAATGGCGGGGCTGATCCCCCCGCCAAAGAAAACAGAAAGGGAATATGACACCAATAGAAAATATAAAGCAGATCATCGCTCATGACATTACAAGTCATGATCAGATCGATCAGATCAGACAAACTTTAGATCTTAAAGAGATAGATCTAAATTATCCAAACTTGAAAGGGGAACTATAAATGGATAAAGAAACTATGAGTAAGGAAGAATACGATAAGTTCGTTGAAGAAGGCGATTGGTTTTTAGATAGCCAAGCACCCGACTTCAATGAAAAATTAATAAAAGACATGAAAGAAAGGGGAACGATATAAATGTCAGAAAATTACAAAGTCATAGGATCCATAAGCGTTGTTGGAACTTATGATGTTGAGAAAGGTAAGTTAGATCAGGTACACAAGATCATAAGAGATGATCTAGAACTAGCTGTAAAAGAACAAGATCAGCTACAAGAAGAGATCCTGAAAGAAGGTAAGCTAACGCCAACTATCAAACAGGATTACTATCTTGAAGTATCAGACAAAACAGGTTTACTACAATTAACCTTAATGCCTAATATCACACTAGAATTTCAAGAAGTAGAATAATATTATGGAATTGAAACGCAGACTATTAGATCTTCAGACTTTCCTTCAGGGCGGATTGTCCGAAGATCTAAAGTCATGGATCAAAAAAGATGTGAACACTCGATATAGATACGACAGTATCAATGAAGGATTTCCTTCAGGCGCAGACTTAGAAAATAATACTTATCTGCGTGAGCCTGTTAAGGATCCTAGATCTATGCTATTATCAAGTCATGGCGACTTTGACACAGATCAGATCAGGAATAGCAACGAACATATCGAATAACATCACGATCGTTGATGTTTACGCTTATGTCCCCCACCGAGCCGAGCCACCTATAGCAATAGTTGGGGTGCTTGATACCTTAGAATATGATACTACTATGGCTAGGGGATCAGATAAATACTTGATCCCTGTAAGGCTTTATGTCGCTAATGTTGACGGTCAGGACAGCCAAGAAACTTTAGATCAGTTTATCAAGACTTCAGGATCCAACTCTATGAAGTCTGCAATAGAAAGCGATCTAACTTTGGGTGGTGTCGCGTCTTCTGTTAGAGTTACAGAAGTAAGAGATTACGGCGCCTTCGAGTTAAATAATACTGACTTACTTGGCGTGGAATTTGTAGTAGAAGTGATAGGATAGAAGTATGTATATAGCTACAGTAAATTTAAAAATTAAAGATAAAGAGATCCAAGCAGGCGAAAGCATTGATAAAAAACCTGCTAAGTGGTTATTAGATCAGGGACTTGTTATCAAAGTAAATGCTAAAGAATATCAAGAACAAAAAATGCAAGAGTTGAATAATAAGGAAGAAGAATAATATAATGGGTTACGGAAGATACGGATCAGGATCAGGATCAGGAACTAGAAGAAGAAGACGAAGATCAGGATCAGGAAGAAGGAAGAAATAATGAATTGTTGTGGAAGTTGTCCCGACACTTGTAAAGGCGGTCAGTAATGGCGTTTAAACACGGTAAGGACACTAAAGTATTTTTGAACAGCACCGATCTTTCTAGCTATTTAAACAATGCTGACGCTACAAGATCAGCAGACATCGCAGAAAGTACAACTTTTGGAAAATCAGCTAAAACATACATAGCAGGCGGAAAAGACGGCACTATAACAGTTGCAGGATTTTTCGACGCTACAGCAGATAGTCCTATTGCAACTAATCTCGGCACAGGTGGTCAAGAATTAGTCATGGGGATTGACGGTGTTGACGCTACTGATAGTGTAAGTTTTGGAAAAGGTAACTTTACTAATTATGGGATTTCAAGTCCTGTAGGCGATATCGTTGCTTTTAGTGCTGACTTTCAATCTGATGAAGGTATCTTTAATGGTACTGTTCTTGAAAATGCAACTGTTACAGCTACAGGATCAGGAACAGCTAGAGATAATTCAGCAAGTACAGCTAACGGGGGTGGCGCTTTTATTATCGTTACTTCTGCTAGTGGAACTAGCCCAACTTTAGACGCTAAGATCACTCATAGTGCTGATAACAGTACTTACGCTGATCTAGTAACATTTACCCAAGCAACTTCAGCAACTAGCGAAGTTAAAGCGGTTGCGAAAGGTACTACAGTAAATAGATATCTAAAAGTCGAATATACAGTAGGCGGATCTACACCAAGTTTCGCTGTTATAATTGGCTTTGGAAGAAACAATTAAGAAAGGATATAGATAAAAAATGGCTTTTGTTCATGGAAAAGATAGTGTATTTAAACTTGATAACTCAGGTGGATCACTTACAGATATATCGGCTTATGTAAATAATGTGGACTTTCCTGAAACTGCTGATGTTGCAGAAACAACAGTACTTGGGAAGGACAATAAAACTTATATTGTTGGATTGAAAGACGCGACTATTTCATTAGGCGGTCTTTGGGATAGTACAGCAGACGCAATATTCGGCGCTGTATTAGGACAATCTGCTACATTAAGTTTTGAATATTCCCCTGAAGGAACAGGATCAGGAAAAGTTAAATACACAGGCGAAACAATATTAACAAACTATGCTATTTCTAGCCCTGTCGGCGATGTGGTTGCTTATTCAGCAGATCTACAAGTTTCTGACGCGGTTACTAGAGGTACACACTAAATAAATAGATAGGACGCACAATGAGTGAAAATCTTAAAAGGCTAAGTCGAGAAGACATCTTAGGTCTTCCTGATGTGCCTGAAAAAATAATAAATATTGATGAGTGGGGCTTTTCGATCAAGATTAAAGGTATGTCAAAAGGTATGGCTGTTAAACTTGGTCGATTGCTCAAAGATACTGAATTAGACGCTTTTGAATATCAAATACATCTTTTAAAAGAGTGCGTAGTAGATCCTGAATTAGATGATGATCTAATAGATAGTCTTTACGAGAAAGATAGCAAGATAGTCGATCAGATCTTTGTAGAAATCAACAATTTAAATGGCTTAGGGGGTACGGCGGAAGACGCCGATCAGTTTTGATCTAGATACCGATCTAGCCTTTTCTTTTCGTTTAGCCCGTGATCTAAGCATGACGGTAGGCGAGTTGCATAGTAAGATGAGTGCTAAGGAATTTAATGAGTGGGCTTATTTCTATTTATGGGAAAAGAAAGCCCGCGATAAAGCCCAAGCACTCGCAGACGCAGAAATGAAGAAGAAAAGGAACAGACGATAAATGGCTGTATCAAATATAGTTTTAAACATAATAACTAAGGGTGCTGATCTAGCTAAAAGACAATTAGACGGGATCGGTAAGTCGGGCGATAAATCTTCTAAGGGGTTAGGTAAATTCGGAAAAGCTATGGGCGTTACTGCTGTTGCAGGCGCAGTAGCTATGGCGAAAGCTCTATCGAGCGCAACTAGACAATTTATGGCGTTCGACGACGCTATGACACAATCATTAGCGATCATGAGTGCTACTGAAGATCAGCAACGCCGTATGGAACAAACTGCGAGAGAAGTTGCGATCAGTACTTCCTTTTCAGCAGAACAATCAGCAGAGAGCTTTTTCTTCTTAGCGTCCGCAGGTTTAGACGCAGAACAACAGATCCAAGCACTTCCCCAAGTTGCTAAGTTTGCCCAAGCAGGTATGTTCGATATGGCTACTGCTACTGACTTGGCTACTGACGCACAATCCGCATTAGGTCTTACTGTTAATGACGCACAACAAAACTTAGAGAACTTAACTAGGGTAACTGATGTATTAGTCAAAGCTAACACCTTAGCTAACGCAAGTGTTCAGCAATTTTCTGAGGCTCTTACATCTAAAGCAGGATCCGCGTTAAAAGTTGTTAATAAAGATATTGAAGAAGGCGTCGCTGTTCTTGCTGTTTTTGCAGACGCAGGCGTTAAGGGTGCCGAAGGTGGCGAAAAGTTAAATCAGGTTTTAAGAGATATCCCAAGAGCTACAGCGAAGAACGGGGAAGAGTTTAGGAAACTTGGACTAGAAATGTTTGACGCTGAAGGCAATATGAGAAATGTTGCTGACATAGTTGAAGAGCTTGATCGTGTACTTAAACCTATGTCCGATGAACTTAAAGCAAGTACATTAGATCAGTTAGGTCTTAATCGTGGTGTGGCTGACGCGGTTAAGATCTTATCAGGATCAACAGATAAGATCAGAGAATATGAAAGCGCTCTTAGAGATAGCGGGGGAACAACTCAAGAAGTTGCAGATAAACAGATCACATCTTTATCACAACAAGTTGGACTAGCAGGCGACAAGTTTGCAGAAATAGGATTAATACTAGCTGATAAGTTTGCACCTGCATTAGAAGACGCAATCGGATTAGGTAATAGATTTCTAGATGAAGTAATTTTAAGACTTAAAGGCGACGCACCTGTAAAGAGTATTGAAGAACAAGCACAAGCAATAGCGATGTTAAGTGGTGCTTTCGCAGGTGCTATGGGTGGTGGATCCCCTGTAGTTAACTTTGTAGAGCAACAAGAAAGATTAGAAGAGATCCTAAGATCACAACAAAACGCCAATCTTTTAGAAAATTACGCAAGTAATACTTCTTATCTTTCTTCTGAAATAGAAAGAGCTAACGCGATCCAAAGAGATCAGATCAACAATGCTCATAGATACGAAATAGAACAAGATAGATTAAATCACACAATAGAAACAGCTACAGAAGTTACAGAAGATCTAAACGACGCAGAAGAAGAATTAGTTGCATTAAGAAACGAAAAAGGTTTAAGCGCATTAAACAAAGTGCTTAAAGCATATCAAAAGATCGAAGATATAAAACAAAACATCATAGATCTAGAAACAGAAGAACAAGATAGATTAGATAGTTTAGAAGACGCCCAAACTGATCAAGAAAAAGCAATTAAAGCAGTTGAGTTAGCTGAACAGGAATTAAATAGACAAAAAGAACTAAGTAAACAAGTTACATTAGAAGAAGAAATCGCGATCCTAAGACAAGCTGACGCGGTACAAAGATTATCAGATATAGAAGAAAGATCTACGCTACAGAATAAAGAACTAGAACTAGCTAAAAGAAGACTAGAAGAAATAACATTAGCTAGCACTTCAGCTACTAGAGAAGAAGAGCAAGCAGAACAAGATCTGATCAGAGCGCAGGAAGATGTCGAAAGAGCTACAAAAGCAGTTGAAAAAGCTACTGATGATTATAGAACTGCTAAAGAAGAATTAGCTAAAGCAACTGACGACAGTACAGAAAACTTATTAGAAATGGCGATTGCTAAAGCTGAACTAGATAAAGCATTAGCAGACGCAAGCGCTTTAGGAACTTTTGAACAATTAGTAGGACTTATGGCTGACAAAGTTACAGGCGATCTAGATCGTGTTATGAATAAATTTGGCGAAATATTTGCTTTATCAGGAAAACCCGTAGATCTTGGAACTACAGGTGGTACTGTTCCCGCTCAAAAAGCCTTCGATCCTACAGGTGCATTAAAAGACGAAACACCTTTTGTAAGTAGTGGCGGTGTAGGTGGTTTTGCAGGATCTATGTTAGCAACTAGCGGATCAGTAAGTATTAATGTTACAACAGGTGCAGTACTTGGAACTGAACAAGATGTAGAAAATGCTGTTGCTACTGCAATAACAAAAGCACAACAGCGCGGACTTTCGATTGTCTAATGTCAGTAGCTTTTGATAGTAATGTCGATATAACCGTAGAAATCGGATTTGATAGTGATCCTTTTGATGAAAGTCAATCCTTTACAGATGTAAGTCAATATGTAAGACAGTTTACAACTAACAGGGGAAGAGTAAATGAACTAGGTCAGTTTGGTGCAGGATCAGCACAAATATTGCTTTCAAATACAGATAATAGGTTTAATCCTAGTCAGACTACTTATTATTATGACAGCGCTAATTCTAGATCTAAAATACAGCCACTTAAAAGAGTTAGGATCAGCGCTACTTATAGTTCAAGTACTTATGTTTTATTTGAAGGATTTTTAGATACAATTCCTGTAGTTTTTACTGCACAGGGACAGGATAGCGTCGTAACTTTTAGAGCAACTGACGCATTTAAAATCTTTCAATCAGGTGTTTTAGACAGTAGATCTTGGCGTATCGGTCGTGGTGGATTTAGTGAATTAGGACAATCAACTAGATTAGGTTATGAAGATCTTACAGAATTATCTTCTGATCGTGTTACTAGGATCCTAAATGCAGTAGGTTTTCCTAGTAATAGAAGAGATGTTTTAACAGGTACGGTCAATGTTCAATCACAACAGTTATCAGATAATATTCTTTCAGCTTTACGAGAAGTAGAAGTAGCAGAAAACGCACAATTCTTTATTAGTGCAGACGGAAAAGCTACTTTTAGAAATCGTGATTATAGGTTATCTAATACTAAAGCTGTAAATGTTCAGGGTACTTTTAGTAATACGGGTACTGATCTTCCCTATACTGATGTCAGTTTATCTCTTGATGATAATGAGATAATCAATGTTTATGAGTGGACAAGAGAAAACGGATCAACGCAATATATTTCAGACGCTGATAGCGTTCTTAGATTTACAGCTAAAGGATCTACAAAAAGTACGATCAATGTTTCTGATAGTGATGTTTTATCGATCATAGAACAGAAAATAGCAGAAACTTCACTTCCAATAGTTAGAGTTGATAAATTAACAGTAAATCCTAGAGATAACACGGGTTTATGGACACAGGTTTTAGATCGTGAGTTCGGGGATCGTATAAAAGTTAAGATCCAAGATCCTAGCGGTACAACAATAGAAGACGAATTATTGATCGAAAGCATACAGCATACCGTAAATGGATCGTCGCAATCTTGGTCTTGGTCTGCTACTCTTAGTCCTGCGGGATCTTCGGCTTGGATATTAGGAACAGCTAAACTTGGCGAAGGTACTCGTTTCGCTTATAGTTAGAGTTATAGAAAGGTTTATATAATATGGCGGGTGCAGGTTGGAAAAGTTATAGCACAGGCGATTTAATTAGTGCTACAGAGTTTCAAACATTTATACAAGATCAAGTTATTCAGGTTTACGCAGACGCAACAGCTAGAGATAGTGCATTAGGAACTAATGACGCAGAAGGTATGTTTTGTTTTCTAAAAGACAGTAACACACTTCAATTTTACAATGGATCTGCTTGGGCTAGTTTTATAGGCGAAGGCGATATTACAGGTGTAACTATTACAACAGCAGGCACTTCAGGACTTTCGGGCGGAACTAGTGCTACAAGTGGCGCTTTCAGTTCAACTTTAGCTATTGCCCCTAATTCAGCGACTTCAGCTACAGTAGCTAGCGCAGATATTGTTCTGATCGGCGACGCTGATGATAGTAATAGTTTAAAGAAAACAACTGCGGGGGATATAGCTAACCTAGCAGGTGGCGTAAGTTTAGGATTAGTATTAGCTTTAAGCTAGGAAAGGAATAGAATATGGCGGACACTTTACACAGCGTACAGGGCGTATTAGGAACTTCAGCAGGCGATATTGTTGACGCAGTTCCTAGCTCTACAACTGAAACAGTAATTGGTATTTTAGTTTCTAATGTTAATTCAAGTAGTGCAGATGTAACTATTGATCTATCAGTAACTAAATCAGGCGGAACACTAAGACACATTTTAAATAATGTATCACTTCCGTTCGGCACAACCATAGAAATACCAACCAAGATCACATTAGAAACAGGCGATAAGTTGCAGGGTTTATGCTCTTCAGCGTCTAGCGCCGAATACAATGTATCATTTCTAAGACAAACTTAATAGGATCAACTTATGTCCTATATAGGTACGCAACCAAATGATGTAAAAAAGAATACAGGTTTATATACACCTAGCGAAATATTACAACTAACTAAAGACGGTAGTTGGGGTGGTAGCTTAGAATTTATAACATCTACAACAGTTTCATCTATGACAAGTGCAATAGATTTTACTGAAGTTTTTACTGATAGATATGATGTTTATTATTTAGAAACAAAAAATGTACAATCAGATCAAGTAGGATACACAACAGGTATTCAGTTTTACGAAAGTGGGGTTTTGGAAAGTTCAGGGGTGTATAATTATGGGCTACAAAGTGGAAGGGCAAGTGGTAGTTTTGGTAATGGTCAGACTACTACTTCTGCTTGGATACATGTTGGCGCAGATACAGACAGCACAACTGCTAATTCAAGCAATTCATACTGTTACATTTATTGCCCAACAAATTCATCAAAATATACTTATGTTACATTTATAGGAACAGGACAATTTGGAACTACTTATGCTATGAGATTTGGCGGTGGGGTTTTACCACAAGCTAGCGCAGTTGACGGCTTTAGGTTAAGAAGTACTTTTTCAACAGGTCAAATATTAGGGGAATTTAAATTATTTGGGGTTAATCAAAAATGAGTGTTTTGAGATTAGTAAATGAAACTGAAGTTACTTCAACAATAAATACTTTAAATATAACAGATGTATTTACAGATGATTTTGATATATATGTTATAGAGGCAACAGACATAGCTATGACTTCTAGTAGTGGGGATTATTTATTTGGTAGAGTAATTAACAGTAGTGGTAGTGAAATAACTTCTAACTATGATTATGCAAGTTTATATATTCCAAGTAGTTCTAGTGTTGCAGAGGAAAGATTAACAAGCAGGACAGAGTGGGAAAGTATTAGTTTTATTGGTACAGGTACAAATGATACAGGGGAAATGACTATGTATATATTCAATCCAACAAATTCATCATCTTATACTTTTTATATTTCACAGACTATGTCTTACAGAACATCAACACCTCAATCATATACTTGGAAAAGTATTGGTGTGCAAAAAAGTACTACAAGTATTACAGGTATTCAATTTTCTGCAAAAACAGGAAATATGGATAGTGGAAAATTTAGAACTTACGGATTGAGAGTTGATAGCTAATGAGTTTAGTACAAGTAGCAACAGAAACAATATCTAGTGCAACTGCAAGTGTTACTTTGACAGGCATAAATACTGATGATGTTTATATGTGTGCAGTAAATAATTTAAGAGTTGAAACAGATATAAAACAATGGGGATTAAGAATTACAAAAAGTGGTAGTGCTGATGTAACTGCTAACTATGATTTTGGTACTAAAAATTTAAAAGCAAACACTTCTTTCGCAAATAATGCACAGGTAAATCTTACTTTTTATAGTTCACAATTTTTAGGTACAGGAACAGGTGAAGGTGCAAATTTTATACTTTATTGTTATAACTTTAATTCAAGTTCAGAATATAGTTTTATGACATTAGAGGAAGTTGTTGTGGATTATGCTACTAACAATATAGGAAGTCAAGGTGGTATAGTTCATACAGTTGCAAGTGCAAGTGACGGATTACATTTTTTTGAGGGTACAGGTACAAATCTGCTTAGTGGTACATTTACATTGTATAAGGTGGTGTAATTATGAGTAATGAATTTGGATATATACCAGAAAGCCCAGAACAAAGTTTTGGAAATAATAAAGGTATCTTTACACCTACTGATATTTATGATCTAACAAGAGCAGATAAATATACTAACTATGGACAATTAGAATTAATTGAAACTCAAATTGTTAGTAATGTTGCAAGTGTTGATTTTACAAACTTAGGAACTTACAATGTTCATTTTATGACTTTTAATGATATCCACTCTGCAAATAATAATGTTTTAACAAATGTTAGATTTTTTGAAAGTGGTGTAGAAGAAACTGCAAGTGTTTATCAATATGCTTATCAATATGGAAATGTTGCAGGAAGTTTTGGGGAAAGTAGAAGTACAAGTAACACTAGAATTTATACTTTAATGAATTTAGGTAATGCTACTAATGAAACTGCAAATGGTTATACATATTTTTATAATTTAACAGACAGTACAAAATACAGTTTTTTAACTTTTCACTCAATGACAATGAATGCTACACCTAATGGAAATATGAATTTTGGAGCAGGTATGTTACCACAAAAAAGTCAAGTTACAGGAATTAAAATTTTAATGCAAAGTGGGAATATTACAAGTGGCTCTATATCTCTATACGGCATAAAGGAATATTCATAATGGCTACTAATTTAGAATTTATAAAATCTCAAACTTTAGATAGTGCAAACTCATTTAATATTACTGATATATTTAGCGATAAATATGATGTTTATAAAATAACAATCACAGGTTTACAACACAGTAGCAACAGACAAGTTATAAACACAAGAGTTATTAATTCAGGTGGTGTAGTTTCAACATCTAATTATGAATATGCAGGTGTAATAATGAGGTCAGATACTACATTTCAAGAAAAGAAAAATACTAGTGATACATCTTGGGTAGAAACATTAGGAGAGGGTATTGGTAATGGTGGTAGTGGAAGTGTTATGTATGTTATAAATCCTTATGACAGTTCAAAGTACACTTTTATGCTCAATCAATATGCAACTTACTATGACATAACAGGACCACTAAGAAGTTTAAAATATTGTGGTGTTTATAAAGTTGCTGAACAAATAACAGGTTTAAATATTTTTGATAATGGAAATATTCAACTTTTTGACGGAAAACTAACAGTATATGGAGTTAAATGAATTATGAGTGGTAGCTTAATAAAAATACAAGAAGAAATAGTTACATCAGCAGTAGCAAGTGTAACTTTAACAGGTATTGATAGCACTTATGATGTGTATATGGTTAGGTTAAGTGATGTGCAGGGCGATACAGATACACAAAGTTTAAAGGTTAGAGTAACTGCTAGTGGAACTGCACAATCAACTTCTAATTACGATTATGCTAAAAAAACATTAAGGTCTAATAATCCTTTTAATGATAATAGTGCTACTAATCAAACTGAAGTTTTTGTAAATACACAATTAGCTATGGGAACAGATACAGAGGAAACATTACAGGGTGTTCAATATTTGTTTAACTTCAATAATTCAAGTGAATATAGTTTCGCTACTGATGAAATTGTTTTTAGTAGTTATTTTGGTGGTGTCTTACTAGGTGGACAGGGTGGTTGGGTTTATACAGTAGCAGAAACTCATAATGGAGTAAATTATTTTATGTCTAGTGGAAACATAGCTAGTGGAACATTTACATTATATGGTTTAAAGAAGTAAGTATAAGAAATATATAGTAAGATAGGAAGGAATAAGTATGGCTACATTAGAAGAACTAACAGCACAAGCGCAGACAGAGATCGACGCTATGAAAACCGCTAACGGTGGCGACGGTATGTGGGCGCAAGTTAATAACGAGCGAAGAGAGTTCACTGAAAGTGAATACGATCAGGCTGTTATAGATAAGGCTAATAGTGATTATGATCAGCAAGAAAATGGCTATAAAATAGCTAGACAAGCAGAGTACGGATCAATCGGCGATCAATTAGACATGATCTATTGGGATCAGAAGAACGATACTACTACTTTTAAAGATCATATAGATCAAGTCAAAGCAGATAATCCAAAACCTGAATAGTGAAACTACAACTAATTAGAACTCAATTTGGAAAAGACGCTGTCAATGGTATGTTATTTGTGGACGGTGTATTCGAGTGCTATGTATTAGAAGACGAATATAGAGATATTAAAATAGCAGGCGAAACATGTATTCCTGAAGGTACTTATCCTATTGAATATCGTAATGAAGGTGGCTTTTTCAATCGTTATACAAAGAAATATCCTACGATCCATAAGGGACGCGGTATGCTCGAAATAAAACAGATCCCGAACTTTAAATGGGTGCTTTTTCACTTAGGGAATACTGACGAAAATACGGCAGGTTGCGTTCTAGTGGGATCTACTCAACAGGATCTAGATGTTTCTAAAGACGGATTTATAGGAAATAGTAAGCTAGCATATACAAACTTTTATCCAAAAGTCGCAGACGCTTTAGATCGTGGCGAAAAAGTTACATTAGAGATCACTAAAATAAACTTAGGATCAGAAGTAACTAACGCTAGTCCACCTGATATGATCCACCCAAACAATATAAAAGACGATTTATCAGAGATTAAAGGATTGATCAGGATCCTTAATGCTAAACTAGAAGGAAAGAACATAACCTAGAAAGGTTAAATACTATGGGTATCAACTGCCCAAGATGTAATATATCTTTAGTTTATGTTAAAGGTGCTTGGAAGTGTCTTAATAAAAAGTGTATTCACTTCAATAAAAGGCAATTCGGAAAGGTAGAAGAAGAATAATGGCTAAGAAAAATTGGAAAGCATATTGGAAATTTATGATCGTAAAGGCTTTACGAACAGGATTACAATCTGCAATAGGTGTTTATTTGTCAGCACAGACAGGAATTATTGACGCGGATCTATTACAAGTGTTAATGGTGTCCTTCGCTACATCAACATTGACAGTTCTTCAGCATGCGTTAGAGCAGTATAAGCCTGCAACAACTTTCGACGCATAATTCTTTAAAAAGAATTTGAGTGATCTATCGGTTTAATACACTTGTTAGATTACTTCTTGTCGTATTTTTAGTAATTCCTGTACCCGTTTTACTTGCTGAAGAAGTAACAACAACAGAAAATTTTAATAATCATCAAATAAATCAGGATATAGATGTCCTTTATGGATCTTCTGATACTGCTGTAACTGCGATCAATAGTGGATCTTGTGCAGATACACAGAATACAGGGGGGATCTATATAGAAGATCTTGATTGTTTTGGATCTAATTACTTTGGATCTGATCGTTATCAGCTAGGAATTAGATCAAGTACAGACGATCTTACGATCGCTTTTCCTAGTTCTGATCAGAAACAAATAACAGAAGTAGGCTTTGTTTATGGTGCTAGGGAAACTTCAGGATCAGGCACGGTCTATTATGATAATGGATCTTCAGCTACTTTTACTATGACTACTAATGTCGTAGATAGTAACTATGTACAAAACACATTAACTCTAACTGTTCAAGATACTTATATAACAGAAATTGTTATAGACGGTGCAAGTGATACTAACGGGGATTGGTACTTAATAGATAATATTTATTATACTTATGATAATGGAACGACTACTACAACTACTTCAACAACTACTTCATCGACTACAAGTAGTACTACTAGCAGTACTACAAGTACATCTAGTACGACAACAACAACTAGCACCACGACAACGACTACTTTACCGCCTGAAACTACGACTACTACATCTACGACGACGACTACGAGTACAACTACTACATCTACGACTACTACGACGATCCCGCCAACTACGACTACATCGACGACTACTACTACTATTCCGCCGACAACTACGACGACTACGATAGCCCCGCCACCCCCACCACCACCACCACCGCCCGAGCCTGAAAAAGTTACTGTTATGATCGGCGATGAAGAAGTTGAATATACTGAAGAACAAATAGAGCAGGGCGACGCGCAAAGAGATCAAGAAAGAAAGAAAAACGAAGAAGAGTACGGCTGTTATATGACAGACGCACAAATAGAAAGGGGCGATTGTTTTGAGATCATAGAAGAAGAATTAGAAGACATTGAGATCATAGAAGAAGAGATCATAGAAGAAGAAATTATAGAAGAAGAGATCATAATAATTGAAGATCTTACTGATGAAGAGATCGAAGAAATAGATCTTAAAGCTGAAGAAGATCTAAAAGATCTAGAAATAATAGAAGAAGAGATCATAGAAGTTGAGTTTGATCCTGAATTAGATCTATCTGATGAAGAAAAAGAAGAGATTATTAAAGTAATTGAAGAGTTAAATGAATTAGATTTAGAAGAATTTGTAATAGAAGAAGACGAATTTAATGAAATTGTGATCATAATTGAGCCTGAAGAAGAAGAGATCATAGAAATAGAAGAAGAAATTATAGAAATCGAAGAAGAGATCGAAGAAAAAATTATTGAATTAGAAGAAGAAATAGAAGAGATAGAAGAAGAAATATTACAAGAGATCCTTCCTGAAGAAATCACAAAAGAAGAATTTGAAGAAATAAAAGAAAAAGAAATAGAAGATTTAACAGAAGAAGAAGTAGAACTTGTAGTAGCTGTAGTTGAAGAAGTAATTCAAGAGATTATTGATCTAGAAGAAGTAGTAGAAGTACTTGATCAAGAACAATTAGAAGATCTATCAGAAGAAGAATTAGAAGAATATGAAGAAGAATTAGAAGAACAGATCGAAGAATTTGTAGAAACTCTTGATCAAGAAGAGCAGATCGAAGTCTTAGAACAGGTTTCAACTGTAGAAGTACAATCTTTAGCAGTTGCAGATAAACAAACACAGAAAGTAGTCCAAGCTGTAGTAAATAAAGTTACCGAAGTTAAAACTGTTGAAACATTATCTACAGAAGAAAAAGAAGTTGTAGCTGAAGTATTAGGCGTACAGGGTGCAGAAGATCTAGAGATCCTAGCAGAGAGCGCCGAAAAAGACGAGAATATAAGTAAAGCTGTTGAAGAATATGTAGAGAGAGCAACTTCAGAAGATAATAAAGATGTAGAGAATTTTACCGTTGCTGATGTTGTCGTAGAAATTCAAGTAGAAGAGTTTATAGCAGATCCGATCGGTGCTATTATTGATGTAGATTTATCTGAAATAAACATTAGAGAAATCGGATCGGACATGACGGAAGATCAGAAGGCTAAAGCTAGGGAAACTACGATCCCTGTTATTATTGCTAGTCAGATCATTAGTGCAAGTGCGATCCCTTTTAGAAGGAATTTTTAATGAAGTTTAATTTACCTAAATTAAACGCACCTAAGTTACCTAAGATAAAGGTACCTAAAATAAATATAATAAAAGTTTTTAAATGGCTTGGATCTTGGTTGAAAAAAATAACTAGGGAACTTGTGATCCAAACATTTACGATCTTAGGATTTTTTATTGCTTGGTTTAGCATGACAGGAAGTTCTAGATCAATAATTGGACTAGCCATACTAGGATCATTAGTCGTATGGTTGCTAACAATAAATTTTAGAAAGTGAGAATAACAATGGAAAATTTTTTTATGGGTGTTGTATCTATTTATTTTATTTTTAAGATAATGCTTTTTATGATCTTTAAAATTGATAAGATAGAAAGAAACATCGCTAAATTTAAAGAGTGGGATTGGATCGATAAAGATGACATCTTGTAAAACTTATGTAAACGAAAACGGTACATATATTACTTTATGTAACTGTAAGCATGGATATTTTAGTCATGTCGGATAACGGATATACACAAAAAGAGATGATCAATAAAGTGATGAAAGATATAGAAAAGCTATTTGAAAAGTTAGATCAGATCCAAAAGGATCTAGCTACACGCCCAACAAGACAAGAGATCTACGGTTGGATCATAGCGGGTATATCTATTGCAACTTTGATAACAGTTTTAATGTAACAATCTCGTAATAATATCTTATATAAATACTAGGATCTACGCACCTTTCTATTAAACTACGATTAAACAACAGAAGGGCTAGCGTGTCTAAATCTTTTGACGAATTTATTAAAGAAAATCCTAGTAGCTTGATACATCAATCTAATACTAAATACTATCTAAAAAGCGAAAAAACTTTTAAAGAGTGGAATAAAGCATTAGAACATTATGACAATGGCTACAGAAGACAAGCCATAATAGATTGGTTAACTGCTGAAGACGGTTGCGGGTGGACTATATCAAGAAACTCTATTGAAAGGTATTTTACGCAGTATGACAAAGAAAAAAACAAAAAAGACGATTGATCAGTTTCAGGAAGAACATGTAGAGAAACTAGAAAGAGAAAATAAAGAACTAAAAGCAACTAACAGAAGAGTTTTAAAGTCCTTAGAGAACGCTAAACACAAGAAACAGGATCTAGTTAACGCTGTTTATCAAGCTGTCAAAGACAATTTAAGCCTAATAGAGATCCCTAAAGTTAAAGTTCCGCCTAGAGATCGTAGAAAAGGACAGGAAGAAGTAGCAATAGCCTTACTTTCTGACATACAATTAGCCAAAGTTACACCTGATTACAATACAGAAATAGCAGAAGAAAGAGTATTAAGGTACGCAGATAAGATCATAAACATCGCTAGGATCAAGCGTAAGTCTTTTCCTGTAAAGAAAGTAGCTGTTTTAGTGCTAGGCGACATTGTAGAAGGCGAGTTGATTTTCGCAGGTCAAGAACACTTGATCGATAGTTCTTTATATAGACAAGTAACAATCGACGCACCAAGAATTATGATCGGTTTTTTAGATAAGTTACTAGCAGAGTTTGAAGAAGTAGATTGTCATTTAGTTATAGGTAATCATGGTGCTTTGGGTGGTAAATCTAGAAGATCTTATAACCCTGAAACTAACGCTGATCGCATGCTTTATAAGATCTTAGAGCTTGCTTATAAGGATCAGAAAAGAATAACCTTCAATAGTCCTGACGGGGAAGGCGAAAGAAATTGGTACACCGTAGCTGAACTAGGCGAAAAACTACGCTTTTTCTTATTTCATGGGGATCAGATCAGGGGTTTTGGTGGGATCGCTTGGTATGGTTATAATAAAAAGATTTTAGGTTGGAAGGCTTTGGCGTCTAACGGACTTATGGAAGACTTTGATTATGCTGTTTGTGGACACTATCACACGCCTACAACGATGTATATTAACGACACTAGGGTATGGGTTAACGGATCTACAGAGAGTTATAACACTTTTGCACAAGAACAATTAGCAAGCATGGGGCGTCCATGTCAGTTCTTATTGTTTGGAAAAGACGGATCAGGCGTAACTTCTGAATATTTAATAAATTTGGAAAAATAAATAAATCTTAGATTATAATTATTATATGGCGAAAACATTTTTTGGCTTAGAAAACGACGGGATCAAGACAAAGATCATATATAATGACGATCAGGGAAATTGGATCACAGAAGATCTAAAGGTCGGAATTACTAGGATAAATGATCTAGATCCTGCATTAGCTAGCAAGTAGAACAGTTTGATTGCTGAAGTTCTTATAGCTTGTGCGTTAGCGTCCCCAATAACACCTGACAGCTTGAATTTCTATTGGGATTGCAGAAAACATAATGAAATGATCTATCACATGGAAGATTATGTAGATCTATTCCATGAATACTTTGAAGATCCTGAAGATCTAGGGAAGATCCTGCGGATCGCTTTTTGTGAAAGTAGCGGAAAACCTACAGCATATAACGAAAACAAAGACGGATCCAACGATCTAGGGATCCTACAATTTAACAATCGTACTTGGTGGGATTGGTTAGCACCAAAACTAAAGATCACAAGCGAGAGAACTGATGTTAGAGTGTCTGTCGCTGTTGCAAGTTGGCTGATCAAAAACGATACTGTAAATAGATACGGACATGGTTGGTATCATTGGTACCCTTCTAGATCCTGTTGGGATCTTAAAAACTTATAAATAATTACTTTAAATAACTTGTAACCTTTTTAATCTTAGGTTAATCTAATAGGTATGAAAGGAAACGAAATGAAATGTTTAAGATCTATAAAAGGTATAGCCTGTACAGGTAAATTAGAAAAATTTGTAAATCAATACTATTCGTATGAAACTTATGAATTTTTTTCTAAGAAATATTACAGGTGCGTTACCTGTAGAAGATTACCTTTAAAATCTCAACAAGACTTATACGGTCTTAATCATAAAGGGGAAATATTATGAAAGAATTGATCCCAAGTACAAAACGAATTGGACACTTGTTAGGTAAAGGGATCATAAAAGAAATAACCCCGCGATTAGCGGGGTTATTCTCGTACATAAACAGGGAATATAAAGCAGATCAATTAGCTTTATATGATCTTATTATAAAAGGTATTTAATTAAAGATGAATAGAAATAAAATTATTAAGGATATAGCAGATTTATCAAATGATGATCCTAAAGATATTTCTATAAGTCTTTATGGTAATTGGATCGAAGATCACAAAGAATATAGAATAATTTTTGGTCGATTACCAAATAGAAAAAAATATACAAAACCAACTTTTGTAACAGAAATAGATCATGAAACTAATAAAGTTTGTGATCATGATCTTTGTTACAACTTTTATTCTTATCCACTTTTATTAGTAAGTGGATCTGATGACGGACTTCCCAACCTAAAAAGTTTAAAAGTCTGCTGTATTGATTGCGGAATAGAATACTTTAATAATTATTGGAAGTAGTTGTCATAAAATTAATCTACGATTAAGCTAAGTAAAAAGAAAGGAAACGAAATGATCATACAAGTAAGACAAGAAGGGAAAGAAGTTATCAGATTTCTTTTCGGTGTCTATGAATACGAAAACAATTACAGAGAAGGGATCAAGACTTTTGATCCTGCTGATGATCTAGAGTTAAGGTGTATCGGTATGGCTGATCTAAATTGTTTCGGTTATAAAAACCCAATGGAAGTTTTTGATAAGTGGCGCCTAAAGTTCCAAAGAGAAGAAGGAAAGAAACAGGGCGTCCCGCAGATAGTAAGGATCATGAATAAATCTGAATTTGATGACGAGTATGTTCATGAGATCATGAGCGAAGAAGATTGCTAGATTGCTTATCGGGGGGTAGTTTCCTTTCAGAAACGCACCTAAACAGCCCCCCTTTAAGCATTAGAAAGGTATAAGATGAAAATAGATCCAATAAGTATTGCAGAGATCGCGGATCTAGCGGGCTTAGATCGTAAGAAGGTCGCTAGTTTAAAATATTGGGGGAAGTTACCTGATCCCGATAAAGTGATCAAAGCATGTCCCTTATGGGATAAAGATAAGATCGTAACTTTCTTAAACGAAGAAGGTTTTAAAGATCGCAGAAGAAAGGAAATATAAACAATGGGAAAAAGATCAGATCAAATAAAGCTAAGTAAGGCTTGGAATAAAGCAGTTGTAAAGAAACTGCCTGTATCTTATAAGAAAGACGGGATCGATTATGTTGATCACACGCAAGTTACTCAACGACTAATCGCGCTGATCCCTGATGTTCAGTTAAAAGCAGGATCATTTATTTATGATGATTACGAAGATCTAGAAGGAAGAAGACGCAAGATCCTTACAGGTGTTGAATACACAGTAGAAGGAACTATTGACGGTCATTTCAGATCTGTAACTGAAGTAGGTATGTGCGATAAGCCTTTTGAAGTAGAAGGGCGTAAACCTGCTAACAATGGGGAAAGAGCCAAAGAGTGTATCTCGGACGCTGTAAAGCGCTGTGGTATGCGCTTAGGGATAGGAATAGAGCTTTATGACAGTTCTGCTTGGCTATCTAGTTATTTAGAAGACGATAAACTGATCGCCAATAAAACTAAACCAAAGCCAAAACCTAAGCCAAAAGATCCTGTTGTCGAAAAAGTAAAAGTAGATCTAGAAAAAATTATTGATCAAAAGGATATGGATAAAGCTGTCAAGATTTTAGAAGACGGCGTAAGTTCTAACAAGTAGTATAGTTCTAACTAAGAAAGGGGAACTATGCAGATAGTTAGTGAATTTTATTTTAGTATCATACCTGAGTGGTTGATCAGTTCTAATGTTTCAGACAACGCGTTAAGAGTTTATTCAGCTCTTTATAGATTTGCTGATAAAGAAAATGGAACTTGTTATCCTTCGATCGCTACGATTGGAAAGAAATGTAACAAGTCCCCTTCTTCTGTTAAGCGTGGATTAAAAGAACTTAGGCTGATCGGTGCTATCGAAGTTAAAGAAAGATATGTCGAAGAAAAAGGACAGACATCTAATCTTTATATATTGAAGTTAAATCCTGCGTTCAAAAATGAACTAGGGGGGCAGGTCATATCTGACACGGGGGGCAGTTCAGATGTGGACTACAAACCAAAGAAGAATAACCAAAGTCAATATATTGAGAAAGATAAAAAGAATAGATCTAAGATCTATCTAACTTTGTCCGAGCATTTATATACACCTAAAACAAAAACAGAAGTCGGCGGGTTTAACAAAGTAGCCAAGTCCTTAGATGAGATCGGCGCTACACCTGACGAAGTTTTAGAGAAGATAAATATCTATAAACAGAAATGGAAAGATATAACACTAACGCCATACGCTTTAGAAAAAAATTGGTCATTGTTAGAAACAATGAAAGATCCAACGATCAAGAAAAGAGATTGCAAGATCGACGGTCATCAATGGATTGATCTAGATGTGATCTTCTTTTGTAATATCTGTAAAGAAGAAAAAAGTAAGTAAAATGTATTTAATGTTAGAAGATCTTAACTTCGGTTATATGTCGATAAAATTTTATATCGGTAAATTTCCTGCGCTTGTTGTTATGGATCCGCAAGAGATCCCACCAACAGAAGATAGTCAGGGCGGTTTTCTATTTGATTACGATAGTGATCGCTACTTTATTCAGTTGAACAACTTAGATGAATTTGAAGTGATGTGCGTCAACATGAATAACGAAATCGGAATACTCTTACTGCCTGACGCGGAAGATCTTTTGGCGTTTTTAGGATCCTTAGTGAACGGATATAAGATCTACTTATGATCGTTTCTGTAGCAATTTTTGTGATAATTTTTGCAATTATTTTCAAAATATTCTCTAAAAGCCTATAAACATTGAGAAAAAAAACATCGAAAATACTTGAATTACTTTAATCAGCGATTAAATTTATATATATAAGCATATTGAAAGGAAACGAAATGCAAGTAATAACTAGAGAAGAATACAAAAGAAATGAAGATCTTAATCTTCACAGCGAAAACGCTTTGGCTGTAGTTTCAATATTTGGAACAGACGCAGAAAAAGCATTAGTTAAAGAAATCGTCGCAAGACACCAAGCTGAAGGATCATTAGATTATTCAGATCAAAGAGTAAGAGATATGATCGAAGTTAAGTACTATACAAAAATGGTCAAGACTTGGGATCACTTTGACAATGTATTAGGAAAGGCTGTCAACTAGACAGCCTTAAGAAAGGGGAATATAAAATGGATTTATATAAATTAGAAAACGAATTAGCTGATCTAGAAACTAAAAGACTTGATGTTCTAGGTTGCTTTAATGAAGATAAAGGACATAAATTATCTGAAAATCAATTTAACAAACTAGATGAAATATACATTAAAAAAATACAATTAAAAAAAGAAATTAAGAAAATAAAAGGGGGAATATAAAATGAAAACAATGTGGATAGTTAATAACGGTCTAAGTTGCGTTGATAAAGATGAAACTTGTACTAAAGATAATCTAGTTTATTGGAAAGTAGAAGTAGATCAAGATGATAACCCAATCAGAGTTATATCTGATTTAGAAGGTTGTAAAAAACATCTTAGAGAAAACGGAATAAGGGGAATATAAAATGGATCAAGAACAAAAAGAAGAATTGATGTTACAAAGAGCTAAAAACTTTTTTGATAACTTTGAAGAAAATGAATTAGGAATAGAACACGACATTAAAAATACTTTAGAAGAGTTCCTTCCTGATACACATGAAGACACAGTAAACAAACTGTATGACACAATATTAACGATCGTTGATAGTCATACTAATTACAATAAGGGGGAATAATGGAAGAAATAATCGGATCTTTATTTATATCGATCATGGCTGTTAAGTTCTTTTGGGACTTTGGTCTTTGGATTGAAAAGAAAATAGATCGCTATGAAGAAAGAAAACAATACAAGATAGATCAAAGATCTTGGATCAAGTTTAGAAATAATCTTGATCGTGTTTATAAAGGAAAGCTAGCGATAAAAGAAGGTAAGTTTGTAGATCTAAAGGAAGTGGATCTGTAATGGTACATTTATTAGAGCCTGATAGTCCTGATCCAAAGAAAAGAAAGCTATATGCTAATCCTAATCTAATGAGTTGGACAGTTATAGTTCAGGACGGCGTAACAGATTGTAAAGCTCAATTCGGATTTATTGGGGACGAGCCTATGTTGTTAGCTTGGACTAATGCGGAATATCCTGTTCCGATACCATTAGAAACAATAGAAATAATGTTAATGACAGGTTGGTCAACAATGCCGATCGATAAAGTAAAAGGGGAAGAAGAGTAATGAAAAACAATTATAAGAAAGATCTTATAGAGATCGCTAAGAAAAGAATAAAAAATCAAGTAGATAACAGAGAGTATGACAAAGCAATAGACATGCTTTATCAATTAAAAAGGGAAGATCGATAATGGCTGATACTGTAAATTACAAAGAATATAAGTTAATTCCAATAGATTGGATTATAACTTATGATAATTTAGTTGACTTTGAAAATGAAGTTAAAGAAACAATAGCTAAATTTAAAAACATGGAAAAAAAAGTATTTACTGAAATGGATAAAGAGTTAACTTTAACGCAAATAGCAAAAATATTAGCTGTTAAAAAAAATAATAATTATTCATATCAAAACATACCCAAAGAAATAGTTAATAAATATAAAGAAGAAGTCAAAGAAAAATTAGAAAAAGTTAAAGGGGAAATTTAATGGTTATGAAATATGTATTTACGATCATGCACGAAAAGACAATAGTCGCAGGATCAATGGATAAAGCACTAGAGATCCTACAAGAAAAGACAAAGTTAGAAAATGGATCACAATTTAAACTAGAAAGAGTTGAGAGTTTTAGCGATGAAAGCTGATAAAGATAGGATCTATGATGTCCTTAAAAGAAACGAAGGGACTTTTGTTTGTAGCTCAATCTTCTTTAGAGAACTATTTGTGAAGGATTACGCGCAGAGAATATCAGATCTAAGGTCTAAAGGTCATGAGATCGAAGGTATAAAGTGTGATCAACATGATCATAAATTGTTTATGTATAAACTGACTAAGAAAGACTATACTGAAAGAGATCAACTTAGTTTAATTGCCCTCTAAGGTTTTAACCCCTTTAAACCTTAGTAACTAAACGGATTTACCGCCTGACAGGCAACTGCTAGGCGGTTTTTCCGTATAATGCTAGTATGATTAAGAGCGCATGAGTAATAACAATAAACCTTACAAGCTACTAGATGAAGGCGTAAGAACTAGGCTACTAGACGCCGTTAAAATGGGATCTTTCATTGAACACGCCTGCGCTTATGCAGGGATCTCTTCTAGATCCTATAGAAAATGGCGGGAATATGCAGAACAAGACATCGAGCCTTATAAATCTTTATTTGAAGATCTAGCAATCGCAGAAAGCGAAAGCATACTTAGAAAGCTAAGTAGGATAGAAAAAGCAGGACAAGAAGGCGCATGGACAGCAGACGCATGGTTTTTAGAGAGAAAACACCCTGATAAGTTCGGAAAACGGGATAAAGTAGAAATTTCGGGGGAAATAAATAAACCTAAAGTAATAGATCTAAATTGGTCTGACGGATCCTTAATAGATAGAGATCCTGAAGAGCTAGAAGAAGAAGAAATAGACGATTACGATACAGAGTTTGAAGAAGTTAAAGAAGAAGAATAATGTTTACTGATGATCCTATCTTAGATGATTTAGATAATGAGATAGAAACTACTTATTGTGAAGAGTGTCTTCAGCCTTTTTGGGACGAACAAGATCTAGGATTATGTAAAAGATGTTTGAGAAATTCCGAAAATTCCGACTATAAAAAAGGAAAATAAATGGAAACAGAGCTACATGATCAAGATGTAAAAGAACATTTCGTAATAAATATGCCTAAATTGTATGATCATCAAGTCCAAGTAGCTAGATCTAATGCACGCTATAAAGTCGTCTGCGGTGGTCGTAGAGTAGGAAAAACAAGATTAGGCGTATGGTTATGCTTAGAAAAGGCTTGGCGTGGTGGTCGTGCTTTTTGGATTGCACCTACTTACGCTATGGGTTTAGAAGGTTGGAAGGATCTAAAAAACATTGGGATCGAATATGGCGTAGAAGTTAGAGAGAGTGAAAAGACAATCATAACAACTACAGGCGGATCAGTATCTATTAGATCTGCTGATAATCCTGATCGTATGCGTGGATCAGGCTTAGACTTCGCTGTATTAGACGAATACGCTTTTATGAAACCTAATGTATGGGCAGAGATCGTGCGTCCTATGTTATCTATTAGCAGGGGTGGTGCTTTGTTTATATCAACGCCAAAAGGTTTTAATCACTTTGAAGAGATCTATAATGTTGCAGGCGAGCGAGATGATTGGGAAAGGTGGAACTTTCCTACTTCTGTAAACCCATTGATCAGCCAAGAAGAGCTAGATAGTGCTAAAGAAGAAATAGGATCTTATTTATTTAGCCAAGAGTATCTAGCGCAGTTTGTAGAGTTTTCAGGTGGTATCTTTCAGAATAGTTGGTTTAAAAGATATAGATCAGAAGAAGTACAGGAATATGATAAAGACGGTTATCTGATCACAAGAACTAAGATCAAACTAAATGACGAAGAGCTTTACGAAGATGAATTGTATAAATATGCAACAGTTGATCTAGCAACATCGACAAAAGAACAGGCTGACTATACCGTCATGGCTATTGTAGGAAGAACACCTAAAAATAATTTATTAGTTATGGATCTAGTTAGAGATCGTATTCAGGCACCCGATATTATTCCGATCATAAAAGATAAAGTTAGGGAACATGATCTTCAGTATGTAGGAATAGAAAGAGTTGGCTATCAGTTAGCTTTGATCCAAATAGCAAGAAGAGAAGGGCTAACAGTAAAAGAACTTAGAGCAGATCGGGACAAGATCAATAGAGCTTTACCACTATCAGCGAAAATGGAAGGCGGACAAATATACTTCAGATCAGGTGCTATGTGGTACGATGATCTAGAAAGAGAAATGTTACAGTTTCCTGAAGGCGAACACGATGACATAGTTGACGCGCTTGCTTATGCCGTATTAGAAACGCAGTTGAAAAAAAGTCTTAGGGCTTATTAACTTTGAAAAATTTATGTATTATGGTAGGGAACAATAACTGACACGAATTGGATCAGGCGCGTTAGTTTATTGGGTGCGTTCCTAATGCGCTTTGATCCATAAGAAAGGTTTTAAATTGGCTGAAGAAAGAAGAAGGTTATCAGACATAATCTTCGGCAGAGCAACAAAAGTAGATAATAGAAAAAGATACAACTTCTTTTCTGATGATTACCCTGTAACTTCATCGAGTTACATACAGGGATATAATTCACAAGCAGGATTATTCGATGTTAACACTCTAGGTAACGGCGCTAGTAATTCGGCTGTTACTGCTTGTTTGGGTGTTTTATCTAGATCCTTTTCAGAAGGAAGATTAGTTGTTAATAAATATACAGAAGACGGCGATCAAGAGTATGTCCCTAACCACCCATTAGAAGTTTTAATGAAAAAGCCTAATCAATACATGACGGGCGATGTTTTATCTAGCTACATGATGACTTCGATCCATGTAACAGGCGACGCATACTTAATGAAACAAAAGAACAACGCAGGACAAGTAGTAGGACTACACCCATTGATCCCCCAATATGTAACACCTGTAGGAACTAATGAAGAATTAATTACGGGATATGAATACGAGATCAAGAATAAAAAAGTTATGTTTAAGATCGAAGATATTATTCATATTAGAAATGGTATTGATCCTGACGATCATAAGAAAGGTTTTGCACCACTTAAAACAGTTTTAAGAGAGATTTACGGCGATGAGAGCGCAGGACAGTTAGGAACTGCTTTGCTTGCTAACATGGGTGTTCCTTCTGTAATCATAAGTCCTAAAGATGAATATATGCTATCTGAAGAAGACGCTGATCAGATCCAAAGAACTTACATGCGTAAGGTTGGTGGATCACAAAAAGGATCGCCATTGATCTTATCAGGATCTATGTCAGTAGAAACTTTATCTTTTAGTCCTAAAGATCTAGATATAGGAACTTTAAGAAATGTACCTGAAAGCAGGATCAGCGCTGTACTTGGTGTACCTGCGATCCTAGCAGGACTTAAAATTGGTTTAGATCGATCTACTTTTTCTAATGCTAAAGAACTTAGAGAAACATTTACAGAGAATACTTTGATCCCTTTATGGCGACAAGTAGCACAGGAATTTGAAAATCAATTACTTAAAACAGACTTTATCAATGCAGAGAACTTAACTTGTACTTATGATCTAAAAGATATTAGAGCTTTACAACAGGACACAGATCAGATTTATGTTCGTATGAATAGTGCTGTTCAGGGTGGTTGGGCTACAGTAGCCGACGCAAGAAGAGCAGTTGGACTTCCTACAAGTGAAGAAGACGAATATTACATAAGATCTAATTCAGTGGTTGAAGTTGGTAAAGATGAAGATCAACAAGTACAAGAAGTAGAAGAACAAACTGAAGAGCCTGATCAGGAAGAGCAGATAGAAGAAATAGAGTTAGCTAGTCCTGCATTATTACAGATTGATGA
>Ga0208767_1000536_pt1 | contig 31461 bp, 45 predicted proteins | sample VirMetDEL_Mar_21_FD_184514 | JGI IMG/M metagenome (GOLD analysis project Ga0208767, IMG submission 184514) | Aqueous microbial communities from the Delaware River and Bay under freshwater to marine salinity gradient to study organic matter... | ecosystem: Environmental > Aquatic > Marine >... | reverse complement strand
GCAAGGAATACGGCATGGGGCGGTTGCGGGAAGCCCTGGACGTTCTGGATGAGTTTTACGGTGTCTGAGACGTTCCATGAACACACAGAAAAACAAACCCAGAAAGTTATTGACGGCCCAGCCGCTGTGTGCTATAGAAATGTGGAAGTTGGGTTTTTGCGCCCGACACTGAATATCGGATAGGCTGAGAAGCCAACGAACTGGCACAGCACTACAAAGCACCAAGCGCCTCGTTCCTCCCGGAGCGGGGCGTTTTGCATTCAGTTTCCCGGCATTCAAGCGCACCGCCACACGCCATCATCAAGGGCGATGAGGCTTGACGCCGGGGATAACACAAGGAGACGCTCATGCAGGCATACGACCCCGTGAAGATGTGGGCGCTGGACCTTGCGGTGCAGTCGGGCGCGTCTGGTTGTGACGCGATTGATATGGCTATTGAGTACCTGGACTTCGCGGCGGACTGTTCCGATGAGGATTGGGCCGAGTTCAGCCGTCAGGTCAGCGAGGCGTGGGAAACCCCCACGTGGACCAAGCGGTGGAAATCAGCGATCTAGGAGGCGACATGGACTTTGGATCGATCCCCGCAGGTGCCACGCGCGAACCTGAAAAGGAACCGCGCCGCAAAACCGCATACGAGCAGGCCGACAGGATCAACGCATTCTGGGCTGCGCGGGGACGCAACGCCAACGCCTGTGTCCAGGAAGAGATGATCGGCCCGAAGGTCAAACACTGGATCATCCGGTCCGACATCGTGAATGGGATTGCACCAATCTAATGGCCGGCAGACCAACCCTGTACAGCGCAGAACTCGCAAAGGAGATATGCGAACGCATCGCCCAGGGCAGCAACCTCGACAAGATCGGACGCGACGATGACATGCCCTCGCGCTCCACGGTCTACAAGTGGTTGCAGGAGATTGACGCATTTTCGGACGATTACGCGCGCGCGAGAGAACTACGCGCCGACAGCCGCGCCGACCAGATTGACGACATCATTGAGAAGGTCGGCACTGAGCAACTAAGGCCGGATCAGGCCCGCGTGATGATCGATGCCATCAAGTGGCAAGCTGGCAAGGAAAAGCCCCAACGCTACGGCGATAAGAGCACCACGGAGCTGGTTGGTTCTGGCGGTGGTCCGGTGTTTCTATGGGGAACCGGCCCAGAGTAGGCGGGGCCTCCCATGTGTTCAACGACCTTCTGCGGCCAAGCCGCTACAAGGCGCTGTACGGTGGGCGAGGTTCCGCCAAGTCCCATTTCTTTGCCGAGGCGATGGTTGCCAACGCGCACGGCAACAAGGGGTTTCGGGCGGTTTGTGTCCGTGAGGTCCAGAAGAGCCTGAAGGAATCGGCCAAGCGGCTGATTGAGGACAAGATTGCCGTCACGGGGGTTGATGGTTTCGAGGTGCTGAATGACAGCATCAAGACGCCCGGTGGTGGGGTTATCACCTTCCAGGGTATGCAGGACCACACGGCGGAAAGCATCAAGTCCCTAGAGGGCTTTAACGTCGCTTGGGTGGAAGAGGCGCAGACCCTATCGGCCCGGTCGCTGGAGATGCTACGCCCCACGATCCGCGCGCCCAAGTCGGAACTGTGGTTTTCATGGAATCCGCGCAGTGCAGACGACCCGGTGGATGCGTTCTTTCGGGGGCCGACGCCGCCTGAAGATGCCATCATCCGGCGCATCAATTACGACCAGAATATGTTCTTCCCCGCCGAACTGGAGGCGGAACGCCAGCACGACGCCAAGAACAACAGGGACCGCTACGGCCATGTCTGGTTGGGCGAATACGAACCGATGGCGGTGGGTGCCATCTGGGACCGCCTGATGATCCACAACGGACGCAGGGAAACGGCCCCGACGATGGGGCGGATTGTTGTTGCGGTCGATCCCGCTGGTTCCAGTGAGCCGGGAAGCGACGAACACGGCATTGTTGCGGTGGGTAAGGGCGACGAGGACAACCACGGTTACGTCCTGGACGATGCCAGCATGAAGGGAACACCCCGTCAGTGGGGCGAGCGGGTGATTGCCACCTACGACCGCTATGACGCTGATTGTGTGGCCGCAGAGGTCAATTACGGCGGGGATATGGTCGAACAAACCATCAAGAGCATCCGTCCCGACGTTCCGGTTATCCAGGTCAGGGCAACGCGGGGCAAGCACGTAAGGGCCGAGCCTATCGCGGCCTTGTACTCATTGGGGCGCATTCACCATGTCGGCACGTTTGACCGGCTGGAAGATCAGATGTGCCAGATGACGGCGGCGGGATACGAGGGCAACGGAAGCCCCGACCGCCTGGACGCCATGGTGTGGGGCATGACCGAATTATTCCCCCAGATGGTGCAGACCAAAACACGCACGGTCCACGTCCCCTCTCTGGGCACTGGCGGATGGATGGCATAACCGCAGGTTGCGGTGATTGCCGACAAATGCCGTCTGGGACCGTCCCAAGACATACCACAGGTTGAAGGAATCCAACTATGAGCGAAATGAGTGATCCGACCCAGAAGGCGGTAGCCGTCACGGCATCGGACAGCACCAGCCTACTGCTGAACGGCCAGCCCCCACGGGCGATTTACGTTGGCACGGGCGGCAACCTGAACGTCCGCTTTGGTGACGATACCAGCGTGTTGTTCACCGCCGTTCCTTCGGGGACTGTTCTGCCGATCCGCCCGCGCCTGGTCATGAGTACCAGCACGACGGCCACCGCGATTGTGGCGCTGTACTGATGAGGGTTTCGTCGGGCGTGAACCTTGGTCTTGGGGTTTTGCCCACGGCGGTAAATCCGCTTGACTTCAGCCGCTTCGACGCGGACGCGCTTGGTGACACGCTGACCGTCACCACCGCCTCCCTCGGTATGAACTTCGACACGTCGGGTGTGCTGCGGTTCGCGCCGCATAATCTGGTGACGTATTCCGATGACCTGAGCAATGCGTCGTGGACAAAGGCCAACGTGGCGATCACGACAAATCAGACCGTTGGCCGTGCAGGTACGGTGACGCTCGACCAGAGCAAGGAATTTGCAAACACCGGCGCGCACTACGTTCTCAAGGACGTAACTGTTGTTTCGGGTACACGGCAGGTTGTTAGCGGTGTCGTCAAAGGCGGTCTTGGGCGCGACTGGAGTTTCGTGGAGGTTTATTCCTCCGGCGGCACGGGCGGACAGTATCTTTCGATCAATTTGACGGACGGCTCCTTCACCCCCTCAACGGGCGCGGGCGGTGTAATCATAGACAGCGACGTGGTTGATCTGGGTGACGGGCTATACGAGTGGTTTATTGCCTTCACGGCTTCAAGTGCGACCACCCGCGTTATTGTCAGTGCTTCAGACACCGCATCCCCTTCATCCCGCCCAAGCTACGCGGGAGACTTGGCAAAGGGTATGCACGTCGGCGGCCTGCAGGTCGAATACCTCGACCCCGGCCAGACCACACCCCGCGCCTACAACCCCACCACCTCAAGCGCCTACTTCGGCCCCCGCAAGAACGTCGTCTACAACGGCACAAACTGGGAAGACAAGGGCCTGCTGGTGGAGGGGGAGAGTGCCAACAGCCTGACGTATAGCCGGGACTTTTCTAACGCGGCGTGGCTGCATACAGCCGAGGCGTCAGTGTCTTCCGGCGTCAGTGTCGTTGATGGTGCCACAAGAAACATTGTTCTGACTGACGACAGCGGTGCGGTGCGGCTTAACAAATACATAAATACATCCTGCCCTAACGACAGCAACGTGAACCTGTTTTCGATAAGGGTCCCAAAGACCTCTGGTGCGAGCCACTTCCCGATGATGCAGACGCTACTCACGGGGGGGACCGCACAGCAGGTGGTAGCCATTCTCGACACGGATACAGGTGTAGTCACCGCCATTACAGAGACAGGCACAGTCACCTCTCAGGCTGAAGACTTTGACGATCACTGGCTGTGGTGGTCAACAGTGTTGAATAATTCCACGGGCAACACCACCGCGCGTATGCTTTTGAACCCTGCTGGGTCTACCAACGGCACGACATTGGATAACGCAGCGACAGGATCGACTGCGATGGACTATGCCACGATTGAACTCAACACCTCCACCCCCACAACCCCCATAGAAACCGTCGCCAGCGCGGTGACGCGGACGGTGGATGATGTGACACGGGCAACGACAAGCCTTCCTGGCACAATTCTGCTCAAGGGCCGCACTGCTCCATCAATCGGATCAAGCGAAAACCAGACCATCCTTGAGATCGGTGATGGGACGAACGACGACCGCGTGGCGGTCAACCGGGCAGGAACAGATGGCGCTCTTGATTTAGGCATGAGGTCGGGCGCTGCAACTGTCGTAACGGAAGAAATGAAGGCATCCATCGGGAACGACGTTGATTTTGCAGTCGCCATTCGCTTGGAAGCCAACAATGTCGCTTTTTCATATGACGGTGGAGCGGTGGTAACGGACACATCCTGTGCGCTCCCTACTGGCATCACAACAATGTATTTAGGCAACAGCAACCTTTCCCGCCCTTGGGGCGGCTCTATTTTGTCCATCACTGAGTTTACCTCACCGCTCCCTGATGACGCACTCGTGGGGTTGTCGTCATGAGAGTAGACCTCGCCTTTCCCAACCGGAACACGGCCAAGCAAGTCTTCGAGGCCCACGGCTTTGTGTTCGACACCACGGACGAGAACGGCAATCCGTTTGAACTGAAAACCGTGCGCCATCCAAATGGTTCGTTCCTGATGCTCCGCGCCCAAATCTTCGGACGCCCCACGCCTTCGGGTGAGGTGGACGAGGACGGGCTGCCCATCATGAACCCCGGCGCGGTCATGCGATCCCGCAAGGGCAGGGAATGGCACATTGACGCCTACCTGACGGGCAATCTGATTGAAGTCACGGGATACGACGAAGACGAGAACCCGATCTGGGGCGGTGATCTGCTGGGCGCCCTGGCTGATTACATCGTCACGATCCCCGAAAACACAGCACCGGCTTACGTCGTTGCAGGAGTTGGATAATGTCTGAACCGATCATCAAAGAGGCGCTTGAGCGGTTCAAGGAGTCTGACGACGCCACGGACTTCTCCCGCCAGGCTGCGCATGAGGACATGACGTTCTCGCGTCTGGCAGACCAGTGGCCCGAGGCCATCCGCAAGGCCCGCGAGGAAGAGGGCCGCCCGTGTCTGACCATCAACAAACTGCCCGCCTTCATTCGGCAGGTGGTCAACGACGCGCGCCAGAACAAACCAGCCATTACGGTTCATCCCGTGGACAATGGCGCTGACGAAGACACGGCGGGGGTCATCAACGGGCTGGTGCGCTCGATTGAGCGGCGTTCCAACGCCGATGTTGCCTACGACACGGCAATCGACCAGGCGGCCTCTGGCGGGTTTGGGTTCTTCCAGATCGGCATTGACTACACCCACGCCGACAGCTTCGACCTTGAGGCCCGGATTGAGCGTATTGCCAATCCCCTGATGGTTCATTGGGATCCTTCGTCCACGGAATTTGATGCCTCTGATTGGGATTATGCCTTCGTCTCCGACTTCATGTCAGAAGAGGAATTTGAGGCTGCGTATCCCGGCAAGGCGAAAATCAGTTGGGAGGGTGACACCCGCGACCAGGCCGCTTTGTGGTCACAGGATGAAAAGATCAGGGTTGCCGACTACTGGTTGAGGGAGCCTATCAAGCGGAAGATTCTGCTTCTCTCCAACGGCATGACGATCCGCGAGGAAGAATACATTGACCAGGCGAAGGCCGACCTTGAGATGACGGGCGTTGTACCGACCCGAGAGCGTGAGGTTGACGCCTTTAACGTGGTTCGCCGCAAGATCAACGGCGCTGAGGTTCTTGAAGAAGAGAAGTGGCCCGGTTCCACAATCCCGATTTGCCCCGTGTGGGGTGAGGAGATTGTGTTGGACGGCAGGCGTCACTTCCGGTCGATGGTGCGGGACGCAAAAGACCCCCAGACGATGTTCAACTTCTGGCGTAGCGCCACAACGGAACTGGTGGCCCTTGCCCCCCGTGCGCCATTCCTGATGGAAGAGGGCGGCATTCCCAAGGGGCATGAGGCAACGTGGCAGACGGCCAACACCCGCTCGCATCCCTACCTGATGTATTCCAAGGGCACGAACTTGCCCCAGCGCCAGCCCTTCGCTGGAGTGCCTGCCGGTGCGTTGCAGGAGGCACTGAACGCTTCAGACGACATGAAGTCCGTCATGGGCATCTATGACGCATCCTTGGGCGCTCGCAGCAACGAAACGTCGGGCCGTGCAATCATGGCAAGACAGCGTGAAGCCGACGTGAGCAACTTCCACTTCATCGACAACCTTAACCGCGCCATCCGGTACGCGGGGCGGGTGTTGGTTGAGATCATCCCGGCTGTCTACAAGGACCGTCAGGCCATCCGCATCTTGGGCGAGGATAATGCCGAGAAGGTCGTTCAGTTGGGCGGGCAGAGCGACGGCCCCATGTATGACCTTGCCACCGGCATCTATGACGTGGACGTGAAGTCCGGCCCGTCTTACGGCACACAGCGCGAAGAAACCCGTGAGGTGCTGATTGAGATCATCCGCGCCATCCCCGGAGCCGCGCCGATCCTGGGCGACGTTCTGATGGAACACATGGACTTCGTTGGTGCTGACAGAGTTGCTAAGCGCCTCAAGATGACGCTTCCCCCCGAAGTGCGGAAGATGGAGGAAAGCGAGGCCGACATTCCCCCCGAGGCGCAGGCCATGATTGCGGCCAAGGACCAGGAACTGAAGCAGCTTCAGGCGCAGATGCAACAGGGTATGCAGGCCATGCAGGGTATGCAGGCCGAACTGGAATCCAAGCAGGGCGAGATGCAGGCCAAACAGGCCGAAGCCGCCGCCAAGGCCGAGATTGAGGCCAAGAAGATCGCCTCAGACATGGAAGCCAAGCGGGCCGAACTCGAAATCAAAAGCCGCGAACTCGCCCTTAAAGAGCGTGAATTAGGATTGAAGGAATGGGAGGCCAAAGAGGACGCCCGACAGGCTGCGCTGGATCGCGAGATGGAACTAGCCAAGGTGATCCTGGCGAAGCAGGAGGCCCCCGATCCCATGGGCGAAGCTGCAAGGCTTATCAGCGCGCCAAAGAGGGTTGTGCGTGACGCCGAAGGCCGGATTACCGGCGTGGAACTGGCATGAGCACAGAAGGCCGGTAGGAACGACCGGCCAACAAGCCGTGCATCAAGGTCAAGACGCTGCGCCGCATCTATCTGCGGCTGCGCGAGGAACCCAAGTCCTACGAGGCAGTGGCCCCGGTCGTTTCGCCGTTTGCGGACCTGTACGCATTCGCTGACAGCCTGCCACCCGTTAACGACATAGCGTTTCGCAAGATGGCTCAAGCCCGTGAGGCGGTCGAAAGCCTTTTGCGCATGTATCGCTCCTTGATGGAGCGTGACGACGAAGAGGCAATCTTGCTTCTTTGCTAACCCAAGGAGTGATTATGAACGAAGAAGCGGGCAATCCTGCCGAGGAAGCCGCACCCGAGATTGTTGAGGAAATCACAGAAGAAGAAGTGACAACCGAAACTGACGAGGGCGATGATGCCGTTGAAACCGAGGACACGGAAGACGGTGACGGGCAAGATGAAGGTGACGAAGAAGAGGTAGAGGAAGAGATTGAACTGAACTTTGGCGGCGACAAGCTGCGGGTGCCGAAATCGGCGATCCCGGAGGACGTTGTTGCGAAGATCACGGATTTCTCCCGCAACCTTGAATCTGGCTACACCAAGAAATTCCAGACACTTGCTGAACAGCGTGAGAGCGTAGCGGCCCGAGAGCAGGCCGTTGAGCGTCTTGCGACCCTGGACGGCGAGGCGCTGGACAAGTTTTCACGCGGAAACGCACTCAAGCAGGAAATCGCGCAGCTTCAGAATGTCAATACGCAGGCGTTGTGGCAGTCCAACCCGGACCAGGCACGGCGCATTTCGGATACGATTGCGAAGAAGCAGGCCGAATTCAATGCCGTCGTCAACGAAGTTTCCCGACTGGAAGGCGAACGATCCAAGGCGCAGGAGGCCGAACTGGCCCGACGCGAGGAAGAGGGTCGCCGCGAGGTTGAGAAGCGCATCCCCGGCTTTGCCGAGAAACACGCACCGGAACTGGTGAAGTACGCGATCAGTCAAGGCATTCCCGAGGCGGAAGCCGGAAAGTGGACGCGCAACCCCATCGTTACGGAAATGGCGTGGAAGGCGATGCAGTACGACGCTGCGAAAACGCGGACGGCACAGGCCGTCAAACCGAAACCTGCGGGAGCAACACCCATTCGACCGAGCAAGGGTAAGGGCGGAAAGCCCAAACTCGATCTTGTTCAGGACGCCGACAAAATGTCTGCCGATGAATGGGCGCGCCGCCGCAACCTTCAACTCTCAAATAGGGCTTAACGCCCATCCCCTTGAGCGTCGTGAGACGCCCACCCTCCCATAGATGGAACTTTCATCATGTCCAATAGCATTCTTACCCCCACGGCTGTAACCCGTGAGGCGCTTCGGATTCTGCATCAGAAGCTCAACTTTGTCGGCACGATTGATCGCCAGTACGACGATCAGTTTGCCAAGACCGGAGCCAAGATTGGCGACAGTCTGAAGATCCGCCTGCCCAACGAATACACCGTCCGCACGGGCCGTGTCATCGACGTGCAGGACACCAGCGAGACCAGCGTTACGCTCCAGGTTGCCACCCAGAAGGGCGTTGATATGGCGTTCACGTCGGTTGACCTGACCATGAACCTGGACGACTTTTCGAGCCGCATTCTGGACCCGGCCATGTCGGTTCTGGCGGCGAACATCGAATCCGACGCCATGTCGATGTACAAGAGCGTTTACAACGAGGTCAGTGACGTTGGTGCTTCGGCCACGACCAACCTGGCTCTCCAGGTGCAGAAGAAGCTGACCGACAGCCTTGCGCCGATTTCGCCGCGTTGCCTGAACTTCCCCACACAGTACAACCTCGACCTTCTGGAAGCGGTCAAGGGTCAGTTCAACGACGCAGGCAAGATCAGCAAGAACTACCGCGAAGGTATGGTTGCGCCGAACTTCCTGGGCTTCATGGACGTGTACCAGAACACGCTGTGGCCGATCCACACCACGGGCACCGATGACGGCACGGGCGATTACCTGACCGACATCGGCGCTGGCGAGGCTGACGGCTCGGCTGGTTCGCTCCACATCGACACGGGTGCGGGCACGTTCAAGCAGGGCGACATCATCGAGATTGCCGGTACGTATCGGGTGCATCCCGAAACCAAGGCTTCGACGGGTGTTCTCCAGCAGTTCGTTGTGACCGCCGATTACGCCGGTGGTGAAGGCGACTTGTCGATTAGCCCGAACATTGTCACGTCTGGCGCTCGTCAGAACGTGGATGCCATTGCCGATGGTTCTGCCATCTACAAGCGCGAGTCGGACTCCTCGACTGCCATTGGCAACGCCGCCGATTACTCCATCGGTATGGGCTACCACAAGGATGCCTTCGCCTTTGCAACGGCTGATCTTGTCATGCCCAAGGGCGTCGATTTCTCGGCCCGTGAGGTCATGGACGGCATCTCCATGCGCATCATCCGCGACTACGACATCAACAACGACAACCTGCCTTGCCGCATCGACGTTCTGTACGGGTACAAAGCTGTCCGTCCTGAACTGGCATGTCGTCTTGGCCTTCACTAAGGAGTGATGAACCATGGCTGTGAAAGAACTTTCTGACGGCAACCCGGACGGCACCCGTCTGGGTCAGTCGGCCACTGACCTCGTGGCTTTCTTCGGGGACACCCCCGTTGACCAGCCCGCCGCGATTGCTTCGGCAACCGCGACTGCCACCAGCGCGATGGACACCGTGAACTCGGTGCTCACCGCTCTGCGTGAACTGGGCCTGATCGAAACTTGATTAGGTCAGTTTGCGTCGTTGGGCCTGATGGCTTGCGGCGCAATCGGGAATACGCGGCCAGCCTGGGGAGACCTGGGCTGGTCGCTGCCCCCGCTAAAGACGAATCCCTAGCCATTGTTGGGGGTGGGCAATCGTCGGCAGATCACGTTGACGACCTGTTGAACTTCGACGGTCACATTATGGCGATCAACGGCGCGCAGGACTGGCTTATCAGTCAGGGCCGCGTTCCCGATTGTGTCGCCCTGCTTGATCCCGAGCCGCAGCTTGCGGACCTCATCACACCCCATAAAGGGGTTGACTACTACGTTGCCACGATGTGTGCACCGGAGGTGTTCGACCTTCTGGCAGACAGCAACGTGACCACATTTTACGCCCCGCAGGGGGAAGATAACACGCCGCCGTTAAGTGTCCCCGGTGGGCCAACCATGATGACCCGTGCGCCGATGCTGGCTGCAATTCTGGGTTATCGCGGCATCACCTTATACGGGGCTGACAGTTCCTATTCCGGGGGTATCACCCACGCTTATTCCAACGTCAGGGACTACGACGAGATGGGCGTTATTTGCGAGGGCAAGGGGTGGGACACATGCCTCGGGCTTGTGTGTCAGGCCGAATACCTCGCCGAACTAATTCCCGCCATGGGATGCGTAAAAACGCGCCTTGTGGGTGAACACCTTGCACAGTCCATGCTCCGCACTGGCGGTGTCTGGGAGAGGATGCCATGACCCTGTTGACCATCTGCAACAACGCCGCTGATGAAGTGGGCATTGACCGCCCGTCATCCGTCATCGGCAGTTCCGACCCGTCCGCGCAGAAACTCCTTCGCTATGCGAACAAGGCCGGTAATTGGCTGATGAGGTCGGTTGTCTGGCAGGCTCTCCGCAAGGAAGGCACGTTTACCTCCGTCGCTGGTGAGACGCAGACCAGCATCCTCCCTTCGGACTTTGACAGGTTCGTGAAGGAGACGTTTTGGAATCGCACCGATTACATCCTTATCAGCGGGCCTGTGACTGCGACGGAATGGCAGGGATTGAAAGCCTACGACTATCAGGGCGACACGAAGTTCGCTTATCGCGGTGACGCTGTTCTGCTGATTCCGGCACCTGGTGCTGGAAAGTCGCTGGCGTTTGAATACGTATCCAACCAGTGGTGCCAATCTTCCGGTGGCACGGGACAGTCCGCATGGGCCGCTGATACGGACGTGGGTGTGCTGGATGAAGAGCTGATCCTGCGCGCGTTGAAGTTCACATATTTGACGGATGAAGGACTGCCAAATGACGTCGCGTTCCAGGAGATGCGCGATTACATGGACACGATGATTGAGAACGACCAGCCCGCCGCGAATATCATGGTTTCGGCTGACATCTTCGGCGGCGGTCGCCACTTCACGGGCGTTCCGGCCACGTCCGGCACCAATATCAACGTGATCTGATGAAGCGCCCATCCCGCACAGCTTCAGTCCCGCCGCCCGTGGGTGGATGGGACACCAGAAACGCACTTGCCGACATGCCGGTAGAGAACGCGGTCATTCTCGATAATTGGTTCCCTTCGACGGATAAGGTGACGGTGCGCAAAGGCCACACGTCCCACGCAACAGGCGGATAAGGTGACGGTGCGCAAAGGCCACACGTCCCACGCAACAGGCATGTCCGGCGCGGTTGAAAGCCTGCTTGAATACACCCCGACCACGGGAACGGGCGAACTGTTCGCGGGCAACGGCACGTCGCTCTTTGACGTATCGAGTGCTGGTGCCGTTGGGGCAGGGGTTGTGACCGGACTCACGAATGTCAGGTTTCAGCACACACAGATTTCCACATCTGGAGGGCATTTCCTCTTTGCCGTGAACGGTGCCGACACTCCCCGGACCTACAACGGTTCCGCATGGGCGAACTCCACCGCAACCGGCCCGACAATGGCAAATCTTGTGTGGTGCAACAACCACCAGAGACGGTTGTGGTTTGGCGAAAAGGACTCCATGTCGGCATGGTATCTTGCCGTCAACTCCATCACCGGGGTTGCAGCGGAATTTCCCCTTGGTGGTGTGGCGAAACTTGGCGGCTACATTATGGCGATGGGCACGTGGTCCCGTGACGGCGGAGCGGGGGCCGATGACGTGGCGGTGTTCCTGACGTCAGAAGGCGAGGCCATCGTGTACGCGGGAACCGACCCGTCCAGTGCGTCTACATGGTCGCTGGTGGGTGTGTTTCGCATTGGCAAGCCTATCGGGCGCAGGTGCATGATTAAGGCTGGCGCTGACCTGATTATGGTCACACAGGATGGTTTTGTGGCTGCATCGCAAATCCTTATCGCGGACAGGTCCCAGGCGGACGCTGTGTCCATCTCCCAGCAGATCAACAAGGCGGTGAACGACGCCGTACAGGCCGGATCATCCTTGTTTGGGTGGCAACCCTTCATCTACCCAAAGGGTGCGATGCTGATGTTCAACGTGCCTCAGAGTGCCGTTGAAGCTCACCAATACGTGTTCAACACCATCACACGCGCGCCATGCCGGTTTACGGGAATCAACGCGGCGTGTTGGGGTCTGTTGAATGATTCTGCCTACTTTGGCGGGCAGGATGACGGCACGGTTTATAAATTTGACGACGGCAACGACGATAACGGCTCGAACATCAACGCTGATGCCTTGCAGGCGTTCAACGACTTCCGCTCACCTGGAGCAAACAAGCGATTCACGCTGGTTGAGCCAATCTTCCAGAGTAACGGCGCACCATCGGCCGCGCTTGATGTGAACCTAGACTATCAGATCCGCCGCCCTACCGCCGTTGCCTCGACCTCGCCTGTAACGGCTTCCAAATGGGGCATCGCCAAATGGGGCATCGGTAAATGGGGTTCGGCTTCGCAGACCTATAGAGGCTGGCGTGGCATCCGTGGCATCGGACGGGCCGCGTCGTTGCGCATTCGGATTTCCACGAGTGTCAATCAGCCTTCATGGTTGGTCACAAACTGGTTGTATGTGCCGGGCGGGCCGCTGTGAGACTGATTTACGGCCATGACGCAGAGGTTGCGGCATGGGTGGCTGAGAACATCCCCGACGTTGGCGAAAGAGGCTTTCACGGGCCTTCTGCCGCGATAGGGGTTGCGACCGACCGGCTGATTGCCGGGATGGTTTATCACGACTACCAGGAACAGTTTGGAACGATGCAACTGAGCATGGCCGCCGTCACCCCCATTTGGGCGCGGCGCGAGGTCATACGTGAATTGCTGGCCTATCCCTTCCTTCAGCTTGGGTGTTTCAAAGTCTGGACCACGACGGCCCAGAGCAATGAGCGCGCACTGAAGGTTAACGAACACGCCGGGTTCAAGCGCGAGGCCATCCTTGCGCACCAGTTCGGCAAGAAACGACACGCGGTCATTATGAGAATGCTGCGCCCCGACTTTGACCGCCTATATGGAGACGCACATGGGTAAAAGTTCACCCTCGGCCCCCACACCTCCCGATCCCGCACAGACCGCCGCCGCACAGGCCGCCGCGAACAAGGAGGCCGTGCGCGAGAGCGCGCTGATGAACCAGATCACGCAAGTAACCCCGTGGGGTTCCTTGTCGTACACTGGCGAGTTGGGCAGTCCTGACAGGACCGTGACACAGACCCTTGCCCCCGCACAGCAGCAGATGCTGGAGCAGAACAATCAGGCGGGGTTGCAGTACGGCGAGATTGCCAACAACCAGCTTGGAGCCGTGGCGGAACGGTTCTCGTCCCCGGTGGAATTTGCCGGTGCGCCTCCCACGGCTGATCCCGAAGCGTGGCAGCGTTCCTATGACGCGATTATCAACCGCAACCAGCCCCAGGCATCCCGCCAGCGCGAGATGCTGGAAACCCGGCTGGCGAATCAGGGCATTGACATCGGTTCGGCGGCGTATGGTTCGGCCATGGATGATTACAACCGGGGCCAGAACGACTTTAGCCTTGCGGCACAGAACGCGGCGTTGGGACAGCAGGCGACGGCCTACGGCATGGATGCGTCCGCTTATGACCAGGCCATCCGCAGTCAGCTTATGGAACGTCAGGCACCGCTCAACGAACTCGCGGCCCTTATGTCCGGCACACAGGTGCAGGCACCCCCGCAGATCGCAACGGGGCAGTACATGATGAATCCCGCCGACATCATGGGCGCGACCTATGGCAGCTATAACGGCCAGATGAACGCCTACAATGCGAATCAGGCAAACGACGCCTCAAACATGCAGGGTTTGGCAGGGCTTCTTGGTGCTGGTGCGCAGGCTTACGCCTACAATCCGCTTGCGTGGTCAGACCGTCGCCTCAAGGGTGACATCGTTCGCATTGGCACCTTTGCCAACCTTCCCCTGTACGTCTGGCGCTACATCTGGGGCGCTCCGGGTGTCGGGTTCATGGCCGATGAAGTGAGAGAGGTGAAGCCGTGGGCCGTGCATCGCATCGGTGACTTTGACGCGGTGAACTACGCGGAGGCCATTCGATGATCGGCGGCAAGTACACCCAACTGCTCCAGAACCAGCCCAACGTCAACAACGGCACGATGTGGGGCGGGCTTGCGCACGTCTTGCAGCAGGGCATGTTGGGCCACTCCATGGGCAAGGATCAGCGTGAGGAAGAGGCCACGCGCCAGCGTCTCACGGAAGCCCTGACAGCCATGACGGGAACGCCGGACAACACCATCACATGGAACCAGCCGACGCGCCCTGACGGCACGGGTGATCCCACCACGTTGATTCCCGGTCAGGAGCCGAACCGCTCGCTTGCCATGCAGATTATGGCGGGTGATCCGAACCTTGCGCCGATGGCGTTTGACATGGCGAACTCGGAACTGGATTACCAGCGCCAGCTTGACGCACAGAACAACAATCTGGTGCAGGCGTGGAATCCCGAAACTGGCGCTTACGAATACATCCGACAGGGTGACGCCTTGGGCGCGGTTGCGGAAGCGCCCCCGGCCCCCGGCGAGCCTCTGGTGAGGGAGTTCAATGAAGGCGGGTCAATCGTGACCAAGCAGTGGGATGCGGCCTCACAGACATGGACGCCACTTGCTACGGCCCCCCGTTGGCAGCCCGCCGCGCCCGCCGCAGCGAACTTCTCTAACTTCACGAACGGCCTCGGCGATATTGTGGCGGTCGATCTGTCGACCCCCGAAGGCCGCGCCCGCGCAAATGAACTGGCGCAGGCGGGTTATTACGAGGCGAGCATCACCGCGCCGTCTGGTGCTGACCTCGGCGTTCGCACTGACGGGCCGATTGATCCTTCTGGCGATCCCATTGATCCAGATAAGGGCTATCATTGGGAGCCTGATCCTGGCAGTCAGTTTGGGTGGAAGCAGGTTGTCACCCCAGGCTCTGAAGCTGACCGTGAGTTGCAAGAAGCGGCAGAAACCGAGGCCAACGCAGCGGAGTCCGAACGCGAAACCGCAGACTTCATGGTGCAGGATATCAACCGCGCCATTGACCTGGTTAACGCAGGATGGTTTATCCCCCTGACCGGCATAACCGGCGAGCTTGGTTCGTTTGTCCCCGGCACCCCGCAGCACGATCTGGCACAAATTATTCTTGGCCTCGAAGCCAACATTGGGTTTGGTTATATCAATGAGATGCGGCAGGCATCGCCCACGGGCGGCGCGCTTGGCGATGTTAGCCAAGGCGAACTGGACCGTTTGACGGCGGTGCTGGGTAGCCTCAAGCAGTCGCAGAGCCGTCCGCAGTTCCTTTTCAACATGGAGAGGCTACTCGAAACCTACAACGAGGTCATCCACGGCACTAACGCCGCGCCAACCGCATCCGGTGGCGGAATTACGCCCGAGGATGAGGCGCTAATCAATAAATGGGCGGTGCAGTAATGGCGACGCTTGATGAAGTTCTCGCTGCGTTGCGGAATGCCGACGCCGCAGGCGATGCCGAGGCGGCAAAAAGGCTTGCCGAAATCGCCCGTTCCATGCAGTCGTCACCGCCCGCTCGCCCCGAGGTTGACACACTTGAGGGCATGGGCCGTTCGTTTGTGCAGGGCGGCACGTTTGGCGCTGGCGATGAAATCGTTGCCGGTGGCGTTGCGCTAAAGAACGAACTTCTGCAATTGGCCCCCGAAACATTCGCCGACATTGGCGAATCTCTCGGCCTCCCCGGCGTATTTAGCAGTGTCGATAGGCCCATGGGCGAGGTTTACGATGCCTCACTCGAAAACGAGCGCACACGCCTTGACGACTTCCGCGACCAGGAACCCATCTTGGCCTATGGCTCGGAGATTGTGGGCGCAATCCCAACGGCAGTAGGGACTGGCGGCGCAGGTTTGGGCGCAAATTCCCTGCGGGCAAAGATGCTTCTGGGCGGGCTTGAGGCTGGCGGGCAGGGGTTTGTCTACGGGTTTAATGCCGGTGAAGGTGGTGCGGGTGAAAGGCTTGAGGATGGCCTTTTGACAGGCGCTCTTTCCGCGCCCCTGGGTGTTGCCGCGCCGATGTTGGGGCATGGTGTGCGGAACCTGACAGAACGCCTACTCACGCGCCCTGCCGCTGCGGCTGCGGGGCTGACCAAGCCTGCATACGACATTGCAACCCGCGTCATGGGCGCAGACGGTGCGCTGACCGGCCCCGGTGCCACAAGGTTGGTTGCGGCTGGTGATGATGCCATGATTGCCGATGCCGGACCAAGCGCATCTGCCTTGCTTGATGTTGCAATCCAGCGTGGTGGGCCAGCAACGGTTATTGGCCGTGACGCGGTTGAGTCTCGCGCGTCCGATGCCAACACGGTTCTCACAAACGCATTTGATAGCGCCTTCGGGCAGCCCGCAGGCATCCGGTCTACAGAAAACGCCATCCGCACAGGATCGGCCCCCGCCCGCGTCGACGCATACGATTTGGCTTATTCGCAGATCATCGACTATTCCACGCCCGAGGGCATGGCGCTTGAACAGATCGTCCGAACCCGTGTCCCCGAATCCGCCATCCGCGCCGCCAATGAACTGATGCGCCTGGAGGGCAACCAGTCCTCGCAAATACTCATCAAGATTGCTGACGATGGATCAGTCCTGTTTGAAACCATCCCCGATGTTCGCCAGCTTGATTACATCACGCGGGGACTCAATCAGGTGGCCGATGCTGCGAACGGTCAGGGCCAACTAGGAGGAACCACCCCCCTTGGCTTGGCGACATCCAACCTTGCGCGCGAAATCCGCGACCTGACGAAAACGCTGGTGCCTGAATATTCTGACGCCCTCTCCACCGCCGCCCACGCCATTGAGGCGCGCAACGCCCTTCGTTTGGGTGCGGACGCACTAAGCACTCGCATCACCCGCGACGAATTGGCCGAACAGTTGGCTGGTATGACAGACGCGGAACTCACCTTCGTTGCGCAGGGTATTCGCTCACAGCTTGACGAGGCCCTTGCCAATGTTCGCAGGGCGATGACCGATAGCAACATGGACGCGAGGGAGGCTGTTGCCGCTTTGCGCGCACTGTCCAGCCGCGCCGCCCGTGAAAAGATTGCTATGGTCATTGGTGAGGACGCTGCCAACGAACTGTTTTCGACCATCGACCGCGCCACCATGGGCCTTGATCTGAGGTCCGCTGTGGCGACCAACTCCAAGACGTTCGCGCGCACCTCAATTGATGATGCGGTGGCGGCCCAAACCGACGACGGGGTTATCAATGCCCTTCGTAGCGGACAGCCTCTCAATGCAACGCAGCGGTTTGTTCAGACCGTTATGGGCAGGACTGCGGACGACAAGGCCCGCATTGCGGATGAGACATACAGCAGTCTTGTCAATATGCTGACTGGCCCGCGTGGTCAGGACGCACTAACAACGCTTCTCCAGCTTCAGGCGGCGGGGCAGGGCATCCCTGCGGCGGCGAACGCGCATGGTAGACTCACGCAGCAACTGTTGCGGCCCTTTGCCCCGTCTGCCGGGGTGAACCTCGAAAGCCTCATTCGCTAATTCAGGAAAGCCCAAAAGCCCATTGTCCAGAATAGACCGGGGACAAAGAGACAGAGGATTACAATGCGGTCAATCCGGTTGCCGCTTCGGCCCATTCGCCATAGGCCGTAGGCAAACGATGCTGTGAGTGCGTTTGCGGCCATGATCGCCAGCGTGATGGCAATGATTTGGCTTAGTTCGCTGTCCAATTACTACGTCTCCGGTTGGTTGCCTAAACGTAGGGATTGAACCCCACCCTTACCATTACAATTCGCGCCCCATTTTGGAGCGCCCCGCTGTGAAGCGGCGCATTCCCTGAGAAGGAACAAACATGGCCCGCAACGGATCAGGAACCTACAGCCGTCCTGTAGCTGACTACCAGTATGACACGGTTATCAGTGAGACCGATGTTAACACAGAAATGGACGACATCGCTACGGCGTTAACCGCGTCCATCGCCAAGGACGGGCAGACCACGCCCACCGCGAACCTGCCGATGGGAACTTACCGGCATACGGGAGTTGGGAATGGTTCGGCCCGCACAGACTACACGGCAATGGGTCAGACCCAGGACGGCACCGTAAATTGGGTAGATGGGGGCGGTGCGGCTGATGCCATCACCGCAACCTATTCCCCGGCTATCACGGGGCTTGTTGATGGGCAGATTTGCTTTGTCCGTGCGACCGCCGCGAACGCGACAACCACCCCGACATTTTCCCCGAATGGATTGACCGCAAGAACCATCGTGAAAGATGGCGGCTCCGCGCTGGTGGCGGGTGATATTGCGGGCGATGGTCATGAACTGATCCTGCGCTACAATCTCGCTGGGACGCAGTGGGAACTTCTGAACCCTGCGGCGGTGGCGGCGGCTACCGCGTCCACCACGACGCCCGGCATCGTGGAACTTGCCACGGCGGCAGAGGTGCAGGCCGGTACGGATACGGGCCGCGCGGTGACACCCCAGGGACTCATGGGTTTCGGCAACATCAGTGCCGCCACATGGTTCCTCGATGAAGACGACATGATCTCCGATAGCGCCCTGCGGGTGGCAAGCCAGCAGTCCATCAAGGCGTATGTTGCCGCACAGATCGCGGCGCTAACAACCATCACGGCGGGAACGCCGCTGGTGCAGAACCCGTTTGCAATAAACACCTCTGTTACCCAGGCGCATGGGCTTGGTGCGGTCCCGACCTTCTTCAAGATCGAGTTCGAGTGCCTCACCGCGCAACACAACTGGTCGGTGGGCAACAAGATCGTGCTTGGAGCGGTTGGCCCCGGTGGCAGCAGTGTTTCAGGACAGGTGGATATTGCCCTCGATAGCACGAACGTCGTTGCCTACATCGCAAACTCCAGCTTCACGATCGTCAACAAGACAACCCGTGCGAGCAGCACGCTGACGCCCGGCAACTGGAAAATGACCATCACGCCTTATCTGGTCGCGTAACTAAGGGTTGTGTTTTGATGCGCGTTAACCTACAATATCTGGCGGCTGAGAAGGGTGCTGGTAACACCCTCCCCAGCCTGACCACAACCGCCTGTCAATGAGGCGTGTCATGGCTGAGGTAGTACATAGCGCATCTGTCCGCGTGGGTCCGTTACAAAGTTTCGGACGTTTTGCAATGCTCGCCCTTGTGGCGGGCTTTCTTTTTGCCTGCACCACGGATGCAACCCGTGCTGTGGTTGCGCTTGAGTCCGTCGTCATCGTTTACGCGAACGAGGAAGGCTCGGCCCACGGTTCGGGCGTTGTCATCGGTCAGGACATGATCCTGACGGCGGCACACGTCACCAACGGGCGCGACACGTTCATCACCTTCCGCGACGGCACAAGTGAATGGGGCGAGGAAATCGACGCCTCCAATGCACCGAAGATGCCAGCCCCCGACCTTGCCCTTGTGAATGCCCCTACAGGCGACAGAGAACACGTCTCTGTGCGTTGTACGCCGGTTGAGGTAGGCGAACCCCTGTTCATCGCCGGACACCCCGTAGTTAGCCGTTGGGTGGTGATGTGGGGGAACGTCGCCGCCACCGACTTGTTGGAGGATTCCGACCGCCAGTCCATCGGGGATGAGGGGAGTTATTACATTGCCCAGATTCCGGTGGCCCCAGGCTCAAGCGGTGGCCCGGTGTTCGACATTGACGGGAACCTTGTCGGGATTGCCACGGCGCTTCTGAACGCTCCGCAGTCCATGGGCTTTGCAACCATCGCCGTTCCGACCTCTCTGGCGATCATCCAGTCACCCAAGACGATCTGCGAGTTTCTGGGCAAATGACCATGATCTCCAACGAATCTGTTGACCACGAGGCGCGGGAGATTGCGCGCCGTGCGGAGCAAAAAATTGACTCCCATGAGGATCGCTGCGGCGAACGGTGGAAGGAAGCCCGCACAGAAATGAAGGGCATCCGAGACTCACTTGATTCGTTCCGCAACCGCCTGTGGTGGCTTGTGGGCGGCGTCATCGTTGCGCAGTTCGCTGCGATTACATGGCTTGTTGACAAGACACAATAGAAAGGCCCTGATGTGGCCAATCCCGGTGTGACTTACGAACAATGGCAGGACTGCACAAGCGCCCTTGCCATGCACGGCACCAAGGCCGAGGCCGCGAAGGTTCTTGGGCTTCCCTACGAGACATTCCGCAGCAGGCTTGCCAGCGGTAACACCCGCTTTGCAGGCAGGGCGGGGGTCGATGGTTCCGCGCCCGATGGTTACATGGTCAAGGGCCGTTCGACTCTGTACGGGCCGGATGGTGAAATTAAGGCCGAATGGGTCAAGACCACGGCGGACCGGGAACGGCTGCTGGAAATCGCCATGGAGGCGGTTAAGGAAAGCGCCAAGGCTTTGCCTAAATTAAGGCCGCGACCTATTAAAGACAAAGCCTACAACGACGAACTGATGACGGTGATCCCATGGGGTGATCCGCATTTCGGCTGCTATGCGTGGGGCGAAGAAACGGGCGGCGAAGATTTCGACACGGACATTGCCAAGCGCGACCTGTGCGCAGCCGTTGACTATCTGGTGTCTCAAGGCCCGCGTTCAAAACAATGCGTCATCGCGAATCTCGGCGATTTTTTCCATGCAGACAACCACGCAGGAATGACCCCCGGCCACGGCAACGTGCTGGACGTGGACTCCCGTTTGCAGCGTGTTATGCGGATTGGTGTGTCTGCCGTCCGCCAGTGCATCCACACGGCCTTGGAACGCCATGAGACGGTGCATTTTGTGCCGGTGGTGGGCAACCACGACCCGGTGCTGGGAATGGCGATGGGTGTGCTTTTGGCGAACGTCTATGAAAACGAACCACGGGTGATTGTCCACGATGCCCCAACCCTTCGACATTACATCAGGCACGGAAAGACCCTGCTTGGCTTCGTGCATGGCGACAAAACGAAGGATGCGAACCTTCCTAGCATCATGGCGACAGAGAAACCTGAAGACTGGGGCAAGACCCGGCATCGGTATTTCTTCCGTGGCCACCACCACCACGACTCACGGGTTGAGTTTAACGGTTGCATCGTGGAGCAGGTGAGAACACTCGCCGCGAATGATGCCTATGCCGCAGGCGGTGGGTATCTGTCCGGCAGGGATATGAAGCTAATCGTCATGCACTCGGAGCACGGCGAGGTGGGCCGTACGACCTGTTCCATTGACATGCTGAGGGACGCCGCATGACCGCTACACGCTACATAAACCGCACCTATGCCGCGTATAGGCATCATTTATGAACCGCCGCGACATCCTGAACCGCGCCGCCGATCTGACAGAGGGTGACAGGGACAAAGAATACGGTTCCTGGGCGGACAACTCCCGAGACATCGCGGCCATGTGGTCGGTGATCTTGGGAACGGAAATCCAGCCCCGCGACGTGACGCTGTGCATGGCGGCGCTGAAGCTGGTGCGGCTTAAACGCGGCCCCCATCAAGACTCCTACGTTGATCTTGCCGGATACGCCGCACTTGGGGGCGAGCATGATTGACCACATCAACGACTATGTGTTCCCCGCCGCGCTCTCATTGCTGCCGGCGAAGATGGACACACCAGAAGCGCGGGTGATGTTGCTTGCCATTGGCTTGCAGGAATCCCGGTTCAAGCATCGGGCGCAACTCGGCGGGCCTGCTCGCGGATTTTTCCAATTCGAATGGGGCGGCGGCGTTCGCGGTGTTTTGCGTCACCCCTCGACCGAAGCCCACGCGCTGCGGGTCTGTGAAGCACTGCGCTACAGCGCCGACACAGACACCGTTTACAGGGCCATAGAGCACAACGACACGTTGGCGTGTGTGTTCGCCCGTCTGTTGCTCTGGACGCTACCCAGCCCCCTTCCTACGACCTCAGAAGAGGGTTGGGCGCAGTACATCGACGCATGGCGACCGGGTAAGCCGAAAGCGGAGACATGGCCCGCGTTCTATGCGCAGGCTTCGGCCTTATGCGCTGCATAGGCGCATGTATTTGAACCTCTTTCCACCATTTGGGCCGATTCCTCTCTGAAAGTGGAAAAGCGCCCCGAAACGTGGCCCGCATTTTACGAACACGCGGGCCACCTCGTTCAAGTAAGCGCAGGCAACTGACACTAACACAACTGACCAACCTAACCGCCTGTCGTGATGACATTTTCCACCGTCACGGCAAGAGATCGTGCGAAGAGTGGAAAAGCCCGCAACGAAGGAACAAGACCATGAAACTATTTGACCGTTGGGAAGCCCGTTGGCTTGCTTTGGATCAGGTGGACCGCACACGCTGGAGCGTTGCCCTTAATGCGCTGCTTCTGGTGCTTCTGGTTATCGCCGGCATCCTGGCGGTGCTGTGATGGTCGCGCCCCTCATTATGGCCGCACTCCCCCTGATCGCAGAGTTTGCGCCGGGCCTCATCCGGTCGCTCGCTGGTGAAGATGCAGGTGACGTGGCTGACAAGGTGGTCGGCATCGCCGAAGATCTGACAGGTGCGGTGACGCCCGAGGATGCGCTGATTGCGTTGCGCGGGAGCCCGGAACTTCAACACGAGTTTCGCACCCAGCTTGCCAGCCTCGAAGTCGAACTCGAAAAGGCGTATCTGGCCGACACCCAGGATGCCCGAGGGCTGACCGCCAACCTCGCGGCATCGGGCCACGCTTCGGCATGGTCGGCCCCGCTCATCAGTCTTGTCGTGACACTGGGTTTCTTCGGGATGCTCTGGCTGATTGTGCAAAGCGCCATCCCCGATGCGTCATCGGATGTCGCATTCATGATGCTTGGCGCGCTGGCCGCGGGCTTTCAGCAGGTTCTCGCTTTCTGGCTGGGTTCCAGTCGGGGCAGCAAGGATAAGGACAGTCTCATGGCTGCGATCCAGTCCAAATTGCTCAAGTGATAATCCGCATAATCTGTTGATTTACTTGGGGTTTTCTGCGATAAGGAACGTATGAAAACATGCTCGATTGATGGCTGCAACAATACCGTCCTGGCACGTGGATGGTGCCGCAAGCACTATCTGACTTGGAGACGGAACGGCGACCCTCTGCGCAAGGTTGACCGCAAGGCGACGGCCCCACGGGGGTCAGATTTGCCGCAATTCAAACACGGTATGTGGAAACACGACCTCTACCCAACGTGGCATTCGATGATGGCGCGTTGTTACAATCCAAAGTCTGAAAAGTACCCTCGATACGGCAAGCGCGGCATAGAGGTTTGCGAGCGTTGGCATGATGTGCGGAACTTTGTTGAAGATATGGGCGAAAAACCACAGGGAATGTCTCTCGACCGCATAGACAACGATGGCGACTACCGACCCGACAACTGCCGCTGGGCTTCGGCATTAACACAGGCGCGCAATTCGTCACTTGCCATTCTGTCAGATGAACAGCGCAGACTTGCGATTGTCTACTACAACCAGACCGGCTCGCCCAAGAGGGCGGCGGAAATGCTGGGCGTCAAGCCAAGCGACATCAAGAACGTGGTTTACCCCGCCAAGAAACGTGCCCGCATGAGATCGAAGAGATCAGAGGCATGACCGGCTGATGCCGGCAGTGGGTGCCACGCGCGCTCACTGTTGGGTGTCCGTCCAATGAAAATCGTCAAAGTCTCGTGGATCGACGCTGAACACCCCGCAGGCGAATGGGTGTCGCGTGACGCCCTCAAGAGCAAGCTGCCCGTAATCCAGTCGGTGGGGTTTCTGGTGCATGAGGATAAACACAAGATCGTCCTGGCGGTGTCTGTTGCCGGGGATCACATATCCGGCGAAATGACCATACCCAAGGTGTGCGTTAAGAAGCGGAGGTCTCTGTAAGTTCCCGCACGAAATCGCGCAGCTCAGGAAGGAGCGAGATGGGTTCCGCCGCGCCAACCCCTAGTATGGCTGAAGCCGCCCAACAACGCTCCTCCCGCCATGAGGACATAGCGGGAACACCCTGCAACATCATACTTTCCGCTGTCATTGCAACCCCTTGATTTCATTAGGAGTCGTCTAACAGTTTTGCAGACGACACTCAATTAAAACAATGCTTTAGCGCCAATTATTTCCACGGTTTCCATCTGTGATTGGCAACGGATTCCAGTTTGTCGATTGCGGCAACGGCGCGCTTCTTTTGTTCCGCTTCCAAGGTGTACTTCTGAAGCATCGCCAGCGTCTTGTGTCCGGTGATTGAGCCTATCTCGTGGGGGGAGCATCCGGCCTCTGCCAGCTTGGCGGCTGCTGTCTTGCGTAACCCGTGAAACACAAGCCCGTTCAGTTCAGGGTGTTTGCGCATTTCAGCGGAGAACACGGACGCGAAGTTCATGGAGCGCCACGGAAGCCCACGGGAGTCCGTGAGGATCGTCAATGAAGATCGTTCGTCCCGCCATTCCTGAAGTTCGGCCCGCAGGTCGGCATGAGCGGGGATCCACAGTTTAACTTTGGTCTTTTGCTGGACCACGGCCACGCCTTCGCCGTCGTAGTCATCCCACCGCATGGCGCAAACATCCCCCTGTCTCTGGCCCGTGTATAACGCGAGGATCACCGCGCGGCGGAACCGTTCAGGGAAGGTCATCGCCACGTCCAGGTGTTCATCATTCCAGCGGCGGTATTCACCAGTTGGAAGCGGCTTTAGGCGGAAGGCGGGGTTGCTATCTGTAATCTCTTGCTCAATCGCAAAGTTGAACAGGATGGAGAAAACGGCGGCGATCTGGTTGGCAATCGCGGGGGTGTTCTGGTGTCGGTCGCGTATCTTCTTGATGTGACGGCGGCGCATGTCGGTGATGGACACCGCATAGAGGTCTGCCATGTGCGAGAAGGCACGGAGATAGGTGGTTTTTGTTGACCGCGCCAGCGCGTTAAACTCGGGCGTCTGGCGGTACTCCTGGATCAGCCACCCCAACGAGCCGACGATGGCGCGCTTTCTTTGGTAGCGGTATTCCTTGACGGTTCCATCGGCCATCCGCCGTTTTACAATCTTGACATTACGCATGACGCCCTCCCGCGCTCAGTGCCTCGTCGGGGTCATCGTACCCCGTAGCGCCGGAAAGACGGTCAACAAAACTGTCAACGGCTTGTCGGTCCCAAAACACGCGCGTGACGCCGGGGAGACGAACGGGACGCGGCAACTCCCCACGGTCTGACATGCGCCGCACCGTTGCCGTGGAGACAGACAGGTACGATGCCAGATCGTTCGTGGACAGAAGCCGTGGTGACATTATCCCGCCTCACTCAGTATTGTCTGTCTCCGTTGAGGCGGTCGAGGGCGTCATTACGTGTGTTCATGCCGCTTTCCTTCCCGCCCCAATCACAGGAGCGGCGTTGCGTTTCAGTTCCTCAACATCGACACCCACAAGCCGCGCCATGGCATCCAGAAGCAGGTCAACGGCCTTTGTGGCTTCGTCCTTGTCCATTTCAGCAATGGATGAAGGGGTTGCCGTAACCTTCCAGCCGTCGTCATCCCACGTCGCGATTTCGTCAATCAGGCCCAAGCGAAGCTGCAACGCCTTGACCATGTGATAGACGGAAGGCCACCGCTGGAACCGTTCGGGCAGGGTCTTGAACACTTCTGTTGCAACAGCCCACAAAAGCGCGTTCTGATCCAGTGAACGGGGCTGCTTGTATTCGCCCTGCACCAGTTGCCCGACGTGCTTTGCGATGTAGGCTTGCCCTTCATCGTCCACGGGGACCAGGAACCACGGCGAGACGTGGAATGTGATTTTCTTGCCCATGCCTAGAACGGGATTTCGTCGTCAATTTTGGCGCTGTAGCCTTCGCTTCGCTGTTCCTGGCGCTCGTCCTTGGGATCGAACGAGAACGACATGAACGTTTTTTTGCTCGGATCGTCCGCGTTCTTGATCCATGCCTTGAACCAGTATTCCACGCCGCCAACCATGCACTGGCCGGTGTAGTCGGCATGTGCGGGCTTCTCTTTCCTGTCGTTCTTGAACAGGGAGCCGGAGTTGTCGCGTTGTTCGTAAGCCATATCAGTACTCCATCTGTTGCGGTTCATAAGCGTAGGCGTCACCCCACACGATTTCGTAAGCCTCTTCGGGCGTCATGGTGGGATCGGATTCCAGAAGCGTCTGGATGGCTTCGTCCTGCATTTCCATGAACCAGTCTTTGACCCGTCCCATTGTCGCCTCCTATGCTGCGAATGAAATGTTGTCGGCCTCACGGGCCTTCAGTTCGTCCCGGCGAGATTCGATGGTCTGCTTCAGCCCTACAGGGTCGTCTGTGCTGTCCCATGCGGCGGGCCAGTTGCCCTTGATCTGATTGATTAGCGGAGCGAAGTCGGCGTCCGGGCCGTGAACCCAGCCCTTCAGTTCGTCCAGATCGTCACACCCCAGAATGTCGTGACGCAGACGCTCCAACTTTGTGCGCAATTCTTCGCGGTTTTTAGCCGGACCCGTCACCCAATCGGCGTCCTTCACGGACACGTTGCGCGGTTCCGGGCTTTTCTTGAAGTCGTCCGCCTCCTCTTCGGAATACGCCAGACCATGAAGCCCAATCAGCTTGAGAATAACGCGGTCTTTTGCGCGTTTCTCAGCCATGGCGAACGGGTAGCCTGCCTGTTTTCCCGACACCTTGTAGTTCATGCCGATGGCGGCTTCACCGATAGACCATTCCGTTTTGTCGGCAAGCCTGCCTGTTACCAGGATGGCGGCGGCTTCACGTTCAGCAACCAGCACCTTTGGCTCGTCATAGGCGATGCCCGCCTGTGCCGCGATCTGTTCCAGAACGCGATGGTACACCACCCAGACGCCGTGACAGTCCCAACACGCATCGGGTCCAAACCCATGCTCTTTGAGAACAGCGGCGATCTTGTCGTCTAGCTTACGCGGCATTGGCTTTCTCCTTCTTCGCGTCCAACCCTGCGACAATCTCGCCAAGGACTTCGTACGCCTCCCGCACATCATTCCCTGCGGGGTATGGAAGGCGGTTGTTCTTGCGCCAGAACTTGCCGAGATGCCGCGCATGACGCGCAAGGTGGTTCCCGTCAAATCTGGCGAAGTCGTCTTCGTCCTGGTCTGTCATGACCATTCTCCCGTTGGTTTACGTGTGTGCCGAAGGTGCATGACCTCCAGCAAGCGCATGTTGAGGGGTGTGCGGAAGGCCATCAGCTTGGCGCGTTCTGCCTCCCAGTGTTTCTCTGCCATGCGGCGGCGGTGCAATCGGGCCAGGAATTTCATCTCACACCGTCCTTCCGCTCCATGCTCACGCGGTCGATCATGTCGGCGTATTTGTCCCTCATGCGATCAAACGCCGCGACAGCCGTCTTGTCGTAGGCTTCGGCCTCGTCCATGTCGGGGTGTTCTTCCAACATTTCCTCAATGAGTTCTTCGTGGGCCTGGATGTAGAGTTCCTTCATCACGTCTCTCCTTTTGCGAGGGCCAGAGCGGCGCGGGCGATGGTGATTGGGCAATCGTCCGCGTGGGGTTGCTCTGTGCATTCGTGGTGGCGGGCGGCGCAGAACTCGCAATAGAAGCGACCAATGTCGTCGCCACACTCACCGCGCCATCCGATATTCGGATCATCTTCACTGCCAAATGCAGCGTTGCGGTGGTGGACGTGCTGTGCGGCGTTACTGATGCGCGCCAACTCCCGCCATGTGAGGTAAATCTTGCCGTGGATGGGGTGCTGGATATCAACGCCGCCATCGTCCATTTCGAGGAACACCGTCCCGTCCTCGTCGGCTTCAAAGGTGGCTTTCATGCCGCGTCCCTCGCGCGTTCCATCGCCGCCGTGGCGATTTCGGCGTGGTCCAGATCGGCAAGGATCATGGCTTCCAACGCCTTGCTGAATGCGTCATCAGGGAGGGGCGCGTGGTGCCACACGAAATGTCCGTGGTGGTCGCGCTCGTATCCCGTGATGATTTCGACCGGGCCTAAGCTGAACTCGCCGGGGTCCGTGAACGACACCTCAATGCGGCCTTCCACGTCCTTGACGCCGTGGGCCAAACTGCTGAAGCAGAAGTCGTGATAGAAGCTGTCCATGTGTCCCTTGTCTGGATGGGGCGGGAGCCAAGTTCCCCCGCCCCGTAACCAACCCAGAACTCACTCCTGTTTGTGTGGCCCTGTGTGGTCGGGCGGTCCCATCGCTGGTGTGGCGATAGGGAGAACGTAATCCGGACTTGCATCAGATGCAAGTACTTTCTTGCGGCAAATGCAAGCGGCTTACGTCTGACGCAAAAATCTAGAGCTTGCGGACGTGTCTGGTGAAGCTGGTGACGATCCCGATAATCTCGAACTCGCCGTCATCGCCATTCAGGTGGAATGGTGTCCAGCGGGGATTTGAGGAATGCGGGATCAGCCATTTTTCGCCGTCGTCAGTCTGGCGAAATTCCTTGAGCGTGGCTTCGTAAAGCCCGTCTGTGGATATGCGTTGTACTATTACGTGATCGCCTGAATTGGGCATGTCCGCATCAATCGGGCGGACACACACAACAACATCGCCCTCACTGTAGAGCCTATCCATTGAGTCGCCGCGAACTTCCCATCCAAAGCGCGGCAAGCCGGCGTAGTCAGGGTTTTCAGGCACGGACACAACATAAATTTCCTCGGGCGGCCACTCAATGGCTTCACGGAAAATGCCCGCCTGAACAAAGCCAACCACACGAATGGGCATGACTGGCGGGTTGTTGGAAATCAGGTCAGTTGGCTGGCAGTGGTACAGCTTTGCCAGCGATTCCAGGCGCGCAAGGTTTACATCGCTCTTCCCGCGCTCAAGGCGTGACAATTGCCCCTCGGTGATGCCGAGGCGTTCAGCGGCTTCGGCCAGATTGTATCCGGCCTGTTCCCGTAGTTGTCGTGCGCGGAGTTTCATGTTGGGCGGACCTTGCCCGTCGGCGCACAAAACTGCAACGGCATCAGATACAAGTTTTGATTGCCAACGACTTGTATTTCGTGCAAGTATGCGCGCATGAAACTGACCACTTACCTCCGCGAGAACGACCTGACCGTGACGGCGCTTGCCCGTTCCGTCGGTGTCGATGTTTCCACCATGCACCGGATAGTCCACGGGAAGCACATCCCCGGACAGAAAACCATGCGCGCAATCATCCGTGAGACGGGCGGGCAGGTGCAGCCCAACGACTTTTTTGACCTACCGGGAGAGGCCGCATGATCCCCGCCAGCATTGACATAAGCGGTGCGCGGCTCCCCGCCGCCTACGAACACGCTAAAAATGCGCTCGCCAACTGCGCCAGCGTTGATGAGTGTCAAGAGTGGGCGAACAAGGCGGAAGCCCTCGCGTCCTACGCCAAGCAGGCCGATGACGACACGCTCCGCAAGATGGCCGACCGTATCCAGGCCCGCGCCGTTCGTCGGTGTGGTGAGCTGCTCAAGCAGTATGACGCGCGGCAGGGGCAAAACCTGCCAAACGCTAAAAAGGACGGCAGCGTCCATTTTAACCGCTACGAAGTCGGGCGCGATGCGGGCATGGGCGAACGCCAGATCAAGACCGCCGTGCGCGTTGCCAACGTCCCCGAAGATCGTTTCGAGAATGCTGTTGATGGTGATGCGCCCCCGACCGTGACCGCGCTTGCTGCTATCGGCACGAAGAAACGTCCCGACGTATCCCCCGCCGTTGAAGCAATCATGACGAAGGTTCGGCCCGTCGGTTTTGGTGCGGCAACCGAACTTCTGGGGACCGTCGAACAATTCGCCCAGTTCTGCCGCACGAACGACGCAACGACCGTCGCAGGCGCGGTGATGCCCCACGAAACCGCAGACCTTCGCAAGCATGTCGCGACCATCGACGCATGGCTCGACCGCTTCGTCGTCAATCTTGGAGAATAACAGATGAGTTACCAGAACCGCATCAACGCCGAGATCAACGCCGAACTTGACCGCCGCGCCGCCGACAATCTTGGTTGGCAGGCCGAGTTTATCGCACACGCCATTTGCGCCAACCATGACGATGGCCTGATCCGTGGCGACCATAAGGACTTCTGGACGTGGTGCGGCTACGCGACCGTCCGTGACGCGACCCGCCGCGCCATCAACAAGCGGGCGGGGGACCAGCCCGACGCCGATAAGGACGAACAATTCATCCTGCCTGGATACGAGCATGTCCACCGCTATTACGTGGTCAATCGTAACGGCAACGATATCGGCATCCCCGTCCACCAGATGACGGATGAGGAAATCGAGCAGAAAGCCAGCCTCTATCGCTCCATGGGCAGCGCCTGTTTTTCTCATGCTCGGGAACTCCAGCGGTTCCAGCGTGAGCGGAATGTGGACGTGGCTGCGTAGTCCCATGCCGTCCAAAACCTCAGAGATATGCCGCCAGTTGTCCATTACCAGAACATGGACCGTGGCGCGTCCTGATTCCATTGCAACGAAAAGGGGATTTTACAATGCTTCATAAGGAACGTGACCCTTCGACCCACGCATGGGCCGCGGCCCGTGTGATTGAACTTGTCGGCGCAACCGCCGCTGCCGAGGCAATCGAACGCTCCGCAAGTCTGATTTATCATTGGGCCGATCCCGACAACCCCGCGCAACCCGTTCTGTGGCAGGCGCAGGTTCTTGACCGCCTGTGTGCGGAGCACGGCGAGACGCCATTCAGAAGCGTCTGGGATCGCCGCAACAGCGCCATCAAGGGGAAGGGCGTGTGTCCGCTGGAACTCGCCATTCAGGTGGACCAGGACGCAACCGACCTTGTTGCAAGCGTTCATGAGGCCCTGAAGGACCGCAAGATTGACGCTCACGAACGCATGGAAATCGGCCAGATCACCGCCCGCGCAAGGGCAGTGCTGGACGCCATCGATGCCGAACTCCGGCAGCATTTAACGGCGGTTTCCTGAGATGACGCGCTCCGCTTCCCCTGGCGTCGAGCGCGGCATAGGCGGTGCTGGTGTCCTCCCTGCCAGCACCGCCACCCTTCGCCTTGAGGGCATTCCAATCCCGCCCTCCACGAACTCCCTATATGCCAACAACAAGGGCAAGGGCCGGGGCCGCTTCAAGACACAGCGTTATCTCACATGGCAACGCGCGGCGGGCAACGCCATTGAGGCGCAAGAGACAACGCCCATCCATGGGGATGTGGACGTGTCTATTGTCGTGCCACGTGACGACCGCAGGGACGTGGACAATTACGCCAAGGCGGCACTGGACCTGCTTGTGCTGCACGGCCTGATTGATGACGACCGGCACATCATTGCGCTGCACATTTCCAAGCTGACCCACGCGAACGACCGCAAGCACTGCACGGTTACGGTGAGGCCCGCATGACCGAACCCGTGACCATAGGCGATTGCACGCTGTATCTGGGCGACTGTCTGGATGT
>Ga0208767_1000535_pt1 | contig 31472 bp, 53 predicted proteins | sample VirMetDEL_Mar_21_FD_184514 | JGI IMG/M metagenome (GOLD analysis project Ga0208767, IMG submission 184514) | Aqueous microbial communities from the Delaware River and Bay under freshwater to marine salinity gradient to study organic matter... | ecosystem: Environmental > Aquatic > Marine >... | reverse complement strand
ATTCTACATTGTATTCTTCTGCTAAACCTAAATAGCTTAATCTATTGTAATAATTCATATATAGTTCGTGGTTGTTGTAGCCTGTTAGTTTCTCTAATTCTAAGTCAGTAAGAGCTTCTTTAAATACTGCTACCATTTTACAATTTCCGTAAAAGAAACCCCCAATATTTGTTGCTGCATTGTCAAAAGCTACAAGATTTAATCCTGTAGGTGTATTTCCACTTGTGTCTGTTTTTACCTCTCTACCATTAAAATATAAAGCAAAATCATTTTGTTTAAATTTAAATGCCACCTTGTTATATTCTGTAATATCTGAAAGCGTTGTATTTGTATCGTTCATATCCACAGTTGTACTGCCTCCACTAACTACTAAAGCTCGAAACCTATTAGATACACCTGACTGAAAACCTAATCTTATACGATTACTGCTTGAGCCATCTGATATAGCAAAAAATCTACCTGTTTGGTCATCTGCAAGTGCTGCTATCTCTGCATAAAGAACTCCCTCTGTAGAGTTTATTAAGTCGCTGTTTCCTGCATTGTTTGCTGAATCTGCACTACGAGTAACTGCACTTCCTGAGGTGTGTATTAGAGATGTTTCATAGCTTCCTGCTTCAAGCTGAAAACCATATATATCAAAAGTTCTATTTCCTGAATATTCTGAATCAATTATTCTTATTTGCACACCTCTACTTGTTGCACTATCATTTGTAACAGTTGTAGAATATCTTTCCCATTTATCTGTTAATGTAAAAACAGAGCCACTAACACCTGATGAAGATGAATTTCTTAAATCTACTCTTATTTGTTTTGTTCCACTAACCCTTTTTGCATAAAAACTAATTGTGTATTGTGTACTCGCAACTAATGTAATATTTGTAGTCCAAAGCGAACCACCTGAACCTGCACTTGAATTTGTGTACGTAATTCTTGATGCGTTATTAAGACCCTCAGGGCTTAAAAAACCATATGTTACTGATATGCTCCCACCACTAAAAGTATACCCACCCCAACCTTGAGTTAAATCTTGTGAATAAGTAACTAAATTCGTTCTGCTTGGCTCAAGCAAGATACTAGGCTCTCCGTTTGTGTAATCTATTCTTGGTATGTCTAATCTGTCTGTTGTTTTTAGATAGTCTTTTGGTTGGTCGCCTTTTACTAATTGTGCATATTGGATAAAGATGTTACCTGATGTTGCTGTAAAATCACTATCAGCTTGAATTGGATATATTAAAAATGCTGATGTAGTAGCGTTATAAGTTAATGTTATTCTGTACCATCCCTCACCTATGTTTGTTGATGTGGCATTTATATTCTCTGCCCCTGTTGTTCCGATAGCACCATTAGTAAGGTTAACATCTACAAATTTATTACCACCTGTACCTGTAACTCTACATCTTACAAAATTCAATGTACCTGCTTTTACAAATACACTTACTGTTTGTAAACCTGATTGAGTTAATGATTGTGATATATAACCTGCTGCCCCTGTAATATCAATTTTCCAAGCATCATTACTATAATTATATCCTGCTTGACCTGATGTATCTGTACTATTACTATTAAACCAAGTAGTATCAAATTGATTAGATTGTACTAATAAATTATAAGGCACATCTTCTATAAGATAATCTTCATTGACTCTTGTTCCTGTTGAGTTTCTGTCAAAGTCAAAGTCGGCATCTGTTATTGGTTTTAAAGATATATCAGCGTATGTAGTAGTACCTGCATTATTGTTGCTTGCTCTAAAAAATAAATATGTAGCTGTAGATAATGCTGTAAACCTGATTTCTACATTTCCGTTACTTGTGTCAATATTAGAATTAAGACTGCCTGAGGTTAGGTACATACCACCTAAACCTAAATCCCCTGTAGCTGTTGCTTTAAATAAATATTTTGTGCCTATTGTTGTAGTTGCAGTAAATAGTGCGCCTTGATTGTAGCTACTTGTTACAATAACTAATTTTTCATCTACTACATTTTTTGATGTCGCTGTATTATAAGCAGACCATCCTGCTAAAGTTGCAACATCTGTTCCATCAGCAACCCCATCAAACTGTGTTATAAGCTCTGAACCTAAAGCATAAGCAGGTTTTATAGAATATAAGTAGTCCTCAGCATAAGCTGTAGGTGTGGTTATTATGGATGCTTTCTTAAGTAAACTCATATCTTAATCTTCTAAGTTTTCTAATAGTTGTATGGTCATTGTGTTGTTCTCGTATATTTGCACTCTTCGTCTTAGATCAGAAGTTAAATATTCTATTTCATAAACAGAACCCCAATAGCTAGTGCTAGTATTACCCCACCAACTTTCGCTGTAAGCTTTTCCCCAATTTATCGTATTTGCCATTTAGATATGTTTTTAATTTTATTTCGTTTTTCTTTTTGGGCTTATAACACCCACCCGTTGAATGTTGCATCGTGATCTGGATAAATATCATCATTACTATTACTTGTGTACTCTGGAAAAAGATTTTGGTTATAAGACATATAATCAATAAATCTTCTTGTATAATATTCAGCAAATTCTCTTTCTTTATTTACTAAATAATCTACTTCGCTCTTACTTGCTGTTTCTGCATTTTCGCTAGATCCCTTGAACACACCCCCGTTTTTTACGCTAAAAGCTGCAAAAGGTAAATAATCCATCATAGCAAAATGTATTAACATAGGCTGTATGTAATCATTTACTAAAGTCAGGTAATTACCGGTCAGTCCGCTTGGCGAAGCTATGTCAGAACTTATTTTATTATACAAATCTGATCCTAAATAATTTCTTATATGTATCTGTTGCGCAATCTTCACATACTGTATAAAGCGGTCTGTGTCAACATTACCATCCATTATGGTATTTTTAACTAAATCAGATCTTTTAATAAATAATACTGTTGCCATATCTTAACCTTTAAAATCAGGGTGATGTCCATTATTAGGCATATCAAAAGGTGCTACTTTACTTTCTGCGGTTCCTGCAGGTTTTGCCTTATAGCTTTTCGGTATGTTATCAACCTCATTATAATCTTTTAAATTTTTGCTTTTGTTTGTCTTATCTTTTAATCTGTATAATACTTCTTGCCATACGTGACCACAATTAACACCGCCTTTGTATTTAAACAAATCGTATGGTTGCCCTTTGTGTCCAAATTGGTCGTTTACACCTTCTCTGCTAGCTTTGTCTATATCTTCTAGCCTGTAAACTATGCCGTCGCCGGATCTTATCATCATTCTTATGCAAAAATCTCTAGTATTACTGCTAGGATATTCTTCTGCATATCTATATCTTACCTTATAGTAGCTTTTATCTAAATAGCTAAAACCATTAGGCTTTGCTGTAATAAAATCTTGCAATTTTTGTAGGCCTGTTTTTTTTACTTCAATATTTTTATTTGCCCACTCCTCTATACTTTCATTACTTTCACAATGACTTCTACTGTCTACTTCTTCCCATTCTTCACCTATTGTTTCTCCGCCTAAATTATTTAATAATAGATCTCCTACTTCATTACTTAAATCATTGCTTAATTTAACACCTGTTTCCTCTTCTTTTGTTTCTTCATCTTGTACATTGTCTAGGTCAGTAAATTCTAAAGGTTGTAACGTTTTAAAATATAAGTTTAAGGCTATATCATTGTAGGCCAATACTTGATCAAATGCGTCTATTAGTAGCCTTTGAAATGGCCTAATAACTGTATTGTCCATAAGCACACTAGCTGTTTTAAGTTCTTCTGCGTTATTACCTAAACCTGTATTGTCTTTTATACCTATTAGCATAGGACTCACAACCCTGTGGCTTACTAATATTTTCTTGCTACTTTCTTCTGATAAAAACTGATATTGATTGTGTGCGTCAGATAATTGTATTGGATCTATACTTGCTGCTGTTGCAGGATCATCATTAAATGCTAAGATAAATTTACCTGCATTGCTTGAGCCTGAAAATTTCTTGTATATTTTTTTTTCAATAAGTTCTCTCTCTTCTGGATTAGGCGTTCCGTTATTAAAATTAATTAACATACTAGGTGCTAGACCATTAAGAATATTATTTAAATGATAATTGCTTATTTCCTCTTCTAGATCAGCGTATTGTAATCCTCCGGCATAATCTGGGCTACTATAATACTTGAATCCCGCTCTGTACGGCTTTACATATAAGATCTCGATACTTTCATTGCTCATACCAAAAGCTGGTATTCTTAGCAATTCATCACCTTTTCTATATTGTGTCCAATCTTGAAAATAAAAATAAGCTGGTATGTCACCGTCTTCGTTACACTTTTCTGCCCTAAGTGTTTCTACCGGCATATGCTCTATTCTAGCTATTGTTTTTCTGTCTTTAGAATAAATTACTTGCAAGGCACATTGTCCCATAAGCTTTAAATCATAAGATAATTTTCTTACACAATCTTTGTGAAATAGTGACATCATTTTTGCATATTCTTCTGGCTTTCTACTAGAATCAGTAGCATCTAAGCCCTTTCCAAATATCATTTCACTAATAGCGTTCATACAGGCACTATTTGTAGGAGATCCGTTATAGCGGTCTATTAAATAACCGAAATAATTATTATCTTCTCCGTACGCAACCCAATCTTGCTGAGGTTTCTCAACTATGCTAGGTGTTGTATAAGTAGCTAAATTTACAATTCTTAAGTCGTTCATACTATTATATAATCATTGTCAAAAGAGTTTTCTGTTGTGTAATCACCACTATTCATATCGTAATAGTTATTATTCCCTTGATCAATTGTTTGGTCTGTTACAAATATTTTATCATTATAAATTACGACGTTAGAGCCGTTTTTTAATGTTAAAGTATAAAATCTACCTTCTTTTAATATACCTGCGCCAGAATGCGTGTAAACGTTGTCTATGCTTAAGTAATTGCCCGACGTTGTACCCGTAACGCTATAAGTATATGACTTGTTTGTTGATTCGTCTTTAATAATCATACTTCCGCTAGCAACATACTCTCTAGGAATAATTTTAATATTTTGCGAACCACTGCTGGTAGTTAATACTTTCATACTAATATATAATAAAAAGTTTAATTTTTTGCATAAAAAAAGGGGACGCTTCAACATCCCCTCTTTTAAAATACACACTAAAATAATTAGTTCGGCACGATCTGAGTACCTGACACGGTAACTTGTGCGAAGCTAGTTGCATTCATAAATGGTGGTGGGAATTTTTCTTGGGCTACAAATGTTAATGTAAAGCCTGATAAATCTCCCATAGCTGCACCGCTCACAATTGTTCCGCCGTTAACGTCCGCACCATTGTCTAATCCTACTACAAATTTATTGCCGTTGTAATCTTCTACAATTACTTGCGGTCTTGAAAACGCTAATAGTTTCAACTCTTGGTTAGTAACTGCATCTAAATAAGGTAATGTTAAGTTTAAAGTGCTTTCATAAAAAGTAGTACCATTTTCTCTACTAGAGTTGACAGCAGTTTCTAAAGATGAATTACCTTTAATATCAAATTTATAAGCAGTAGGTGTACCGGTAATATTATTTATAACTCCGTCAAACCCATCGTCTGCAGGTTCTTTTGAGCTATCATCAGTAGCAGTTCCAACCCCTCCGAAATCAATAAAATAAATAGCTTTTAAACCACCTACTCCTGACTTGCAAGGTAAACCTCTACCTGTTGTTAGTAAACACGCCATAGTTATTTAATTTTTAAAGTTAATAAATAGAGGAGGGCGTTAGCCCCCCTCATTATATTATGAATATAGTACTATCTCTGATCCAATCCCGTACTGAACACCTGCAGTATAACGCATAATGATTCTTACGTTTTGATCACCTAAAGTTTCTGATGTGTCAATTAGGCGTACTTCTGATTGATCTGAAAGCAATCCGGTTCCGAAATATAGGTTGCTCTTCTGTGCTGCTACTGCTTTGTTGTCTGCTAATCCATTAGCAACAAAAATCTTAACACCATCAAAAGTTAACGCTCCGTTATTCCACCATTGTGTACCTTGGCTGTTTGTACCCGCAGCACCTAAGCCGTTTGCACCAAATCCGCCTAATGCTCTTACGTATGCTCTCGCCATATTTTGAGAAACATAAATGAACATATCTTCTTTTCCGTAAAGAGTAGAAGGTATTGCGTCAACAATTTTACCCATTTCAGCAATTACATTTGCAGCCGTTACAGTAGTTCCTGAAACATCTACTACATCTGAATCCGCACCCATTAACGTTACAAATCCATCAAACTCACCAGCATTACCATTAGCACCTGCCCAAATTGTTTGCTCAGTTTTTTCTGCAACTTTTTCAGCTACATAAGAAATTAAGAAGTCAGAAAACTTTGGTGGCATATTGTCATAAGCCGAGTAGCCCATAGCTACAGCCTCCCAATCATTTCTGTAGTCCTTCTTACATAATTGTAAATTAACTTGGAATTCTTCTGGTTGTAGGATTCTTTCAGTTAATGTTAAAGCGTCAGCAGTAAGAGAGAAATCACAAGTAGCGTCAGCAACAATTGCTGAAGATGCAACTTTTTTGATCACTTCTTTATACTTAACGTTTGGCTTAATAGTGATACCACCATTAGCAATTGTAGATCCGCTCAATAATGCAGCTGCTATATAATCACCAGCAAATTCGCCAGCATAAGTAGTAGTCAAACTGTTTAATGAGTTATCCACATCTAAATTAATTTGTCTTTTCATTTTAAAATTATTTAAATTATTAGTTATTTTTATTAATCATATTTAATACTCTATCCATAGTAGTCATTGGTCTATTCTGGCCATATAATACTTGTTTCTTAGTAGACTTAACTTCGGGAGAATGTTTAATAGGCTCTACTGCAGGCTCAGATAATTCTTGCTGAACTTCTTCAGGTATGTCTGCTGATAATTCTTCCTTGTCTTCTTCTTTAGCTTCTTCAGGAACATTTCTCATTTCCATTACCATTTTCTTTAATTCTTCAAACTCTTCTCTAGTAGGGTACTTTTCTTCATTCATACCTTCTTTTTCTTCTTCTTCATCTTCCATTTTATCATCATAGCTGCCTAAATCAGCAATAATGCCCTCTTCTTTAATTACTAGAGTTTCGCCGGATTCCATTTGGTATTCACCTACAGGCAAAGCTACTTTTTGATCTTCTGTTAGAATAAACACTTCGTTGCCTTCTGCAAATTTCTCTGCTTCTAACAAAGTTCCGTTTTCTAACTTTAATTGTTCTAGCCTTACCTCTTCAGTAGGGCTAATAACGTCCTTGATTTTATTTAACATTTCAGTTGCTTTCATATTATTATATAAATTAAAAATTATTATTTTGCATTTTCGTTTTAAGTTCTACCTATTCCTTGTGCGTGAATACTGCCATCACAACATTCTGTATGATAAGTATCGTCTTGGCATAGACACCCTCTTCTGCTTCCAGTTGGGCTTGTTCTACTAGGTGTAACAAAACCTCTTTTACGTTTTTCTTTACGCCTCATCTAGTAATGCTTTGATTTTATTTACTAAATCTTCTGCTTTACTTTCTTCGCTAAAGTTTTCTTTTTGTTTATCTTTTGGCCTCTCCATTTTATCAGCGAAATAGCCCTCAATACTAAAACCTTTTACCTTACCTGTTTTTACAAATTCTTGCCAGATCTTATCATTGTTTACCTTTACAGCACCCATCCAAGTACCAACAGGCACGTCCATATCATACTTTCTTGACTTGTCCTGTACTTCATCTTCTACAATCCAACTCTCTACTAAACTTAAGCCGTTTAAAGAATGTTGATGCTCAAGAGTTGTTTTGTTTTGATTACCATTCATTAAATAAAGCTGTGAAGCTTTTTGTACTGTATCTTTAGAAAAATATATGTAGTATTCTTCCATACCATTATTTCTGTAAATAGGCTTGTTAGGGATTAATAAAGCCCCTAATAATATTCTTTTTTCCTGATCTACTTCTGCTAATTTAAACTCTTGTGATTTTAAAGCAACAAAATCTTCTTCTATTGCCGGATTCTCTACTACTGAAATTGCTTCAATTCCTGTTAGCTCATCCATTTCATCTAGTACTAGTTCTATGATTTTCATATCTATATATAATTAAATTAAAAATATTTTGCATTTTAGTCGCCTAAAGTAGCGCCTTCAATTATGTTATTCTCTAAACTTTGTGCCGAAGTTACATCTTGACTAACAACATACGCTTGTACAGGTTCCTGTTGCTGATCTCCTATCGCACTAGCTAATTGTGAGGTAGGCGTAGCACCTACAATATTAAAACTAGGTGCAGAAGCAGTTATAGGCTGTCCACCGCTAACTGATCCACCCCCACTTTGTCCTGGTATTTTAGTTGCCAATATGTTCTTAACAGCCATAAACCCTTGAATACCTGTTGCAACTGCTTGTGCTATTGCATAACCTGGCACCGGTACACCTGAAAAAGCTTTTAGATTACCCGCTATTGCTGCATAGGTGTTTATTAGAGATGCTGCTACTGCAAGAGCCTTACCGCTAGCTGTTTCTTTACCAATTAGCGTACCAATAGATGCTAAAGCGTCTGCGTAATAAACTAATTGCTCTTCCTTAGCCATAGATTCCTTTTCAGCTATCTCAACATTAGCGTCTGCGTACTTACCATTAATTTCTTCTTGCTTCATATTAAAAGCATTGAGCAACGCTAAATACTCTGAACTTCCTAATCCGAAAATTGCAATAGCATCATTCATTAACTCTTGATAATACTCTCTATTTTTTCTTAGTTCTTCTTGCCTCAGTTGTTCTTGTGTGGCTATACCGCCTAATCTAATAGCCTCTAATCTGTCTTGAAATTCCTGTTCTTGATTTAAAAGTTGTTTCTTTGTGTCTGCGTCTGTTTTTGTGTCGATAGCTTGTACAGATAATTGAAAACCTGCTAATGAATTTTTTAGTTTAAGTAATTTCTTTTCAGTTTCTTCAACTGTTTTATCACCTTCCTCTTTTGTTTTTTCCGGATCGAATAATAAGCCGGCTACACCATTGTATAAACCTTCTCTTAATCCGAAATCTTGCCCTAATGCACGACCTACGCTATCAACTGCTTCTAATAATGTTGCTAAGGGGAAAGTCAACGCTTGTAAAATTCCGCTTAATATACTTTTATTTCTTTCAGCAGTTTCAATTTGTGATTTCCTAATTTGCTTTTGTGTTTCAAGCTGGGCTTCTAATTGACCTATGACTTGTTGTGTTTGCTGTATTTTAAGCTGTAATATTTCCTTTTCTGATTTGCCTTGCTGTTTTAAAATATTCTCTTGGCCGTTTATTGTTTCAAGCTTTTTCTCTTCTAACTCAACAGATTTTTGCTGATCCTTTAATAGATTAGTAGTTTCAGAACTCACGCCGTTGACAAGTTCTTTAAGCTTGTCGAAGTTGGCTACAAGCAACCCTACCGCTACTACTATTGCGCCAATACCGGTTGCAATTAATGCCTTGCTGAAAACACCTACGCCTCTCGCAGCACTAATAAATCCTAGTCTAGTTAGCCTAAGTAATTTAACACCCTTCTGCAAAGATCCAAAGTAGCCGTTAGTTACCATATTAAGAGCAGCTGTGTTTCTTCTGCTTTTAATTAGTTCTTTAGTAATAAAGCCCTGTCTTTTCTGAAAACTAATATCTGCTTTTTGATTTTGTTTTTCTAGGTTTAATCTTTTCAGAGCTAATCTTTGATCTTTGATCTCTGTATTAACTTCTTTTAGCTTATCCTTTAGTTGTGTTTGTGCAGCTATTTGATTTTTAGGAGTATTGTCGAGAGTTTTTTGTAGTCTAAACGCCTCTTCTTCCAAAGAAATAAGAATATCTTTTTGTTCTCTGATTGTATCAGTTAGTTCTTTAAAGGATTGCTCTGCCTGGCTGAGATCCCCTTTAATTCTAATTACTCTTTCTTCTGCCATTTGTTAGTTTTTTTATTTGTTTAATTCCGTCTGCTATGCTTACAGCCAATTTATATTTACCTTTGGCAATAATTATCTCTTCTGTTTCATTATCCGCAAACTTTAATCCGTCTAATATTGCTTTGATCATAATTTTGTGATTAATTCTAAGTTACTTTTATTTGTAAGTAAGTTTGTTTTTATGCTATTAATTCTATATTCTTTACCATTAACTATAATTATATCATTAAGATTATAATTTAATATAATTTTTAAAGGCAAGTAGGCTGTTATTTTTATTACTCTTGATTTTAGTTTAAAAATATTAGTTACATAATTGTAGTAATAGTTTTGAAATAATGTTCCGCTAAAACTTACAACCGGTCTATCATATTCATTTAGCATAGCACCAAAATGTATGTTGTCTTGTCCGCTAGCATCATTTAAATACCTGCTGTTGCTAGGTATATTATATTTACCTATTTCTACACCGCTACCACTTTCTAAAAATTGTATGCTGTTCCCGTTATTACGTATTGGGTAAAACAATAATGGTTTGCCTTTTAGCGGGTTTTGACTTTCGTTTACACTCCAACCCCATTGAATAGTAGTGTTTGCCCCTGTGTTTAAATTAATTAATCTCTCGTATTTAAAGTGCGCAAAAGGTAATTTAACATTATAAGTTCCGCCATCAATTCTTAAACTCTCATTGTCTTCGTTCCATTGTTCTGTACCCCAACCCTGATTAAATAGTTGCTCGTGATTGACAGATAAAAAACTTTTTAGATCTTCGTATTCAAATTTCACTTCCTTGTATGGTAAAGCTACGTCTACTTGAGAAGTACTTACGTCAATATATTTACTTATGTCGTATGTAACAATAGAAGATAAATTATAATAACTTTCGTTAGAAGAGTTGTCAAGCGTTCTTACTTCAATTTTGTCCTCTTCATTTTTAAACGCTATAAGATTAAACATTTTAAATAATCCATTAATGAAATCTATAACTTTAATCTCCGGCATTTGATCAGCTATATCGAATGTAGCTATTGCAGGAGTAGTTATAGATCCGCTATTAATTGTATTAGTATAACTAGAGGTGCTTCCGTCGTCATTAAAAATAACACCTTGTAGAGTTATAGTCATACTAGCAATAATAACACTTGCGTCGGCACTAATAACTACGTGCCAAGTACCAGCCATTGTATCTATATCCCCTAATTCAGAAGTGCCTAACGTATAAGAACCTTGAGAAGCTGTTCTTGAGGTGGTATAAACAGAACTTTGATTCCTAAAAAATTCTATTGTGTAAGCTGTCGTAGAATCAGCAATACTCATACTAAAGCTTGTGCCTTGATCTGCAAAATCAGATGTTATACCATAACTAGTACCTAAACCGGCACCACCCTCATTAATATCTCCACCATTCCAACTGTCTATTGTAAATTGAAAACTGCTTGCACTAGTGCTTGTGCTTACTTCCCCAGATTTTCTATGTAACCACATATACAAGTTGTAATAATTATAATTGGTTGTGTTAAAAAAATCTGTTGTAAAATTTATCTCGCTATATGTGTTTTCTATTGCCTCAATAATGCTGTGTACTCTTAACGCAAATTTCAGATCTGTATATGTTACACCGTGATCATTCTGTCCTCCACCTCCGTGCCAATATAAATTACCATCTTGTAAATTTGCCGAGCTATCATAATATAATTGTTTATTTGTAGCTACAATTAAAGGTGCAATTAAGGTGTTCTTTGCAGTTGCGGGTTGTATTTGGAGTTTCTGTTTAATGCTTTCGCTTTCCCATATAGGAGATAATAAAACCCTGTAACCATCGCTAGCTACAAATATATCTGCATTTAAAGTTAAAGTTGTATTACTGTCTACTGAAACTACTGTTGCATAAGTTCCGTCAGTTGTGTTATGAACCCTATCACCTTCTGACACCTTTGTGCTGAAGCTTCCTCCGTAGTCTACTAATTTATTAGCTGAGGTCAAGGTGCTTGTCCCAGAGTCTTTTACCTCAACGAAACTTAGATTATTAAGCTTGTCTTCTCCTATTATGTCTTTAAGATCTACTGTTTTGCCAAAAAAAACAATCTTATATGCGTAAGGCTTGTTGTTCTTTAATGAAACATTATTTAATTTAATCTTACCGCTTTTATAATCCACGCCATTAAGCTTAATAATAGCGTCAACCCTTGCTCTAGCATCGAAACCATTATCAATATCGTAGTTGTAATAATGTTTAAATATTTTGTTATTTGTTTTAGATGCGGGTAAACTAAATTGTTGGCTAAAAGATGTAAAAACTTTACTGAAATCTTTTATGTTTTTTATTGTGTCAGTAATAGTCACTGACTCATCTTTAAACATATCTACCCTAACATTACTTATATATAATTCTATAACTTGCATTAACGTATGTTGTTTATAGTTTCATAAGCAAAATCTAATTCTACTGTATAATCTATTAGCTTATCATTAAGATTAGTTTTAAACGCTATATTGCTAGATTTAATGTTTACAGGTAGGGTTTTGTCTTCATACTCTAACCAAACTTTTTCACTCAGCAACATTTGTTTAAATAATTCGTTGTTTGACTCAGGATAATAACCGCTATTAAGCACTAAACTTTCTTGCCCGTTCTTAGTTAAAACCAGCCTTTGATGATTATATGTTGCGTATGATCCGTCGCTGATAATATTTTTCTTAAACTTTTCTTCGCTTGTCGTCAAGGTTTTATTAGTTCTTTTAAACATCCATAAATTTTGATATGCACCAAACTTATTAATAAAAGTTAGTTTGTAAGGTGTATGTTTACACTCTGATATTGAATTTACTTTTATAGCAGTAACACCCTCAACCCCGCTAACATAAATAGTGTCAGTTGTGTCGACGCTAAACTCTTTGAGGAAATTATTTATACAAAGGCTTTCTTCGTATGTGCCTGAACTTAATAAAACTCTGTCTTTGTAGCCGTCAACTGCTGCTGCTGCATTGCTTATATAAATTATATTGTCCTCTATTTTGTATGTGCCAGAAGGCGTAAAGGAATATGTTTGTTGACCTTTGTGTAAAAAAGCAACGCTTGTGATGTTTGTAGGATCTATTGCTATTCTTGCCGGAGCATCGTCTGGTTTTAATATGGTTGTGTTAGATTGCAAGTAGCCCTGATCAAATTGTGGGTTTGGACCATCTTCAAAATAGCCGTAGCCATAAAAAGCTTTATTTGCATATATAGGGGTGTCAGGTGTTTGAGCAACACCAGATATGCTTTTAGTAATTCGATAGTCTACATACCTAGTAGTAGCTTCTGTTAATGAAGTGTTAAGCGTAGGGTAGTCGCCGTTAAACTCTGCTAATATATAATCTTTAATTAATTCTGATATTTCGAATGTTAGCTTTGCGTTAATCGCAGTAGAAGTCAAAGTATATTGCGGGCTACCTGCCCAGCTAGTATTTGCTACGCCATCATAGATTATAATTTCTAGTTTCGCACTTGTTAAATTAGTTGCCGCAACGTTAATAAAGTACGGGCTTATTACATTTATCTTAGCCATTTAAATTTATTTCTTGGTTCTTTATGTCATTAAATATTTGTCCTTGTATGTCTAGTGCGTAAGCTTTTAGTATGTCGTCAGGTAAGTTTTTCATAACCTGGTTTAATGCATTTGTCATAAACATACTGGGCGCTATACCTTTGTTCCAAATGCTTCTTATTATTCTTTTAGCTATTAAATCTTGCGAAATAAACCTGCCTGTCTTTTCATCACGCCATCTCCTCAAGCCTCTTCTTTTAACCCACTTCTCTATACCCTCTGTCAAACCGCCTGATTTACCGGTGCCTGAGCCAAATCTGTATGGGCTGTTAGGTGCTTTTGTACTTGTAGTACCTTGCACACCTTGATCTATGAACTTAGCATAATCTTCAGCAAATATGCTAATGTCAAACATTCCTACTCCTGTTTCAATCTTATACCTTATACTATTAGACAACCTGCCTGAAACATTTTTGTTATCTGCTTTTAGATTAGCCTTGCTTTGATTTACTAGAAATTTAGCATAGCCGTTTAAAGTTTTCTTAAGTTCTTTAGGATCTTTTAGCATATTGTAATGTCATTATGTATAAGTACATCAAAGGTGCTTGCCCAACCTGCAAGTCTATTTTCAAATCTCTCATAAAAAGGCTCGCAACTCGCATTGCCGTCTAATTGATACAGATCTTGCATTAAAGTACCTCTACGCAATACAGCTATAACTTTATTGACTACAGCTAATTGCGTGTTAAGAACATCTTGTTCGTTGTTGTTACCTACAAACTTATCTGTTGCTTGTTCTTTGCTAAGATCTACTATGTCCATAGACAATACTGTTATGTTAAACCTCAACACACGCTCTTCTTGGCTTACATTATTTATTATAATATGCGACAAAGGGAATATAGTTTGTTTGTTTAAATCTACTTCTGTGATGTCACCGGTTGTTACAGTATTACAATTCTCGTCTGCTAGAAGTTGTTCTTCTATTTTAGACAATACTAAATAAAATCCTCTTATTCCTCTTTGGCTCATTTCGTATAAGTTTTTATTTTATTGATTGCTGTTCTTAATATTATTAAAATAAATAGTATTGTATAAATGTTCGGGTGTGCTTCACCGCATATACCTAATAAATGTTTAATTGTTTCTGTCATTTAAAACTTTTTTTAATTATTCTTTGTTCTAGTTCTTGTTTTTCTTTTTCAAAGGTTAAGTAATACAAGCATTGGTGTAAATTTAATTTAGTGATATTTTCAAACTGTGTAATGTTTCCTTGAGCGAGAGCATAAATGGAGTTATACCATCCATATTTGCTATTAAAATTTGTTCTTCCATCAAGCTGTCCTTGTCCGCTGTCTGTATATAGTTGGTCATAACTTTGCATAAGTCGATCCCTAAATTGTAAAAAAAAACAATGGAACCCAAAACAACGTCTAAAGGCATATCTTCCATTACCTCATAGTTGTCAGCATTATAATCTTCTATCAAATACTTGTTTTTAACCTTGATTGTAACAGGCCTATATAGTACAGCCATTGCTTTTTCAATCTCCGGCCAATTACCTATGTATGTGTCTAGGTCTACATACTCACCAAAAGTCATATCATCTAAATTAGGTATGAAGCCATACTCAACGCCATTCATTTTGAATCTATTAATAAGCGTAGGTTTAGTTTCTAACATTTTAAATATATTGTTTGTAATGTCATTTATATCAGAGGCTCTCATACGCCTTACACTTATTAGTGGTATGTTACAGAAGATCCTAATAGTTTCCATTTGTAATTGTATGTCTTTAAGTTCTCCAAGTTTTACCCATTCTTTGTATTGAGCAAGCGTTATGTCATTCAGGGTTGTGGGTATTGTAATTGTTGTCTTCATATTAATATATAAACTTTTTTAAATTATTTTGGCGGTTAATTTATAGCGTACTTACCAAAGTTTGGTCTACTTAATATACTGTAAGTCGCATATCTTACTGCGTCGATTATGTGATTGTTCTTGTCTTCCGGCATATTTACAAGCCTACCGGTTTTATCTTCCTTCCATTTATAATTCCTAAACTCTTGTATTGCATTATTGCTGTCTGTTGTTATGTGCAACTTATATCTTTTTAATAAATCAATACCTGCATTAACTGAATCCCTACCCTTTAAGCTAGGCCGTATAGCCCAACCCATTCTCCTTAATTCATCTATAAGTCTAGGCTCGCTGCTATCCATATAAATTTGATTAGATCCTACACCTATGTCTATAAAATGATTGTGTAGATCTTTTGTAGTCATTTGTGTTCTGTATAAATGTTCTTTGATATAAAGGTTGTGATCTTTAGTGTAAACGCTAACAAGCGTTGAAGGATCATTTGTGTACCCTGCATCTGCGCCATAAGAGATAAACTTAGCGTCTTCAGGGATCTTATTGCATTCGTAGTATTTAAAGATAGTAGCTTTACTGACACCCTTTAAACCTAAGCCATATATTTGCCAATATTGCTCATCTGTTTCTTTAAGCCTTTCGATCTCTTGCTTTATGCTGTTTTCTAAAAAAGGATTGTCTAAATAAGTTGTTCGATAGAAATCACAATCTTCTCTAGGTATTACTTTGTCATAGATCCAATGATACTCGTCACTAGGATTATAATCGATAATTATTCTTTGGTCTGTTCTAAATATTAACTGTTGCCAATCTTCCCAATGCAATTCGTTAGCCTCATTAATAAATAAAAGGTTTCTTTTACGACCTCTTACTTTTTGTGGCATATCTAAACTAATAAACTCAACTAAGTTGCCGTACAATTTGTACTCGCTATTTGATTTGTTGTGGTTTTCTTCTTGATATATATTAAGCTTTCTTAGTATATCAAAGAAGTCCCTCATCACAGACGCTCTTAAACTAGGAAAAGCTTTACGGCAAATAGTAATAATTTTGTTATTGTTTTGTGGAGCGTACTGCAGAATTATCCAAAGTATAATGTTGTAGGTTTTACCGGATCTTGTACCGCCTTGTTCAACTACAATTTTCTTTTTACTATTGGTTAAATGTTTATAGACCTTGTTGGTCTTAATTTTCTGTATCTTCTGTTTTATCAATTATCTCTACTTGGAAATTAGTCGGAACTCCTTCGGCACCGGTTATCTCTTGCCTCTCCACATAACCTCGTTTTTTGCCTTTTGTTTTTAAATAGAATATAGTAGCAGTTGTTGAGTTTTCCGCTATCTGTTTATGTAGTTGTGATTCAGCAAAGTCCAACGCAACATTTTGCAGATCGTCTACACTTTGTTTAAATTCCTCATCACTATTATACCAATCGTAGTAAGTTGTACGCCCCACCCCTACTCTTTTACAGGCAGTTGTAACTACGCCTAATGATTTCTCCAAGGCTTCTAATAATGCTTTTTTATGCTGTTCGGTTTTGTTCATTTATTGGTTAATCCTTTTTAATATATAATCAAAAGCGTATTTATTTTGTTCGCTAGTATTGTTTGGTAATAAAGTTACTGAATTTTTTTCTAATATATTATTTAATTTAGTACGTTTGGATTTAATAAACTTACTTGATTGATTATCATTTCTTTGTAGGTGTCTTTGTTTAAGTGTTTCCTCATCTGCGTCAATAATAATCTTTTCGCATTTTACTTTATCGAATAGGCTCTGATTGAACAATCTATCTCCCTCGAATATAAACACACCTTTTGTTAGTTTACTTAGTAATTGTACAAAGTAAGGTTGTACAGCCATTGATAACTTATCAGTACCGCTGAATGTAGATTCGTCATATACTCCTATGAAATATATCAATCTTCTTGGGCAATACATACCTCTAACTAATTTATATTTAAAAGTATTTAAAGGCATATACTCTTTGATAATGTTTTTCATAAGTGTTGTTTTGCCACTTGCCGGCATACCTCCTATTGCTATAATTCTTTTAGCCATTGTTTATCATAAGTTTCATTTCTAAAATCCCACAACACACTCCAATCTACTCCGTCCTGCACAGCGTCCTGCATTTTTAGTATTTCTTTACGTTGTCTGTCTATGTAGTAGCCTATATATCTTTTACCTTTTATATATTTTTTGTAAGCACATAATGTAGTTTCTATGTTCCAAATGTTTTTGTGTGATATATCTAACTGCTGTATCTCTTGTTTTAATTCTTTAAATTTATATTGTAAATAATTTAATTGCTTGATTGTCAATCTCTTTTTAGTGCCGTGTGTATCTAATTCATAATTGCCTAGATGATATACTAAACCATTCCTACAACTTTCTGCATTTTTAAGATCTAAATATGTAGGCTCATAATTATAGCCCGTCAATACATTTACCATCTCAAGATAAATAAACATAGTGAATCTACCAAAATTTCTTATGTTTGATAAATTAGCGTAACAATTGTCATAAGTCATTTGCCTGTTAGGTTGCTTTAATGAATTGAAGTAATCGTCTTGCTTCATTCCGTTAAGTAAGTTTTTATAACTAACAAATGTTTCCACAAACTTGTTTTGTGTCTTTACTCTGAGCCTATCTGTTTGAAATAATGTTTTGTGTTTGTTTGTGTCCCACCATCTTTGCAGTCGGTTTACATCTACATTCTCGTAATCAGGGAATTCATTATATACATAATAAACCATAGTTGCCGAGTAGCAAGTACCAAACAAAAATGCTAACCAATAACGCTGTTCTTTGTTTAGTTCAAATCTATCCGCAACATATCTTAAACAATCATTGCTTGGATCTATATCTTTAGCTTGTGAAGATTTAATGTGATAATCTATGTAGCCCACCATATATTTTGTTCTACTCCTTTTTTAGTTTTTGTAACACCGGCTTTAGTCATATTCATTTTTAAATAAAATTTGTTGCCTATCTCATTATCTTTATTACACTTAATCATTATAGGTTTAGGTAAATAATCGTACAACATTCTCCCTACACCTATTTGTTTGCATTCGTTGTCAACAGCTATTTCGTGTAACACATAGGAATTATATTTTTTAGAATAACCGTAACGCATAAAGCCCATATTGTCTATTATTACATAAACATAATTAGTTTTTTCTGTTAAATATTTATCCCAAACCTGATAAAGATTAAAGCTGCCTATGTGCTTTGCGTGTTGTTTGTGTAGTTTTTTTATATAATCTTTGTCAGATCTTATTGCTTTTCTAATATTCATATAATACATAAGGTTTTAATTCAACAGGTTCCAATGTTTTATCGGCTCTAATAAATATATCTTTTGTTGAGGCAAAATAAACAGCTTCATTTACATTAACTTTCCATAAAGGCCTGTTGGTGTTTCTTATTGCTAAAAGTTTGTTACAGTTAGTTAAAATTAACCCAGCAAAGCTGCCGGTTGTTTCTTTTATATATTTCTCTAGGTTTTCTTCATACTTATGCAATATTATTTCGCCGTCATTGTCTGTTTGCATCTTTATGTTGTAATGCTTTTCAATTTCCTGTTTTGTTCGCATATCCAACACACCATTGAAAACTAAACTAATGTTTTTATTTGTTATGGGCTGATTGTTATTGTGATCTTTATAGTCCCCGCTTGTAGAATATCTGTTGTGGTATATAATCTTGTTCGTTAAAGGCAATTCTAATTTGGTTAAGTCGTGGTGTTTTACAGTAACTAATTCTTTAGCGTTATATGTATAACCAAAACTGTGCAAGCCTCTTATCTTGCTTTGTATAATAATTTTATGCAGTAAATCTAAATGATACTTTTTAGGATCCTGACAACTAAAGCCTACAACTCCGCACATTAAACTAATTTAGTGCCTCTTGTTCTTCTTTTTACAATATCAGCTTCTTCTTCTGCTGTTCCGCAAGTTGCCATATTTTTTCTGTAATACATAACTAAACTCACCCTAGTTGCGTTGTCATCTATTTTCTCTATGGGTGTGTTGCCGTGCCATTCGTGTACGTCTACTAATAACAAATCACAATTCTGTACATCAAAAGCCACACCCCATTTAGGTAAAACAAAAAACCCGCCTGTGTATCTACCTTTTCTTAAGACAACTAAATTACCGAAACCTTTTTCATAATCACCAGCGTCAGTATGAACAGCAGTTTGCCAATTTTTATTTACAGTAACAGTTGTAAATGCTGTATTGTTTATTACAAAATCCTGTGATGTCTTATCTGCAAGATCTCTTTGCAGCTTATAATGTTCAGGCATTAATTCTTCATACTTACTATCTACAAATTTAATTATTGGGTATGCCTTTTTAAATTTGCTAAACTCTTTTTCGTTAAAAGCAGTTTGCCTACAATAAGGAAATCTAGCATTTCTGTCGAAATAACCTATAATCCCGCTATTTACAGAAGTCAAAGCTTGGTTTGTTTTAGATCTTGTGCCGTCTTTTTTTAATCTATATTGTGTTGTGTTACCTTTTTGATCTGTTTCACCGCCAGAATTTGGCCTGTTGTTTGTTGGTGTTGCTGCACCCTTTAAATTATCGAATGCGTCTTTTGCAATTTTACCTGGTATAACTTTTTTTCTAAATTTAGCTATGCACTTACCGGTTTCTTCACAATAAACGTCTGCGTCATAAGTAATTAAAGTGTTGTAATCATTATCCGTTAATAAAGTTGCAGCAAGTTTATTTGCCTGCTTATCTGTCAATCTTGGTTTTACAATATGTTTAGTTGTCATAATTATTAAAAGTTTCTTTTATAGCTTGATAAATTGTATCTGTTAAATTATCAGTATTATACTTTTCCCTCAGTTTTAATTCCCATTCCCTAAAATTAGGCTCTGTTTCTGTTGTTAAAAACAACTGCACCATTTTTACGTGTGAACTTTCTGCTGTGTCTTCAGGGTAATCATAAGCCCCTGTGTCTTCTAGATCATTGTCAAAATCATCTGTGTCTTCCCATTTAGGAATGTCTAAGCCCCAATCTTTTAAGCTTTGTATGTCCCATTCATTAGCTAAAACATCCCAATCCCATTCCCCAAAACTGCTGTTGTCTTTTATTACAAATTCTTTTTTTTGTTTTTCTGTCAACTCATCTGCCTGTATAACATAAACTTCTTTTAGCCCTGCTTGCACCGCAGCTTTATATCTCATATTACCACCCAGTATTATATTGTTTTCATCTACTACAATAGGCCTCAACTCTAGCATTTGCGGAAATTCTTTTACACTCCTGACTAATTTATTAAACTTGTAGTCTTTTATGACTCTTGGGTTCTCAGGGTTGTTTTTAATTTTTTCTATTTTAATTCTTATAGGTTTCATATTTATATATAAGTTTTTTTCAATTTTTTTATTTGTTAGCGTTTATTAAATTATTGGTAATTCTATAAATTTTATTTATATACCTTTGATTAATTAGATCAATGTTTTCTTTTATTTTTTCTCTTTTTAATTTATTTAACTCTTTATCACTAAAGTTGTTTTCAAACTGCGTGTACCATTTTTTTATATCATCACTAAATCTCTTATAGGTTTGGAAATTTTTAATAGAAAAAAGAGCGGTTGCGTGATCGTAACTCTTGCCGTTACTAATATAATAATCTCTTATTTCATACAAAGTCATACTATAATTATTTCTTAATATATAATTTAATAAAGACCTAGCTTCTGTGTGTTTTCTTGTCCTCCGGTTTTCAAAAACATCCACACCTGTACTTTGTTTAATAAAATTAGACACTTTGTTTATTTTCTTCTTCATTTAGTTTTTCTTTTAATATTTCTACAGTATAGTATATTTGACCGACTATATTTTCTAATCGTTTTATTCTTTGTATCAAAGTATATTTCTTATCCTTCATTCTGTTCCTGATATTATTTGGTCGTGTGGTAGCCTGTTACGATTGTATTGATCTATGTACCATTGTTCTTTGCGTTGTAACTTTTCTAATTCAAAAGTTAAATGATCTATTGCCTTTTGTAAATCTTCATTAGGAGTTTCGTGTTTTTTATATGCCCTTAATATATAAGTTACTGATGTTCCTAAATGATAGTTCAAATCAAAATTATCTACTACTTGTTTAGCTGTGTAGCCGTTTTCCCCGTTATAATAATCCGGTGTTTTTACTTTTGTTTTCATAATGTTCCGCTTAAATAATAATTGTCAATATCTGCTCCGTCTATAAAATAAGTTTGAAATATGTCTAGAGCTTTTTTAACTTTTTCTTTGCCTCTAAGATAGAAATCTTCACTACAATCCCAAACCCCTATATCCAAACTACCTTTGTCGATTACTACAAATTTAAAATCTTTGTAAGATCTGTCAAACAAATTGCAATATAAATAACATTGCACGTCATAAGAATAAGCGTTTGCGCTTTGGTGGAAGTTTTTAATCTTTGTTGTTGTTTTTAAATCGCAAATATAAAATTTACTTAACACATCAGCTTTTCCCCTAAAAGGGTAGCCGTCTATTGTTTTTATCATAGGCTCTTCAAACTTGCTGTCATTTATCATTTTTAATGCAGTTTCGTTTCTTAAGAATGCGTCTGCTAATTTTTCAGCGTCGTGCTTTTCTTTCATAGTAAATACCTTGCCGTGTTCTTCCTTTGCTAATTTATAAGCCTTTGTGTTCTTAGATTGCACGTCTACAAATATTTGATCTTCAAAGACTTGCGGTTCTAGTATGGCTGTGTGAAACAACCAACCATCTCTTAGAGCCTGGCTTTCTGCATTACCATATTTTAAAACATATTTATATGTCTTAGGGCTAGTCAACAACAATTTAATGCTAGAGCTAGACAACGCTAAATGATTCAATTCGCCGTAATAAAACTCATCATTATACATTTTTTTTATTAGATCTACCTCATTATAATATTTTCCGTCTAGTAATTGTATCATCTCATATCGGTTTCAAAACAGGTTGTGCTGCAATATGGCTTTTCTTCTTCCATACTTCTGCCACAAACACCGCATTCATAGTAATCTTCGTTTGGGTTATTTAAATAAATATACATATATTAAAATTATTATTACACCTAAATAGCTTATTGCAGTTGCTATTATTTTTTCTTTATATTTTCTCATAATGTTTTAATTTATCTTCAGCTTTTTTCGCACGCTTTAATGCTCGTATTTTGTAAGTCCTTGCATCATCTAATAAATTATCAAAAGTCCATCTTTCGTTTTGCAACTGCCATACGTAAATGCAGATCCTAAGCATCATACCCTCAAACTCTTTTAATTCTTTGTTGTCGCTTTTAGATCTCCAACGCTTTAATATTTCTAATACTGCGTGTATGTCCGCATCAGCCTGAAGCCTTGACAAATCTTTATTCATCTTATATTATGTATTATAGATTGTACAGTATGTAATTTGTCTTGTTCTTTTTTATACAGTTCTGTGTCTTCTAGGCCAGATATACGTAAGTATTCTAAACCAATTTCTAAATTAGCTTTTTGTAATTTTAGATCGTCTAACTGTGTCATAATACTAAATCTATTAATGATTCTAAACTCAGCAATAAAACGCTGCAAACAAATAAAAACATAGTAAACAATGCTGTAATTAAATAGTTTTTTATTTTATTTTTCATAATTGTTTTTTTTTAAATAACCTCCTGTCATTCCATCTAGGCTCTCGTAAATCGTTAATGTTGTCTTTGTTGATTATATTACCTTCTAAATCAAAAACAGTATAACCCTGCGCTATTAAAAGTTTTATAGCTTTAAGTTGTTCCTTGACTCTTTGTTGTATTCTATAAGTATCAAATATTTCGTTGTGTATTGGCATATCTATAAATTTTAATTATAATATTTTTTTAAGATCTTTATATTTTTTTAATCTAGATTTTTCCCAAGATTCTTTTGCTTTAGTGGCAAACTCGTATAAAGCCGGTATGTCATCTAACATTGCGTTAGCGTCCCATTCTAAATAAATAGTGTTTTGTCCGTCTTCCCAATCATCAACCTCTGCTTCTATGTGTATTACGCCACCAGATTGGCTTAGGCTGACAGTTCTTTTTATATAATATTCTTTCATAATGTTTTTAGTTTTTCGTAAGCTTCATCAATATCGTCTAAAAAATATTCTGTTCCGTCATACATATCAGTAACAATATATTGAACATCTTGACCAAAGGCACTAGATATATCCACACCGCTTTCTAAAGCAATATAAACATAACCGCTGTTTTGATTAAATCCTACTTCCATAATGTCTTCTCTTGGACAGTTTTTATGGTAAGCATCCCAAACTATACTTAATCCTTTAGCTTCTAAATAAGCGGGATTTTGTAAGTTGTACATAATTAAATTTCCCATAATAATTTTTATTAGTTATATACGCAAGTTATAAAAAATATTTGATAACTAATGACAATTATGAAGAAATCTTGCTATTTATATTTTTGTAATCTGTGGGCAAGTTTTTCAGGCAATAAGTAGCAAGGCTTTTTTATTCTTTTTTTTGTCCATAAAGTAGTGTCTGGACAATACATTTCTACGGCATCAGGCATTTCTAAGTCGTTAAGCCAAAAAATATAATTGCCACCAGGATCATTAATAAAATATAATGCCACACAATCTTCTTTAATAAGTTTTTCATATTTATACTTTTCAATCATTTTATCTACGTAATGTGTTTTTCTGAATTTCATTTCAATTACGCAACATTTGCCTTTCGGCGTCATACCTTTTGCGTCATAATGCTCATAACCTCCGCCACACCACTCAAGATCCCAGCCATCTAAATTCAGCAAGGTCACGACCGCTTGCTCAAATTGATGAACTTTTTTAATGTTCATTTTTATATATTTTATTTATATCATCTATCCAATTCTGTACTTTTTTTATAGTTCCTTTACAATTACAACCACCAACATATTGATATTTGTGCTTCATATACTTTGCGTGTAATTTGCTAATTAATTCTAATTCGTCTTTACTAATTCTGTTAGCTAATTTGTTGTTGCGGAACGCTTCCCAATCTAATTTGTCTATGTGTTCCATCATTTCCTTTTAATTTTAAATTCATTTAAGAAATTTTTACGATCCTCGCACCCGCAATCTTCTCCCCATATTTTTTTTACTATCCATTTTATACCGGTGTAAGTTGTAATTTTCTCTACTAAATCTCCTAGTCGCATAACTTATCTTTTAAATATTGTTTAACTGTTCTGTAAGTATTATATAAACTATAATAACTAATCTTGCTATCTCTACTTAATTCGCTTACGCTTTTGCCTTGCGCTATTATAGTAAAAACTTTTTTATCATACCAATATATGTTGTCAAGTTCAGCATAAAGGCTTTCTTGCATTCTTTGGTATTCTTTTTCATTAACACCAATAATTTCTTTGATTGTATTTTGGTCTATGTTGTCTAGTGGTACTTTTTTTATTTTAGATTCTTGTTTGTGTAGATTTAAGTACATACCCCTTAGCATTTTATAAACATAATAATAATTAATATCATTATTATAACTGATGTCTAAGCCCTTTTCTGTTTTAAGTTGCACCTCTATGTACATTTCTTGCACTAGATCTTCTGCAACATCTTCTCTACAACCAAAAGATTTAACTATGTTAATCCAATCTTTATGTTTTAAAAAGGCTTTTTCTACTATATTAAAATGGCAATTCTTTTTTTTCACTAGGTTTATCTTTAATCATATTGACATTGTCAATCATAAAACCAACATTGTTAATAATGCTTTTCATCCTAATAGGATCATCAATTGGTGTTGGTCTTGAACCGGTATCGGTATCTTTTATTTTCCTAGTGTGTATTAATGAGTACATCCAGTCTGTCGGATGTTGTATGTATCTATGTATTACAAAAAAATCGTCAGCACGATTTACAAATTTACCACCGCCCTCAACATCTGAAGCCATTGGCGGTATCGGGTGACCTTCGTAATAATCACCTTTGCCGTGTTTTTTTCTTAACGCATCAGTTTGTGCGTGTGTGTTTAGCCATAAACTTACATTGTTTTTTTTACAAAATATACGCATCTCGCTTGTAGCTTGATAGTCATATTCGTGTGAGTTTATACCTTTCAAAGTTTCTTTGTCTTTAATTAAACTATTGTACGGATCTATTAATAACCCGTCGTAATCCCAAGCTTTTTTTATTTTTCCAGATAAACTAATTATATCTTTATAACTATATAATTTTTCAGTATCAATGAACTTAAAATGATTGTCTATGTATTCAGATACTTTATTTAGTTTTACTTTATTTATTTTGTTTATGGGGTTTCCATCCACAAATTCTATTAGCTTTCTTATTAAGCTATAAGGCTCGTTTTCAGAACTATATACTAGCCATCTAATATTGTGCCTTAAAGTATATAACAACATTAAATATAATATAACTGTTGTTTTGCCTACGTTTGCGTGACCTAATATAACATTAAAATTAGATCTTTTAAACCTTATGTGCTCGTCTAGTTTTTTGTGTCCTAGCTTCAAACCCTCTTTTAGTTCTCCGCTTTGTACTTGTTTAATTTTTTTTAAGTGATCATTGAAGTTAATTAGCATAGCTGTAAGTTAGTTAAATTATTTTAATAAAAAAAGGGGCTAATTAAAGCCCCCTCAAACATATAACAAAAATCAAAATGGAAGATCGTCTTCTTCCTCTCTTTGCGGTGAGTGGTCTTGTGCTGTGACCTCTTCTACATATCTTGATAATTTCCAACCTACTAGACTCATCAAATACACTACATCATTTGTGTTTGGATTTGTCCATTCTCTACCGGAAATATTTATGCCTACGTCTACGCTATCCCCATTATTATAAGCGTCTAATAAACCCCAATTACGTTCCTTAAACTGTACACATAAAGTTTGTGGGTATTTGCTTAGAGTTTCTATGACTAATGGTTTGTATTGGTATTTGCCTTTTGTAACTACGTTTCCTATGCTTTTTATTTTACCTGCTATTTTCATTTTAATATTTTATTAAATTCGTTAGTAAATTCTTCTATATCTTTAACATTTATTACGCCCCTGCTAGCTAACTCAATTGCGCCTTTAAAAGCAACTTGCCTAATTATGCTATCATTTGTGCTCATTGGTTTTTGATAACCAAACTCTGCTTTGCCTAAGGCTTTTGCTGACTTATATTTTTCGCTAGTTATGTCGTAATTAATAAGATCCCCTACTTTATAAGTAAATTCGCCAGGTGCCGGTGTGCTAAATCCATATACGTCACCGTTTTCGAATGTTACAGAAACTTTGTTGAAATCCTTGCCGTCTTTAGATGACCAACTATTTTCTTTTTTAATAAATTTAATTTTACTTTTTTTCATAATGTTTAATCTTTGTTTTATACAGTTTTAATTTTCCTTCTAAATATTCTATTCTTGTTAACATAGTCTGTACTTGTAAATAGTACATATCTATTAATTGTTCTTTAGGACTCATTTTTTTTTATATTTAGATAAATGTTCTACTATTTTTTGCATTACCGTAACTGCTTCTTTATCCATTGATAAATCCCAGTCAGCAGTAGCAACACTATGTAACAATGTTGTCCTAATAAGATCTAATTCAAATAAAGATAATTTAACGTTTACCTCTTCATCTGAATTTATTACAGTTTTTTTAAATAAATTTTTCATATATAATTAATAATTGAGTTAATAATTAATAGCAAGTTATAAAATATTTTTCATAAAATAAAATAAAAAAGGGGGTAAATTAATACCCCCAGATTAACTAACTCAAATTTAGCTTGAAAAATTAAACTATTCTAAAAACTTAAAGCAATATAATCATTTAAATTTATCTACCAAACTTTTGTAGCGATTAATTAATTCTATAAGATCCTTATCTGTATATTTTGTAATTTTTCTAGACATAGCTACTAATTCATCTGCAGTACCAATACCATAAGTGCTGTCTATATACTTACCAAATAGGTAATTCTCACCTGCTCTAAATCCGTTGCAGTATTTACACTGCGTTTGTACATTCGTTGTGTCCCATCTTGTAGAATAATGTTTACGGCTCATAAAATGTCCAGCATCTACTTCCTTCCAATGTTTATGAATACCGCAAGTAACACACTCAACTATGTCATTTTTAGCAAATCTTCTCCTAATATACTCGCTAAATATTCTATCTAGTTTTTTTACTAAACCTTTGCGAGTTATTTTTCTCATTATAATAATTTATTATAAAAATATAAATAATATTATAATAATAATAATATATATATAAATATATTAATATATTAATAATTATTTAATTAATAATAATAATATAATATATAATATATATATAATAATAAGGGAAATTATCGGCCTTGTCCTTTGTATGTTTTTTTGTAGCCTTTTGATTTTTTTAATCTTGATAAGTTTTTACTATGCGGGTGACTCTTTCTTTTAGGTTTTCTATATACTGATACTTGTATTTTTCTAGCCATTTTTATCGATTTGTTTTAGTTTTCTAATAGCCCAATTTACTCCAGCACTACCGCCCCAAGCGTCCCACATAATACCGCCACAACCTTCGCTATAAGGCACGTCTTTGTTTTGTTGATGTCTTTTAAAACTAGCCATTCTTGCAATAGTGGATCTTGTTAACGCTTCACCTGAAGCTAGCTGATTTGCACGTGCCCAACCTACAGGTGTGCCGCACTTAGTACCTTTTTCTTTTTTATATTTTAATGCTCTTTTTGCATTGTTTTTAGCTGCTTGTGGATAGTCTGCATAAGTTTTTAAATCTATTTTAAGCAACTCCATTAATTCATATACTTTTATTGCTGCTTGTCTTTCATCCATTGCTGATCTTTTTGAATTTTTCTACACCTCTGCTACCAAAATAAGCAACATAAACTGTTACTAATAAATTCTTCAGCAAATCTACCCAGCTTTTATCTACATTAAAACCAATCTCAAAACTATCTAATAATATTAATAAAACCATACTAGCTGTGAGAAATATTAAAGACATAGGCCTAGTGTTTTTGCTTAACCAACTGTCACTTTTCATATCACTATTCCAACGGCTAGAAACTTCTTGCATTTCTATTGCGTCCATTTCAAGCAGTTTTAAGGCCTTTTCTTTATCTTCCGGGGGTAACGCCTCATCTTTTTGTATTAAACCCTTAACAAGCCCTAAAACGCCGTTATTAGGCATACTATCACCCACTATGCCGACTAGCCCGCTACCTTTTTCTAATAAAAACTTTCCTACTTTAGTATCTTTAAACTTCTTTTTCATTCCATTTAATATGTATGCAGATTATAAATAAATATATGTTTAATTCGTTCCATTTTGCATTTTCATCTTCTGGGAAATAACTAAAACCTATTAATAATCCTGTTAAACTTTTGTCTATTATGGCTATTGTCATATAACCCTATAATTTGTTTTACCGTCTATCTTCTCTGCTTTCAAGACACGACCTCTGTTGTTGTCCTCAACATAACTTACGTGAATCCAATTAGGATTATTATCATCACCAAATTCCCATATAAGCTGATCAAAATCTATATATTCTTTAATGTAATAAAACATTTCTGCATTAGTCTTGTAGCCAAAAACATCATCTAAATCTAAAGCGCAACCTAAACAATGTTGGCTTCGACTACTTCCGCCAATAGCTTTATTCGTTTCGACCGATCTAAAAAAACTAGTGACCTTAATTGGTCCACCAACCCATTGTCTTAAAGGTTCAAACACTTTTTCTGCAATTACCTTCATATTTGCAATTTGCTGATCATTAGGCGTATTGTCAATTCCTAGCCTTTTAGCTGTATTAGAGTGAATAGCCTCTTTGTATGTAATGTTTTTACTTATTCTCATAATTTATAATTAAGTCCGACTTGAATTTCTTTTAAATTTCTGTCCCAATATCTTTGTAGTGTAATCTCTGTAAAAACTCCTAATTTACCCCATCTAAAACCGAAAACACTACCGGCACTATAATCAACCCAATTATCTCCGTCTTTACCATACCAATATCTGCTATCACCATTAATTAACTTGTGTTTAGGCAACACATTCCCGTATGCGTGTAACCAAAAGTTTTTTCTGTAATGATAGAAATCTAAACCGACAATTGCACTTCCGTATTGATGAGGATCTATTTTGGCTAATTCAACTTCGTTATATAAATTCACAACATCTTCAAAAACGCCATTACGATAGTCTGCGTCACTTGCAGCAATAAGCATACCTTCTTGATTAAACCATTGATAATCATAACCCATACTTGCACCGGTACTAGGGTTTATCATTTCATATACCAAATCTGTATGTCCTGCAAAATCGTATGCTAATACCCACCAAGGGTTATCTTCTAAATATTTTTGTATTGGGTTATGCCCGTAAGCCTTTTGTGATTCTCGCCAAATAACACCTGCTGATAAGCTTAGTTTTTTTCCTATTGGTATTCTTAATCTAGCTTCTGCTGATGCGTAATCAATATCTATTAATTGATTTACCTTATATTCACCTTTAATTAACCACCATTTAGCTAAGTACCTAACAAAAGCCTCTCTGTTTTCAAATTTATCCCCTTGTTGCCTGCCTTTAGAGTACTCTACCAAATATTCTAAACCCTTAGTGTTACCTATGTTGCTTCTAATACCTACATTGTTTTCAGATCCGTCATAAAATTTATTACGATCTTCGTATTGAAAATTTGCTAACTTTCTCCAACCTACGCTCCATATAAAATCTGCCGGATTACGTTCTGTTGTTTCTATTAATTCATTTTGCTGTGTTACAAAAAATGATTGGTTGTCTTGTATTGCATTAGTTTGTGAGTAAGCACCATAAAAAGTAGAGAACTTAGTTATTTTTTTTAAAAAGCCTTCTTTTTTTTCTTGACTGTAAACGCTTATGCTTGCGATAAGAACGAATAATATGCTTGTTATGTTTTTCATCTTTATTAAATAGTTTTATTGTTAATGATATTGCTACACCGCCTAGTGTTGTTGCTAATAGATCTTTAGTGTCAAACTTGCCATATTTTATATAATCTAGACTTTCTTTGCCGAAACCAGCTACAAAAGAGGTTGTTATAGGTATCTCATATTTGCTCCCTACATAACCTGAAATAACGCCCGCACTAAAATGATAATATTTATCTTTTTGTATTTGTCCCAATGCTATAGTTGTCAGAAGCGTTGCTCCAACAAATAATCTATACGCTCTTGTAACTGTTCTTTCCAATTTTCAGGTAACTTTAAACTAATTCCGCTTTCTATTTTTATTATTTCTTCCCCATCACTATATAAAACAACAGTAGGCAAATATTTTATTTTTTCCTTATCAAACACCTTGCCTGATTCAGAAATATAAAACGTTTCTGTGTTGTAATCTCTAAAATCTTTTAGTTCTACTTGCTGTGCGAAATTAGCTGTGTATTGAACTATGCTGATCCCGTCCTTAACCTGCGCAAAACTGACACAAGTCAGGAAAAAAGCAATTATTACACACCTCATTTTTGTTTGCTAATTTGATATAATCTTTCATCTATTTTTTGTAATTGATCTTTAACTTCTTTGACATCTCCGCTTAATACATCTGTTTTTTCTTCTACACGCTGTATTGTGCTTCTAACTAGTTCATCTTTATACTGAAATTCTACCGGATTAACGCTATTAGTTTTTAACGCATCTATATCTTCTGTATTAGCTGCAACACTTGCTTGTAAGGTAAAGTATATACCAAACAAACTTGCCAAGCCAACAACAGCGCCTATGATCTCTTTTAAAGATAAACTAAACTTACTTTCTGGATTAAGTTCTGCCATTACATTTTGTTTTCCTGATATGAAACGCCCATAAATCCGTGCATACCTTCACTGTCTAAATCTAATGCGTAACTCTTCCAGCCATAAGGGTGGTCTACAGTTACGTTTCCGTCTTCGTCTACTTCTTCTAGATCCTTCCAAAGTACGTCTACGTGATATTTTTCTGATAGTACAGGTGCTTTAGTTTCTTCACCATCTTCATCATACTCGCCTTGCTCTAAAACTATATTTCCAAGCTTAACAACGGTATGCCTATGTGAAGGAACATCATTACCATCCTCATCCTTTACACTTGGTAAAGCATTGATTTTAGCTAATGCACTTGCTTCATCTGCGAACTCATATTTGCTA
>Ga0208767_1000534_pt1 | contig 31489 bp, 47 predicted proteins | sample VirMetDEL_Mar_21_FD_184514 | JGI IMG/M metagenome (GOLD analysis project Ga0208767, IMG submission 184514) | Aqueous microbial communities from the Delaware River and Bay under freshwater to marine salinity gradient to study organic matter... | ecosystem: Environmental > Aquatic > Marine >... | reverse complement strand
CCTCTATATCTTTAAGGCGATTAATCACATCACCTTGTAATATTATATTTACTTTTTCCATTCTACACCTATATGTCTTAAATCATCACTTTGTATCAGAGTAATTGCATCATCCCTGTAAGGTCTTTTATATAATTTATATTGTGCTTGTATTGGATTCTCAACATATTCATGTGCAACAAATCTCTGCACATAGTCAATAAGATTTCTGGGCCTTACAAGTATCCAACTATTTTTGGTCTCAAATGCGATCATATCAGCGTGAGAATTATATAACCACCCTTCATCTGCTACACCTCTAACCTCTATCCAATGCCATTCATCCTGAACTTCTTCTCCTCTGCGAAGTGCTTTCATACCTTTAATCTCTATGTTAGCAGAGATATTTACATCAAAATGTTGGTGCATATCATAGGCTGCACCGACCTTGATTCCTTTGAAACCTAGATTCTCTATAAAATCAATAAAGTTCTTTTCAGTTTCTAAGCCTATTAATACTTGTTTCTTGTTCTTCATAGTTCCCTCGGTATGTGTTAAAAAGAAAGGGGGAGCATAATCGCTCCCCCATAGAGACTAACTAGAATGGTAGTTCGCTATCGCTAACTCCACCCTTCTTTGGGAAAAGCTCATCGCCATCCTTTTGAAAAGGCTCGTTGATATTACAACTGAGGTATGTCTCTCCTGCCTTTGTTTTACTGACCCATCCTGCACCAGAGATCTTTCCAATGCCGTCCAACTCACCTGATATATTATAAACAGGGGATGTTTCTTTCTTTTCTTTTCCTAACTTCGCATAGTCAATTTTAAATAGATTGACTTTGCCTATCTTTTTTGGTTTTACACCTGCAGCCATGTTATAGCTCCTTTTCTTTTTCGTTTTCTGTTTCTGTGACGATTGTTTCACTTTTCATTTTCTTATCTGTGATCATCACATCTTTTGTTTGCTTAAAACAAGAGTTGATACCTCTGGGTCTAGGTTTAGCATAAACAGGCTTGATAGCACCATTCTTACCATACCATAGTTTAACCATAGCATCCCACTCTTGAGTAAGATCTTCTTCTACTAGCTTGAGTTTGTACTTAGGCGCACCTCTCCAACTATTCATCACATATAGAACACCCATGAAATCAATAGGATGGTCTGGAAATAATCCTTCCCATAGGTTCTTATATGCCGTCACCTGGTACTTATGATTCTCAAACTTATTACTAAGCGTACTACTATTTCTAAGGGTCTTAATATCAAGCAGTATCCTACCTGACATACCTTCCTTCAAGTCTGTACACTTTGCTTGAGATGGAGATAAGCCTTCTTCTACCTTTATCCTAGCTACCATATCCAATGTACCTGTATAATCCTTTCTTGAATCAAACAAAGGTACTTCATTGCCTTCTATCTGTATCATATGGTCTAAGAAGAACTGATTACCAGACTCCATGAACTTGATCATAGGATTTGTCCACTCTCTGGTCTCTTGCTTATCTACATCAAAGTAAGGTTGAGTAAAGTCCATATCAACACCCATTGTTAATTGCTCTAAACATAGATGTATCTGTGTACCCTCAGTAGCTGCAGTATTCGCATACTCCATCGCTTCTTCATAGCTACCATATGAACCTAACCACTTCTCAAATCCTATGCCTTTAGACATAATGTTTTGTATGGTAGTAACACTAGGTATATGTTGACGATTCTCTTTCGTCCACTCTTGTGTCTTGAAGTTGTCTCTAAGGTAACCTAATAACGGAGCGTATGCTCTCCCAAAAGGGAAATCAATTCTCTCTATAGGTGTAAGAGACTGAATGTTTGGGGGTTGATACGCTTGTTTTTTCTTGGTTGAACTTGCTCTCGGCATTGTTATTGTCCTCCTCTTTTATTGTTTTGTAATGCACTATTCTTCCGTTGTGCTTTTCAATCAGAACCTTAAGTTCTTCCTGAAATTCTTTTCTATTATTGTCATCAAATATTATAGTATAACTTGGTTTACTCATTGTCAATATACTTTACTTCAGTTTGTAAAGCAATCCTTTGTATATATGCTTTTCTTTTCTCTTTATTGCCTTCCCAATCTGTTTCCTCATGTGCGCTCCATCTTACTAGAACGCTACCACTCCCCACATTTAACACCCTGCCTTTTCTCCTACCTAATTGAAAGAAGTCATCTTCATTCAACTGCTCAAGTAAATAGGTACTGCCCACTTTGAGGTGTTGATGCGAGGAGGCATTATTATTCATAGGGTAAGGCATAATCACGGAGTCCTTACTCTAGTGTGGGCAGTAGTTCTTTCATCTATAAATCTTTGTATCTCACTTTTGCTGATAAGTTTTTTCTTATGGCTGAGTTCTAATGCACTAAGTTCACCAGAATTGATCCAATTAGTAATGGTTCTGGTAGAACTTCTAAGCATTTCTGCTACTTCATTTATCGTATAAAACTCATTGTCCATAACTGAACTTATGGTACTAAAGTGGTAAAAACAAGAAAATAATGTAAAATACTAGAAAATAGTGTCTTTATAGAGCTTTATATACCCTTTTTCTGATGCTTTACCTTCTGCTGAATTGTAATATTTTTTATAATAATGTGCTTGTCCTTCTATATCTGAGGGGATACCTTTAGGAACTCTCCAATATTTTAATCTGCAGTGCATGATTCCGTAAGCTATGTTTGCTTCTAACATATGTCCTACTTCCTCATCTGATATATCTTCACTTACATATTGAGATGGAACTAAGGCAGCCGATGCACACATTCTTGCTCTCGACTGCCTGTACTTGAGGTACGATTTAATATTGTCCTGAGCAGTCGCCGTTTCAACCTGCCAGAAAGATTTGGCTATACCACTTCCAATCTGTCTGATATAGCGATACTGAGATTCATAAAGTCCAGTGCCGAGTACAAGATCCTCAGCCTTCTCGGAGTACATACCCATACGAGTAATCACTCTTTTTATTAGAGACCTGTACTGTTGAACCTGCTCAGGAGTCATTACATAGATCTTTCGCTATTTTCTCTGATAATCTTTACAGGTGCGTTTGGATCCATACCATCAACACCCTTCTTTGCTCTTTTTGGAGCAGAGTTCTTAGAATTACCATATCCACTCTTCTTCATTTTCTTTCCGTAGTGCATATTAATTTCCTTTCTTTTTTCTTTTTTCACGAATTTTTCGTCCAAATTCCATAAATTCTTTTTCATTTTTAAAGTATTTACTTTTACCACCACTTCTTTTTAGATGTTTTTCCCACGGAGTCATTTCTGATTTACTTTTTGGTATATCTGCTATTGCTCCCACTGGCTTACCATCAACTGGGTCATAAAAGTGCATCTTGCCTTGATTACTTTTTTTACCTTCTGGAGTAAATTTTGCTTGAGGGTAGGTGTTATATTGGCCCTTTTTATATCCAATAGGTATAGCTTTACCATAAAAGTCTAATTTTTCTTTAGACCTTTTTAATGACTTACTTAATTCACCATTTGCCATTACTTCTTCACCAATCCTTCTATGACATCAGTAACCAGGTCTACACACTTCTCAAAGAATACTTGCTCTTTCTCTTCACTAACAAAAGGTATATCTATCTTTTTGTTAATCTTTGTAGCGAGCTTTTCTTTGAAATCATCAGATTGCACATGGTCTACCATGTTGCTTGCATACTTATCAACGATCTCATCTTTTGCCTTATCAATTATGGCAGCTAAAATAGCTTTACTCATTATCTTATCTCCTTTATTATTTCTTTGATGTCTATTAGTTCTGCGTGAATGACATCTAATTTATATTCAATGATCTCTTTATCTGCCTTTAAGGCAACCATATCTTCTATGTAATTTATCTCAGCTTTCATAAAACCAAAAGCCATTGTCACACTGCCAATCAAAGCAAGAATAGTAACAATGTTCTCTAAAGATATGTTGGTGTTTAATTTCATGCCATCCTTACCTTTTTTGCAATAGCTTTGCTGTATGAAGCATATTGCTTACCTTTCTTACTTGCCTCTTTCTTCTTTTTATTTGTAGCTCTTTTCTGTGCATCTGTTAAACTGGTTCTTACTGACTTAGGTAAGTACCTACCTCTTTTAGACTTAGGCTTTTTCTTATCGCCTTTACTAACATAATCCCAGTTTTGCTTTGTCCATTTAGATAACTTATTAGAAGAGCTTTTAGCACCTCCGTATCTACCACCCATATCCTTATAGTATTTAACTGCAAGTTGCATGGCTCTAGCTGAGTGTTTACCCCCCATCTTTGCTTTCGCTCTAGCTTTTGCTCTTGCCCACTTTTGAGGATCTAATTTCTTTGCTGTAGCCATTACCACTTTACCTTATCTGCCCAATATGCAGCACTCATCTTACCTTTTGCTATATTGCGCCTATGTCTTGCTTTAAAACTTTTACGCTTCATCTTCATTCTTTCAGATTCACCTGCTTTAGGTTTACCTGCAGTAGAAGCTCCTTGCTCTCCAAAACGAATAAGTTTCACAAGTGAACCTTCTTTCGCCATAACTATATGTGATTTCTTAGGATGACCTGGAGTTCTCTTTGGTCTGTTAAATCCAGATATTCCTAACCTTTTCATGGTTGCTCTTGCTCGTTTAACTCTTGATTCTGAAGCTGTCATTACTGGTCTCTTAATCTATCTAATTCTTTTTCTATGTAATCAATGCGTTGATTTTGCCTTATATCAGCAGGAATTTCTGCATCTTGGTTCTCATATGCTTCTTCTTCTATACGCTGAATATGCTCTTCATTGATAGCTACCTGATACTCTAAAAAAGATATACGAGTATTTAACTGACCATAGCCATATACCAATGCACCAATAAATCCAACTGCCTGTATTATCATTGGTAGTGAAATACTTAAAGAACTATTGTCTGATATTGGTTTAGTGTTTTCCATTTAATCTACTTATAATGCCTTTGATTTCAGATACTTGATTATCGAGATCATTAACTTCCCGTTTAAGGTCATCAAATTTCCTATCAAGTTTCTCATCAGATTGATTCCAACGGTTGATAAGTTTAATAACCATTCCTTCCATGTTCTCAAGTGTTTCACTCTGACCCCTGTTCTCCATCTTCAGGTCTGCCAAACTTTCTTCCTGGGCCGACCCTCTTTTGTTCATAGAGTAAACCATATACACTAGCAAAGCTCCTGCGACAGCGATCATACCCCCTTCTGCGTATATCTCCATAAATTCCATTATCTTCTTCTCCGTACTTCACGATTTATAAAATAGTTATGGTTAAAGTCATCTTCCGTTAAGATTACTTTCTTTTCCGTTTTTTCTTCCCCCAAGATAAGGGATTTAAGTTTAATTCTTCTTCGTACCATTTTAATTGTTCTTGCATTTTAGTTATTTTTATCTCTTCTTGTTGAATGTGCTTTTCTACCAATTCCTCAATGTTGGTATCAGCGAGTTCCATTCTTCGCTCAAGATCTCCAATTCTATTTGTAATTTGTAAGTATCCATAAACAACACCAGAAATGGCAACACAAATTTGTAAAAGCCACTTAATGTTAAGATGGATACTAAGGTTATCATCCACCAATCCTGTCTTGTAACTTCTCGCTGTCTGTGGATCATAATTTTTTTCATCACTCATATGGTGAGTATTATACCACCTAAAACTATAATCATAAAAGCGATTACTTTAATAATATCTTTTGTATCCTCACTCAATGTCTGAAGTCCAATCTGTTCCAGAAAGTTCAGTCATTATCTGACTATGAGAATACTTAGTATAGCTATCAAATACACTTGGATCATTGTCTGCATCATTATCGCAAGCAAACTTCAGTAATGCTTTAGAGCTATCACCAGTTTCACCACTATTCTTTCTAAGCGTTTCTTTACTTGATTGTATTGCATTAGCTATAAAGGCATTAGATACAGGAATAGCTCCTAATAGCTCTGATTTGCTCATATCTGAGGTATATTCATAGCCATAGCTATCCATCCATGCTTTTATTTCTGCGACTGTATTTGAGTCTGTAGGTGCATCTGCTGAATCAATATCAGCTACAGGCACAATCATATATGCCCTGTTTACCCACCTACCACTATAATCATCTGACCATCTATTTGTTTCTTCACTCATAATTTTCCTCTAAGGTGTTGTTGTTGAACGATTAGTATCACCTTTTGCATAGCCATTAGGTTCTGCGTTTGGTGAACTTTTTAAATCTGCTGATTCTGTATTGGTAGCAGTACCATGATTTGAGTTTCCACTTCTATCGTAGATAGTACCATCACCCACATCACTTAATCCTGTTTTAGCATCAAGCGATGACATTGCCCAATATCCAAGTAAGTTATCTGAGTAGCTATCAAGTAAGTTACCATGTCTGCCTAAATTGTAGATTGCATTCACTTCAATTTCTGAAAGTGCCTTATTAAAAATATTTACACTTCCTACAGAACCTGTGGATGAATAATTTGAATTGTTAATTGCTCTTCCAATTTTAAAAGTCCCTGCACTTGATGCAGTAGTTGCAGGTATAGTATTACCATAAGAAGAACTTTGTTTAACACCATTTATATATATATTTAATCTTGTTGCATTATCAGCTTGAGTACCATCATAAACCATAGCTATATGATTCCAATCTGTCCCAGATAAAGAAGCGTATGCCCATGCACCACCACTTCCTGTGCCAACATTAGCATATAAAACACCATCAGTATCTAAATTCAAACCAACTCTATCATTTGTGCCTGTGCTTTTTTCAAAAGTTATCCTATCATTTGATTCTAATCTTTTTGCCCATCCTGCGATAGTAATTTTAGATGCTCCATCCATATCGTTAATATCGCCACAATCAATGTACTCATCAACTCCATCCAAGTCTATAAAGTTATACGCAGAGTTTACTCCTGTGAGAAAGGATTGGTCTGGTAGAACTGAGGAATAGACTAAATCAGCAGAGTCTTGATTTGTCATTGTGCCGACATTGCCTTGTATTTCTTTGATTGAAAAAAAACTAATAACGCAGTCTAAATGATAATCAAGACCAATATAAACTCTTTCATTCGTATCATTTGCCCTACCATTAACTTTATGAGTTCCTACACCACCAACTCTTTTACTTGAACCTGTTCCAGAAAAAATTACATTTACTGTATTTTCATCTATTTCATCAATTACTATTGTAGCTTGATATAATTTTCCTTGAGTTACTATTTCATTTGTTGAGGATAGTGTGGCAGAACCCCCACCTGTTTTAGTGACCTTTCCATCAGCAATAGTTGTATTAGTGCCTGTTGTCCAATAAGTTCCTGCTGTAGATGCTCCTTGTGTTCCAGATAAAGTAAAATCTGAATCTGGTGATAACTCAACTCCCAACACAGGCTCATTTACATCTATGATGGCAGGGTAAGCGTCAGATACTTCTGATTGTAGGACTTCTTTTAAAGAAAGATTAGATATAACTATTGCATCATTATTACTTGGAGAATAGATTGCTAAACTATGATTTACATTTGAACCTGTAATCTTAAAATATCTTACATTTTCACCAAGCACCATATCTGTAGATACATTATTTGTTCCATCTTCATATATATTAATTTTTCTTGATGTAGGTGTATTATCCCATAATACATTAAAAGATAGTTTATAAAAACCATTGGCAAGATTACTATCAAGTAATCCTGCACCATTGAAATAATTCGTGAAAGAAATATTAGTACTACCTTCTTCTTGGTTCATTATAACGCTGTTTGTCGATGTATTAATGGTAGCAGTACCTGCATCCATTGACCAAGTATCCATATCTACTACAAGTTCACTTGCCAACTCTTCTGAACCCTCAAATGCACCTAAATCATATCCTGCAACCATTTGCTGTACTATGTCATCTGATGCACCATTTGTGATTGTACCATCGTTTGAGTTAGAACTTGAATCTGCTATGGTAGGATATGCCTTACTTGTATCATCGCCCATTCTCCAATAACCAACTAATCCACTAAGTGAAGATTCATCATAAGTAATTCCTTGCTGATAGATAGCGTAGACTTCTTCTGTAGACTTAGCTACATTATATGCTGATGCTGAACTCACATCACAGGCTAATGCTCTTGCAGTAGAAAAGTCTTGATTTCCTATGTGGAAGTTTGGAGTATGACTTCCGAGGTCTGTTCCTATTGTATTATCGTCAACTAAAGCACCATCTTTATATGCTCTATTACCTACTCCAGATTCATGTACAAACATTACATGATGCCATTGCCCATCATTTACAGCATTACCAGTATCTTGTATTGTAACACCTACACCACCACTTGCAGAATTAGTATAGGTAAAATCTAATTTTCTACTACTATTTAATCTAATTAACCAACCTGCACTTACACCATCATCTGATTTGGATATTAATATTTCATTAGTTGCAGTTGCATCAGTTGTTCTGAACCAACATCCAATAGAAAAACTACCACTAAATTGCAAACTTGAATCATTACCACAATCAATGAAGTCGTTTGTTCCATCCAGAGAAACTACAGAAAAGCGATTGTCTCTCATGGGAGTGAATCTACTCTTTGCAAACTGCTTTATGGTTTGAGCATCTAGTGCTGTTTTGTAAATAGAAACAGAACTTATTGAACCTGCAAATTCATTACCTTGACTATTACCTATTTTTAAAACAGTATCTGCTGTATTTAAACTTTCTGATGATGAACCTATCAATGCACCATTAAGATATACTTTTACTGTAGTTCCATCATAAGTAGCATATAAATGTTGCCATGTTGATAGAGGAGCAACTCCTGTGTCAAAATCACCTGCCCCCCAACCATAAAAAAATATTTTACTTAGATAAAGATAAAAACCACAAGTTCCATTTGCAGTACCTGTACCACCCCATTCCATAAGCTCATAATACTGGTTAGTAGCATCTGGCTTAAACCATAAACCAAATGTTCTCGCACTTGCTCCTGTTACCCCTACATTGTTACTTGTTTGTATAAAATCATCCGTACCATCAAAGTCTGTATAGAAGTCCTGTCTTGCGATTGCAGTATCACTTTCAGGAAGTGCTTTGTCTCCTGCTCTGAGCCACAGTTTAAGATTGGAAGTTCTATCTGTAGCGTAAGTTGATGCCTTAGAGAAATCAACTGGCTTTGAGGCAATCTTTGCTACATCTGAGGCACTTAGTTCTGCATTCCAAACTGCTACTTCGTCAATGAGTCCATCGAAATATTGTGTAAGTGAACCTGCTCTATTTGCTCCACCTATTGCAAAATTGGTAGTTGTTGCAAAATTAGACATAGTTTGTGAACTACTAAAAGAACCTGCAATAGATGAGCCATTTATATAAATAGTTCCTGTAACTGTGCCACCACTTTGTGATAGTGTTACTGCAATATGAGTCCAATCTGTTGCACCATCAGAAAAAACAGCACTTGTAGAATCAGCATCTATCGCAGTACCTGCATTTGACCTATATAATAATCCAATCTTTCCATCTGTTTTAACCATTACACGAAATCTGTCTTGGTCTGAAGTTGAATCACTACCAAATAAAGCATTTATCCCAGATGGATTTCCATCGTCTGGTTTAATCCATGCACTTATTGTAAACGCACCTTGAAATACAGATTCTAAAGTGCTATTTAATTCTAAATAATCATTAGAACCATCGAAATTAAAGGAAAAGTCGTTAGGGAAACCAGTTAGTGGCTGACCTGATAACAGGTTGCCAAGACCGAGTCCCATGCCTAAACGCATATTAGTACAATAAAGTTATTTGTCCTGCACTTAAAGCAGCACTAGATGAATTGGTAATATTTATGATTGCAAAAGGGTAAGTAAGTCCTTCCTTCAGATCCATAGTAACTGAGGCAGAATCACCTTGAAAGGTAACTTCGTATGTTGCATCTTCATTACAATGTATGGCTCTGGTAACATCAAAAGCGTTTGTATCAGCAGCTCTTTCTGTTGCAGTTACTGCAGGGGAAGCACTTCTCTGAACTGAAAAGTCTCTGTAAGTATTTGTTCTTGCCATGATTTCTCCTTTGGTTTGTGGAAGGTTCTAAGGTACTGGCGATACCGTGAGTGAACCATAATTTTATGGAATTTAAGAAGAAAGAAGGGTATTATTCAAGAGGGAGGGTGGGATTTTATTGACTTGCTTTAATTAATGCTGATTGCTTTGCTTTAAATCTCTTTAATACTTCATCGTAATTTACATCTTCTATTGTTAATGGATTAGTAGGATTATTTTGATTCCATAATCTAATTCTTCTTTTTGCAGCATCTGGCTTTTTATCTAAGATAAGGTCTAATATAGCTGTTCTTTCTAATCCTCTAAATCTTTTTTGTCTTTCAGTCTCTTGTTGTTTTGTTAAGAATCTCTTACCAATATACCTAGATAACCCACCTAAAAGACCCATATAATCATCTAAGTTCCTTCTAACTGCTAAAGTAAAACTTTCATACTTTTCTGCATCCCTCAATACACTTTCTGTTGCTTTTATTACATCTTCAGCATCTTGAAGAAATACAGGCTTTACAGCAAATTCTACCTTACCTGGAATAGAACTTAATTCCTCTGCTTGCATAAAATCACTAATAATACCAAATGAACCAACTGCTGCAATATTATTTAAAAATCTATCCATAACTTCTGATTCTTTTCTATAATATTCTTCACCTGTAGCTAAACTTTTGATTTCATTCTTTGCCCAAATAACAAACTCACCACCTAATGCACCACCTGCCATTAATCTTAAAATAGGCATTACATTACCATTTTTAATCTCAGTCTTAAGCATATCTTTGATCATTGTGGCTTGTCTAACACCAAAGCGTTTGAATAAGAATAATGGTCTCCATTTAGGGTCATTAAATATCTTAGGGTCTTTTAATACATTTTTCTGTAGCTGACTATCTACTGCAAAACGATACATCTTCTTTGCAAGTAAATCATCTGTTAGTTTACTTTTATAATTAATACCAAATTGCTTTAGAGTTTTTCTTGCCCAGTTTGCTCTAATACTATCGCTATTTGCAACCTTCATTAAATCTCTAGCACCCATCTTAAAAGTATTTGCAGCTAGGTATAAGTTAAATTTATTTGCCTGTTCAAACCCAAGTTTAGTAGCATATTTAGAGAACTTACCCATAACACCTGTTGGTTCTACACCAGATAACGCATTGACCATTGAGTCCTTAAATATACCTGTAGAACGAGCAAATTGTCTTGATTGAGGGTTAAGCAGGTCTATACCTGCTCTTAGCGTTCTAAATACACCCCACTGAGGCATTGTAGATACTAAAGTCTGTGTAAGGTTTGGTATAGTTGCAGTACCTAAACCGATCTTAGAACCAACTTCAAATCCATAATATGCGTTTAATAAATCTCTTGATGTTCCTGTATATCCTTTAACTCTTTCAGCGTTACCTGTGTACATATCCAATACTTCATGCAATAATCTTGATTCATCTGTATCTTTACGACCTACTTTTTCAATAGCTCTTAATGCTTTATTTCCATCTGCACCAAACTGCTTTGCAAGTGAAAGTCTTTTGGTCATAGTATCTAAATAATAAGGAATAACTTTTCTAGCATCTCTTTCAAAGATAGTTGCAGGTAGGTCTAGCTTCCTAGCTTTCTCAAAACTAGATTCAGGAAATAACTGATTAGAAACATCTTTTTGAAGTCTTTGTATAGCTTTACTATAAGAAGTTGCTTGCTTTGTTTTAATTAAATGATTGACCAAATCTAATGTTTCTTTACTTTGATCTCTAAGATAAGTAGCTATGATTGCATCAGATTTATTACCTGAGTTGATCATCATTTTCTGTACTGTAGATAAATCATCAAATACCTTTTCAGCTACTTCTCTCTTCCATACTCTTGGAAAATAATTCTCTATATAACCTATCTTTACACCATTCTTGCGAAGTTGAGATATAATATCATCTAATATTGCTTTTACCTCTGGTGCTTTGCCTGCTTCTAATGCTTGTGATAGTTGTAATCCTTGAGCTTCAGTAAACTCATCAAACCCTACTTTATTTAATCTTTCACTGTATTTACCAAACAAAGTATGCCATTCTTCATCAGCTTTTTCTATCTTTCTAAATAAAACCTTACTTTCTGGCTGAACTACTCTGTTCCTTACTTGCTTTACACCATCAACAATATTAGAAAAAACTCCATACTTGGTCTGTACATCCTTTACACCTTCAGGTGCTACACGAGGCTTACCAACAGCTTGAGCATCTATAAGAGGTCTATTAAGTGCCTCACGATATAAAAGGTCAATTTCTTTTGGTGATAGATCACGCATTGTGCGTTTTGTTTTTAACAAGTCAAAGATTGGAAACCCAGAGTAAAGTTTGATTTCACCAGTTTCTCTAAGCTCTTGTTTTAATTTCTTTAGCTGATTTAATGAGTTCTCATAAGCAGTCCTCTGCTGTTGAGTAAGATTTGGGTTATCTAAGATAGTCTGAGTTTCTTTTACTGATGTATCTAATTTCCTATACTCTCTTGTCGCATTACTTGCTTTTTCAACAGCTTTACCTGTAGGATTAGCTGACCTCTGTACTTCTTTTAATTCAAATGATAATTGCTCTTGAGGTGTAAGTTTTATTTCACCTCTAGTAGTAATCGGTTGTACAGGTTCTAATTGATCTGTGGTGAATATTCTTTCACCTTTAAATTTTCTTGCACCTCTAACTGTAGGCATTTTTGTTTCAATAAATACCTTTACTTTACCATCAGGTCTAAATTCACGAACAACTGCTGTTTCTCCTGCATACTTACCAATGCCTTTTATTCTAACTGCAGAACCTCTTTCAAATCCTGTAGTTGTTCTCGCAGGAGGTAATTTCATTGGTTCACCAAAAGGCATAACTCTAGGGTCATATGGCTGACCTACAGGTCTAGCAAGCCTAATAGATTCAGCTTTCTCTGGTAACAATAATAAAGGCTTTTCTTGCAAGCTCTTTGGTATCTTTTCTTTTGCACTTAAAATATTAAACTGCAGTTGTTTAGAAATGCGTTGTGCTTCCTTATTAGAAAGATTAGGATATATCTCTGTAAGTAAATCTTCTGTGCTACCTCTAAATCCTTTTCTATTTGGAACAGGATTAAATAAAGTATGTAATCCCATAAGTGTAATCGAGTTGATTACTTTATCTTCAAATGTATCCCCACCTGTCTCCCAACCAAGAATACCCATTGCAGTTGTACCTAACTTTTTTCCATACTTAGGAATATGACTTAATGCACCTGCTCCACTAAATGCTAAAGCAGTAATAGAGTTTTCCATTGCTAAATTGAGTCTATCTTCTAATGTTTTTATATCAGGTCTATTATAGACTTGACCATGTACATTAAATGATAACAAATCTCTTGCAGAGTTAAATGAAAGTTTCTTTGCTGTTGTATTACCTGATAATGTCCTATTAATCCACTCAACCACTCTTGGAAGTTTTTTACCAGTACCAATTAAAGCTTTAGAAGATACAGCTCCTAAAGAACTCAAAGATGCAATAGAACCAAGTATCGCACCTACTACATCAGAAGCAGTTTCGCCAGGAGTTTGAGGCTCATCTAATCCCATTTCAGGATACCCTGCAAATGTTTCTCTAATTAAATTAGCTCTGAATCTATATGTTTTATCTCTTGGGTCTGTAGAAAATATAGGTTCGGGAGCTGCACCCTTTGCTATTGCCTCAGCTTGTGGGTCTACTTCTACAGGCATCTTTGCTGATTCTGCTACAGAAATAGGTTGAGCAGTAACAGCTTCAGGTCTTTCTTCTAATACTTCACCTATTTCTCTTGGTTTTGGTGGTTCAGGAAGTTTCATCTTTGGTTGTCCACCAAGCACAGCATTAGGGTATTTTTGAATAAATGAATCCTTTATAGAAGCAGGTATAGAGTATTTCTTACCATCTACATCATATTCAATACCAGGAATAGCATTAGGATTGTCCTTAAGAAAAGCATCCCTTACATCATCTGGTATATCATATTTTTTATTTCCTACAAAAAATCTTTGAGACATACTTACTATTACCTAAGATATTGACTATACGGGTCTACATCTTCTACAGTATCTACAGCAGTACCTGACAATACTCTAGTTCTAATTGTATCTAACTCACTCGTAGCAGTTTGTAAAATTTCTTTTGCTTTATCAAGATCTTTTTGATCATCTTCTGTAAATTCTACTAATTTTGTTGTACTAGCATTGAATTTCTTATCTTCTAACTGCTTCACTCTACTTGATATATCTTTAACTTTATCTGTAGCTAATTTTACTTCTCTTGCTTCAGCAGGGGTTATGCCCTCATCAGGTCTTTCTACTGCTCCTATAATAGGTGTTTTTTCAATTTTTCCTGCTCTTCTTCTTACTTCAACATAACCTGTGGATGGTGAGCCAATAATTCTTGGTTCAGTAGCACCTAATAATCTATTACTAAGACCTGGACTTTTACCATCTAAAAAGCTAGTAAAAGCATCTCTTGATTTAATATCACCTCTACGAATCATAAACTGAGCTTCTTGTGCTGATTTATAATCATCGCCTTCTAATCCTGCTAAATTAATTAACTGAGGCAAACCTTTAGTAAAATCTTCAAACTCTTTCTGCTTATTAAGCCTATCTTGCAGGCTAAGTTGTGCTGCTTGTTGAATACCAGAGGAGACACCTTGAGCGAATCCACCTGCAAAGGCTTGTGCTGCTGTTGGTCTTTTCTTTGTTTTAAATTTAAAAGCCATTATTTACTCCTAAGTTTGACTTGGTGTTAATGCGTTAGTCAATGCTCCACCAATCACTCCACCTACTGGCCCACCAACTGCAGTCCCGATTGCTGTACCTGCGGCTCCTAAGATACTTTCCCACCATTCTGGTTGTTGATCTATACCTGCTTGTATCTGCGCTCTAGTAGTTTCTTCTCTCATTAATGCTCTTGCCATTTGATCTTGTATCTGTTGTTGTGTTTGCTGTAAACCTGCCATAGTAGTAGCTTGACCTAAAGCTAACTGAGGAACTCTTTGTAATTGTTGTGCAGTTTGCGCTTCTACGCCTGTAAGTCTATCTAATAAACTTCTTTCTGCTCTTTCTTGAATACCAGGAGTAAGAGCTTCTAGTGCTTGAGCTTCTCCTCCTGCACCTAAAATACTACGCTCTAATTGACTCATAAGTTGTCCTGTTTGTCTAGCACCAACTCTTTCAGCCATTTGTCTTTGTGCAGCTCCAGACCTCCTGATAAGACTTTCAAGTTCTCCAAGTTGTGCTTCAGTCTTAGCTTCTGTTTCTTCAAGTTCTTGCCTTCTGCGAAGTTCTTCTTGTCCTCTCTGAGCTTCTTCTAAAGTTTCATACACTCTTCCATCTGCAGTTTTAAATAATCCAGTCTCTGGATCTCTAACGACTCCTGCTTGCTCTTGTAATTCTCTAGCTCTTTTAAATTGTCCCATGAGTTTTTCAGTCATAGAGTCACTTATAAAAGGTATGCTTTCAATTTCAGATAATGTTTGCCTTTCTTGTTCTGACATCCCTGCAAGTCTAGCAAATCTTGCACGCATTTGTCGCTCTAAGGTCTCTTTTGTACTATCAGGTAAAGGTGACCTTCTAATCTTTAAAATCTCTTGTTCTAATTGTTGTTCATCCATTTTACAAATCCTTTGCTTTCTTTATTTCAGAGAAATGCCACTCTTCATTTAGCTTTACAGCTAAGTAGAACTTACCATCTTTTGTGCATATTCCCATATCAGTATCTTTCCCTTCTCTGGGACTAAAAAAACCTTGTTTAAGGTTAAATATTTTATCTTGCTTACCATCTGTAAGTGTTTCAATCGTTTCTGACATTATGGATTACCTCCTTCTACATCGTAATCTATATCTATGCCATCTATTCTTACATTACTTTCTACACCATAAATTTCTATCTCAATACTTTTAGCCAACTCATTTATTCTACTTGAATGTGTTTGTAAGGTAGTATGTTCAATCATTTCTTGTGTAATAGAAGGTGTATCACTGCCATCTAAATAAACTTTGTAAGACATAGCAGTTCCAGTACCACTACCTTTGTAAGTAATATGCAGTTTTGTAAAGCGTTTAAACTGATCAGGTAATCCAAAATCAAATCTTTTTGTTTTTAGTAGCATTGTAGAAGTTGAGTCGTTAGAAGTGCTGCTAAATAAATTTGTTACTTTTTGTGTTCCATTATTAAATGTTTGTAATTCTTGAGTATCATCTAATACAAACTGACTTTGATATTGTCCTGAAAATCCACTGAACTTAGACCAAGACTGAGTATCAAAGTTATACGCATACATTGTTGTAGCATCAAAATCATAATTAACAACTAATGTGTTTATATTACCATGATACCCTAAAGACAACGCACCTTCATTTACATTTAAACTTAAGCCTTGATAAGTATCTCTAATTAGTAAAGACAGTTCAGATATTTCTAATCCTCTAAGTAGACTTACCTGCTTATTATCAGCAAAGCAAATACCATAAGGTGTATCTATTACTGCGTGTTTATGTAGACATCCATTACCTGCTATATGTCTTTCTAAAATAAAATTAACGGATTGTGCGCTTTGTATTCTATAGATATATATGTTTCTTGTTTTAAATACATATAATCTATTCTGAAACGAATGTAACGCAGTTATTTCATCACCATCATTCTTACCAACATCAACAAACTTTGTTCCAACCACGGCTTCATCGAGCTTAAAGTTATCAGTAAAGACAATGCGATTTCTTTCACGAATTGTTTGGTCGTTCTCATCTTTAAAATCTATATTCCCATAAAATGCTTTGTTACCTACTACTGTTGCTGTATTCCATTTTATCGGCTTTAGTCTTGTTTCTGCAGCTCTACCTGTAAGTGAATTATAGGTTGCGAGTTTCAATCCGTCATTAGGAAGATACCAAGTTGCTACTTTGTCTGTAGATACAGAGCATACAAATCCACTAATATGATTCCAATGATAATCACTTGCGAGATCAGTATATGTTTGACCTACCCAGTTACCCCAATTTACAGTACCTGCTGAAGTACCTGTAGTTAAGGTTGTTGTAGATAGTGATTTAATATTTGCAATATATGTTATTGTTCTTGCTAGTCCTTCAGTAAAGTTAGCCATGCTAGTAACATCTGCTATGTCGTGCATTACAATAATTGCTTTATCTACTGCTGCGCTTGAAGCACCTGAACTCCAATTTGATGCACCAATTAAAGTAGTCGCAGAATGATCACCATGAGTAGAACTTAATTCTTGAGTATCATTTGTTGTTGCACCATATGGTTCTAAACATGGTATCCAATACCCAGAGTTAGAAGTAATGCTAATACCTTTGCGTATTACATCTGTTGTTGTAGAGTCTTTTGCTCTTGGATCATCTGAAAACGCATCTTGTATATCATAAGTAGTAACTAAGTACCAATCTACATCATCTTCGGGTTGCCAATATAAATTAATACCTGTAATTCTTTCGTTCCAACTTCCAAGTGAAGTTCCTGTAAATGGCACTAATTGTATACCTGGACATCTAGCTCCTGATGCTAGTGGAGCGTTTTGAGCGAATACCCCTATATCTCCATTTGCATCTCTTGCTAATTCACTTTCTTGAACATAGTCATATAAAAATGTAACTGTATATTTATCTTTATCAGAAAAAGTTCCTGCAGTAGCATCAGGAATAAGTTTAGTATCTACTAAGTCTCCATTAAGTGTAGTTTCATCTGGGAAATATACAAATATACCTACTTCATTTACTGCATTTATATCATTATTCTGATCGAATGCGTACTTCATTGGTACTACAACAGGAGGTACAAGTTCTGTATCTTTTAAATACCAATTATTTATTGCAGCAGACATTGGAGGTGTTCTCCAACGATAATGAGACAAACTTAGTCCTTGACCAAATGTATCTCTTTTAATATGTCCATACCATTTAGGGTCGTTTACAAAAGAACCATCGCTGATTCTTAGTATCTGATTATGTACTAAAAGATCATGACTAGGAGCTTCTTTAACGGTAATATCGTCTATTCTATAAGTATCATACCCTGAATAATCCACTGAATAAAATGCGATACCTGCATTGCTTATTTTTGGAGAAAAGTAAAAAGTATTTGTACCTGTTAAAAGTCTAGTTGTATCAATATATGTTTCGCTTAAATCTGCACTCTGAACTTTTAATTCTACTTTTCCTGCTCCTGTAATATTAGACAGTGTAAATTGTAATTTATAAATTTTATTTTTTTCCAAACTCCCTGCCATATCAGCATTGGTTTGTGATAATGCTCCTTCACCAGAACTACGAGTATAAGAAACATGAGCAGGGACTGATGGAGGTTCACCTGCATTAAATGCCCAACCAGTGCCAAATGTCCAAGAACTACTTGTAGATAAAGAACCATTAGTAATTAATTCACTGCCTAAAGTAGAATAAGTATTTACTGTTGTCCAAGAACCTGAAGTTCCCTCTGCAACATCTGCCCTATATACCTTATCAGTATTAGCAACTACCCACCATTCAGTGCTTTTATCATTACCACTACCATCTTTCTCAGTTCGATAACGAAGAAATTCTGTGCTTGTATCAAGAAATAATGAAGAAGATTCTGAAAAGGCTTGTGAAGATTTAGCACTACTTGTACCAACTTTTGTAATACTACCACGCTTAGTATTAATAGCATTATCAAACTCTTGGAATTGACTATCTGATATATCTAACTCAGATTGATAGCTTACTAAGCCACCTGAAAAATCTCTTATACTTTTTCTAGCCATTAAAAGTCATTATATGGAACAGTTAGAACTGTACTTCCATCTCTGGACTGTCTTTCAAGTATTACTCGCTGTTTTTGCTCTAACCATTCATTTTTAAAATATGAAATTAAATTTAGGTCTCTAAGTCTTTCTGAAACCCTCCAACAAGGATAGTAAATTAATATTCTTTGATAACGCTCATCAATCTCTGGTTTACCAAAAGTAACTGATTGATTTGATGCAGAACCTGTAGCATTAGCTGTGATAACGATAGTAGTAGAATTAGTAATATTTCTTACAATAGTATTATCTGCAATATTTGCACCTACTATTGACATACCTGGTCTGACATCAGCCGTTGAATCCATAGTGACATCTGTAGAGCCACTTGAAACATCAACTGTTGAATCAATGAACATCTTATGTGGTACATAATAATAATATACTTTTATTTCTTTTACTTCAGTAGGAGTAGGAAATATTCCTAATTTATCCTCATGAATGTAAAATGCTTTATCTGTAGTAATATTGCTCATAGAGGAATCATCTGCAATATCATTAATCTCATTAATACCAATTCTTTGACAGATGCTACCATCATAATCTACTCTATATATACGAGTCATTGACTCTAAAGATAGACTTGTGCTTATTGCACCGTCTAAATTATTCTGATTTAATGTCCAGTCTGTAACTAATGTATTACTATCTTTCATTTGATATTCACTCTGATCTACAACTGAATTACGAGTTGCATATCCTTGTAATAAATTAGCTTCATCGCAAAGCTGAAAATGACCTTCGTTGATAAGGTCGTGTATAATTGAATCAGCTAAAACAGATGTAGAGTCTACACCTGTAATATTTCTGACTTCTGTTGTTATTTCTGATAAGGTCATAATATTTCCAATAAAGAGGGGGAGGTTAGTCCCCCTCTTCTTCTAAGGTTATTGATTAGCTTAGATCAGTCCTTGCTGAAACATACTGAATAACACCGTAGTCTTTACTGTTGTAGTCACTAATGTCTACACCATAGATCTTTGATGCTGAAATACCAAGTTGGTTTCCATAGTCAAAGGTCTTTTCTACCCACATCATATCAGAAGCTTCTGCAAAACAAGCTGCTTGTGCGCCCATGAAAAGGTTTCTTGAACCTTTTACAGCAGCACCACCGCCGTTATCGAAAGTGTTTACACCTTCGTGAGCGTGGATAACAACTCCATTATAGATACCTAAAGCACCTTTGAATAATGGATTATCATCTCCACGAACTTGCGCTTCACGCTGAATTTGCTGAAACTCATCTAATTCAAATAAGTCATAAGCAACTTCAGGATGCAATACCAATACATAGTAGTCGTTACCGTCTACACGAATTGGTCTCATTCTGTAGTTAGCAGATCCACCGATTTGAGCTAGTGTTTTTAATGCACTAATATCAGCTAAAGTGATAGAATCAGCAGCGGCTAATGCAGCTTTAGGGTCACTTGTCGCATAAACAGAAGCAGAAGCATCTGCTCTGTAATACGCATGAGTACCACTTGTTGCTGATAGTGCAGAGAAAATATCAGCATCGATAAGTTCTGCATATTGCGTTTTAAGAAGATCTAGGGAAGTGCTTCTAAAATCATAAAGCACTTTAGAGTTTGCGAATTTACCTGTATCTCTTACAGCTAACCTTTTTTGATTAGTGCTAACTGTGTTTGAAAAGGTAGATAGCGATTGCTCGTTACCCTCTAATGATGAATCACCAGTAATTGCACTTCCTGTAAGCTGATTTACTAAACCAAAAGTAACATCTTTACCTTTGCCTTCTTCCATCTGCTTAACATGAATAGCGTTTCCTGGTCCTTCACCCATGAATTTACTAAAGTAAACTCCTTTACTAACTTCACTCTGGAGTTCTTTCGCCCATCGTGAAACCTGTAGGCCTGATGCCCAATTTGCTGCCATTATAGACTCCTATTAGTTAAGATTAGTTTTAAAGAACTTACACCAGACAACATACTTACCTGCATCCATAGCATTAACGAATTTTACATCAATGGTATCTTCAGAGGCTTGGTACCTTCCACCTGAGTAGGTGTCTGCACCTGTTGCTGCGTTTAAGCTATTATATGTAATACCGACTGCTGCGTTAAGATCAACTCCATCAAGGAATCCATCTGGGCCATCGCCAGTAAAACCAACATCTGCTGTTGCTGTTCCACCTTCTGCAACGAGAATAGAAATACCAACTTCAACAATAATTGAACCTGCAGGTATTTTTATCGCTTCTAAAATATCTCCTGCACTCATATTTTGTACAGAGCAATCAATCATAGCAGCTTTGACACCTGGTGGCATTGAACTACTACCAGGAGATGTATTCCCGAAACCAGAAGCTGAATCAAAAGGGCCTTCTTTATAAGAAACTGTAGCCATTTTTTTCTCCTAATTAAAATCCAGAATTAACCTCCATTAAGGCTTTCTTGCGAACTTCGGGAGATAGATTTGCCCATTGCTCTGGTGTTAGACTATCGTAGTCTGTGTCCGACTCGTTTCCTGTACTAACATTAGACAGTGTGGTCGGTATCTTTGTTGCTTCCGTTGCTTTTTTAGCTTTGTCTATCTCTGGGTTTGCAGAATCCTTAACGGGTTGATTCTGAATGTTCCAAACATTATAGGCATCCTCTATAAAGGTGATGCCTCTCTCATCGCCAAAAGCAGCAATCTTTGCTAACTGATCTTGACCTAACTCTGGATGTGCTTCGATAAAATCATTCATCATTGCATCCATAGCACTATTATACTCTGTCTCAGCTTTTCTTGCTTCTTCAGCTTGAAAACGCTGTTCTATCATATCTTGTGCTTTCTTAGCAGCCATAAACTCAATGTACTCTTTTTGCTTTGCAGGGTCATATTCGTCAAACTCAGGTTCTAATTCAGGCTCTTCTTGAGGCTGTATAGAAGTCTGTAGCTCTTCTACCATCTTGCGCAAATCACCAAGTTCATTGGTTTGTCTGCCATTTAGGCTTTGTAAGTTAGAATAAGACTTATCCCTTTCTTCAGCGAACTTCAAAAGCTCTTCAACGGAATCAAATTGATTGTCGCCTACTTGTAGCTTTTGCTCCTCTGTTTCTGGGGTCTCGGTTGATTCTGCTTCAACCTCAGTCTCGTCATTGGTCGGGGATTCTTCTACTTCAGAGTCGCTATACTCTTCACCAGTTAGTTCCTTTTCCTCATCAATATATTGAAACTTAGATTCATTCATTATTGCATTACTCCTTCTCCACTCATTTGTGGGGGTTTTTGTTGTTGTTGCTGTGACTGGACTTGAGCTTGGCGTTCCTGCTCAAATTTCTCCAGTATCTCATCGGATGCTTCCATGTCGGATAGTTCAACAAACAATGGGAATAAACTAGCGTACCCATTGCGTACTAATTCCCCGACTTGGTTAGCCATTAACGCTCTCATTGTTGGAGTATTTTGACCTTGATCTAAGACCACATCAAACTCCATCGTTGAGAAGTTGTCCAAAAATTTGCCGATAATTTGATTTACCTCTGCCTGTTCTTCAGGCTCAACTTTATCAAACTCAGCTCCAATAATTCTTTGTATCTTATCAACAGAATAATACTGTTGCATATTAGACACTGCCATCTCTAGTGTATTCTTCTTACAAGTGTCTAAGTTCTCCATTTGTTCCATTAAAGTATTCATCCCTTGACGAATACGAGTTTGTACAGCGAGTCCTGACTCTGTAGAAGAGGTTGCCCTACCCATCATCGGGTCTGTAGCACCACTGATCTCCTTTGCATCGAAATCACTACGCTGTTCAAATGAAGCTATCGTTGGTACAAGTGCTGTATGCTGATTAGACCACTGACTCATAAAATCAGATATTCTTCCTTTGTAACCAGGAATCCCGATCCATTCCCCGTTAGCAGAAGCTCTGTTCATCTGTTCAGCAGTGACCTTGTTCCCTGTAAAGATACCACCACCCTTTGGAGAACGATTAATAATATCTAAGGCTTGTGACCTACGCTTATTCTTTTCTCTTTGAGGGTCTTTTAAATTTTCTACCAATCCAAAAGTATCTACCGTATCACCATAATCTTCAAAGGTATAGAAGAATGGTATCAACGGAAACTGATTATGTTTGTAAGGATTTGGTGTTTTTTCCTGTAAAACTCTAGCACCTGCAAATACAGTTACATAGGTCTTAGGAACGCTTTTAGCTACCACATTCAACTCTACAGGAGCAACTTCCATCTCAGGTCTTTCCATTATCTGCCTAATAGCTTCATTCGCTTTACGCTTGGTCTTGAACCCTTCCTGTGAAAATCTTCCTGTTTGTGGATTCACTAAATAAAATTCTTTCTCATACTCTCTTTCCCACAACTCAATGATGCGTATCTTCTTGCGATGTGCATCCATATTGTAGGCTTCCATGCTTTTAAAACCGTAGTTAGGGTCTACATTCTTGTATTTACTGCCTAATTCGATGTTCGTAAGCGATTCCTCACCTAATAAAGCCTCTTGTATATCTTCAGCTCTTTTTACATCTCTAAGCGCATCTGGGAACATATCCTTTGCTTTAGAGATAGATAATAGTTTAGTACGAGCTAATCTTCCCCACTGTGAACAATCAGGAGTGGTTGCTTCGGGATCCATCAGTACATTGGCCCAAGACTCTCTTTTGATATGTATCTTACTATCAAAGTATTCACCTGGTTCTACAGAAATGTCTACCCATCCTCTACCTGTGATCACACCGTCCTTGAATACACGACTGAAAACATTGTGTAAAGACTGACTTTTATCTAGGTGATATAATAAAGAAGTAATTAACTTAGCTTCATTATCATCATTCATTTCTACGGGTCTGGCACGGTACGATGTTCTGCCCTGCCGTTCAATTCCTGTCACTAGATTGACCTTCGGAAGAATAATGTTAAGCTGAAGAGGAGGACGACCTTCAGCTCTTAACTTGGAAATGTCGGCATTATCCCATTGTCCAGTTCCGTACCCACCCGTGTAAAAATACATAGATTCTCTTGCAGACTTCATAAATGTCTTATTACTACTCTGCATTGCTTGAAAAACTTCGTGTAAATATGCTAAATCGCTCATGTACCCATCCAACTTGTTGCTTGTCTAAAGAAACTAGGGGTTCTATATGAATCCCTGCGTTTTGGTTTATTCGCACCTTCAACAGCATGAACTAGATACCTAACACAGTCCATAGCGTGGTCATTTTTCTTCACAGGCTCTTCTGGTGCGCTTTTTTCACTATGCCCGTGTTTTAATTCTTTCCATTTGTAATCCATTATCTCATCCAATAAAAATCCCATATTTCTAACATCAAAGAACTTTAATTGACAATGTCCGTTCTTATCTGTCGTTAAGTATCGTGCTACCCTATCAAATCCTGCTCTTTTGTCGTTATTGGCTCTCTCCCACTGTATGCCATACTCTTCCCACTCATCAGCAATAGAGTAACCGTCCCTCTCCGTCCTGTTGATAGATGGATCTGCGATAAACTCATAGTCCATACCCGTTTCTAATCTATCTTCAACCATCGGCACTATCTCATCTATACGCATCTCATCGCCATAAATTATATCATACACATAAATATTCTTCTCGTCATCTACGGCTGCAAATAGTATGCAGGTCGGGTTTTTATAACCATAGTCGTAAACCACATATCTATTCCACCACTTGGGCATTTCAAAGGGTTTTATCACATGAATCTTTTCGTCAAACATCGGATAAACCAAACCTGCAAAATCATCCCAACTGCAATATACATAGCGATTAACCCACATTGGAGGCATGGAGAGTAAATGTTTGATGTAGTCTGCAGGGAGGTGTGGGTTATCGCTATAAACCTTGACTTCTTCGTCTGTTTCAGGTGGAGGTACATCTGGTGTCCAAGTACGAGTTTCTATCAGTCTATAGTCACCTTTTGTCTCATTTTGCTTTTTCTTATGCTGTTTGAACTTCTTCCATACCCAATCATGTCCTGCAGGGTTGCAAGTATGAAAACTACAACGCATAACACCTTTCTTTCTCAACTGACCTGCTGCAGCAATAAAGGTCTGCTCAGAAACCTCTTCTAACTGGTCAAAAGCATACCATCCTAGATTCATCGATTTGATACGCTGTATCGAGTCCCTAGAGTCATCTAAAGCCATATACACGATCCTTGAACCATTCTTAAAAATGATTTCTCTATCTTGAGACCTGTGCTTGGAAACAAAACCACCTGCTAAGTCCAGGAGTTGAATCAATGTCGATTTTTTGAACGCATCTAATACTTTTCGTCCCATTAGTCCTAAGTTATTCTCATACGCTGCACTCTGTTGGATCGCTTCCATGCACATGGCCTCGGTCTTTCCTGTACCTAAACTGCCTGCAAGCAAATGATGCTTGCTCCAACCTGTATATAAATGAAATTCTTGCTGATGTGGTAACGGATCAGTTGGTGTCCCATCTGGGAACTTATATGTAATTAATATATCGTCACTCATGCCTGATTCTTATATAACTCTTTCCAATCTATTGGTAAGCTACCGTCCGATTCTAAATCAAATATCTTTATCGCTGTGTCCACAATTTCCCTAGATTCTACTTTATCCAATCCGTATAAACTCCGTAATATGTCAAGTAAGAAGTCTCTAGGTGATAAATATTGAATGTTACCTTTGCTGTCTACGGCATATGGATAATACTTCATTTTATGTTCTTTATCATTTTACTACGCTCTTTTGGTGTAATTCCTGCGACCATGACATTTACTTGCGTATTATTGTTCTGCATTCTATCTCTGTACTTATGTGGATCTAACGCTTTTAATTGAAAGATACGCTCTGCTGTGTTTTTCGCCTCTGAAGCCTGTTCATACGATAGTTTCTCTAATCCGTCTAAACGCTCTTGATTAAAGGACTTACGCAGAACATCCACAGCTTGTGCAAACTGAGGGTCATTCTTCATTGCGTGCTGAATACTGCCGTAATAGAATCCCATCTTATTTGCTGCTATGGACGGAAATCCGTGGCAATCAACCATTGTCTTTAAAAAAGCATCTTTTTTGTCGTCTGTAAATCGAACCTTTTGACTGGTATCGATCTCTAGTGTTGATAAGAAGTTTGCATAGTATTTGTTGTCATGCAAGTTCTTAACTGCTTTATTGACGGCAGATTTCTCCATCTCCTTCGGTGATTTTTTTCTGTGTGCGTCTTTCAAATTGGTTGGAATATATAGTAGAAATATCATTAGATGAAATAGGTAATTCTTGATATTGTGAAATTTAAGGGAGGCGATGTTTTGCTGAGAAATATGTACGGGTACTAACATATATGCCCCTCGTCCTCAGCATCGCAAGGTATGGGGGGGGTGGTGTCCGTCGATAAAGTCGCCGTCCCCACTTCGCAAATACCTTTTAAATTAATAAAACCAATTCATTTCTGCCGTCCCTTTTAACTTCAATAATAGCTGCACTTATTACGGTTCTGTTCAATTAATACTTTATAATATATTCCCTCGGCTCTTGCAAGTCTCTATATATATAATTAAAAGTATTTCATTGTGTCGGCTTGTTTTGTGTGTAAGTTAAGGCAGTCAAATAATCACAAACATATACGCTTGAGGAGGCAAATATGAATAAACTAATACAATTCGACTCTTATTCGAATCAAACAGATAACCAAGATAGATATTTAGAATTAAGACATAAATATTTATATGAATTAAAATGGTGTCCTAGCACTAACATACATAATAGTATTTTTTCTAATAGTTGGGAACACATCAAAGGAATAGAGCTAGGCTTTAGATACAATAATAATTTTGAATATGATTTGATTTTATTACCATATCCAAAAGAAACTCTTTTTAAAGGGGGAAAGTAGGATGAGGGATACTAAAAAACTATATGTAACAATGACCGATAAATTTATGTCGGGTTGGGGTTTAGCAGATAAAAAAATAAACAAATTAGTCTTTGAATGTGATAACTATTTAGAGGCTAGGAAGTTACAAGGCTATGCAGAAACAAGGGAAGAAATGAAACATATTTCAATCTGTTGTAATTACCCAAAGCACTTTTTTAATAACTCTAAATACTTTGCACAACTAAAAACTAAAGCAGATTACCCAATGTGGTATGGCTTGAAAGGATAATAAAACAATGAAGAAAATAATAACATTAAAAGCCAATGATTCAGTCTTTGAACATTCAGAGAAACCAAAGGAACTAAAAAGCCTATTAAATGAAATTGAATTTCAAGCTGAGCAAATTGGTTTAGGTAGCTTGGATAATCCAAAGCCTACAAGTAGACATAAACTAGGAATGCAATATAAAATCATTATGAAGAGGAATGGCAAAGAAATAGATTTTGATTTTACAGAGTCTATTTATTCCACTTGGGGAGGTGGTCGAACATTTCAGAGTAAGGAGAATTATTTTATGATTCAAAGACCTTACAAGCAAGTAAAAGATCTTTTATATAGCGTTCTAGCGTGTTCTAGGATGGATTACTATATAGACACAGATTTTGACTCGTTTTGTGATGAATTTGAATACGATAAACACGATGAAAGCGGAATAAAATGGAATGAAAAAACAAAGGAATTGCACTATAAGTGCATTAAGCAATCATTACTATTAAAAGAAATATTCTCAGAAGATGAGATTGAATATTTACCAAACTAGAGGAGCGTAAACAATGAATAAAGCAACAAAAGAAAAAATAAGATTATTAAGATTAAAATCTAAAAGATGGAGTTTTCAATATGGAAAACATAAAAGATTAAATATTGTGATAGGTTTTTGGATTAATAAATACGAGATGCCTTCAGATACTTTCACTCCAAATTTTAAGCATCATTTTTGGTTTGATTTTGAAATAAAGATTTTGAAAAAATGGTTTGGATTTAATATTGATAAAACATTAGGTAAAAAAATATCAACAAGAAAAAGTTATAAAATGGAGTCTCAATAATGCAGCTAGAAATCATTTTAATCTGTGGGTTGATATTCAGCCTACAACAATTAAGAATCATTGATTTACAAGAAGATCTTAATCAATGGAAAAATACAAGTTTATTAAATCAAAGGGAGAAAAAGCAATGGAACAAAGTATAGAAATGTTGCAAGAACACTTTAAAGATGCAAAAGACTATTTTAAACCAAATACTAAAATAGAAATGGAGAAACTTGGTTTTAGTGATTCAACATGGTATCAAGAATTAACACCATCTTACTTATTATGTGATGATAAAGCCAATATACAAATAAGAGTTTGGTTTCCTAATTCAGTAAAGATTGATGATGATATGAATTTTACAAACTATTCTATAACATATGTCAATGAATATAAAAAGATTTGGAACGATGAAATCTTTACAAGTAAAGAACTATCTGAGATACTTGGTTTTATCAAATCAAACATTGAATTATTTAATCAATTAATCAAAAGAGAGGTATAACAAATGCAAGTAAAAGAATATTATAAAATCAAATATGATTTCGTAGTTGCTACCTTATTGGATACTATAGAAAAGCCATATTGGTATCCAATAGGTGCAGAATATGGAGATGTAATTTGTGTAAAGGATGATGAAATACTTTTGAAGAAAAAAGAATATAAAGAACTTGGTTTAAGAGAGTGGATTAAAATACAATTTGAACCACCTACACCAAAGAAATTCTTGGAAAAAAATATTACAAATGATTTTTATAAGTTTCCAAAGGATTGTTTAGAAAAAGTAATTGAAACTATGTTTTCAAAAGTATGTAAAGCACTGAAAGGATAAACAAATGAGCAAAATAAAAGAATACCATCTACAACTAGAGGAAGAAGGGACCAGAGAAGAGCGTAGGAAGGCTCTATTTGGTAGTTTTTTTGAAAATCCTATGGTAAGTAAGGTTAAACATAGATTAAAGAGAAAAAGGAGGGATTAAATGAAAGATTATAAAGAGTTCTCAAAAAAAGAATATCTATCATCAATAAAAAAGTATCTTAGCTATGTTGGATTGCAAAGTGATTCAATTCTATATCCATTTGAGACAATGAATAAAGAACAATTACACTCAGTGTTAGGGTTAGTTGCTTTAGTGAAAACAGAAACTGAAAAAGGAGAATAAATAATGCCAATAGGAGGAGACCTATCGCAGAACAAATGCGATAATTGTGATTCATTCCTGATATGGAATGAGTTTGGTAATAGTCGTAGTGATGAATCGCAGCTAGAGGAAGTTTGCGAGGAATGTGAATCTAGTTGTACAGATTGTGGCACATTTAAAAATTCAGATGAAATATATGGTGGTATGTATCTATTCAATAAAGAAGATACAGATGGAGAGATAACACCAAAGTTATATAGTTCTGATGATTTTTTATGTATGCCATGTATTAATAAAAAAGAAAAACAAGAGGTATAAAATGAGTTATGATTATCAAAAAGATAAGAAAGAAGTAGTTGATAAGTGGGTTAATAAATATGGTAGTATGGATAAAGCTATTTTTGAAATGAATGGTCATATTACAGATCTGAAAGCACAAGTAGAGGGTAAGCAAATGTTATTAGATGAGTTATTTAAGGGAGGTAAAAAATGAAAGTAATGAGTCAAAGAGAGAAGTTTATAGCAGCCACAAAGATAATAAGGGATGAACTTTATTATAGTGAATTACTTGAATTAAGAAACTTACTACTTGATGTTATAGATAACAAAGTAGATAGTGGTTATACATTAGATTAACACTTGTCTCCTCAGAAGGCTACCTGGACTCCGCTTAAATCTAGGTAGCCTTTTTTATTTATACCGATTGCATTTCAGCAACTACTCGTAGTAAGTCATCAGCGTCCTCAGTCATCCCTATCTCACGAAAAAAGGCGGCATGGGTCTTTAGGTGTTCAGCTTCAGACATCCTCCCTTCTCTCATCTCTTTCATCGTATGCTGAATCAGCTTAATAAACCGATGTTGGTTCTGTCTGTCTTGTGGTGTCAATTCATCTTCAAATTCATTCAACACTACAATATCACTCTTTGACCTTTTAATGCTATTTAACAGACCATAGACTACCTTGAGGGGTGGTAAGTATCTGGTCCGACATTCAGCTACGATCTGCCCCCACCCCTCTTTCACTACATCCTCTTTATAGTTCATAAGAGCGTCTCTCCACTGCTTCGCCAGTAACTGATTCTTGTCTATGGAGAAAGTCTCGAACAAGTCGATAACATAGTGGTTTGCTCGTTCCTTATTCATCGAATAACTCCTTGTATGTTTCAGTACCCCCCTTTTTGATTATACCATTCTTTGCTTGGTACTCAACTGCATTTCTGCACCAATTACGGAAAGCTGCCTTTTGATTCTTATAACGCTTTCCATGTGCTATCTTATAATCAGAGAACTTCTCATACTCTGTATCTATATCTAAAGTAGGATACTTAACCCTGAGACCTTCAAGTAGTTCTTTAACTTCAAGTGATACTTTAAGTGTATCCTTAACTAAAGGTTTTCCTTCTCTTACAATCTCATCCTTTCTAAATACTAACAAAGAATATTTATTATCTAAGTAATTGATTATATAATCTTTTAAATGATTATCTAAGTAATTATATATATATTTAATTATATATTTATTATATAAAGATAATATATTATAAAAAAACACACTTCTATGCTTTAAGTCAAGAAAAAGATCATCAATTTTCAATAATTCTTCTGACTCTAATGGTTTTAAACGCTGAGTTTCTTCATCCATTGTAATTAAGGGTGTTATTTGCTTGTTTTCTTGTTTAGCCATACCTATACCTCACTTTTGTTTATTTTAACGATTAAGACTATGTTATAAGCCTTATAACACTATATCTGTATTACAACCAGAACATACTTTACGCTCTAGTCCAAATCTAGGAAACTCATCATGCTTTAATAACTTTCTACCTCTCCCTGTAGAAGTGTTCTTGATATACTCGTAAGCCTTATTGCAGCTAGGACATAGAAATAAAGTAAATTCCTTTTTCCAATTTCTCTTATTTCTTTGGTTAAGTCTTTGCTGACTATGAACTCCTGTATGTTCTAATACATAGTCAATGATGTTTTGTTTACTCATTCTCTTTCCTTTCAATGAGAATAGAATACTTTTTATCTTCATCTTCGATGATACTGATATCGAGATTGTCATTTATATTCCATTCCAAGTGATCAAAAAAGAAATGTGGTAAGTTCAGTAGATTACCACTACTACCTCTTAAGGTAAACTCCTTATCTAGCCTACTTAATATAGCTACTTTATTGTCGATTGTTGCCTCTCTATTCATCCTCTAACTCCTTATCTAGTTTCTTTATGTGTTGTTTTTCATACAAGATGCCATATAATAATACCAGGTAATTAACGGCATCGAGTATCCTCCCATCGATACTTTCATCTGAGGCTTCTTTGCCATGTAAGATGTAGTATCTGATTGAATCCATATGCTTAAGTAAGTAGACCATCAGTACCTTTTCAGCACTAAGACCTAATCTCTCACCTACCGATTCAAAGTTTTTGAACTTCTCTCCTGTTCCGATAGTGTATTCCTCTCCTTTTGCCTTACTGACCTCAAGGCAACGCTCAAAGAACTTCTCGGCTATCATAAAAAATGTATCATTTTGCATTCTTAATATACTCCACTTCTACTGCATAGACCATCCCACCTTTGGTCCACACGCTTCTAAAGTCATGCCA
>Ga0208767_1000531_pt1 | contig 31550 bp, 40 predicted proteins | sample VirMetDEL_Mar_21_FD_184514 | JGI IMG/M metagenome (GOLD analysis project Ga0208767, IMG submission 184514) | Aqueous microbial communities from the Delaware River and Bay under freshwater to marine salinity gradient to study organic matter... | ecosystem: Environmental > Aquatic > Marine >... | reverse complement strand
TAAGTGCAACTCCCATTGCACAGTCACTATAATAATGGATAATGTCCAGAATGTCAACCCTTTTGTTACCCATTTTTATAATTCGTTAACAGCGAGCCGCGACCTCAGATAACAACTGAGGACCGTAGATCGTTTTGAGAAGTTCAGAGGCTTCATATGAATTTTGGGCATAAATCTCTACCCTAATGATAGCTCCATTGGAATCCTTGATATGAGAAAACCATTTGTAAGTATCATTAGAATTTGACCATTGTGCTTGTCCCATAATCTGCTCCATTTCTCAACTTTATGATACTATTATAGTCCCTTGGGTACCCAATGTCAAGCCTTTTTTGCAAAAAAAGTGAAATTTCTTTTTATATGGAAATCAACAACTTAGTAGAGATATAGAGGAAACCACCCAAAAACCCAAGAAATTAGCCAAAATAGGAGCACCAAACCAATGATGACTCCTATCAAATTGAAGACTATAGATAAAATCTCAGGAAGATACTTGATGACAATGTAAATGAGGGCTATGAACCCAATGATCTCTAACATTAGTATGCTCGTCTTTCGTAGAAGATATGTCTACCTACTTGACCTCGGACATCCATAGCCAAGGCCCATTTGGGTTGAACATAATCTGCATGATAGTAACTTACATTCTCCAAACCTTGATAACGGTATCCCTGATGTATTACTTTTTCAGCAATCCGTTTGGATTCTTCCCAATTGGGTCCTTTTGGGTGGGTCCATCGTTTTGATCGATCATTTGTCCAAGAAAATTGATAAGGATCCATGACTACTTCACAAATGTTGTTTGGATATTTGGGATTATCGACTCTGTTCAGAGTCACTTGTGCGACTGCATATTTACCTTCTTCTGGTTCTATGCCTGCTTCGTGGAAGATGTTCTTTGCTAAACAAAAGACATCGATATCTACATGTTCTATAGGAGTATCGGTTCTCACTATAGGGGAATTATTACGTTGTATGGTACTAGGTACAGGTTCTGCGTGAACGACCACTTCCTCTAACTTTTCGCCTATGTCATTGTCAACTACAACAAAGTCCTTGCTTTCTTCGTTTGCAGTAACAGTCCACAAAAGAACCCCTACTAGTGAATACAACACAAGACCTAGTATGGTTGATCTCATGGTTATCCTCCTTTCGGGATAGTCATATATTTATACCCGTCAGTTATCATTAAAAGATAGTTTAAATTAAACGGGTGTAAATGTCAATCCTTATCTACCCATTTTGTGACAAATGTCTTAATTTTATGCTCTTTTGTCCAACTATTAGCATACTCATTGTCTTCATCACATAACTGTAAGGCTTCTTTTTTCGTAATAACACGGTGAGATAAGATAGTTTCTCCTACGTGTTTTTGAGAAAATTCTTCCGCTTCTTCACATGTTACTGTGTCTAGTGCCCATAACGACTTATCATTACCAAAATCATCAATACCAACAGGAACTTCTACTACGTAACGATGACGAAACTGTGAAATTGTTTCTACTAAAACTAGTTGCGTTTTCATATTAATCCTCTGTATAATACACGTTTTTAAAGTCAAAGGCAACAATTGCTCTCTGACACCCGGTACATGGACGTGCCAAACCCTGTACCCAATCTGTACTGTTAGTATTTGGTCGCTTGACCCTAACTATATACAGATCACATTTAGAAAGATCAGATTCAGAAACCACTTTAAGTGAATTCTTAATTGCATCTATCTCGGCATGTATGCAGATGCTTTCCCTGTTTTTTCCAAACTTCCTCATTAACGGATGCGTCTTATGACTATTGATACCCGTTGCTATCAAGTTGCCCCGTTGTGCGACACCGGCTGCCATCTTAAACTGGTTACGAACACCAGGATTATCAATAGCAAGTTGGGTTAAGGTTTCTATTATTTTGTTGTTCATGTGTATACTATCACTCAACTCCGAAATGTTGTTTCAACTGAACTGAAGCGTGGTGATAATAATTGTGATCGCCGTTTACCTTTTCGTGCATTTCCATCAATTTATCACAACATTCGCAAACAATCAACTCGGCGAACTTTTCTTCATTGTCGTAGGCTTCCTCAAGAGCAGATACCATGTAAGAAACATCTTCAGGTTTCAACTCACCGCCATTGATCACATGATGATAAAAACGTCTCGCTTGTGCTAGTATGGCTTGGTTCATCACTCCACCTCTACAGTGATACCATCATCGGTGCTACGAATTCGTTTAACAATTAAAGGTTCATCACCCTTCTGACCGCCTTGAATCTCATCAAAGTAAATCTTAGAACCAATCCCAACATACGGGCCGCCGCTGGGGTCGAACATACCAAGATCATCATAGTCAATGTGTTCCTGAAGGTGTTGGCCACCAAAGCGACAATACTTCATTGAGTCGCCTTCCATTACAAACTTGTATTCTTTGTCATTGAGTTTTTCCCAATGATACTCATCACCATATCTATTTTTCATTACTAACCATTTCCTCTGTATTTGGTAGGACTGGGTGGAATTGAACCACCGACCTCCCGCTTATAAGACGGATACTCTAACCACTGAGTTACAGTCCCGAATTTGGTGGGCCCACTAGGACTTGAACCTAGACTCTACCGATTATGAGTCGGGTGCATTAACCAATTATGCTATGGGCCCAAAATTGGCTCCGCGACCTGGGCTCGAACCAGGGACAGTCTGATTAACAGTCAGATACTCTACCAACTGAGTTATCGCGGAATTAATTGGCACGCCCGCCAGGATTCGAACCTGGGACCTACTGCTTAGAAGGCAGTTGTTCTATCCAACTGAACTACAGGCGCATAAATTTTTAAAGAATCCTCTTATGAATTTAAGATTGAGATACTATTGTGACAGGATGTACTAATAATATCAAGCATTTTGGGCATACACCTCACTGGCGCGGCTGATAGGATTCGAACCTATGACCTTCGGTTTCGTAGACCGACGTTCTATCCATCTGAACTACAGCCGCTTCTTTTAGTCTGTATATAAAACTTTGTTGACGTTTTTAATAATGAAAGATCGCCAGCCTTCTGCTTTTACATCATACACAGCAAGGCTAGTATCAGACCTTTTCTTTTCACGTTTGGGAGCGTCTTCGTTGACAACTACTTTGGGTAGTACATTAGGATCAAGTGTACACTCCATTACCCTAATATCACCGTTTACTTTTGTAAAGGTGACTTCTACTGTTTGTTTGGCAAGAACCATTCGCAAAAATTCTCTAAAACCGTCCCACTCTTGTTCGGTCCACTTACCACTAGGGTTAGGCATCACTACCATTTTTCTTCTCCGATTGTTTTACGATTTTTAAATACCTAAGATAATTGATGAGGTCAGGCCAACGATAGAAATCCTTTCTTTCACTGCACCAAAACCAGCCCTTATAAGCAGGGTGATCATATTTGTCCATTGCACATCCTTGTTAAAAAGCGAGAAGTCGAACAGTGCAGATTATCCATGCTCTGCTTAACCTTGCGGACCAGCCGACTTCTCTAAACCTTCTGTAGTATCATCCTTAGCAATTTTCGTTACATCTGTCATGGATAGATGTCCCCTAGCAATTTTCGTTTCTACTACAGTAAAGCAATTATACATCATATTAATGGGAATTGAAAAGTTTTTGGGTAGGTCCGTTACCGTCAATCATTCCAATTTTGCCACCCTGTGCTACAATACCCTCAACTAATTCTTCGTAATTGATAGGTTTAAGATTAGTATGCTCTACAGACACGCAAAAGAATCGAGGGTCAATGTCAGTCCCTTTCATTACTTTTGCGGCGTGTAAGTGCCCGTGTACGTTGCACCCAAACCTTCCCAATTCATTAGGATGTATAGGTACGTGTGTAAACACTAACCCATTTCTGACATCTACTCCCCTGATGTCTTTAAACCCTGCATCAACGTATCGTTGCAAGGGAAGTTGATCGTGGTTGCCTTTGATTAGAATTTTGATTCCGTTCATTTTAGCAACTTGCATCAACCCTCGGGTGTTGAATGCAATGTCTCCCAACATGTACACTTTGTCTGTAGGCTTAACAATCTCATTATGAAACTGTATCATAGCCTCTTCCATATCTTCGACAGTATCAAATGGACGCAGGAGTTCCCCTGTCTCTTTGTGACGGAATTTGACTATGTTATTGTGCCCAAAGTGCAAATCTGCAACAAAAAAGTCCATTTGTTTACCCAAAATCTATGAAAAATGAAGTATAATTATATACTTTTTTCTAGGCTATGTCAAGCCTTTATAAATAATTATATGAATATTCTTATCCCTGCCGCTGGTCTAGGCCAAAGATTACGAGACCATTACGATAGTCCAAAAATATCTATAGATATCAATGGTGATCCTATGATTGTTGCTTCTGCTAGAAGTCTTGGACTAGACAACCCTGATAATCAGTTTATCTTTTTGATTCCAGATGATCCACAATCTGATAATCATAAAGTATTGGGTAGCAGACTCAAGCAAGAATTTGATGGATGTAACGTACTATGCGTAGTGGGGAGAACTGACGGATCTGCACACACTGCTATTCAAGCAGTCAACTACATTGACAATGATGAAGAATTGTTAATTGCAGAAAGTGACATCATTATGCATTGGGATCCAAAACTGCGTGATGAAGTGTTTGAAAAATTAAGAGAACATGATGCAGGTGTTGTCACTGTAAACAGCGACAGTCCTAATCATGCTTATATTGATATGCTATCAGGTAACATTTTTGAAAAAGAAGTACAACAAGGTGGCATGGCGTTGACAGGTCTTCATTATTGGAAACGAGGATCAGACTTTGTTGTTAGTGCAAGGTTAATGATGCAGTCTGGATTAAAGTCAATGGGTGAATACTACATTGGCCCTGCATTTAACTGGTTCAAAGGAAGTGCAGGTTTTTATGAAGTCATGCCTGACGATATTACGTTTTTAGATACACCAGAAGACATTTCAAACTACTTACAAAAGTAATTGTTCTAACAGTTTAGGAAGTCTATTATGAACTTCTAGTTCCCAAGGTAACTGCAAATACTCACCATATGGCACTTGCGTTGTATCAACTTCGTAGGGTTGCTTTTCCCATATGTATAAACCCTCATGATTAATCATTAGTTTGCCTAAGGTCATTTGTTCTAAATGTATCAGTTCATGGGCTAGAGGTATAACTACATCGTTAAGTGATAAATGCAAACTTAATCTGATTCTAGGACCGTCTTTGTAATGAACATAAGTATCTGCGTGAGTATGTTTCTCAAGCCAAACAAATTCTACTATAACATTATCGGGAAGGGTGAGGTGATTGCATAATTTATTGCAAATTTTGGCACAAAGTTCCTCTTTACTGACATTTTGCAACTCACCTTTAGGGTATATAAATTTTATTTGCATACAGTATTTAATTAAATATAGATATGAGTTTACTTACAGATTTTATAATCAATTGGGGAGAAGTTGTAGAACTTGATTTCCCCAAAATGGATTTAAATAAAGTCAAAGAAGTGTGTGATAAACATCCAGGTTGGAAGGAATATCAACCGCACAAAAAACCCAACAACAGATGGGGTCTAAGTGTTACTAGTTTAGACGGCGGATTTAGCGGGGAGCCTGACTTATTCAGTTTGCGTGAATGGCACAAGATACACGGTGCATCATATACAGAAAATGACTTTCAAAAAAGAACTCAAATTTGTGCATTGCTACCTGAACTAGATGAATTTTTAAATTTTTGGGGAAGAGATTTAGGTAGAACACACTTTCTGCGTTTAGATCAAGGTGGGTTTTTTCCTCCCCACAGAGACAACGGTGCAATAGTTAATGTTCCAACGTTTAGAATTGTAGTCCCTATATACAATTTTGGCATCAACGACATGAAATGGATCCAAGATGATAAACCAATTCGTTTAGATTTAGGCGCAACTTATTTTATAAACACTAGCAGACTACATAGTGTGTTTAGTTTCGTAAATAACTGTTTAATGCTAGTATTAAATGTAAATGCAAGTGAGGATATTTTAAATAAAATGGTGAAAAAAGTTGTCGCAATATAAAACTGTTCCTTTTTATAATAATTGGTTAGATATTAGTGGAATGAAAGAAGGTTCCGGAGTTGATCATACATGCCATTTAGACCCTTCATTTTTTGATATCTTTTTTGATATGACTGATGAAAAGAAAAAACAATGGCGTATTGAAGCGGCGCAACGGTGCCATGAAACTTTGGGTCCTTTTCCTGCATTATGTTTAAGTGGAGGAATCGATAGTCAAGCGATGGTTCAATGCTTTGCAGAAGCAGATTTAGAAGCACATGTCGTTATTTTTACATTTAAAGATGAATTAAATAAGCAAGATAGTGATCATGCCAAAGCATTTTGTGAAAAATTTGATGTACCTTATAGAGAAATCGAATTTGATATTGTTTCTTTTTTAATTAGAGACAATGAAGAAATGACAAGAAAGTATGGCAGCATTAGCCCGCACTTTAACACACATTATAGATTCGTAGAGATACTAACTCATTTAGGTTATACAGGAGTATGCTTTGGTGGGATCGCCCCTGATAGAAACAATGGACAATATGGATTAAATTTACAAAAAGTGCCTCTACATTTTTCTATCGTTGACGAATTTCAAATCGCTAATCAAGGAAGTTTCTTAACGTTTAGCCCGGAGTTAGCATGGGGAATAACATTGTCAACAGCAGACATGGAAAATACAGACTATAATACAGATAGTATGTCAAAACTTAGAAACTTAGAAGATTTACAAAAAGTAGAAGCACAAAAGTATGCTGTAAAAATTGATGGCTATCGCAAAATGGGAATAGATATTATACCACAGTCAACTAAGTATACTGGTTTTGAGTTAGTAAAGGATTATTTTGCAGAACAATCCGGAGACGGTTGGACATTTGAGAAACGTTTTAGATACCCTTTATCACGTATAGATGGCGGAAAGTATAACCGAGATACTCATACATATAAATTAAGTTTAACTGTAGAACAACAGCAAAAACTAGATTCAATCTACCTCAAGCATTTTCCCTCTAGGCCCTAATCCTCTACCTGGATTAGAGTATAGTTTAGCCCCTAAAAAGTTTATAGGGGTTTCTTGGTGTGATGTTACCCAAAGTCTTTTGTCTAAATGTATTCTATATGCAGAGTAATTTATATTCTTTAATCTAGGATCATTGTAAGGATTCAAATGAGTGACTAAAATACCGTAATGCTTTAAGTTTATTTCCCAATCCCGTATCATATCTTCTTGCTTAATAAACATAGAATGAATAAAATCAGGCGTAGCCCAATCGTTTATATCACTGTATATTTTAAGATCCGTTCCTGGTAATAAATCAGATTCAAGTTTATAAACTGGTATTTGACCTCTACATATGTTACAGTAAAACCAAGTATCTTCCCAATCACCTTCATAACTATGAACGTTGGGGAAACCGAAACAAGGCCAAACTGAAACTGTTTGTCCTGTTTGTAACAAAATATCTAAACCGTTTGGTGATCTAGGGTCTTTCCAGTGTAGATTTTTTGGCCAATCATTGCTACTAGCCAGTCTAATCTTCATCGAATCTTCAACTTCACCTTCCCATTTGTCTACAATCATTCTATATCTTTCGTTAAAACCTTCATTGTACACAAAATGTATCTTAGGATACATATTTGCAAGTTCAAACGCATATAGAATACTTCGTTTTCCGTGATGACTTAAATTACCATTTAAAATAACTAAATCTGCGTCTGGTAATTTTAAGTCTTGGGGATCAGTTGGTTCGTTAAAACCATAGTATAAATCTTGTATTATGTGGACTTTAAAAGACATGTTAATATTTATGAAGCATAAATACAGTATAAAGAATTCCTAGTATAGAGTCGTAATTCCTTGTAGTTTGCAAGAAAATGATAAATACTATTATAGGACTAGATATATTGGAGCCCCAAACATGAGTAAAATTAGAGTATCTTTTGATAGCGGTACAAGTGCGTTGTCATTTGCCAGCAAATGGAAATTAGACCCACCTGCTAATAACACAGTCGATGTTGATTGGCATTTATTACCCCAGGTGTTAAAAGAAGGCACTGCGACTGGACATGAAATTTTAGATTCAAGTGAGCAAGAGTGCATTGTTAAAGGTGACCGAGCAACTATTGAAGAACATGCAACTGTAGTTACAGATATGGGCAATGGTTTCTTTTTAGTAAAAACAACAGATCCCATAGCGTTAGGTAAAGCAAGTGAATCTATCGATCACAATCATGGTTCTATGACTTTCTTAGCCGCAGACTCTATCACTTCAATGTCTCCGGAATCTACTGATTTAGATCCTACAAGTGCTGAAGCACAATGGGCACGTATTCGTTGTGCGAGTACATATCGTCCTCTATTACAATCTTACTCATTACATGAAACAAACGCATTATCTAAGCCTGAAGTATATATTATGGACACAGGTATTTGGCTCGACCATCCTGAATTTGATGATCCTGAATTAGAAAAAGATTATTTTTATATTGTTGAACCTCTCAGAGGTACAGCATATTCCGAAGGTGACCAACTTGGTCACGGTACTGGTGTAGCATCTATGGCATTTGGTAAAAACTTAGGTATTACCACAGTTGCTAAAATGAGAGCAATTAAAATTGCTGGCTACAACGAAAGCACAGATTCAATATACACTGCAAATCTAGTTGAGATTGCACAAGCACTTGATGCTCTTTTAGCAGAAGTAGCGGCAAATCCAAATAAAACACGTGTGTTAAACTGTTCATGGGGTGTTAGTAGAAGTTCGTTCTTAGATTCAAAATTCCAAGCACTTATTGACGCTGGCGTAACTGTTGTAGCAGCCGCAGGTAACAGCGGTATTAGTGTAGAAGACGTAACTCCAGCTGGCATTGATGCTTGTTTAACAGTAGGTGCTAGTGACAAGTACGATATTCCATGTGGTTTTAACAATATTTCTCCAGATGATTCCGGAGTATCTACTTCAGCAGGTTTAAGTTTAGACTTGTTTGCTCCTGGTAGTTCTATTATGCACGCCAATCCAGAGAACGCGGGGCAAGGTTTATATTCTATAGGAGACGGTACTTCTTATTCAGCACCATTAGTATCTGGTATCTGTGCAGTTATTGGATCATTTAACACTGATACAATTTTTGCCCCGGCCATGAAAGAAACAGTGATGGACACTGCTACTAAAAACGCATTATTATTTGAAGATGATACCTTTACAGAAGCACAAAACAATCTTGCGTTTGTGTTTACCGCAGATCCTTTAGCATCTTATAAAGAGTCAGATATGGTATCTTATTTGGGTGTTTGCAATGATGAAGACATCGTTATTGACTTGAACTCAAACATTGACTTATCTAAATTTAGAACATTATATCCGGATGATCCAATTTCATTCTCAATTGAATTTTTGACACCCGAAATAGAAGCAAAGTATGGCGAGTATGTTTCAGTTAACACTGAATCAGGTGAAATTACTATCAAACCTGCAACCGGAGTTGTATTAGATCCGGATACTAAACTTGAAATGGTTGAGTTTATTGGTGTTGCAAAGAGCAGTCGTTTTACAGTAAAAACAAACACAATTTTCTATTTTAACAATAATCCAGATCATTTAGATACGCTAAACTCTGATGTTACTCTTGCATTAACAGATGTTAACAGTATCAGTTTCTTTGCGTACTGGTCATCACCAATCAAATAATAAGGAAAGAAAAATGGAAAAATTTTTAGCAATCTTTAACTTTCTCAAAGAATGGGTCAAAGACAGGTTAGCAGAACGCACAACTTGGGACGGAGCCGTACTTATCGGTGCAGGGGTATCTTTTTTATTGTTTAAAGGTATTGCTACATTTGTAGCATGGGCCGCAATCATTTATGGTGCTTGGACACTATGGAAAAAAGAACTCAAAGACAAGTTCTAGTCTTATTAGCATTTTCTATATTACTGTTTAGTTGTACCGCAGTTCCCGAAGATCAGGGTGATACTGCTATGACAGGTGAGCCGGTAAACATCACACTAAAGGGTCAAAAAGAAATGTGTGAACGTGAGCCTGAATCAATTTTATGTAAAGACGATGAGTAAAGAAATAGTAGAAAAAATTCATGCTTTGGTCGAAAGCAAATTTACATACCTACACGATGATAAGCAGTATATGCAAGCCGAGCATTGGACTAGCCATGCAGAAAAAGTATTAAATGGTGAAAACTTTAAAGACGATTGTGATGGTTTCGCTAATACTTGTGCGGAGTTATTAATAAGAGAAGGCATCGCAAAAGACAAAGTATCTGTTATATACTGTGTGACAGAAACGGGAGAAGATCATTTAGTATGCGGTGTTGATGTTGACGGCAAGACTTATATACTAGAGAACAGATATGACAACCCGTATGATTGGAAAAACAAACCCAGATACGATTTCAAATACTTTATGAAATTTGATAACCCAGGACAATGGTTCAAAGTTAATAATCAAGCATAATACAGCATCATAAATATCTTTATGATTGTTTCCGAATATAAAGAAGAAAAACCCAATAAACACTGGCAAGAAGTTGCCCAACCCTTACATCTTTACAAATATTCAGATGTGTATGATGACCATCTATATAAAACATTAAAAACCGCAATAACTTCACATTTAACTAATTATAACAAGTTAACATATGCTACGCACAGAACATCGTTTACATTCAACGAGAGGCGCTTACACGTAGTCTCACATCAACAAAATGATAGATTACAAGAGATCATATATGATTTAACTTTTATGAAAGACTATTGGTACCAAACACCCGATACTATACATGATTGGGCTTGGCATGAAGTACAAAATCAAATTCATCCTATATTTTTTCATCACTTAAGTACGTTTAAAAACATAAAACCGCACACCGACGAACCTGATGCTTGGATTCCTACAAGATTTCATATTAACTATCTAACATATAGTCGATATTTGCATGTACATAACGATATGAATCCTCAATACTTTAACACACCTATTTGTAATACTGCTAGAGCCAGATCATTGACGTTTTACTTACATGATCATATACCCGGGTTCGGAGGCGAATTATATTTCTTAAGCGGATATGTTCATAGACCAAAAGAAAACGAGGGCGTTTTAATTAATGGTAACGGTGCGTTTCATGGTGTAAACTCTAATATGAACCCAGACAAAAAGCCTAGATTGGCATTTACTGTTCGATGGGTACACAAAGACGATTTATATCTTCCGGGTTCTCCAGAAAACGCATTGTATAAATTAGATTTTCCACAAGAGTAGAGAATAGTGCAGATTAAAAAAATTACGTTTGAAGAAATTTTACCCATATGGCAAAATGAACTATGGCCCGCAGATGTTCGTAGTTCGCCCATTGAGCCTACAAGTGCAATGTCTATGTTCGGTAGTTGGGTTGTAAATGACATTAACGGAGGATGCAATTTTGTAGATAATCACTATGACTTAGAGAATATGAAGTTTACTCCAACGTTTTGGGGTTATTTTATTGACGATCAAATCATCGGTGTTAATTCTGGGCATATGTGTTTGAATAAACATTATAGGTCTCGGGGCCTATGGGTAAATTCTAAATATAGAGGTTTAGGTATAGGACAAAAACTTTTAATTAAAACAATGGCTCAAGGATTTAGTGAAAAGGCCATATTATGCTGGAGTTATCCCAGAGAAGAAAGTTATCAAACATACAAAAATGTAGGATTCAGAAGAACTCATCATACGTTTCAGTTTCATTGGACAGAGTCAGAAACAGGAAAAAATTGCAAAGTAGCGTATCTATATGATAGTAGTTTAAGAGTCGAAAATCCTAGCGGGATGCGACCATGTTAAAATAGGGCAACAGAAGTATAGTCCTATTGCCCACGCAATATTATTAAATCCTTGCGTTAAAACGCAATGTTATTATAGATTTTTACTTTAGTTGCTGTCTACCGCCACCTGAACCTGGACGTCCACCGCCACCGATTCCGGTACCACCGCCTGATGAGTTAGATTTCTTTTTTCTCCAAAGTAAGAAACCAACAAAGGCTACGACTACAACTAGTCCAATTATCATTTCCTGATCCATAATAAACCTCCTTGATTATAGATGGCAAGTTATTATCTTGCTTAGTATTTAGCCAAAAAAGACCCTGCTAAATAGTAGTAGAATGAAAACGTGCAATATAGTCATATATAATGTTGGTTACGGCGGTAACATAATTAGATTTCTTTTATCACTGCACCCCAACACCTTTTTGTTAGCTCCAAAAGGTGAAGTAGACTTTACTAAGCCGCGGCATGAAATTTATTCTTTTAAAAATTTACAATGGAAATATGGAACATGGGCCAATTATGAAAGGTCGTCAAACTGGGGGAAAATAACTACTAGTGACTGGATATCGTTATTTTTAACACAAGACAAATATGATACACTAACTATAGCAGATCATCCGGATGAGGCAACATACATTACTACTAAAATGCATCAACCACTAAAACAATTTGATAAGATAAATTATTTAACTGTGGGGATTAGTAAAAAATATGATGAGCAAATATATTCTTTTTTAAGAGCAAACGACACTGGTTTAGAAAATTATTTTCCAATTAAGGGTAATTGGCGTCATCAATTACTAACTAAGTTATTACAAGAATATGTTACAGAATTTAATCCATATGTAATAAATTTTGATCCTTTTTTAGAAGGGAGAGAGCCGTTTTTAGACGAGTATAAAAAACTACTGACTTACCTTAATTATAAGATTAACGATGATATATTAGAGCAAGCACTTGTATTATATCGTGGTTGGATTAGTGCAAGAAACGCAACAATACGTTAAAAATCGTCCGGGGGAGGTGCATCAACAAACGCTTTTTCAATCACAAACTCACCCTGTTCTCTGTTAGAGCCTTCAGTCATACCTAAAGAAGTACACCAGTCAACAACATCATAATTAAACTGTAAATTACCACAAGCCATTACTCTGTCTCCAGGCTGTAAAAACCTAGCATCGATACGTTTGTCGCCCTCACCAGTAACTAATGGCATGTACGTAAGTTTGCTATCTATTAGTTCGTGTAGATCAGGTTCTGATTCTTTAAACGCAGTAGACAGTTCATCAAAGTACGCAAGATCATTTCGGTTGCGTACACTATGAATCAGCATAATACAATCAAAACTGTCTAAGATATCTAAATCTCTAATAGTTGACATAAATGGAGCAAGGCCTGTACCAGTTGCTAATAATACTAATCGATTTCCACCACTAAGTAAAAAATCATTTCGTAATGTGCCTGTACATTTAGGTAACATCTTAATAGAATCACCTACTTGAACTTTGGATAACTCATTAGTTAGTTTACCTACATTTTTTATACTTAAAAACTCTAAGTATTCTGCCCAAGGTGGACTAACAACACTGTATGCACGTGGAACATATTTGCCATCTACGTGCAGGCCGATCATTGCGAATTCGCCAGAGTTAAATCTAAAAGAATCGGAGCGAGTACATCTAAGACTAAATGTACGGTCGCTCCAGTGAGTGATTTTTGTTATTGTTTCTGTTATCATACCTACCTTATTATAAGCCTGAATGTTTACCCTGGGTCAGGCTATCCCAGAAGATGGTACCCGGAGCCGGACTTGAACCGGCACAGCATTTCTGCCGAGGGATTTTAAGTCCCTTGTGTCTACCAATTTCACCACCCGGGCAATACTCTGGTGGAGCCGGGGAGGGTCGAACTCCCGACCTCTTGAATGCAAATCAAGCGTTCTCCCAACTGAACTACGGCCCCTATAATTTCCACTCTATTTTGTCCTCAATTGCATGTTGACAACCCTGAACATAATCTCTATCTTCTTCACTTAAGATCGTCCATGCAAATGTAATAGTATCTAACAATTCTATCACTTCTTCAGGCTTTTCTAAATGATGATTGGATTCCATCATTGCCTGCAATTTGTCCATTCTTTCTGTTAATCTTTCTCTCAATCCCACACGATAGTCTCTTTGTTTATTATACTGCAACGTTATCAGAACTTGCAACATATCTTGGGTCAATCCAAGGAATATATGTACACTGTTCTAACGTTTCTTCTGATACTTTACTGTCCCATTTTCCTGGATTAATATCGCAATACGTGTCTACTTCATCCTCTGCTAGAGTATATGAAATGACTGCAATAAAAAGCAGAAACGCTAATAGTTTTACAACAAAAGGAAAATAAGAAGGTTTTTCTTGGTATTTTAATACTTTTTCTGGTATCGGCATTATGCCTCCGAGTTGTGTTAAAATGGTGCCGGCGAAAGGAATCGAACCTCCAACCTACTGATTACAAATCAGTTGCTCTACCGTTGAGCCACGCCGGCGATAAACATATTTATTCACTATTATACTGCTCAAAAGAATTTTGTCAAGGGCCTGTTTGCCCATCTAAATACTTGATATGTTAGATTTGTTATCATTTTCACATGGTCAAACACAAAGTAAACTTTGGCTTTGTGAACAATTAGAACCACATCTTCCCAACAATGCTATTGTTGCTGTTTTGGGTTGCTGGCACAACCTACAGGGCTTTATGTTAGCGACTAGAAACAAAAACATGTATCAGAGCATACTAGGTATAGATATCGACTCAGAGGCGATTAGAGGCGCTGATACGCTGTGTCAGGGGTATATGATAGGCTCTGATTGTCAGATAAGAAATGAAGTAGCAGACGCAAATCAATACAATTTTCAAGGGTTCCATGCTGTCATAAATTGTAGTGTAGAACATATGACTAACGACTGGTTTGATAATTTAGATAATAATGTTATTGTTTGCGTACAGACTAGCACTGTGTCCAATCCAGAACCACCTTGGTTTATTACAAACCCTACTACTACATTTGACAGTTTTCAACAAAAGTTTCCAATGTCTAATATAATGTTTTCTGGAGTAAAATCGTTTAATTATAAAGAGTTGTCTTACGACAGATACATGCTTATAGGCACAAAATAATGTATCATTACAAAGATATTAAATCTGTTCACTTAGAAATAACCGAACGTTGTAATGCGGCTTGTCCAATGTGTGCTAGAAACATCAACGGCGGAGAAATTAATCCTTGGCTTAAAGATAACGAATTATCATTAGATGATATCAAACAAATTTTTCCTGATGACTTTATACAACAATTAGAACACATGTATATGTGTGGTAACTATGGTGACCCGATTGTAGCAAAAGACACGTTAGCCGTTTTTAAACACTTTAGAGATACAAATAAAAACATTTACTTGAGTCTTAATACAAATGGTTCTGCACGTACACCCGAATGGTGGAGTGAGTTAGCATCAATATTAGGCACTAACGGATACGTTATTTTTAGCATAGACGGATTAGAAGATACCAATCAAATATACCGTAAAAATACTATTTGGAAAAAAATTATAGAAAACGTAAACGCATTTATTAGTGCAGGTGGCATTGCTCACTGGGAGTTTATTGTATTCAAACATAATCAGCATCAAATAGAAGAAGCCAAAAAACTGTCAAAAGAGTTAGGTTTTACTAAATTTCAAGTAAAAAAATCTGCTAGATTTATGTCATTAAGCGGTTCCGCTAAATCCACAATACATTCTACTAATAGAAAGGGTGAAGAAGTATTGATAGAAGAACCAACATTAGAAGAATATCAAAATCTAGGAACTATTGAAGCAAAAAAATATGCAACAGAACAAGAAATCTTTTTCCCAACTAAAAAGGCTGATTTGTTAGGAAAAATAACACCAGAACGATTCAATCCAAATTCTGAATTACAGAAAATATATGACACGGCTCCTATTACATGTAAAGTACAAAAAGAAAAGAGTATGTATGTAAGTGCTGAAGGTGTAGTACAACCCTGTTGTTGGGTAGCAGGGCAGATGTACAATTGGTATCACACTCCCAAAGGAAGTCAAATTTGGAAACTAATTAATATTGTTGGCAAAAAGAATATTAATGCACTCAATTATTCAATAGAATCAATTATTGAAGGTGAATACTTTCAATCCTTATTTGTAGATAGTTGGGGTAAATCTAGTTGTGATAAAGGAAAATTACAGATTTGTGCAAAAACATGCGGTAAAATCGATGCTTTTGCACAACAATATGACTAGAGTGTGCAGCCGCCGATTTCTCTGCCAGCTGGAGTGTTTGCGCCTGCTTGAATCGCATCCAAAACTCTCAACGTTTCATTTGCAGAACGCCCTGTACTAAGATCATTAACTGTTACATGTTGAATTATATTATCTGGATCTACGATAAATGTAGCACGTAAACATGCGCCTGCTGGGTTAAAGAAAATACCCAATTGTTGACATAAACTATAATTCTCACCAGTAGGTAATTCACGTTCAGTATCAGCAAATTGCACATGCTTAATTTGTCCTAATCCTGGATGCTCACGTTGCCATGCTAATTTACAAAATTCATTGTCTGTGCTACCAGTCAATAGTACAGCATTGCGACTTTCAAATTCGTCATTAAGTGAATCGTATTCTACAATTTCTGTTGGGCACACAAACGTAAAATCTTTTGGATAAAATACCAACACTTTCCACTTGTTTGAAAATGATCTTTCGTCTATCTCAAAGAACGGCTCGTCTGGTTGACCTGGTCGTACGCCAGTCATTTTGAATTGTGTTACTTTATCACCTACTGTTTTCATACTTTTTTGCATCTCCCTGTTGCAGTGTAATATTTATAAAAGAACTACATCTTAAGAAATTTTTTATCGATTCTTTGGACAAAATAATCAGCAATCATTTGATTAGTCATTCTGCTATTGTGACGATAATCTCTGTTTCTATAAAAGTATGCTTTGCATTTGGGTACAATCGTTTTTAAAAAGAAATAACGATCGGAGTCACTTAGCATATTATCCATATGATTATGCATTGCTAATTGATTATAGATTGCATCTAATGATGGCCAACTCGCAGTACGAGATACTAAGTAGTCAGGATTAATTAAATAAACAAATATGTTGGGCGGAATATCTGCATACTTGAAATCAATGTCTTTCATATAAGCAAACGCATCTGGGAAATTATCTAACAAAATTTTCTTCATATCATCAGCCCAACACCAAGGTGGAATAAATGCGCCTTCACATCCTATAGGCCATTCATATTTTTTTAATATCGATGATCGTTGCTCAACATCGTTAGCATCCGCTAATTGATTTGCAATCATGCCACCGTGTAAATTAAACAAACAAAACGTGTGCTGTACGTTAAAGTACTCTCTCATTTTTGCTATCATGTTAACATGTACTTCTGGTCCTAAACCATCAATGCCGCCGTTGAGAACTGGAATATTAACTTTTTCTTGTAACAAACTGGGCCAACTATCTTCTAGCGGGCCACCCACGTTCATAGTAAAACTATCACCCATAGCAAGTATAATTTCTGCTTTTTTGCCGTCTACGTTTAAGTCTTCGTAATTATAATTTGCCCGCATGCCCCATGAATTAAATGTATAAGTAAAATCTTTTTGAGGGTGTAAATCCATATAGGCGCTATACCATGGCATCTGTCTAAACATTTTATCTGACGCACAGTATTGTATTGTTTTGTTTCTGTTTTGTAATAATTGACGCCATAATATTTTAGGCAAACCAAAATTTCTAGGACTTAAATCCACCTCATTTACTCCTTTGCTAACATTTGAATGTTTATCTAAATTACTACACGGTTGAATCATTAATTAGCCTTTTTAAATTAGATACAAGACTAGTTTTTACTGTGTTTTGTTTGGCAGTGTTCATATACAATTCTGCATTATGTACTAATATAGGTAGCATTTCTTTTAACATTGCAGAAAGATCACTGCAACTTAAATTATTTAGTGCTTCAATTTGTTGTATTATTTTATTCATTCTAGTATGATCACACAATGTATGATCATATGATTCGTCTATCCATTTACTAAATGTTTTATATCCTTGATTTTTTATAAATTCCAACATTCTTGGCTCAGCCAAGAAAATAAATGGTTGTAAGGCTACTATAGATTTAAATTGTTTTTCGTTGATAGAAATTCTATACGGCTCGTAATTAAAATATGTGCCAGGAGAAATGTTCCAATACGAATTCTTATGATAATCTGTGTATACTGTGTTATAAGTTGTGTCCCATGGTGTGTGAAAACCGTCAGTAGATTTTTCTACAACTTGACCATGCCACTCATCGTATAAATCTAATGATTTTTTGCCTACTTTGTTGTTTAAACCTATAGATATAAAACTGTTATCTTCAAAGTTGGGCAACTTGTTAATACAATTATCTAAAAAATCTACTCTGTGTTGTCTAGGTTTTCCACCAAAGAAAAGAAATTTTTTTTCACGTACTACTAAAGAATTAATATCTTGTGTTATTTTTTCTATATAAGATTTAGACACGGTAAAAAGTTCGTTAACCCAGTTGTAGTAAAATCCTTTATATCCGTGTTTTAATAAAATACGTTCTACGTAGGGATTAGAATCCGTATATATCATTGACTCTTTAGGCACTCCATATGCTAAAAATGCCGCTAACATATTTAAAACTTGAGGAATCATTATAGTATCAACATCGTTACTAATTAATAATGTAGCCTTGCCATTTTTTAAATCATTAAGCAATCTATTTGGTAAAAAGCCTTCTGCTACAAAGCCAATATTTTTTGAAGATGCAAAATCTTTTGGATCAAATCTACGTCTATTGTGAAAATAAGAAGCAACTTTGTAGTAAGATAAATGTATTATGTAGTGATCATTAGCCGGTTCATCAATAGTTTCAATTTCATCTAATTCGATTAATTTATTTAATAGATAGGGATAATGATTAGTTACGGAGGGTATTATGTGATAAATTTCACTTCTATTCGGCATTCCAAAAGATTCATAAAATGCACTACCTTGCAATAGTTTCATAATATTTTATCCACGGCGCATATTTATTTACTACTTCTATATTTTTTGCAATATAATTATTATGATATTGAATTATATAGTCTGGCATAGGTCCTAATACTTCTGCTATTTGCTCATGCACCTTTGATGGGTTAGTCATTATATCTTTAAATAAGATATTAACAGTGTTTGGATTGTCATATGGTTCAAACCAATGACGGTGTTTAGGACCATGACTATTGTATGCGGCCATGTATGACTTAACCAGTCCACATATTTGTTGTTTTGCACCTTTGTCAGGCCAAACTTTAAATCGTTTTTGTTTTATATATGTATTAAAGGCTTGGATCTCATAATCATCCGGAGTAGTTAGTATGTGAAAATGCTGATAATTAGGATAGTAATCATTAATAGTATCATCTACTAAACAATGACTTCTAACACACAGCGGTTTAGTTTTGTCAATTGCTTTTAACCAAGGCCAACACGGTATTAAAGAACTATGCTCGCCAGTTACTGGATCATTAGAACCAAATGGATGATTAGATAATGCTAGTCCTTCAATACCGTGAGCGGCTCCATATTCATCAAATTCAAAACTAGTTACGTCTTCGTTAGTAAGCCAAGCATAAACTAAAGTATTTAAAAATGCTCCGCCGGCGCCGGCTTGATGTGTGACTATGTAAAAATCTTTCACTCTTTTACATGTTTTTGTTGATAATCCTTGATTGCCGCTTTAATAGCATCTTCTGCTAGTACCGAGCAGTGGATCTTGACTGGCGGGAGTGCGAGTTCTTGTGCGAGTTCAGTGTTCTTAATTGCCGCTGCCTGTTCGAGGCTTTTTCCTTTGACCCATTCTGTGAGGAGACTGCTTGAAGCAATTGCCGACCCGCACCCATACGTTTTAAACTTAGCATCTTCTATTACTCCTTGATCATTAACTTTGATCTGCAATTTCATTACGTCTCCGCATGCCGGAGCGCCGACCATTCCCGTACCTACGTCTGGGTCACCCATGTCCATTTTCCCTACGTTGCGAGGGTTTTCATAGTGATCTATTACTTTGTCACTGTAGGCCATTGCAGTAGCCTCTTGTCAAAGATACTGCGAAAATGAAATTCATTTTATAGACTCCTTTGTCTATGTGTATTTATGCTTTTGTAGATTTTATCTTTTTAGATTCTTCAAAAAGATTAATTTGTTCCCAAGGAAGATAGTCTTTACCAAAATGACCATAGTTTGTTGTTGAACTGTAGATCGGCGAAAATAAATCAAACCTATCGATAATTCCTTTAGGTGTTAAGTCTACGTTTTCTGTAATCCATTGAGTTAATTCTCTACTGTCTCTATCACTTTCTACATAGATACTCATGGGATTTTCTATACCAATTGCATAACTTAGTTGAATAGAAGCCCAATCACATTTGCCGGCTGCTACTAAGTTTTTAGCAAGATATCTAGCCATATATGCGGCGCTACGATCTACTTTAGTTGGATCTTTACCTGAGAATGCTCCTCCACCATGGGGACACATTCCACCATAAGTATCAACAATAATTTTTCTGCCTGTTAAACCTGTGTCACCATCTGGACCTCCAATAACAAATCTTCCTGTAGGATTAATTAGCAAGTCTGTTTTTTCATCTAGTAATTCTTTAGGGATAACAGAGGTGATTACTTCTGCTACAAATTTTTGTAGACTAGCCATGTCAATATTATCACTGTGTTGAGTAGAACAAACAATTTTGTCTATGCGTTTAAGTTTGTTATTGTCATCGTATTCTACTGTGACTTGGCTTTTAGAATCAGGTCCTAAAAACGGTGCATTGCCTTGTTTTCTAATTGCTGATAATGCTTCAACAATCTTATGAGAATAATATATTGCGGCAGGCATATGATTTTCAGTATCATTACATGCGTAGCCAAACATCAATCCTTGGTCGCCGGCACCAAATTTATCTGTGCCTAATGCAATGTCTGGGCTTTGCCCATGTAGTAAATTAGCAATTTCTAATTGTTTCCAATGAAAACCCTCTTGTTCATATCCTATGTTTTTTACAACTCTACGAACAATATAGTCAACATCCAATTCATCAATAAATCCTTTGTATTCCCCAGCAATTACTACTTTGTTTGTTGTAACTAAAGTCTCACATGCACAACGCATAGTAGGGTCTTTGTGTGCCATAAAAGAATCTAAAATTGCATCACTGATTGCATCTGCAACCTTATCAGGGTGTCCTTCAGACACACTTTCGCTAGTAAAAAAATAACTCATTAAATTTCCTTTGATTGTGTAATAGTACTACTACTATTTAAGAGATATTAACATAGCCAAAAAGTTTTTAAAGGCTAAGTATGTCCCAGCAATCACAGTTACAATGAATAACTGCTTGTATTGCTTGGTCTACGCTAGGTGCAGAATTAATTGGACTGCCGGGTCCTGCGCCTCCACCGCCAGCAAAGTCACCAACTTGTGTTGCTCGTATAATTGGTGGGTTGCCGGTTCCGCCGCCGTCAGTTCCGCCGCCTCCAGTACCGCCACCACCTCCAGTGCCACCGCCGCCGCCGCCGCCGCCTCCTGTATTAGGACCAGGACCGCCCGGAGGATTAACAACAGGTGTTATTGGACCCGGTACAGTAGGTCCAACTGGAGTATAAGTTCCTACTTGTGGGTTGGCAATGTTAATTGTAATAGGCGTGATTGATCCAGGTTGTGGATCTCCTCCACCATACACATACGGAGATATAAACACATTAGTAGGTAAAGGGGCAAATGTTCCGTCTGGTCCTGGGTTATTAGGCCAAGTAGGATTAGTCCATGTTGTTCCGTTAATAGGTATACCCTCTGGAGCACCCTGTACTGTACCATTATAAAGCAATGTTAAAATTCTGTTATCCGTCGGTGTGTCTGGAATAGTGTTTTCTAGTGGTATTCCGCAGTGTGCTAATCTATCCGCATTTCTTTCTTGTCGCATCATAGCAACAGTAGATGCACCACCTGCATTAAATCTATCTATAATCATTTCAATTGTTTGAGCAGCCATATGGGGACCTGTTTGCTGTGCCAATGAAGGCAACGAATCTACAAACATAGTTAGTGTTTCATATGAATTTACAAACGGATCTCTAGGAACTTCTACTTGTGGTAAGGCTAAATATCTTGCACGTTGTTCAACTTTTAATTGTCTACCTGTAATATCCCATAAAATTTTTAAATTCGTAATGTTAGTTCCGTCCCAAGGATATTCATCTTCGTCAAGTATTGCTCCGGACGTTCCATTATAAATGCGGCTAATTTCAGCATTTGCATCTGTAATATAGTTCTGACAAAATTTATTACCAGGATTAGGCCAAGCATATGCGCCGGAGATAGCAAGTGTTGCTTTGCCTCCACCTAATGGAGTTCTGTATAAATCGCCACCCTGATTTTTTCCATTTCTATAATATGCGTCATATGTTCCTGTAGGCGGTGCTTCAGTTTCAATGGACTCTGACGGACAAGGATAATCACCACCTGGGCCAAATCTTGCATCTACCATAGCCTGAGTTGGAGGACTTTCTTCATTTGGTGGAAATGTAATAACACCAATTACGTATCTATAAGGTTGACCATTGTTAGTAGAGTCACCTGTGACTCTACCAAACTTATGCTGATGCATACCTCCTGTTCCTCCCTCGTAGTACCAAGCATCTGCGTTGTCTTTTCCTATTGCAGTTACTTTTGCTTTTGCTTTAGTATTGTTTGGAGCAATGACTGTTTTTGGGAGCCCGGCTTTGCCTCTACCATATCCGCCGCCGTCTGTTACTAATGGACCTACTGTAGTGCGATAATAAAAGTCATCTACTCTAAAAGTATATCGATAGTTAGTTCTCTCTAAAATGTATGCGTCTAGGTACTTATAAGGATCATAGTTTGGATTTGGCAAAAATTCAGGACCACCTGCACTAGGATCATCAGGATCATACGGGGGAATCGGCGGATCCGCACTAGGATCACCTTCAGTGTTTGGTATTTGTTCTTCCGGATCATATGCAGGGTTAGGGGGATTCGCTAGTGAAGGGACCGTGTTTACAGCATATGGTGATGTTGATAGTTCAAAGTATGCCTTTTCCCATGTATTACCTAAATAAAGTTGTTCGTAATTTTTACCTAAAACTGATCTGCTAACTGGTTGATTGACCCCTATGCTTTCAATAATATTATAAATTTCATTCCAGTTATAAGGTAAACCTGACATACATCCAAAAAAGTCTGAGTGTGTATATCTACCGTCTGGTCCGCTACCTAAACCTAATTTTTCCGGTATTATTTGTTGCAAATCTGTATTGATCGGTAATGATCCAGAAGATCCTACTTCAGGAGGTGTTGATACAAATACAGTGTCTTCGGGTGGTACAGATTCTAAACCGCCTACACACCGCCCAAACGTTCCCGGGGCAATATTAGTTATATTATTGACCTGTAACATAGAATATCTAAAAGCCGCGGCTGCTAAACCTACTTTAGCAGGTACAACTAAATTTGTTCCACCTAAGTACGAATCATAACCTTTTACTATTGTGTCTGCACTTCCTACATTATTATATGCATCTTCATTTCTATCTGTATCATTATCATACGCAAACGGTGTGCCTTCGGCTACTAATACTCCTACGGCATCTTTAATAGAAGCATCATTTAATTGTGCATTGACAGGCAACACAGAGCCGTTGTTATTTTCTGTGTCTGTTCCAGAATATATCAAATAATAAGTTTTACTACCGGTTGGTAAATCTAAAGATAAATTGTACACAGGCACAGTTAAACTTGGTGCAGTTATTGGGAATAAAAATTGCGGATCTAAACAATCTGCTAATGTTCTAATGAATGTACGTTTATTACCGCTATATGCGCCTGATGTTGTTGCTGATGATACGCCTTGGACACGATCAACTGGATTTAATACATTACATGCAGCCAAAGTATCTACTAAATTAAATCCTCTAATTGCACAAAATGCACTATAGATTGCTCTTTCTTGTCTATTTGTAATAACTGATGCCGAGCCGTTAGATATTTTAGTAATTTCACTTGCTGATAATCCACTAGCTCCTAGTGCTAGATTTAAATCTTCAACCATTGCCCCGTTTTCATATAAAATTTGTAGTAGTGTAGAGGGGAAACCAAATCGTTCTAATTTTCTTGGATCAAACAAGTTACCGATATTTGTTAATTCAGTACCGAATGCTCCTGTGGCTCTTGTTACCCCTGCAATATCAGCAGTCATCATATCAGGAGTGTTACTAAAGATACCGTCTGCGTAATTTGCTGAATTAACTGCGGCAGAAATAACTGCATTTTGTGAATGTATAAAAGAATCTGCTGTCATAAAAGAACTAGCAAAATCTTCATATCTCGGTGTCGTTACTGTTGGAGATTTGCCGTGATAATTAAATTCATTCCAGGCTTGCAATGCTAAACAACGAATCCAGCCCCACTGTGTAATACTATAGTTGTATAGATTGCTTCGATTGTAGGGATACCACGTGGCAAATTGCCCTTGATTAGCATTTGAGTATTCGGAATATCCGGCAGTTGCAGGCCCGGGCTGGGCATCAGAACCATTATTGTTTGCGTACTGTAAAGATTTAACGAGTTCTCCGTCAGGTCCGTAAGAACTGCCATTGGTAATACCTGCCCATGATCCTTCCGGATCTATTGCTTGCCATGTTTTTGGTGGGGCATTTCCTAATGCAGGTAAACCCTGATTTCTACCAATAGATATTTGGTTGTCATATGTAGAATTGGTTAACCTTGCTTCATCGCCGCCTCTGCCGTGATGCCAACCAATATTAATACACCAAGTAATTAATCGTAAAACAGTATCGTTAACAAATTTACCTTTTGGGCTGTATTGAGAATTAGTCTTGCTTTTTCCCATGAATGATTCGGCATTTTTATTAATGTGGATAAAATCATTTTTTAATAATCCACCTAATACATTTATACCTAAGGGACTCTGTTTACCTGTATCAGCCATAATTTACCTTTAAGGACAAAAGACGTTTGCACTGCCTTCAACAATTTTATGTCCACACGAATTGCCGGAACCTACTCTAAGAACAGGTTTACCTTCACAAAAAACTGTTGGACTACCGTCAGTAGTTTTGGCTTTTTTATGGGGCATTTTGTTGGGTTTGGGTTTATGCGGTGTTATTTCACTTTGATGTAAACCCACAGGTTTGCCGTTGCAAAATACAGTGCCTGCACCATTTACAATTTTTCCACCTGTTGTATTTTTATCACCTTTACGACTTAGTTTAGCCATAAAATTATCCTACTAATATTTTTTTCTCCGGAACTGAGATTCCAGTAGTCGCTTCTCTATATTTGTCACGCACAGCATCATCTGTGTCTGCAACAAGAGAAACACTAGTAGTATTTAGTCTTACTAAGGCCTTGGGATTTGCGGTGAATAGACTGGGCACTAAACCCATACCTTTTGGGCCCGGTGCAACAGAAACAGGTTCTTCTATTACAAACGCTGATTCTTCGACTGCATTAACTTTTGCTATTAATTCTTCCCCGCTGTTTAATTTAAATGTGTATACATTTCCTGCTTGAATATCGCTCATTATGACTCCAATTTCTGACGTAGTTCTGTAAATCCACCTACATATTCATCATCTACAAAGATTTGCGGGACCGATTTTGCATTAGGCACTGCTTCATGTAGTTGTTGCACAGTCCAGCCATGACCGATACGTCTTTCTTCAAAATCGACACCTCTTGATTCAAGTAATTTTTTTGCTTGATCGCAATAAGAGCATAAATCTTTGCTCCATACAATTGCTTTTTTCATTATACTTCTCCTAATAGTAGTATTTAATTCGATTTTATAGTTACTGAAAATTTACAGTGCTGGTAATTCTTCGTAATCTAATGATTCAGACATGACGCCGATAACATAATTAGTTGATTCATTTTCTTGCAGTGCAGTTTGTTTTTTGCTAGTGTCACTGTGTTTGTTGAACCAAGGTATCGGAGTAATTTTTGGAGCTGGATGTTGATATTTGATGCCAATAACTTTTAATGCTTCAGCCGCAGTATAATCTACAAATTCTTTTAAGATATTTGTGTTTAAACCAATTACTGGGCCTTTTTGAAATAGATAATCAGCCCATTCTTTTTCTTCTCTGATAACATCCATATATAGTTCATATACTTCTTGTTCGCACTCTTTTGCAATACTAATAAATCTTTCATCTTCTTTTACAACTTGATTAATAATGAATGCAGTCCATTCTTTGTGTAGTAATTCGTCTTGCAAAATTAACGAGATAATATTACCATTACCAATAAAGATTCTATTTTCTACCATAGCAAGTGATGTTGCAAAACTAACCATAAAACGCAAGGCTTCTAATGCATAACTTGCATGTAGTGCTAACCAAATTGCAGTTAAATGCTCATGTTCATCAACTTTTTGACCTAATTCTTTTTTGCAATTAATCTGATGCAGTTTGTCATAGTAGTTACCAACACTTGAAGCCATATCAGCAATTTCTTGTGTATCATGGATAGTGTTGAATATTTCTTTAGGTACGTTATATATGTTTCTTATAATATGACTGTAGGAACGTGAATGAATATTAGTTTCAAAGAACGACCAATTGTACATCAATGCTTCAAGTTCAGGCAAACCAACAACAGGCGTAAACACTTGAGCAGGACCTCTACCTTGTAAACTGTCTAATGCGGTTTGACGTAATAAATTACTGGTAAAGATATGCTTAACAGCATCACTGGACTCTTTAAAATCATTAGAATCTTTTGTTAAACTAATTTCTTCTGGAATCCAAAAGAAGCCTCGGGCAGTTTGTTCGTAGTTTACTACTTTGTTATATTTAACTTCTTCAAATCGTTGAATAGTCACTGGGCCCGCAGGATCCAAAAACATTTTTCTGTTTAAATAGTCAGTTGGTTTTGTTAAGTCGTATTGTTGTTTGCTCATTATTATTCCTATAGTTTACATGCTTCGCAGTCGTCTTCTTCAAAATGCACATCTTCTGACACATATGCTTTTGCGATTTCAACTGCTTGTTGTTGTTCTTGCTTGACTCCTGCTTTATTTATTAGACTGTAATAAAAAGTCTTTAATCCCCATTGGTGTGCTTGCATTAAGTTCTTTGCGATCAGTGTTGTTGGAATCTTGTTATTAACAAAATGTGCGGGATTGTAGAACGTATTGGTTGAAATACTTTGATCTACATATGCCGCTAATACTGATGCAGTTTTAAGATAATCTGCACAGTCAGTTTGGTCCCACATTAACTGATAAGAGTTGCGTACACGTTTGATATGATAATCTGGAACTACTTGTGTTAGTGACCCTGCTTTACTTTCTTTAACAGAAATTAAATGCATAGGTAATTCAATTCCGTTTGTAGAATTGATAACAACTGAAGAACTTTCTACGGGAGCGATAGCCATTAAAGTAGCATTCCTCACACCATGTTCTTTCATCTCGTTTCTGAGTGGTTCCCAGTCTAGTTCAGGTTTAAAGTTTGCTAACTTGTTAACACCCTTTGCTCTACGTTCCCAAGGAAACACGCCCTGACCGTACCAAGTTTTGTCACTATCTTTGCACTTGCCTCTTTCTTTAGCAAGTTCAACAGTTGCTTCAGTCAAATAATATGCTTGATGTTCCATCCATGTTTTAACTTCTTGTAAAGATTCTTTTTCTCCATACAAGAAATTACGTTTAGCATGCCAGTATGCTAAATTAGTTACGCCGATACCAAGAGGTTGAATCTCGTCATTGCTCAATCGGCTTTGTACAGATAGGAAATCTTGGTAATCTAAGATATTACACAGACTACGTTGTAAAATACGACATGCTCTACGCATATCTTCAGGATGTCTAAATGCTCCCCAATTGATGGAACCTAATGTACATAGTGCAATTCTACCTTCTTCGTCATCAAGGCGCTTGAAGGGCTTTGTAGGCAGCAAGATTTCGCAACACAGATTACTTTGATAGATAGGATGATGTTCTGCATCGAATGGACCTTGATTCATTACGTTGTCGATGAATACTAAATAGATCCTACCTGTATCTGTCCGTTCTTTGAGTATTCCGCTTTTAAATACTTCTTCTGCGGACATAGTCTTTTTACGCAGAGTACGAGACCTTTCATATTTTACATAAAGTTCTTCAAATTTTTCTGTATCTGAGTAAAATGCTTCGTAAAGATCAGGTACTTCATTTGGATCAAAAAATGTTATGTTTTCTTTGTTTTTAAATCGTCTCCAAAAGAATGCTGATAACACGACACCATAGTCCATATGGCGTACTCTAGTTTCGTCAGTACCTTGATTGTTTTTAAGCACAATAAGATCATCAAACTGATGATGCCAAATAGGATAAAATACAGTAGCACTTGCATTTCTAATTCCTCCTTGTGAACAAGAACGCAAATCTCCGAACCATTTCTTTAAGAAGGGTATCATTCCCGTGTGCATGATCTCTCCGCCTCTTATAGGCGATCCTAGGGGTCTTAAACGCCCTATTTCAAGCCCAATGCCGGCTCGCTTACTTGCGTATTTTGCCATCATTTCTCCTGAAGCAAAAATACTATCAAGGTCATCGTCACTGCGAATGAGAACACAAGAACTAAATTGCTTAGTTGGGGTTCCCAAACCAGCAAGTACAGGAGTAGCAAGAGTAAACAACCCGTCAGAAGCCGCATTATAGTACTCCTTAATAAATTTAAGTCTGTCTTTTTCGTTTTCTGCATGAAATACTGTGGCTGCCGCAATCATATAACGTACTTGCGGTGTTTCATAAATCTTGTTAGTAGAACGATTTTTAACTAGGTACTTTCCAATAAGTTGTTCGATGGCGGCAAATGAATAATTTTCATCTTTCTCGTGGTCGATGATATTATTCATTTTGTTCCAATCATCTTCACTATACCATTCTAATAATTCAGGAGTGTACAAACCTATTTTAACATTTGCTTTAACAATTTCAAAAAGATGAGGGGGCTGGTATTGTCCATACACATCTTTACGCAACATAGAAACACGTTGTTTACCTGCTACGTATTGATAGTTTGTATGGCCCGTTTCTGGGTTAGTTTCTATATCAATAAGATCAACGATAGCACGTAAAGTTAATTCATCAATCTCTCTAGTAGTAATGCCATCAAAGAAATGTGGCTGTGAAGTGATCTCAATCATTGACTGAGATACGTCTGAAACACCTCTACACACCTTAGCAATTTGTGCTTGCCACTTTTCTAGTGCTAAGTCTTCAATTTTCCCTGATCTTTTTCTTACTTTAATATTCATGCTTGTCCTGTTTTGTCATACAACGGAGTTATATCGTGTTTTTTAATAATTTGGAATTCAGATAGTGATGTATTTACTACTGAATTCGGCCAGTAATTCAACACATACTTTGCGTTGTCTACAGTTACCAATACCACATCAATGCTATTATAGTCTTTTGCTTCGATTAAGTCAATGTCTTTTATACCCAATAATATTAAAGTATAAATCATACCCAATGCTCTTGCAAAATAACAATAATTATTGTCATTTAGTAATTCCCATGGTCCTGGCCAATCTGGTATGTCATGAGGATGCAGGTAGTACGTGTTTAATGGGCAGTACTGCCAAAATTCATCTACTTTAACGCATATGTTTTCTAGCGATTCTTCTTTTAAAGATTCTCTTAGATCGTGCCAAGAACGCAACCTTTGTTCAAAGGTATAATTAAGAAATAGGTTCATATTACTACTTATCTTAGATACAAAAGCAGTACATAATTTAGCCAAAAAAAGAGCGACCTAAGTCGCTCTTTAAAGTTTTTAATGCTTGTTAGTTCTTACCGACTAATACTTCTACGATACCTTCTGGAGTAGGTCCGTTAAAGTCTGAAATTGCTTTACCGATAATACAACCTGGGAGCAATGTGTCTGTTTCTAAGTCAGCGGCACATCCAAAACCTGCGTTTTCTGATGTGATAATCAAGTCACCCTTGACTACTGGTCCGATAACTCTAACTGGTACACGACCGATCAGTGCTAGATCAACTACAAACTCACCTTCGCCTGCTTTGCATTCTGCGTTATAGACTTGGGCTGGATTAGTAGTGATGACACCTGCTACTGAATGATGTGCCCTTCTACCCGTGATAGAAAGTTCTGCGTCACCACCAAAACATACAACTGTTCCTGGCTCGTACTGTTGATCAGCAGTGTATTTCTCTGCCAAGTCAGCGTATGTAGCGTTAAGTGTAGAACCTGATGTTAGTGTCCAGTCACCTGTAATAGAACCTGCTGTTGAGTTACTACCTGTTGTCAGTGTAGTTGATCGTAAAGATCCACCCTGAATCTGACCAGATGCAGTTAACGAACTAAGAGTACCAACACTTGTAATATTGGGTTGAGCCGCAGTAGTTACTGTTCCTGCCGTAGTAGCAGAAGAGGCTGAACCTGTTACACTGATACCCCAAGTACCTGATGCATTTGTACCAGTTGTGCTAGGTGCTCCAATAGTGTTATAAGAAATAGTTCTTGCTGTTCCACCATTGAATGTTGTACCTGAGGCTGCACCTGAACCACCGTTGTTGAATGTTACAGACTGAGTTGTGCTTGCTGTAATAGTACCACTTCCACCTAGTGAAATTGATTGACCGTTAACAGTTAATGAACTGTTAGCAAGTCTTGCTTGTGACAATGTACCAGATGAAATATTTGAAGCATTTAATGAAGTCAAGCCTGAACCTGAACCATAGAATGCACCTGTATCTGCAATTACGTTAGCGGCTGTTGCGTTACCTGTTACATCAAGTGATGACAATGAACCAACGCTTGTAATGTTAGGTTGTGCCGCAGTAGTTACCGTGCCTGCTGTTGTTGCAGAACCAGAAACTGTAATTGTATATGTGCCGCTTAGTCTGCCGCTTGGTACAGTACCAGATGACAAGTTAGATGCGTTTAGTGATGTTAAGCCTGAGCCTGAACCTGTTACAGATGTGAATGCACCTGTTGTTGCGTTTACATTTCCTGCATCAACATTACCTGTTACATCTAATGTTCCTAATGTTCCAACTGATGTTAAAGATGATGTCACAACACTTGAGTTAAGAACTGTGCCTGTTAATGCGGCCGCATTTGCTGTAATTGCAACGTTAGCAGCCGCTGTTAATTGACCTCTTGCGTTAACTGTAAATGTTGCGTTGTGAGTTCCGTTACCATAAGATGCGGCTGATACTGCTGTATCTGTAATTGAGAATTCTGTGCCAGTTAATGTAAGACCCGCGCCTGCTGTATATGTACCAGCACCTGAGAACTGAACAAAGTTAACTGGATCAGTACCAATTGTTGCTACTGGGTCCGTCATTACCCAACCTGTGTCATTGTACAGTGTACCTGTTGATACGAATGTGAAATCTCCACCTGCCAATTCAGTTGGTGTATCAAAATCATCTGCTCTTGTTAGAACAGTGGATGATGTTTTAACGTAAATACCATTGTTAGCGGCTGTTGTTTCGTCTTTAACAAGAATTCTGTCACCGTTTGTTACTGATTGACCATCAAT
>Ga0208767_1000530_pt1 | contig 31573 bp, 44 predicted proteins | sample VirMetDEL_Mar_21_FD_184514 | JGI IMG/M metagenome (GOLD analysis project Ga0208767, IMG submission 184514) | Aqueous microbial communities from the Delaware River and Bay under freshwater to marine salinity gradient to study organic matter... | ecosystem: Environmental > Aquatic > Marine >... | reverse complement strand
ACCGCTTGGGGCAACGGGGCTTGCTAAAGCACCAACTGCCGCTGGATTAGAAGCCGCCGCAAGCGCAGAGGTGGCCGAAACTCCTGCCTGACCTCCACCGAAGATCTTGCTACCAAGTGCCGCGACGTTGTCTGGGTTGTTGACTGCATACGAGCCAGCGATACCCAAGCCGGTTCCAGCCAACTGAGCGTTCTGCGCCTTCTGTGACTGACGCATCTGCTGATACAGCGCCTCACGCTCTGCCTCTTCCTGAGACATAGCCTGAAGACCTTGCATGGCCCTGTTACGAGTGTTTTGCCCTGCCGCTATAAGGGTCATCAGGTTGCCCCCTGTGATGATCTAATCTTGGGCGCGATAGATCCGAGACCGCCGCCCAGTAGGGCCAGCTTTCTGTCTTCGTCTCTGTCGCGGGTGTCGTTAAGACCGCCTACCATTGCGCTGGTGGTGGCCATAGAGTTGTCCAGAGCGTTGCCCTGTACTCCGTATCTGCTGAGATTCCTGCTGTACTGACCTCTCGCCGACTGCGCTCCGCCCAGAACTGACTCTCGGGTGCGAGCCATGTCGCCTTCCAAGAAAGTGGTTCCGGTGCCGGTGATAGATCCCGCCAGAAAATCCTCAATCGGCGCAAAGCGATTCAGGTAGTCATCTGTCTGGGCACGAATGATGTCCGCGAATAGCCTTGAAGCCCCTTCCTTGTCGTCCCCTGCGTAAGCGTTCGGGTTGATGCCGCCGTAAGGATTTTGGTTTGCGCTGTAGTTATAAGTAGGGCTCGCGGGTGTGCCAGAGTTTTCGATAGCCGCCGCCTGCTGACCGCCACCGCCACTGCCGTAAAAGTCGAAAAACTGCTGACGGGCTTCATCAGGCAGGCCTTGCAAGAATGCGAGGTAATCCATCAATTACCCCCGAAGTAGTTATAGGCACCGCCTGCCGCCATGCCTGCCGCTGTGCCAAGCGCCTGACTACGCTGTTGGTCGTCAGCAAAATCGGTCGCAAACTGGGAGCGAATCTTGTCCTCTGCGGTAGAAGCCAGACCTATCTGGCCCTGCATCGCCTCACTTGCCAGACCCTGACCCATCTTGACGACGTTCTGTATTCCGCCAAGGAATCGATCAGTGTTATTGATGCCTGCGTCTGCGCCAGCCAAGCCGCGAATCGTGCCCAGCTTCTCGAATGCGTCTGCTGTTCCTGCCTGAAAGCGACCGGAGTTAGGGTCGATGCCCTTTGCCAGCATCCCTGACTGCAAGCCACCAATGCGGTCGTCGAACTGCGCCTGCGCCATAGACGTGGCACCATCCATCGCATCCTGATACGCCGCACCACCGCCAGCATCGAATACAGACTGGATGTACTGATTCTCAAGCGGCACAAAGACATCTTTGTATCGGTTGAAATACGTCGCGCTCTGCTCGGCTAATGCTCGGTAGGCTTCCGATTCATCGGGTCTGTCTGGACTTCCACCACCCATTGCTCGCTCCTATAAATCCTTTCGGTACAGGCTGGATACCTTTCGATACCCATGCTTTCTTGTCAGTCGCCCTATGGCGTCAATCGGGGTGACAAATTCAACAGCGTCGTGTCCCGTCTTCATGGCAAGCTCTTCCCACTCCTCTCGGTAGTGGTCTGCTGTGCCGTACTCGGGGTCGTAAACAACCCAAAGTAAAAACTTGCTGATGCGCTCAAACTCGCAATACGTTGAGCGAACAACAGCGAACCCCCTCTCTGTTCTATCGCGATCCATGTAGAGGAACGCCTTCTGGCCCACGCAAGCCGCATAAACATCCTCGGGGATCCATGGCGGGTCGGTCGTCTCCTTGACCAGAGCCAGCCCTTCTCGGACGGTTGGCCATACCTCTCTTATGTCCACCGGCTCCAAAGCCACACTTTTCTCCCACGCACGGAAATGCCCGCGACAGGGTCGCCAGCAATCCATTGATATATATGAGTTTTCCCGATCTACCCCACGGGCGGGGTACTGCCTATATCATCATAGCGTTTAAGAGCTAAAACTCAACAACGCTACCAACTTATAACGCTAAGCTCTGCCTCACTTTCAGCCGCATTTATCTGGTCTCTGAGGCCTCTGGCTTTGACGTGGCAGGCGTTCACATGCGCTCCTAGAGCCTGCCCAATCTGCTGTAATTCTGTCGCATTGAACGTCTGAACGGTGTTGTCTGCCAACGTCCAGTCCATAACTATGCTGGTGTCGAGCGCGGCCAATTGAACTGCACCCTGTATTCGGCGCTGGGACAATTCATTGCAGTCAAATGTGTGGTCATTCCAGACAAATGTGCCGAACTCTGCGCCATTTCTTTCGGCCTTAATCAGTGACCACAGATTATTTTTTGCCAGACCAATGTCCCAAACCCAAGATTTCGTTTGGTAATCAAACAAGTGGCTTTCTGATGGCTGTGCGCCCTTTTCTCTTGCCTCGCCACCATCCACATAATGGGTTTCATTTGAGCAGTGATCCTGAGTAAACAGGCCACTAAACTCTGAGTTCTCTATATATTCGAGAAGAGTTTCTTCTGGGCCAAAGATCTCGCACTTAATAGCCCCATCAGAATCATATAAAACAGCTTGACTCATCTTTTCGCCGCCAGCACTGAAATACCATTACCACCAAGGTTATACGATCCCCCAGTGATTCGAGCCTCAAGCTTGAATGTAACGCTCCCGCTGGAACTCCACCCGCTAGTATCAACAAATACGCTTATAGCCGAAAAAGCAGAAGAATCTGCAATAGCTTTACTCACGCCTACAGTTTGAGGAATGTAATTGCTTTGGTTGCTCCTAATTACCTCTACCCTCAAATAGAGGCCAACCTGACCGCCGCTTTGCTGAGACAAAAAGTTGCAAATGCCCTGAACAATAAACGCTGACGGTCTGTCGCTGGTGGAAGTCCAGCTAACTGAAGGAGAAGTTATGACATGAGTCCAATTTGAGGTGCTTGTGGTAACAGAATTACCAAGATTGTTGTTTGAAGCGCCTACAGGAACAGTCACCGCGTTACCGGCAAGCTGGAGCGTACCGATACTAGCTGTGTTTATTGACGCCCCAGTAATCTCTAGTGTGCTTCCGTTGAATTTAACGTAGTCGGTGTTATTGCCAAGATTGAAAGCCGCAGAGCCGTTAAGACGCCCAAGCCAAAAACCGTTAGCCGTCCCGTAGTAAGAAGACTTGCCCTGCCGAATAGCGATGTCGTTGTTGTTATCTATCGTGATAGTGCCACTCGATATTTTACTCGCCGAAAGATCATCTATCTTCGCGCTAGTAATTGTCGCGTCTTTGATAAGGGCGTTAGTAATTTGAGCTTCGTGAATAAACGCATCATCAATGTAAACGCCAGCAGGGACTGATACGCCATTGATTGTTTGAGCAGTCGTTAGAACCTTGAATGGAATATTTGTCCCCACATTGCTGTTTGTGGAGCTGTTGGCGTTATATGGGGCGGCTATGGCAAACCTGTCCGCGTTGATTATGAAAGCCGATGTGGGCTGTACAACAAAACCGGCGCTATGGTCATTGGCTTGAGAAATGAGGCCAAAGCCAGAGACATGGCCGTTGTTGTCGATCTTTATTGCATACTTTCCTTGGATGCCGTTGATCGTTGAGACATTCGTTTGAATGGAGGTTGTGTTGCTACCCACTGTGGAGCTAAGGGTGCTTATCTGAGCCGATAGCGCACTGTCCGCGTTTGCCCGCGTGGTAGATTCAGTCTGCAACTGGGCGCTTGTAGCCGCATTTCCAGCTACCGTCTCAACGTCGCCCATCCTGACGACAAGGCTGTCTCCGTTGTAGGATGATGTGTATCCGGTAAAGTTTTCTAAGGCATTGATAGTGTCGTTCAGGCCCAGAGCCTGCCCATCCGCACTTAATGAATCGTCTATGAGGCCTGCGATAAATTCATAGTCAAGGGCTGTAGTAGCAGGTGTTCCTGCGGACGAATTAAACGGCCCTTCTATGCCGTCTATATTTACCGCCCTTACCCAGTAATACCAAGTCTCAGAGCTTCCTACATTAGTATCGGTATAGAAATATAGGTCTCCGTAATATCTGGTGTAAGCGCCCGCCGCCTCTGCCGCAACGATGTTGTCGCTTGCGAAACGGAATATCTCTACATAATCGTGCCCGTTGTATGGGGGCAGATCCCATTCCAAAAATACAATGTTAAATCCGCCCGTCGCTACCAGATTGGTGGGCTGAGTCGGAAGCTCCGTAGGCCCAGAGTCAGTCCCGTTGGGATCATTTGGGTTGATAACATCAACGCCGCCACCGCCGAGTATTCCGCCAGCGAGTCTGAGAACCCCTGTGTCAAGCAAGTCTCTGAAGGTAACAGCACGGTCAATGATGTTGCCGCGACGGCCTGACAGAGTATCTACCGCCTCTGAAACCGACTGCGCATAACGACGCTCCTGTGCAGTGAAACTGCTAGGTACGGTCGCAATGCTCTTGCGCTGTGATGATTTTAGCTTCAAGTAATTTCTCTCGGAGATTCAGCAAGAGTGATACCTGCCACCTCTCTGTTAGCTTCTACGCGAACCTGAAATACACTGTTGCGGAACCCGCTGGGCAACCTGAATGTGGCGACAGATTCCGTGTTGCTGATAACTTCTGTGTGGACAAGGGTCGAAGGGGATTTTTCTCCCGCATATATTTTTACGGATGTGTTGCCGTTACCCAGATCTTCGCCGAACGCAACTTGGCAAACGCCAAAGTTAATCGGCCTTCGCGTAAAAAAGTGCTTGGAGTGAAAATCAACTGAGTAATATCCAGTGCCGCCATTGAATATCAAGTCGGAACCAGAGGCAGTAATCAGATAAAGCTCATCTGAGCTAAGGTCATTGAACCCAGCAACAATGTCGTTTGCCCTGTCTATTATTGAAAAGGCGTTTTGACCGCCTCTCGGGTCGAATACAAACCCTTCTGGGTAAGTGCCGCCGCGATCAGAGAATCCGACGTATCGATCCTCCCACCTGAACCCAATCAATCCGGAAGGCGCATAGGTAGACCACTGATCTTTTGTGAATATCGCATCAGTAACAACGGCAGACCCCGATCCGGAAATGCCAACCAAGCCGTCCGGAGAGGCATAGATGACAGAGCCGCCCATATCGACAATCGACTTTTTCGAGACGCAGGACTGGGCTATGTCTAGCTCGGTCATAACCATTCCCGCTGGATCTGCACCCTGCACCATGTACGGCTTGCCTTCCGTCAAGACAATCAAGCCCGTATCTGTGCGGCTAAGCCCAACGATTGGATACGCAGTCGTAAGCTGGTACGCCTCCGGCCATGCGTGTGGCAGAAACGCTTCAGAGAAGCATAGCGTTTGTCCGAAAAATCCTGCCGTGATTCCGTTAGGCATCGCTGTAAGGCCGATCATGCTGTCATTCGGGCCTATCCAGTCAGAGCTTGGAACCTCTTCACCAAGAGCACTGTCTGCGGCTGAGTCAGTGAACGAAGAACCACTGCTGGATATTTGAGAAAGAAATCGAAACGTGCCGTCTTCGTCCGTCCGGTACACCCGAATGTATGCGTAGTTCCTGCCAGAAGGCGCGGAACCCACTGTTACGGTGACCGTCTGATCTGTGTATACGTCGTAAATCTCACTCGTCGTAACTAAAGAAGGCGGGCCTTCCTCGCCAAAGGCAGTTACAAACGTGACAAGATATGCCCTGCTGACAGGGTTCTCTGTAGCTACATTTGCTGACGTGCTGGGTGACAAGGTAACGGTAGGCGCTGAAGGTCTTGGAAGCCCTAGCTTGTACACGTTGTTGTACGGAGAAGCTGTGATTTGCGGGTATGAACCATAACCAGTCAAGTACACGCGGTCATATATGTCGCCAGCAACAGGGCTTTCGACAACATCCACGTCGCTACTAAATGCCAGCCATGTTCCCGCCTTGGTTCGGAATATAGTTTCAGTTGCTCCGGATATGGTTCCTAACGCAGGCGTTATCGTCACAGACCCATCGCTCTGCAACGGCCTAAGCGTACCGTGGCTAAAGTCCACGTTCTCCGCATACTGGCTCATGGTGTCGGGGAGCAGTCGCGGGGCAAGCTTTTCCGACATGCCACCGAAGGCATTGATATTAATAGCAACCATTACTCTTTCCTCCCGCTTCCAAGGAACAGACCAAAGGAACCGGAAAGCATCCCAGTCATAATTGAAACCAAGGTGGTCTGCTGGGTAGAGGGATCAGGCAATTCCATGTACCACTCCACCACGCGGTAGGTACTGATGAGCATCGTAATCATCAACAGCCTCGGAATAACCCGCCACTGGTCAAAGGCTTCGGGATTCATTTTTTCCGCAACTCCATAATTTTGTCGGCACCACGGATGCCAAAGCTCGCTGTTACTGCGACGAAGAGAAGGTATTGATACCACTCAGGAAGAGTAGCCAGAGCACCAAGAGCGTCATGTACGCGATCCATGACACGGCCATCATCGATAGCAACGCCCCATATAACAGCAAGGATTGGAGTAGAGAGCAGAATGGTGAACCACTCATCTTTCCAGCTAGACGCTGAAGCCCCAGCCATAAGGGTTTCCCAGTTGGCATCATTCCTTATGACCTCCATCTTTGCTTCGTGCCTAGCCTGACTCTCCTCTCGCTTGTTTTTGAGGAAGCCACCCACAAGGTCGGTTACTGGGCCGACTAAAAGACTTATCAGGTTCACTATTTCACCGCGCTGACGGTGTCGCAAAAGGCCACGTCAGCCCTCCACGACTTATAACAATGGTCTTCCTCCCTCCAAAAAACCAAGTTGAGTAGCTTTCGTAATGCCCCCCAAAACCAATGCTCTCTGCTCAAATAGCACCTAGCACTTACGGTTAAATTGGGATCGCCCCCGATCAAGGCATTAAAAAGCTGGCTGATTGCCGCCAAAATATTCATTAGGTATTCCATTACCCAGTTCATGCCGCTACCTCTTCCTCCTGCTGTAACGATGACATTAGGTTTTTAGTGAACACGTCCTGCGCCACCGTCAGTTGATCCATAGAGAATCGAAGCTGTGCCGCTCGCTTTTGCAGATCCTGAATCTGACTGATGAAATACTTCTGCTCATCTGTCATTGAGTCCACATCATGCTTAACGCCGTCAATTTCAATTGTGTTTTCACTCATTGTTTCTCTCCCTGTAAACGATGTTTAGTCAACTGTTCCATCATCCGAAATCACAGGCTCCTCCACCGGAGCCTCTTCGACCGGAACTTCTGGCTCCTGTGAAATAGAATCTCGATCCTGTGCCATATGCCAATACAATGAGTACAGGCTCATGAAAAACTGCTCGTAAGTTTGCGTACCCATAACAGAGTTATCCTCTGGGTTTAGCAAGTTAAACTCTGTGTCTTTGTTAAGGTCTGTGTAGTGGGTGTGCAACACAGAGCCGTCCATGCCCAGAGAAACAGTGTTATCCCCTTCGACCTTCACCTTTTCCTCGAAAAACTTGATCGACGGATCAATGTCAGCCTGTACGGGGTTGTTGATGAGCACCTGCACTGCGCGAGTGTAGATGTCCACGTTTTCCGTTTTGTAATTCATAGCTACCTCGCCTAGTTTTGAAACTTGTGGTACAGAACAACACAACCAGAGCCGCCAGTTCCTGCCCTCGTAGTGGCTGGAGCGCCCAATGTTTGCGGCCCTTTTAAACCTCCGGCACTGGCTCCGCTTACAAAACCTACCGCATTTGATTGAACCGCGTTACGGTTACCATACGAGCGGCGTAGGGCGGCGGTAAGCGTGACTGATCCACTGTTGGAGCCAGAGCCACCACCGCCGCCAGCGGCTTGAGAGGAGCCACCAGTACCACCACCACCGCCTCCGTAGTAACCTGCTCCGCCACCGCCGCCACCGCCATAGGAGTTTGAAGGGCCAGTACCACCATCACCGCCGTGGTATAAGACTCCAGCTTGGCCTGATTGCCCATTTCCAGAAACAACACCGCCAGTACCTCCAGTGCTACTTGTCGCACCGCCGCCACCGCCAGAGTTGCCGATTGTCGAGGCATCTAGGCCCGTGGAATTTGACGTAGACCCAGCGCCGCCACTACCACCTGCGGTTGGAGCGCCTGAAGCGCTTTGGTCTGAGCCACCACCGCCTCCGCCTGCGCCCACCCAAACTTCAAAGGTTGGTGAAGCAGGGCTACCTGTACTCCAGTTCGTCCTAAATCTCGTGCCGCCACCGCCACCGCCACCCCCTCCGACTTCAGAGGAAGAGTCAGCGCCGTAACCAGCGCCGCCAGCGCCCCCCTCTAGGTTGGTGCTGGAAATACCGCTCGGCTGTCCTCCAGCGCCCCCGTCGATAACTGGGTAGCCGTTGTTCATGTTCTCGCCACCCTGACCGCCTGAACCTACCTGTATTCTCAGAAGTCCGGTTGCGGTAGGAATCCAATAACCAGACGAATATCCGCCAGCGCCGCCATCTGCTCCAGCATACTGACCACCTCCACCGCCGCCGCCTCCAGCGCCCCACATTCTGAAGTAAAGCTTTTCTCCGTTACTTCCAGAGTCGCCAAGGCTTGTTAGATTTGGGGCGGTATTTGTTGCTCCGCTGAAAACGTAGTACCTAAAGTCGCCATCGTCAAAAGTGGTGTAGGTTCCTGCCGCAGGCGCTAATACAATGTATGAAGTGCTACTCGCGCCGTAAAACTCGTTGAAGCCTGATTGAGCCGCAGAGGACTTTCCAATCAGGCCGCGAATGTCAGCGTCGTTAAGACTGCACTCAGTAGCGCTGGTTCCGCCCACCTCAACGTGCATATCATTCAGGCTAATCTGTCCGCTAGTTACGAGAGGCACGGAGTTCCTCCACTTCAGCCCGCAACTCAGATACAGCGCTAATGAGAACAGCACAAAGCTTTTCGTAGTCCACCGTCTTATAAACAGTTTCTTCGTCGCCCAGCAAAGGCATCATGGTGTCGTGTACGATCTCTGGAATAACCTGCTCGACTTCTTGAGCAATCACACCATAGTCACGTTTGCCTTCGCGCGACCCTTGTTTCCATGTGTAGGTCACACCGCGCAGTGCGTCTACAGTGTCTAGTGCGCCTGTAATGCCCTGTACGTTATCTTTAAGGCGCTCGTCTGAGATGGTTGTTGAGTACGCAACCACGTTGCCGTCCGCATGGACATTACCGTTGCTGTCAATTCGACATAGCTCGACATCCGCGTTAGCCGCTCTTTTAAAAAAACGATAATTTCCTGCATCGCCATCCGCGTCATTATCTATAACGAAATTCAAGTCGTTATCAGCAAGACTTAGGGTGACGTAGTCATCGTTAGGGTTGTTTATGCCCGAGGTATCGTTCCGCTTAATCCTTATGCCAGTAGTATGAGTTTCGCCCCTGACATCAAGTTTGGCGATAGGGCTATTAGTACCGACCCCCACGTTACCGTTAGACTGAATACGCATCCGCTCAATCTGAACCCCACTCGAAGCGGGTCGCGTCCAAAATGTTAAGTGCATGGGATATGAGCCAGTGCCATCTCCCCATGTGCCATCTTTTAATGCGGTAACGTAAGCGCCGTGGCGAAGATTTCCTCCCGCATCTGCGCTGGCAAACTTAATACCTATATGGTGGTTACCGCCCGTATCGTTATTCAGTAGGGATAGAAAATCAGCCGCACCATTTGATGGAGAGCCAGTTGTTACTGTGTCACTGGCAAAGATCTGACCGCTTGTAATAGTGCCCGCAACTTCAAGGTTTTCACCTGTGGTTACGCGGCCCGTAGAAGTCAAAGAAAGCGCTGTCGTGCCGCCTGAAGTAGCCTTGAAATTAGCGGCTTCGATTCCTTGGTCGGAGATACTGCATACCTGTGTGTTGCCATCATGAAACGAGAAAGAGCCGCCGGTGTAGTTCGTCCCGTCATACTGATTTGGTGATTTACCGGCACGAAAGATCAGGTGAGAGCCATGCAAAAAACTACTCGGAGCAATCGCCTCTATAATTGCCTCGCCTGTAATTCCATTCGTTGCCATTGGCACAAGCTGGAGCTTCGGTGAGCCATCGTATAGCGTGGGGGCTTGAGAGCCAGTTGCCTCAATTTTGATAACGACTTCATCTGGGCCTTTGACGTGAAGTAACTCGTCGGGTGAGGACTCGTTGATCCCGACGTTCTCGTTGGCATCAATAGTGACCGCAGTGCTTGTCGCATTGTCGTCAATACCCGTTGAGCTAAAGTTAGTCAGCGGATACGACAGATCAGACTCAATGATGGTGTTCGGTGGGATCGCTTGGCTGTTGAGTTTAGTGATAGCCATTAGTTAGCCTCCAACGCAGATAGTCGGGTCTGTAAATCTTCGATGATTGCTTGCTGTTCTTGGATGGCTTTGGTTAAGACAGCGCATAAAGCGTCCACTTTTAAACTCTGTATTTGATCTTCAGCATCTTTTTCTCCGTCAACTGCACTTGGAATTACCTCTTGAAGCTCATGCGCAATAAATCCCTCTTTAATTTCGTCGGATTCCTCAAAGAGATCCTTAAAATTTGCTGGCTGATAGGTGACGGGCCTTAACTGTGCGATCCTTGCTAATGCAGGTTCCGACATTGACTCTATATTTCTTTTTATTCTGTAGTCTGATGTCAGGGAGAACGTACCAATATTGGTTGAATCCACCCACGCCTGTAGAGAGGGACTAGACCAATAGATATTGAAGCAATTAGGCCCGTGCGATCCCAACACGCCTGACCTAGAACCAAAGCCTATTGCCTGAAGAGCGCCAAATATGCCTGCGCCCCCTCCAGCAGGGGTCTGCCCACCAACAACCGTAACGCCTGAGTTATAAACAGAGAACACCTCACCCGCGGCATTGTCTATAGTTACCCGTGGGACGCCACCACCATCTGTCTTGATTCTGTGCTGGAAACCAAACGTGTTCCAGTTTGTTGTAGCCCCTGTCCACCCAGCGGTTCCCGCAATTAAATAAGCCTCGTCTTGATTTGAGGAGTAAGGAACGGATGATGCCAGTATTGCTCCTGCCACCTCTAGTTCTTGAGCAGGGTCAGTAACGCCAATCCCCACGTTGCCGCTGGAGTTGATGCGCATTCGCTCAGTTGTGCCATCTAAGGGGTCAAACCACCTATGTAGCTGGGCAGTCCTGTCAACTCGATACGCAGTTTTTACATCGCCGCCAACAGCGGGGTCACCTGTAGAAATAAACGTGACTTCATCGCCAGAGAGGTAAATGCCATCGTTGTACTGGAATAAATGACCGTTCTCATTTGCTGTGGTAGAGAGACGTAAAGCGCCCCCCACATCAGCACCGCCAGTAATGTTTAGTGTCCTATAACTTGACGATGCGGTTGGAGCGGCTCCAATACCTACGTTCTGACTTGAATCAATCGTAATCGCAGTGCTTGTGGCGTTATCGTCTATACCAGTAGAGCTAAAATTACCCAGCGGATAACTCATCTGGCTTGTGCCAACCGTGCCATCTGAAGGTATGCCAATGTCTACCGCATCACCGATCACCAAGATGTAGTCAACTACATCACTGGCAGTCAGCGCAGAGTCAAAGACAATGTTTGATCCAGAAACGGTATAGGCAGAATCAGGAGCCTGCGTTACACCGTTCAGTGAAACAATTAAATTTCTGGCTGACTCTGGAAAGTAAGCTGACCCGTCCACCGTCAGCGCATAAGTAGCGGTAGCTGACGTAGTGATACTGTCAATCAGTTGAAATGCGCCTACCTTTGGCTGTTTACCGATGAACGGCATGGCTTACTCCTGTGGAAGCTCGTTTGCGGCGTCTGCGGCCTGCTTAGCGTCGATCACTTCTTGAGTGTGAACTGCGGCGCAAATGGCCTGCACTTCAGGGTCTTCATTGCTGTAGTCATCGCCAGCAGATACAACGTGCCGATGGAATGAGCGAGAGATTTCCTCGTCGTCTCGGTAGATGACCGTGGCTGTGCGTACTTGCACTGCCTTGTACGGGCCTACGATTTCTACCTTGTCAATTTCTACTGCTTCTGTAAGTGCCATGTTTATCTCCTTTGGCTATGGACTGTCCGCCCCAATCTCCGAAAGGGGTAGTTGTTACGCCGTCATGTAAACAATGTCGACGAAAAAGTATTTCCCCGTTCCGGCGCTGTGCTGTGGTACAAGCCATGCGTTATTAGAATCGCCTTCTCGGGTAGAAATGGTAGAACTGTTAGGGAAAACCATTGCGACCACTCCGGTTGTCGCTGTAGCGGAGGTGGTCATACCTCTGTAACTAATCAATGTGCCTATAGTTCTGGTGTTATTTGCAGAGGTGAATGGAAGGCCAGTAAAAGAAACATCCCCTGCATAGCCTGTAGTGTCGATGTTTTCTAGGCTGATTCTGGCCTTCACCACATTCCCTATCTTGGTGTAGTAATTTGATGCGTCAGAAATCAGTGTTGCTGGCTCAGTGGAGCCACGCAAAGTTGCTGTCCAAGTCCCTTCCTCGTAATCATCTAGCGCATTAGCGGCGGCAGTGTCACTACCGAACTTCAAGCCGTCATTGTCAAAACGAACCACCGTGTCGAGCGTGTCGCCAGCGGTTACAGACCCGCCTTTTCTAACAATTGCGGCGACACCCCAAGAGCAGGAAAGACCAATACCGCCATAAGATCCGTGCGTGTTGGCGATGACAGGGACATTTGCATTGGTTGTCGTGACGTTCGTGCCAAACAAACCTCTGCCGCCGTCATCTCCAGAAACTACAGCGCCGTAGCCCGCGCCAACCAACACTGCATAGGAGGTATCAACGGTATTATTGATGGTGTAACCGCCGCCGAACGAAGCGTTCCTTTCGCTCAAGCGAGAAGCAACTGCGGAATTGACATAAAAATCCAGCGTGTTTGGCAGGGTGGCATGGCCTGTATTCCTGCCTATAATTTTGGTCTCGTCAGAGTTTTGACTAAAGTGAATGACTCCAGCGGTGCCGTTGGTATCTACTTTTAAATCGCCGCCGCTAATCTCAAGCTTTTCGTCAGGATCGGTGACACCAATCCCCACGTTGCCGCTGGAGTCGATACGCATACGCTCTGCGTCAGAAGTATGAAAGCTAATAGGCTCAAACGAACCCGTAGACGTATAGCTTGCATTAATTTGCCACGTATCTGTGTTGTCTCTGTAGCCAACAAACAAAGCACTATCGTCGGCGTTCTTTTCGATTTTTATACCTAATCCAGCCCCAGAATTATCTGCTGATTGTTTTACATGCAGTCTATTGTCTGGATCAGTCTCACCAATCCCCACGTTTCCGCCGCTAAGTATCGTGACGCGACCTGTGTTGTTGGTTCTCAGGATTAGATTGTCCTGAATCTGGTTGTGGCTAAGGATCACATTCCCCGCATTTTTGATCTGCGCTGTGTTACCTCCGACCCCTCCGTTGGATATTTCAAAGCCAAAGGTTTTGTCTTGAACGTAGTAGCCACTAGCTTGGTTTTGGCCAACATTTAGAACGGCATCGCCGCCAGTCGTGAGAGATCCATCAATGGTCAAGATGGGATCTTCAGTGTCGTCAGCAATACCCTTCATACTGACGGACTGATAAGTTCTCGCGATAAAGATGACGTAAGCGTCGTCGGCGGCGTTTATAGACTCAGTCAGAGTCAGTGTGCTACCCGATGCTGTGTATGCGGTAACAGGCTCCTGACGGACATTATTAATGTACAGCGCAATATCGTTTGCCGAAGACACCCCGTGATCCAACGTAAATACGGTTGTACCTAAAAGGTCGCCGGTCAGCGTCTGCTTCGCTACTGAGGCAAACGTGTCGGTTGGCTGTACTCCTAGAAATGGCATTAGTTAGCCTCCAACGCCGAAAGGCGCGTCTCTAGTGATCGAACTTCAGCCCGTAGCTCTGAAACGGCTTCGACCAACACAACGCAAACTTTTGCATAGTCCACAGTTTTGTATAAAGTGTCTTCATCACTTGCAAACAGCGGCAGTTTTTTGTCTCGGACAATTTCAGGAATAACCTGCTCGACTTCTTGAGCAATAAAACCATAATCAGTTTGGCCCGTGTTTTTTCCTGTATTCCACGTAAAGGTAACGCCACGCAAAGAATCAACAGTATCTAACGCACCTGTGATCGTAGTTACGTCATCTTTAAATCGCTCGTCTGAAACAGTGCTAGAGCTACCAATTACGCTGTTCTCAACATGTAGATCGCCATCATTCTCCAGACGCATTTCTTCATCCGCGCCTGTAAAGAAACGCATCGTGTTGCCGTTGTGGTGATAAGCAATCCTGCCAACATCGGAATCATTGGTGTCGCCAAATTGGATAATGCTGTCGGCTGTGTTTCCTGCGATAGACAAGCGCAATATCGCATCGTCACCAGAGCCTGTGTGCTGATTGTGAACGCGCAACACGGCATCACCACCCCCAGACGGCGCTCTTATGTCAAGCGGGAAAGCTGGGCCTGTTGTTCCAATGCCTAGCTTGCCCTCAGAGGTCAGAGTCATCCGATCGCTACCGTCTCCGTAGAAACGCAAGTCGTCAGACGATCCCGATTGATACATGATCCAGCTAGTGCCGCCAGTACCTCCGCTTAGTTGTAACGCCACTTGCCCTTGAGATTGAGTAGCCCGTGCGACATCAAGATATGCGTTTCCAGTGGAGCGTCTAACAACTAACGCTTGTGCTGGATTAGTCTCACCAATCCCCACGTTGCCCTCTGAGTCGATACGCATACGTTCGAGGCCAGCGGTTTTGACTCCAACAAAGCTAGTTGAGCCTGACCCAGCATTACTCAAATAAAGCGGCTCAGAAGCGTTGCTTTCAATTCTCCACTCAGGATTAGACGCCGCCAAGTCCGACACATAGAAACGCAGGTTGCCGCCAGACGCCGTCCTCCAACGAGACATCTCCACATCTGTGCCGACTGTGGAGTCGTTCCTGATAGTCAATAAGCTGGAAGGAGTAGTCGCACCAATCCCCACATTGCCAGAGCTATCAATCGTAATGGCTGTAGACGTAGCGTTATCGTCGATGCCTACAGCGAAATCTTTTTTTACTCTGGAGCGAGTCATTAGGTGATCTCCATGATTCCTAAGACAACGTCAAGTGCAGACGCCGTACCTGACTGAACCTTGAGCGCGTCACCCGTCTCTAGGATGTACTTCTGACCAGCCAGCGTTTCCAGCGTTGTTTTGGCCGGAATCTCTACGTTCTCCAGAAGCTGGTGCGTAGTGCTTCCAGACGAGTCTGAGAACTGCACCTGTACGCTGACGCCCTGTGCAGTTTTGTTGGCAATCGCCAAGCCAAGCACAACCGTCGTAGTGGCCGCTGGTGCGGTATACAGCGTGTCGTAAGCGGAGTTGTTCACATCCGCCAGAGCCGCATTTTTAAATGTGTTTGCCATGATTTATCCCAGTGCGATAGCTAGTGCGGTTGCATCGTCAAGCGTAGCCGGAGTGCCAAGATCAGTGATCTGGGACTTCGTTATGCTCAATGCCGCTTGATGTTGCGTAACGCTGGACTGCGTAATGTTGGCGTCCGGAACATCTGCCCATGTCACGGAGGCTGTGAGGTCATTGACTTCGGTGAAGCTGGTTAAGTAGCCCGACAGGTCGGGCGGCGTGTAAGTAAAGACGCCGGTAGCGTTGCTGTACGAAAGGTTTGCTGTGCCGGCAGAGGCAACGGTTACAGACAAGTCCGCCAAATCAGCTTTTTCGTCAATCGCCTCCTCCATGAGGCCAGCCGTTACGCGCAGTTCACACAGGTCTCCCGAAGAGAAAGAACGTGCCGTCGTGCCCTGCTGTGCCCGAGTTACAGTAAGCGTAGTGCCGCTGATGGCGGTGACTTTGACAATCTCAAAATTCGCAGGCGTAGACGCCTCTGCGAGAGTCGCATAGGTATAGTCCCCCGCTCCGAGAGTAGGGAAGTTCGAGGCGTCGGAAACCGAAACGCTCGTCGCAGACGTAGTCAACGAACCTGTGATTGTCGTCTTGGCGTTGTTACTAAACTTAACCGCCATCAGGAGACTCCTCTATCAGCTAACAGTGACTGCCCAGCTAATGGTCATGGAGTCAGACGCGCCTTTGTTCACCACCGAGAACACTGTGCGGCAGAGCATGTCGCCAGCGCTTGAAGCGTTAAAAAGACCTGCCTCGGTGACTGCGCCGGTTCCAGTTCCTGCGGCGAAGGTTGCGCTGTAGGTGACAACCGCACCAGACACGCTGTCGCTAGAGGTGGTGCGCCCCAACTCTGAACCCAGAGCGGTGTCGCCTGCGGCGGCGGCAGTGGAGCCGCTACCAACAGCCATGTGGCTCATGACGTTAGAGCTTGTGCCGATCATTCGGGAAGCAACAAACTCCTTACCCGAGGTCACTACAAGGTTATCGACCTCTCGCACGACTTCGTCGTTCAGTGAGATCGTGAGCTTGCCGCTCATCTTCATTCCATCTTGAAACATTTCGTTTCTCCCTACTCGTTAAAAGCAAACGCATTAAATGCGTCTTGGTTAAATGCACTGCGGCTTTGGACAATCAGGCTCACAGTGATTGATTCGGATACGCCAAAAGAATCTGCCGCTGAAAACGACACAGACTTAGATGGCGAGTCGGACATTGCGGCTGAGTCGGTCAAGCCAAGATCAGCCGAGAAAGAAAGATCGTCAGATACGGACAGCGCCTCTGCGAAATCCGAGGCCATTGCCTTGGACAAGGCTTCCTGCATTTGAAGCGTGTCGGCAACAGCCTTTTGCGCTGAGTACGACAGAGATTCTGTAACTCCAAAGACGTTTCCCTTGTCGAGGTTGGTGTCTTTGACCAAGTCTCCGACGTTAGCCAGATCATCCATCGTGAACGTATCAGCTAGATCCCGATGGTAGGAAACGGTTCTGGTAAATGCGTCGGAGAACGAAAAGGTGTCATCCTTGCTAAGCTCTGGAGACAGGGCAGGCGAATCAGAAACGCTCATAGAGTCTGACTGCACTGAATTAAACGTGACGTTATGTACCTCTGTCAGGCTTGCTGAGTCAGACAAATTTCGGACGTATGCGACGGTCTTGCTAAACACATCGGCAACACCAACCGAGTCCGCTTGCGGGACAGTCACGGACAGCGCCACAAGCTCCGTAACTTCTACAGAGTCAGACGCAGATTTGCTGACAGAGAGGCTCGCCAGATCGCTAAACGCCAGAGAATCTTCTAGGTATCGGTTCAGAGACTCTGCAATAACCAGATAACTTGCGGCCAAGCTGATGTAGTCGAGGCTTGCCGTCAGGTCGGCAAATGAAACTCGAAGGGATGTGTTGACCGAATCGGAGGCGAACGAAACCTTTGCCCGCTCAGCAGACGCCTTAATCAGTTGATATGAGTAGGCGGCTCTTAACATTAATCGAAGTCATCCCTAATCTTGAGCTTCAGCAAATCATTTACTGTCTGCTTCCCGCCGCCGGAGTAAGTCACCTCTACCTCTGCCTCAAAAACGCCAGCCTCAGATAGGGTTCCGGACGGGAAGTTTGTGGTGGCCTTGCCATCTGTTTCCGGAGACACGACCGTCATGGTCAAAGTGCTAGTCACAGTAGTTGACCCAACCTTCCGGATTCTCATGCGCACGGTTGCGCCAGTGAGATCAATCGGATCCCAAGTGGTGGGGTCTTCTGCATCAAGCGTCTGGCCGGATGCGGCTTTATTTGAATCTCGGAGGGTGACCGTCACTTCTGGTAGCGTGTCACCAACGACCAAGTTGATCGTGTCTGAATAAGCCATTAGATAAACGCCCTCGATTTAACTGTTAAGGCTCCGCCGCCATATCCGTATTTCACCTCGCGGATCACCTGCCCTACTCGGGTGTCGAACAGAGACTTGTTGCCCTGTGCGCCGCCCATATCTGACCAAGGCTGATCGGACATCATCTGTAGTCGGTAGATCGCGCCATGGACGATGGCTTCTCTGTACTCCTTGCCGATGGTGTCGGGGATGCTGGTTGACGTGGAGGTAGGCTTGACTGAATAAAGGACACTCAGAGTCTCAGCTTCTGCTGGAACCGGAGCCACATAGAAAAGCGTGTTGTCTCTCTGCGAGTAATACTGCGGCGTTCCGGTTTGTGTGCCGTCGCCTTTTACTTCCAGCAGTCGAGAGTAAGAAACCGGACGCAAGGTGCGCCGATTGCGGTAAATCTCAATGATGTGGTTAAGCTCTGTGCCGGCAGGTGTCGTCAGATCGTACTCATCGATGCCGGCGATGATCTGGATTGTCTCTGGCTCTAGGCGATAGACATCTGTCTTGACGCAGAACTCAATGACCGACTCGCGAACGGCTCGTTCAATTAGGAACTCAGGAGCGCCTCGCGCCTCTGTTCGGACATAGTCTGAGATATCAAGGTACTTCACTGCATGGCTCCCACTCTAGGGTCAGCGGCAGAGTCGCCTTGCGTCTTAGCGCCAAGACCATTGGCAAAGGATCGATAGTGCATAAGGGATTTTTCCGCGTTGCCGGAGAACTCGGAGTCAATCTGATATGCGCGGTACAGGATGTAATCCAGCAGACAGTTTGCGTATATGTCGTCCAGCGATATCGTGGTTGTGTCTGTCGTGTAGTTGGACAGGGTCACGTCTGCTGGAGATACGCTGTAGATAACTTCTATCTGAAATGAGCTTTCTGCCGCCGGATAGACATAAAAATTCTTCGGGTCAGATGAGTCGTAGATGAAGTGCTCAATCTTGCGAGTCGCGTCAGCCGTGGAGTTGTGCCAATCGGGTAACGACTCATCTAGCGTTTTACGATCAATCTGAGAGATAGCCCTGCCGCTTACGTTTCTCGTAATGTCGATAAGGCGAAGCGCACCGGAAGGCAGGCTCTGCTTGCTTCCAGCGGCGCAGGTAAAGTTTGTGTTCGAGACGTTTGCGTCAGGCCGATATATAACGACCTCGCGCTGGCCATCATTAAAAAACTTCAGAAGATCTGCGTTGGCAAATCTTGTATTAGAAGTGTCCTGAAGAATGATGCTGGCACGATCCAGTATGTCATTAACCTTCGTCGTTGCCATCCACGGTCTCCCATTCAATCACTTCCAGATTTGGATTCTTTGCGAAGAGCGGGTCGTAATCGAAAATGTTTCCAGTCACGATGTTGCGAAGCTTCTTCGGCACCTTTGCAGGCAGAACCTCTTCTGGTTGCTTTCCATTCCTTCTCAGTCCGTCCATCTGGTCTTGGAGTTCAGCTAACGTCGCTCTCCTGTCGAGCGTTACGCCAAACTGCTCTCTAGCTTCGATGTACAGGTCGTCTTTTTCGGTCTTAGCTTCTTCCACCTTCCTCTCCTTAAAGTGAAAAGGGGGAGGAAAACCTCCCCCAACTCAGTCCTTAGACCTTCCACTTACCTACAGCGAGGCAGTCTGGAGTTACGACCTTGCGGCCATAAACCTTCAGACCACGGACGCCGTCGCCGAAGGTGCTCTCAAGACGAACGGTCTCAGTGTTAGTGAACTGAGAAGCGAACGTGATTGCCTTCGGATGACCCGCGAGAACGTGGGTGTAAGTAGCATCAGTACCAGACGCAGGGGTGTAGAGCATGTTGCTCTGATAAACCGTGAAGCGGTCTACCTGACCCACCTGACCGTTACGGAGAGGCGAAGTCGCATCACCCGTCAGGTACGCTTGACGCAGTTCGCTCTGCTTGAGCAGAGAGATCATGCTGGGAGGCAGAACGATGAAGCGGCCCTCTTCAGGGATGTTCAACTCGTCCAGTTCCTTAGCGATGTCAAGGATGCTGGTAAGGATGTTGCTTGACGTGATCGTAGTCTGCGAACCGATAGTGGTTGCGTCAGTTACGACGTTAGCCAGAACGTCAGTCTCGACTGCGATACGCATAGACTCAGCGGCGTCCTTAGAAGCCTCTGCCAGCATATCGATGTCGCCCTGTGCAGACAGAACGTCGTCGATCTTGAACGCATAGCTCTTAGCCTGATCGATCAGAAGCTCGACAGTGCTGGTGGTCAGATCAGCGTAGCTGATTGAGCCAGTGTAGTCGGCAACCGATACTGCGGGCACGGTTCGGATGTGAACCTTGTCGCCCTGACCAGAGATCTCGCCTTCGTAGTCAGTGTTGGAAATAGCAGGAAGTACAGACGCGCTGTAGAACTTAGCCTGCAACAGTTTTGAAAAGACTTCTGGGATGAAGCCGCCCTGATTAGCCGCGTAAGTAAACGCCGCTCCAGAGCCATTAGCACCAATAGCCATTGTTAAATACCTCTATGCAAGAGTTAATCAACGCCGGATCTGGTCTTGCCTCCACGCTTCCATCACTGCGTCTTGATTCGCTTCAAAATCTTTCAGCGACATCGCCTTGATTTCCGCCCGAGACCAAACTTTTTGTCCGGCACCAGTATCGGGTTTTCTGGATTTAGGGAGCTTTGGCTCTGCCGCCGCTTTCGCCTTTTCCAGTACCCGCTCTTGCGGCGTCGGTTGTCCGAATCCCATGTCGCCCTTGAACTTATACAGAGCCGCGTTTACGTCGTTCGATGAACCGGCTTCAATCCAGTTCTGAACTTGCGCGTCCTGTATCTCCAGCCAGTCAGCCCAGTCTCCTGATTGGACGATGTCGTCCAAGTCGGGGTGCGCTTCCCTGATGCGAGCCATATGCGCTTCTTGCGCTTGGGCTACAGCTTCTTGCTCTCGCATCTGCCGGAGGTTTTCAAGCTCGGCATTGGTTTCGGCAACTTGTGCTTGCGTCCTTTCCATCTGATCCAGAATTGGTGCCGCAAGGTCTGGGTACTCTTCCCTGACTTGCTTCAACTTCTCTAGATCAACGTTTTTCTCTGCAAGCTGACGCTTCAGTTCACCTAACTCGGCCATTGTCTGCTCGTGCATACGTCGCAGTTCTTTAGCCTCAGTGGTTGCCTGAGTCATCTTCCTTTGTGCATTCTTGTAGCGTTCGTCGGCCTTCTTCAGTGCCAACTCCGTTTCGGACAATTCGCCGCGCTCGTCCTCAACGGGAGCCTCCACAGTTTCTTGGACAGTTTCCGATGGCTCTTCGGGTGCCTCTAGGTCAACCTCTAGCTGAACTTCCTCTGGCGTTTCCTCTTCTTGAGGGGCCGGAACTTCACCTTTTAGTTGTGCCATTAACTCCTGTGCTTCCGCTTCAAGTTTTGCTGGATCTACTTTCATTCTTCCGGTTCCTCAGTGGGGTGTCCGTCAGTCGATGCTGGGTGGTCGCACTCGTAGTGCCCGATCAGCTTCGATAACCGCTTCAGCGGCTTGCTCTAGCTCAAGCGCATCGCGTAACTCAGTCACACGGCCCTGCTCGAACCTAAAATTATCTTTATCCGCAGACTCTAATTTCGTCTGGGCATCAGCTAATCGCTCAGCCAGCAACTCCATCAGGAGGGGCCATTCCTCCGTTAGAGATAGCACCTTGATCGCCCGCGCCTGACGCGGCGAGCATTTGCTCTTGCTGTAGTAACGCTTGTTGTTCGGCAATTAGCTGTTCCTCAGACTTGATAACGTCAGTAGCATCGATGTCCATGCTCTGCGCGATGTCACGCAGGAGCTTGCCTCGATCAATTAACTGAGAGTCCATTGGATTTGAAACCAGAGAGAGGAATTGAAGGAGTCTCTGGCTCTGCACTTCTTTCTGCACAAGTGCGGTGCTACCGCGAGCGACGATCTTGAGATCGCCTTTGGCTCGCTCATTTGTCCCGAACTCCATATTGAAGTGGAACAATGATTCAATCATAGGGCGAATAAGGAAATCGTCAATGTTTTTGATGGTGCTCTTCAGGGCCACATTCGCGGCTCCCATCAACATTGAAATACCTGTCGCCGTCTTGTTCAGGCTCTTCGTTTGCTCGCCGTGGGTATACGACGGAAGCGATGTCGTCTCGTCCGCGAAGCGTCGGAAGATCTCGATGATTTGGTTAAGTCCGTTGGCATTAGCGACAGGCTGGTAATACCTGACCGCTGGCATTGATCCATCCCCGCCAGACCGTAAAAAAACTCGCCACGGATGAAGATCGGTAGGATCCTCACCCGCCGCGAGAAGGTCGGTATTAACCTCAACCATCGGACCTGAACTAAGCGCCATGTTGTCCAGCCAGATGCGCGTTGCCGCATTCATCGTTTGCTGAGAATCACGCATCATGCGCGGTACTCCCACACCCCAGAACTGGTGAGGTGTGCGCTCATAGGGGAATATGTTGTAGGGGATACGGTAGCCTTTAACTGGATTCAGAGAGGCCTTGATAACCTTACCCGAGACAATCCATACGTTCGCGTCGAAATCCTGACTGGGGTCTGAACCCTCCGGTAACTCGACTCCCACGTCTTGAAGATCATATCCGTCAATAGACCCCCAGAACTCCAGTAACTCGAACCGATGGGAATCGCCATGATCCACAATGCCAGCAATTTCGCGGCGAGTCCGTTCGTGATCTTCCTCTTCATGATTTCCATTTCGCCTGTCACGCAGAGTGGCAAGAATTATTTCTGAATCAAAGCTGGGCGTATCAGCCAACTCTCGGAACTGGCGGCGAGTCAGGATGTGACGCCGGAACATTCCGGAGCAATCTTCCAGACTGGTGCAGAACGGGTCTGGGTACAGGTCAAAGATCGATACTGACTCAATCTCAGGAACCGCCTTCTCCTCCATGACCATCGCATAGCTGGAGCGACCCATCTCATCTTCCATCCGCTGATAAGCTTGAGTGCGGTCGATCTTTACCGTTCCAGACTTGATTGCGCCGGAGCCAAAGATGCAGGCCTCAAGGATGGCCTCCTTCATCTTCTGCTCGGTATTCTCTTCAATAAGCTGGTCTTCGATGTCCTTCTGCATTTCCTCAGAAGCCATCATTGCAAGGCGCTCTTCCTGCTCTTTGAGGCCTTGCTCAATTCTCTCTTCGTTCTCAGCCAGAACCTGACGGATCACCTCTTCAGGCTGGCCCTGCCCCATTTCCACAATGCTTTGAATCAACAGCTTCTGCATCTCTTGCCGCTTCAGCGGGTTGATGCTGGGCCGAGGGGTGGGGTTTACACCAAAGAATGCGTCTCCGCTCTGGAACAACAGGTCAACAAGCCTGCTGTATGCGGCCATAACTTTGGTTCGGGTGAGACCAACAAAGACCTTGCTCCGCGAGCCAGATGCTTCGCTCAAGCGGGCAAGAGTGTCAGGGTCGTATTGCCCAGAGAACTGACGCAGATCCTTGATCCACTCATCTTCAGTTTCTCTACGAGCATCCTTGTACTCGGTGAAAAGACCTCTTAGTCTGGCCCCGAGAGATTGAAGTTCGATATCTTGAGTGCCGTCAGGGTTCTCAACATCAAACCCGACGTCCTCTTGTGAGAGTTCGTCCATTACCAGCCCGCCACGGTATCAACAGTTTTGAAGCGCCTTGCGACCGGAAAACTCTTGGGTCGCGGCATTGAAGCCAATCCATGGAGGGCAATGGCAAACGCCATCACTCTATCATCATAACAGCCGTTTTGAGCATTGGTAGCCCCTTTTTCATCAATGACATAGGTGCGAAGTTCTTTGATTAACTCAAGGTCAGCAATGCCTGAATCACGTTGCCGAAGTAGTGCGGCGAGGTTGTCGACGATTAGCGGCTTGGTCTTACTCGTTGTCAGGAAACCACCGCGCTTCGTCATGCGGTCTCCATAAGCACCGTCAACTGAGCTTTCAACAAACAGCGACGGGTAGTTCAATTCTTGTAGGCGGCGAAGCGTCGTCAGCCCGTGGTTGTTTCTTTCGACGATGACATAGGCCGTGTTGTACCTTTTCGCAATCATGGCGACGGTGTTGCCCCACTCCCATGGATCGATATGCCCGTGATAACAAGCCACCTGCCTGCCGCGTGAGTCGAGCACTTGCGCGACCGAGTAGTCTCCGTAGGCCAAGCCCTCTGCGACGTCCACGCCTACAACGTAGGAGTCGTCCGGATTGGGCGGATACCACTCCCGATATGGCCCAGAACTACGCTCCGACATGCCGTCACTGCGGAACTCACCAATGAAATCGGGCGAATAACACTCTTTTTCCGCGTCAGCGAGGACGTCATCTTCAACAAAACAGCGGCCTGATGTGAGGAACGCTTCAATCGGGGTAGTCGGATACTCCTGCCTGAACAGGTCATGCCCGCCCAGTTCGTCCATTTTGTTGCGGCGGAACTGGAGTTGCTCATCATCCAGCCCGTATTTAGCCGCCAGTTGCTCCTCATCCTTGGTGCGCTCGAAGTACGGACGCACTGGGGCGCGGTATTCCTGCATGGCAAACCATGGGACAAAGCAAGTAATCCAGTCGGTTTCCCCGCGCAGGGACTTCATGACTTGGTCGTAGAACCAGCCACCCGCACCGTTGGCGGTGGATTCGAGAATCACCTCACTGCCGTTGCCACCGACCGTCTGTAGCAAACCGGCTACGATATCTGCCCCCTGCGGGTAGAAGGCAACCTCCGATCCATGGACAAAGCGGTTAGTCTGTCCTCGCCCTGTCTGAGTTGATCGTGCCGTACCCACTCGGTATCGCGAGTTGATTTCGTCGAATACAAGGGTGGCGGCACTCTGACTACTGAGCTTTGGCTTGAAAGCTTCGTGAGGAACCCCATCGTAGAACGAGCGAACCATGTTGAAGATCGCGTTAGTAGACTCCGCAAGGTGCGAAAGAACGAACGCATTGGCGTTGCGTGTCTGCGTAATCTTCCAGAAGAATCGACCTTCCACATACGTTGAAATCCCCACCTGTCGGGCCTTCAGGATCAGGGCGCGTATCTTCCCCTGCTCCTTGAGTTGCTGTTCCAGTTGCTGATGAACCATCTTCTGGCCGTCGTTGAGGCGGAAAGGAACTTGCTCGCCCTCCTTGTTCACGACCTTCAAGACGTTCTTGGCGTAGACCGGAAAATCTTTCTTGAAGACTTTCGCGGCCTCCATCAACTGCTCGTCATTCACCCTCTATCCCCTCAATGATTTGCTTGCACCACCACAGCAGATCAGCGTCCTCTCCCGCATGACGCATGAGATTTACCCTGTAGCAGACCAGCCTGACGTTGCCCTTCTCATAGCCTTTGCTCTGGTCGATCCTGTCTATCGATGCGTTTAGCCCCGTGTTATCCCTCATCCGGCGGGGGTAGTAGGTCATGTGCATCCCCGTGACGGCGCACTTTCCCTGTTGCAAATCCCACATCGCCCGCAGATCTTCCTTGGTGATGCTGACCTCTACCTTGCGGGCCTTGTTGTTAAGCCGACTAAATAGATAGGCCTCGGGACTCGCGGACCTGTATGTCTCCTGCTTTAATCTGTGGCAGGGATTGCAAACCCTCTTTCGGTAGTCTCCCCTCCCATGAAGAGGAAACTCATCTAGAGGCTTTTCAATGCCGCAAGTGGCGCATTGACGATTTTTAACCGCCATTGATTTCCCCCAGTGGCCTCATGGAACGCCTCGATCCCTTTGCGGGACTCTGCTACGGCGATGCGATCTCCCATTAGCGACGTGCCGACCCCGATGCACCCTTCAACTTCTTCGGGGAAATTAGCTACATGGAATAGGATGTGTGACCGGCCCTTTACGTTTTCGATCTCGTAACACCAGTCAAACTTGGGTGAGCGCTTCCAGACCATGGAATACTCTCCTTCGGGGATGCAGGACAGGAATGGAGCGTTATCCAGCCAAGGGCGCTCCACCGTATAGAACAAGCTCAGCTTGTGATTCGGAACCTGCATGATCCCCAACGTACCCTCGGGGTGGTACGCAAAGCGCTTCAACGTAATCATGTACAGCCCTTAGTTGCAGGTAATGCTCTGAGATCCATCTGCGGCAGTAGTAGCCGAGCAGGTGACCATCGTGTCTAAGATGCTTTGCAGTGAGGACTGGTACTGAGTCCAGACGTTGCTGTACAAATCGTTGTTGTCGGCATCCAAGGTAATCAGCGCATCGAAGCCGCCCAGACCCATGGCCTGCATACCCGTAATGCTGGCAGTGCCGAGGGTAGTCAGGTTGTTCATGCCGGTAGTGCCGAGGCTGGTCAGGTTATCCATGCCAGTCGTGGCAATCGCCGTGTTTGCGTCGAACCCAGCCGTGCCGAGATCTACCGCCCCATCGATACCCGCAGTACCCAAGGTGACCATGCCGTCAACGAACGGGGTGTAGTCAATGTTGCCCATTGCGTCGTAACCCGCCGAGGCAGTGTCAACGAATGAACCGTAGAGCGCCTGCTGAGTCGTGGCATCCGCAGAGATTCGAGCCAGATCCACGTCGGCGTTATACCGAGCCATGGTTTTCGCGGAGTCAGCCTGCATCCACATCATGCCCAAGCTGGTAACCGGAGTGGCCAGAATGGACGCCCACTGCAATGCCTGAGATTGCTGGGGGACTGGAGCGACGTTCTGGGTCTGGGTTAGGGCCAAAGCCATTACCGCCGCGCTCGCCGCCTGCCCATCTCCAGATGACGCAATCGCTGACAAGGCATCAAACTTGGCTTTGTTCGCCATGGCATTTGCTTGAGCCGTCTTCTGTACCGCCTCGTAATACTCTGAGTTCGTGGAGGCGCACCCAGTTGCCGCTAATACCGCAAGAAATAACCCTAGTTTTTTCATGGTTTTCCCCTATTTGCTGTAGAAGCCCCTGAGAGGCCGCAGGTTGAACGATGCACGGGGAGAGGTAAGCCCAAGGGGAGGGGCTGGATCGTCGCTCCTGCGGCCCCACAGGGGGCAATATGAATCCAATCTAAACATTGATTTAGGTTTTGTATACCGATATAGCATTTAAAATGCGTTTTCCGCCGCCCAAGCACCCAGAATCATGAACGTGATCAAGGCGGCTGGGATCATCAGCGAGGCAATAAGCGCCAAAACAATAAGATCTTCAAATATTTTCACTTGGTTGACTTAGCCCCCTTGCACTTCCACCGCTTCCGCGACAGGTTATTAGGCGTATTCGGGTCGTTTTGCTTCTTCTTGGACAGCCGCTTCTTGATCCCGAGGCTCCGAGCGCAATAACTGTCACCCTTCTTAGTGCCAGCGCGTACCCGTGGGCCACCATCTTTGGCTTTTCCAGCCTGCCCGTAGGAGACTTTCTTGCCAGATGCGGTCTTATGGACCTTGGCTTTGCCTTTCCGTGGTTTTGTCATTTGCATGTCCCTATGTTTTTCGGGTGGGTACTCTCAGAAAGACCGCCCCCCCTCTAAAGTTGCTCCCCCCTACCCCATGGGGGGTGTCAAAATCTCGTTGTAGAGACTGGCTAGTCCCCCATGGAACCGTGGTACGCGACCGCCGCCAAACCTTCCATCTGCTATCCCCCCCCTACCCGTGGGCCTCTCTCAGGGCGACCACTGCATCCCAGATAAAGTGGTCAATCGCCGCAACTATCTGATTTAAATGGCAAAACATTCTCCGGCAAATCCTCTTCCGGCTCTAAATCCGCAAAGAATCCGCTCGAAACCGTCTCGATCTGCTGTTTTTCTGGGGCAAATGCACCGATCACCTTGCCTATTAGCTCAAGGGATCGAACGCGGGCGGCATCACTGTTCTCGGCGTCGAGCGCTTCGACCTCAAGACGGGCCATCAGCCAATCGTGTTTATCCACCGCTCTCACCATCAATTGCCGCTTATGAGCCTCAATAGCCGCTTGAACGTCAACGTGAGTCAACAACCGTGAGCCTTGCTGTTTCGGGTGTGAATAGCCTGCCGCTTGGGCCGCTTTGGTAGCGTTGCCATGCTCAACAAACTCAGCGACAAACTTGGACTGACGCCAGTTCAGATTCTTTGGGTTTCCTTCCCCTGTATTGGTATCCATTCCTATGGTGTTTCCTTACTGGTTGAAGAGGATCCGGAGTCGCGGTTATCGATCTTTTTTCCGCGCCGCAAAAATTTTCACTTGAGCCACTGGCCTGCGATGGCGAGAAGCGCCGCGAAGATGATCCAGCCGAGCCGCTCCCAAATGAGGGCTGAGCCGGATTGCTTTTGAAATTGCTCGACCAGTTCGCGGTGCTCGCGCTCCACCCAATCGAGTCTCTGCTCATGGCGATTCAGTCGGGCATGAGCGGCATCGGTGCGCTCATCGATCCTGCCCAGTTCTGATAGCTGATCGGTCAGCTTGTCGAGTTTTGCCTCGATTCTGAGCAGTCTGTCCTGCAATTCCATACCGTCTAAATCCCGCATGATCACTGGGTTTTACTATTTAATTTAGCTGTTTTCATTCTAAGGTGTTGTTTTGCCATTTCAACTGTGTTTTTATAATAACCGTTGGGCCGATACAGCCCTACCGTGCGGGACTGCGTTAAGTCCGCCAGACCTCAAGGATCGAGGTGCTGACCCAGAGCTAGGAGGCTTGCCCCGATGGCCACACCATGCATCGACGCAAGACTGAGCGAATCGCGAGTTGCTGTATTGCAGGCAACCGACGGCAAGACCGGAGCGAGTGGGAACCCAACGACGGGGTATATCGGCGGCGACCGGAGGAGCATGGATGCTCGGCCAGAGATAAGCGGCACTCAGCGATGGTCCTACTCACCTTTTTGTCGGGGTCTGAAGCTGACCCCCTGATGACCCACACCACTGGGCATCGGTCACTCGATGGGCGGAGCACCGCCGAAACAATCTGGAGAAAACGCTATGCAACACACTGCTATCAACCCCACCTACCAACGCGCTCTCGACCGACTCTACAAGGCCGACCGCACCTATTGCGCAATGGTAGATGCCGGTCAGGAAAAGCTAGACGCACTCGACCCTGACAGCGACCGCTGGCACAACACCGCCGAGCGAATCGAGCAGAGACAAGCCGATCAATTCGACACCTATGTCGAGCGCTTCATCGATGAGCCAGAGCTTCCGAAACGTGAGCTTGAGGCCTTCACCAAATCCTACGAAGCCTTCCACGGCTACACCCCATACCTCGTTTAAGGAGCGCGACCATGTATTACATCTCAAAGCCTGATCAGTACCACTACGCCCGAGTCTGCAAGCGCCTCTCTGACTTCTCCCGCTCGATGCCCGATGAGGGTTCCGAGTGGCACATCCGGAAGCGCAAACAGATCACCGCATTCGACTCGCTCGACGTGTACTTCTTCAAGGGCGGCAAGCTGGTGCGATGCCCCCGCAAATCGTCCGCGATCATTTTCTGACCCCATCTGATGATGGCCTGCTGGATACAGGCCGAAACGCCCTGCGGGGCGTCATGGGAATCCCCCCAACAATCTGGAGATTGACAACATGGCAAATCAAAAGCGAAACATCGGGCAGGAGCTAACCGACGCGATCAAGGGAATGATGCAGGAGCACGGCACCGACTGGACAAAGCCTTTCCAGTCTCTCGCCACCGTCCCCACCAACGCGGTCACGGGCAAACCATACCGTGGGCTGAACGCGCTATTCCTCGGGCTGATCGGGGTGCAGTGGGCGGCAGGATACAAGCAATGGCAGACCATCGGTGCCAACGTCGTGAAGGGTGGCAAGTCAGTCGCGATAACCGCACCGTTGCCGATCAAGGACAAAAACGATCCGACCAAACTGGCGGCTCTGCTGTTCCGACCCACCAACATTTTCCCCAGCAGTCAGGTCGAAGGCTGGACCCCGCCCGCTGTCGAGACTACCGACACCACTGAGGTGCTGGCCGAGGTTGACGCCTACGTTGCCAACTGCAACGCCCACATCGAAGTCGGCGGCAGTCAGCCCTGCTACATCCCATCGCGGGATCAGATCTCGATGCCACGCCGCGAGGCCTTCACCGAGACCGACACCAGCACTGCGACCGAGACCTACTACTCGACGCTGTTGCATGAGCTTATCCACTGGACTGGCCACAAGTCACGGTGTGCGCGCCTAGATGACAAGTCGAAGCGCGGCTATGCATTCGAGGAGCTTGTCGCTGAGATCGGCTCAGTGCTTCTCTCGGTGCGTCTGGGTGTCTCCCCCACGGTACGGGCTGACCATGCCAAGTACCTCAACGGATGGCTCAAGGCTTTGGACGATGATCAGTCCTATATCACCGACGCCGCGAAGCTGGCCCAGAAAGCTATCGACTACCTCGATGGTCTTCAGACAGTAGAGCTTGAGCAGGCGGCGTGAGTCGCTTTGTTCAGGTTTTTTCCGCCCCCCAAAAATTTTACCCGTCTGACGATGGCCCGCTGGATACGGGCCGAAACGCTCCACTGGGGCGTCACGGGAATCCACCCGAAACAATCTGGAGTCCGGCTATGTCCGACATTGAAATCATCTCGCTGTTTGACAGCACCAACATCACCCTCGCGGCGCTTTCCGCAGTGTCAGGCCGCAGTGTTGCGGATCTCAAAAACCTGCTGATGGGGGGCGCGTCATGACAACGACATTCGCAATCTACCTCGACCCCCGAGGCGGTGCAGGCGGCACAGTCAACCGCGCCAGCTTCGACGGTCACTTCACCAGCGATGAAGTCAGGGATCGAGAAGACCCTCACGGGCGGGCGCTGTTCTCCGGAGCAGTCCACGCGATGGCCACTGGATCTGTGGGGTGCTTCATCTCTCAGAACGGCGTCGATATCTACGTTGAGAGGGTGGAGTCATGAATCACGTCTACGGTGAACACCAGTGGCACAGCGAGTACCAGCGGCTGTGCCGGACCCGATCTACCGAGTCTCTGGTCTACATCCAGAACGATTGCTGGCAGGCCGCGAACGCCATGCCTGACAACCCCAAGGCGAGCCAATACTGGGATGAGTTCTGGTACTGCCGCGATGAGCTACGCCGCAGAGCGCGGTAACCCGTCTGACGATGGCTGGAGGGATACCAGCCGAAACACCCTTCGGGGTGTCATGGGAATCCACCCGAATCAATCTGGAGATCAACATGGGAATGTTTAGCTGGAAGACAAACGACACTCGCAAATCTATCTGGAACCGGCACTCGAATCGCGGAACCTTCCGCGTCTACATGGTTGACCACTTAGGCAATCAGTGGGCCGAGGATAACTACAACGGCTACGGCGAATTCGGCGGCAAAGACTTTTACGAACTGGTCGCCGAGATGAACGGCATTCGCCCCGAGGATTCGATGCCCGAGGGCAGTCCCGCCCTGAGTGGGATGCTTGAAAGGGCCGAGGACTACACCAACAGGATGCGCTTGCTGGGCATAGAGCTTTGGTACAGCGGCAAGCCGTTCATCTCTCCGCAGTTGACCGAGAAGCCTCGCAGAAAGTCCACAGGCAACCCGCCGCAGGACTGCCCGCATCAGGGCTTCTGACCCCATCTGATGAGCCTGTCTGGATGTCAGGCGAAACACCCTTCGGGGTGTCATGGGAATCCACCCATCCCCACACCACTGGGGCATCAATCTGGAGGACGTTATGTTCGACGATTTAGCAACTCACGACATCATGAAAGCCCCGACCAAACGGGCGGGCTACAACTGCCCCCGATGCGGAGGCACGGGCCGATACACCTACGCCAACGGCAACACCTACCCCTGCGGCAAGTGCCGTAGCACTGGGCGACTCAAGACCAGCCCAGAGCAACGCATCAAGGCCCGCGCCCACTCTGCCACTGCGGCTGTCCGACGCAAGGAAGAGAACGTCGAGGAGTTCGGCAAGCGCGAGCCTGCCGCACTGGCGTGGCTCACCAGCAACAACGGTGACTTTGCCGCGTCCCTGCTCGATCAGGTCAAGAAGAAAGGCGACCTGTCACCCAAGCAACTG
>Ga0208767_1000528_pt1 | contig 31698 bp, 38 predicted proteins | sample VirMetDEL_Mar_21_FD_184514 | JGI IMG/M metagenome (GOLD analysis project Ga0208767, IMG submission 184514) | Aqueous microbial communities from the Delaware River and Bay under freshwater to marine salinity gradient to study organic matter... | ecosystem: Environmental > Aquatic > Marine >... | reverse complement strand
GGTGACTGATGAGCATTAAATTAGTAAGATTAAAAAACCAAGAACTTGTATATGGTGAGCCAGAAGAAATAGAAACTTACTGTGACCAGAAGGATACTTTTATAGTAAGTACTTATATTGGTGTGAAACCTAATGTGGCACAAGAACACTTTAAATATGTAGGTAATAGAATGGGTGATCCTTATGCAGTAGCAAAAAATATTTATATAAAATAGGAGATAGAAAATGTTAGAGTTAAAAGTAGGACAAGAGATAGATGGGAAAGTTATTGATAAAATAACTATGAATGAAGACACAAGAGATATAACTGTTTGGTTTAATCAAGATCATTTAGCGTCAGATCCTGATTGTTTTATAATAAAAGCAAAAGAGTCTATCGAAACAATTTTAAATCACAAATGGGAGAACTAAAAATGGCTACACAAATAAGAAAATTTGAACAAGATGCAATCGTTGATACTATTGTTGATAGAGTAATAAGCTCTAAAGAAACTAAAGCAAAGTATGTAGTTAAGAAATGTAAAGAGTACAGAGAGTTGCTGTCAACAGCTAACGAGGTTAAGTCTTTTGATAAGCAGATAAACATGTTGAAAGAACAAAGAGATGAACTGTCTACTAAAGTTTCTAGAGGAGTAGAACTTTACAATTATGCAAACGACTTTGAATTAAAGTATGACAGATGGAACGGAGTATTGTCTACTCAGACAGGTGTAAATGAATGGAAACTAAAAGAAAAGATAGCTAACAAGATTGCTATATCTTTACTACCTAAAGATGCAGTAGATAACATTGACGCTATCATTGAGAACATTGTAAAGGAGTGTTTATAATGCAATTAACATTTGATTACTACGAGGTACAGGAAGCAATACAGCTTCTTGTTAAAAAGAAACTAGGTATAGATATAGACTTGGAAGATATAAGTCCGCATGATTATCCTGATATTGTATACCATGAACGAGAGTATGTGTATAAGAAACACAAGAACGGAAAAGAAGTTAAGGATGAGAATGGTATCCGTGAAATAGATTGGGATAAAAGTGAGTACAAAAAGAAGTCTATAGTTTTTGATGATACTGCTGATATATCTTTTTGGGTGGGGAAATAATATGAGTGCTTTATCAAAAGAAATAATCAAAGACTATAAAAAGATGCAAGAAGATATTAGAAAATCTAAAGAAGAATTTGATATGTTTGTCAGTAACTTATACATAGAAAACTGTCATGAAAGATCAGAGCATGGTATGCCTTTGTATGCTTCATGTGAGGAATATTATAAATATAATCGAATGTTTATAGATAAGAAATATTTCGATGAAAATAAATAAAATAATAGTTGCAATCTGTTTGTGTTCTATGTTATTCTATATGCTTAAAACAGGGCAATGGTATGTAATGCCTGTCATAACATGGATGAATAATGTATGAACGCAAAGCAGATGAAAAAAATTAGAAGACTTATCAAACCTATTCAGGTTGAGTGGGTGCGTAGTTTATTGAACGAAGAAGAAGCAGAGAAAGTAAATCTATCTAATATAGATACTATGCTTTCTAAACAAACACACTTCATGGTCAAAGGAACTATGCACTTATCAGCTATGACTGATAGATGGATTGTAAAGTATTTAAAAAAATATCCCAACATAACTTGTTACAAAGATATGTTAGGTATTCCTGAACTTAAAAAGAAATTAGATTTAGGATGGTAAAAAAGTTTGACATTATATTTTAATGTATGATATAATGACCAAAAGAGAGAGCAGTTAAGCATATTCCCTTGTTTTTGTAGTCTATCTCCGCTTAATTTGCATCACATAAAGCACACTTCGAGAGTAAGTGGCTCTCAAAACTCTCACTTTATTTTAACACACAGCCACAGGAGGATTGAACGACATGGCAATTTTAGAAGGACAAGGATATTGGTGTTCCATTACTACACCAAACACAAAGTTTGAACCAGTTTTTAGTGTTAATTTAGTTGTTGACGAAGAAACTGCAAACGACTTTGCTTCTAGAGGACACAAAGTTAAGCAGATGGAAGAAGGACCTGCGTTAATAATTAAAAGAAAAGTTAACGGACCAAAAGGAATGGTCAGAGCTGCTCCTAGATTATTAGATATTAACAAACAACCTTTAGATGCAGCAGTAGGCAACGGCTCTAAGATTCGTGTGCAGTACAACGAATATAGTGGAACAGGTGCTTACGGACCTTATACTGGATTAGATTTACAAGCTGTTCAAGTTGTAGATTTAATTCCTTACAAGAACGCAGATGGAGCAGAGTTCTTTGATGAAGGTGAAGGAGGAGAGGAGTTTTAATTATGACAGAAGAAAATAAACCTCACATTGTTATTGATGATGTGCAAATTTCGGTAGATGATTTACCAGAAGAAGCACAAGGCATCTTCGGAAGAGTGCAACGCTTGACTCAAAAGAAAGCAACTACTATGCTTGACTTAGAAGAAATACAAGCAGGTATTAATTTCTTTTCAAATAGAATTGTTGAAATTGTAAACAGTTCTTCAGAAAAAAGTAAAAAGGAAGAAGATGAAGTATTAAAGTCAAACAATTAAAACTTAACACGAGAGGTAACACGACAACAGTATAAGAGATAAGTTGGTGACTTATCCACCTCTCAATTTTTCTAAGGAGATAGAATGGAAACAAAATTTATAAAACATAAACAACCATGCCCTTTATGTGGGAGTAGTGATGCAGTTTCTGTAAATGAAAATGGATCAGCAAAATGTTTCAGTTGTAACAAGTTTATTCCTAAGTATGACGGAACAAATACCCATGTAGTTACACCCACAATAGTATCATCACAACCTAAGATAGAAAGTCCACAGTTAAGTTTCAACGCTCTAACTGATCGAGGTATATCAAGAGATACTGCTGTTAAGTATGGTGTAAAAAGTGAAGTGTTTGCAGGCAAGGTAACCAAACACATTTATCCTTATTACAAAGGAACAGATATTGTAGGAACTAAAGGCAGGAATGTAGAGAAGAAAAACTTCTATTGTAACGGAACGCTAGAAAATACAGGACTATTCGGAGAACAGCTATTCAAACACGGAGGTAAGTACCTCACGATTACAGAAGGAGAGTGTGATGCTATGGCAGTTTACGAAATGTTTAAAGGTAACTGGTCTGTAGTTTCATTGAAGCGTGGTGCTAGTGCTGCCGTTAGAGATATACGAGAAAGCATAGAGTTTGTCGAGTCTTATGACAATGTTGTTCTTTGCTTTGACTCTGACAAGCAAGGTAGAGAAGCAGCTAAGAAGGTAGCTAAGATACTCAGACCAAACAAAACTAAGATAATGTCTTTACCAACACAGTATAAAGATGCTAACGATATGCTCAAAGCTAAAGCATTCAAAGAGTTTAACAAATCTTTTTGGGAAGCTAAGACCTATACTCCTTCTGGTATATTAGAGCTGTCAAGTAAGAAAGATGATTGGTTGAACAGAGAAGTAAAAGAGAGTGTTGCTTATCCGTGGGAAGGTCTTAACAAGAAACTCTTTGGTATGCGCAAAGGAGAGCTTGTAACACTTACAGGTGGTACAGGTCTTGGTAAGTCTAGTGTGACTAGAGAGTTAGAGCATTGGCTTATTAAGAATACCGAAGACAATGTAGGTATCGTTGCTCTTGAAGAAAACTGGACTAGAACTGCTGACGGACTCTTATCTATTGAAGCTAATGATAGGATATATCTTAACGAAAAGCGTAATAAGTATTCAGATGAAGATCTATCTAATTTATTTGATAAAGTTATTCAGAAAGGTAGAGTCTTTGTCCATGCTCATTTAGGTGCAACAGACATAGATGAGATCTTTTCTAAGCTACGATACATCATAGTTGGTTGTGAGTGTCAATGGGTTGTAGTAGATCACTTACACATGCTAGTAAATGTAATGACAGAAGGAGATGAAAGACGAGGTATTGATAGTTTGATGAATCGTTTACGATCTTTGGTAGAAGAAACAGGAGTAGGTATGATTCTTGTTTCACACTTGAGAAGAGCAACAGGAGATAAAGGACATGAGAAAGGTGTAGAAGTTTCTTTATCTCACTTAAAAGGCTCACAAGGTATTGCGCAGTTGTCTGATTGTGTGATAGCATTAGAAAGAAATCAACAGGCTGCTAATAAAAAAGAAGCCAACACAACTAAGGTTAGAGTATTGAAGTCTAGATACACAGGAGATACTGGACTAGCTTGTAAGTTAGTTTATGATTCTGAAACTGGTAGACTTTTTGAAGATACCGAACAAGAAACATTCGACAACGAGGTTACAGAATATGAGTTCTGAAATAGTATTTGATATTGAAACAGACGGATTGAAGCCGACTAAGCTATGGTGCATAGTTGCTAAATCTACTACAGGAGAAATAAAAAAGTTTCCTCCTAATAAAATAAAAGAGGGCATAGAGTATTTACAAAGTGCAGACACTCTTGTAGGACATAACATAACAGGCTATGATATTCCTGTAATTAAAAAACTAACTGGAATTGAACTGACTAACAAAGTTTACGATACTTTAGTTGTATCTAGACTTGCTAATCCTGCTCAAGAAAATGGTCACAGTTTGAAAAATTGGGGATTTAAAACAGGATATCATAAATTAGAATCACCTGATTCTTTTGAAGAATACACACCTGAAATGTTAAAATATTGTAGTCAAGATGTATTATTAAATGAGTTAGTTTATGAAAGATTACAAAAAGATACTGAGATTTTTGGTAAGGAATCCATAGAGTTAGAACACAAAGTTGCAGAGATTATTCAAAAGCAACGTGACAATGGTTTTGCTTTTGACGATAAAGCTGCTATGACTTTACTTGCAGATTTACAACACAGAATGGATAAAGTTAAAGAAGAAGTTAGAGTTACATTCAAACCTAAGTGGGTAGATGATAAGTTAGTAAAACCTTATGTAAAAAAAGATGGTGAGTTATCTAAACGTGGGTTGACTGATGAAGAATACGATAACTGTTTGTGGTTTGGTAACACCGAGCCTTTCATGCGTAAGAAGTTAGTTGACTTTAATCTCGGCAGTCGTAAACAAATTGGAGAATACTTAACAGATTTTGGTTGGAAACCTAAACGCTTTACACCTACTGGTCAACCTATTGTAGATGAAGGAACTCTAAAAAAGATAAAGCATATACCAGAAGCACAGTTGATAGCAGAGTTTTTGTTACTTCAAAAACGCATAGCTCAAATATCTTCTTGGATAGACGCTGTTGAAGGCAACAGAATACATGGTGCTGTAATATCTAATGGAGCTATCACAGGTCGTATGACTCACCGAAGTCCAAACACAGCGCAAATTCCGAGCGTAAGACAACCTTATGGTAAGGAATGTCGTGCTTGTTGGACAGTAGATGAAGGTAATGTTTTACTAGGTATAGATGCTTCTGGATTAGAGTTAAGAATGTTAGCACACTACATGAATGATGAGGAGTTTACTAATGAAATATTAAATGGTGATGTACATACTGCTAATCAAAACTTAGCAGGTCTAAAGACTAGAGATATTGCTAAGACTTTTATCTACGCTTTGATGTATGGAGCAGGTGATGCTAGGCTTGGCAATGTAATGAACGCTAGTGCTAAAGCAGGTAAAAAAGCAAGAGAGTTATTCTTTGAAAACAAACCTGCATTTAAAAAATTAAATGACAAAGTTAAGTCAACAGCTAAAGTTAGAGGATATCTAAAAGGATTAGATAAAAGAGTTCTTTGGATAAGAAACGAACACGCTTCTTTAAATACTTTATTACAAAGTGCAGGAGCTATAGTTATGAAGAAAGCTCTTGTTTTACTTGACGAATACTTACAAGAAAAAAATCTTGAGTACAAGTTCGTAGCTAACATACATGATGAATGGCAGATGGAAGTTCCTCAAGATATTGCAGATCAAGTAGGTCGTTTAGGTGTAGAAGCTATTGTAGAAGCAGGAAACTTTTTTAATCTTCGTTGTCCTTTGGATGGTGAATACAAGTATGGGAGAAATTGGAGTGAAACGCATTAGAATGAATACGAATAGAAAAGGAGACTTTGCAGAATACTATGCTGTCACTTGGCTATGGGATAATGGGTATGAGGTATTTCAAAACTCAGGTTGTACAGGTCCTATAGATATGATTGCTATGGATAAGAAAGGTGAGATTACTTTGATTGATGTTAAGACAGCACAGCCAGACCATAGAGCAAACACAGGAAATAGGATACAATTCAAAACTGGAAGAACTAAAAAACAAATAGAGTTAGGTGTTCAGTTCTTACTGTTCAACCCTGATACTAGGAAGTTAAGGTTTGCGGAGCATAAAGATGAAGAAGAATAAAAAAACACTAGACAACTTAGTAAATAACATATATAATAAATTAGATAATCTAAACAATGAAAAGAGTTTAGGAATAACTAAAAAGCAAGCTGATGAATTTGGTAAAGCTATGAGTACAGCTTTACTTGAGTGGTCTAAACCTCACAAAAAAGATCCTAAAGCTTCTTCTCTTAGAATGTCTAATATAGGAATACCAGATAGAAAACTTTGGTATGAAGCAAACCACAAGTTAGATTCTGTACACGGACATTCTCCTAATACCTTTATAAAATTTTTATATGGTCATTTACTTGAGGAGTTAGTCCTCATGTTAGTTAAACTAGCAGGTTATGAAGTTACAGACCAACAAAAAGAAGTAGTAGTAGAAGGTGTTAAAGGACACATGGATTGTAAGATAAACGGAGAAGTTATAGATGTTAAGTCAGCTTCTCCATTCTCTTTTAAGAAATTTAAAGAAGGAACTTTAGCAAGCAACGATCCTTTCGGTTACTTAGGACAGATTGCAGGATATGAAGCAGCAGAGAAGACCAACAATGGTGGCTTCTTAGTTATAGATAAAGTCACAGGTGAGCTATGTCTTTATAGACCTGATGAATTTGATAAGGTTGATGGCAAAGAAAGAATAAAACATTTAAAGAAAACTCTTAAAAAGAAAAAGCCACCTCCCAGATGTCACGATCCAATTCCTAACGGCAGTTCAGGTAACATGGCTTTACCAAGAGATTGCTTCTATTGTCCATTTAAGTTTGAGTGTCATAAAAATTCTAACGATGGACAAGGTCTTAGAACTTTTAAATATTCTAGAGGTCTAACATACTTAACAAAAGTAGTTAGAGAACCAAGAGCAGAAGAAGTTACTGTATGAGAAAACCTAGAAAGATACGACCAAGAGAGAAAGGAGTTCCTAAAGGATACGATAGTAAGTGGGAACATCAACTACACACAGGTATTCTAAAAGAATGGGATCATCATTCTGATTACATAGAATATATTATAAAAAGAAAGTACGAACCAGACTTTGTTAAAGATAAAATAATTATAGAAGCTAAAGGTAGGTTCTGGGATCATGCAGAATATAGTAAATATATCTGGATTAGAGAGTCATTACCTGATACAATGGAGCTTGTATTTCTTTTCCAGAAACCTTATGCTCCAATGCCACAGGCTAAGAAAAGAAAAGACGGAACTAAAAGGACACATGCTGAATGGGCAGAGTCAAATAATTTTAAATGGTACACAGAAGAAACTTTACCAAAGGAGTTTAAATAATGGTTGATTATAAATTCAACGAAGAAAATACAATAGAACAAATAAAAAGATATGTAGATAAAACATATGAAAAACATTATGCTAGTGGAAAATATCAAGCAACAGATATGATTATTGATGCAGGACACGGAGAGAGTTTTTGTATGGGCAATATTATAAAGTATGCTATGCGTTATGGTAAGAAACCTGATCCTGTTACTGGAAATTATAAAAATCAAGGAGACTTATTAAAGATTATACACTACGCTATAATAGCTATACACTTATGGGTAGAGGAGAAAACAAATGCTAGGTAGATTACTATATATGATACCTTTCTTTGGAATGGTAGTAGGTATATACTTTATATGGACTGCAGATATTAGAGGAGCTTTATTATTATCAGGATTAGCTCTAACACAAAGCTTAATATGTTTACTTTATGTAGTACTAAACATAATAGCTCACGGACATGACGGAGTTTTAGAAGTAGAAGTAGAATTAAAAGATGCGTTAATGCCTGTGATATTTTTAATTCTTTCTTCTTCTATCTTTCTAATATTAACTTTACAGATTACAAAGGATTTTATGATATGAGTACAGAATTACCTACAAACTATCAACAGTTTATACATCTAAGCAGGTACGCTAGATGGAACGAAGATAAACAAAGAAGAGAAACGTGGACAGAAACAGTATCTCGATACTTTGATTTCTTTGAAACACATCTTAAAGAAAACCACAACCTAAGTAAGTCACAGTTTGATGAAACTAGAAAGTACTTAGAGAAAGCTGTATTGTATTTAAACATTATGCCAAGCATGAGAGCATTGATGTCAGCAGGACTAGCTTTACAAAAAGATAATGTAGCAGGATTTAACTGTAGCTATGTAGCTGTTGATAGTCCTAGAGCATTTGATGAAACACTTTACATACTCATGTGTGGTACAGGTGTTGGCTTTAGCGTAGAGCGTCAGTATATAAACGAGCTACCAGATCTTCCAGAAGATTTGTTTCCAACTGATACAGTTATTAAAGTAGCTGATTCTAAAATAGGATGGGCAAAATCCTACAAAGAATTATTATCTTTACTTTATGCAGGGCAAATTCCCACTTGGGATGTGTCTAACATCAGACCTTATGGTGCTAGACTTAAAACATTTGGTGGTCGTGCTAGTGGTCCTGCTCCTCTTGAAGAGTTATTTGAGTTTACTATTAACATATTCCGTGATGCCATGTCAAAAGGACAGCGTAAACTTGTGTCCATAGACTGTCATGATTTGATGTGTAAGGTCGCAGAAGTTGTAGTAGTAGGAGGAGTAAGGAGGAGTGCTTTAATCTCTCTCAGCAACCTCTCAGACAATCGTATGCGCAATGCTAAGTCAGGTGCTTGGTGGGAAGACAATCAGCAAAGAGCTTTGTCTAATAACTCTGTAGCCTATACAGATGCTGCAGAAACAGGTGCGTTTATGCGTGAATGGTTGTCACTATATGAATCTAAAAGTGGTGAGCGTGGTATCTTTAATAGACAAGCTGCCGAGAAACAAGCTGCTAAGAATGGTAGACGAGAGGAGTATAAAGACTTTGGATGTAATCCTTGTAGTGAAATCATATTACGCAACAAACAGTTCTGTAATCTAACTGAGGTTGTTGTTAGACCTGACGATAATGAAGATACTTTAATAGCTAAAGTAAAAGCTGCTACAATTCTTGGTACATTCCAAGCTACGCTTACAAACTTTAGATACTTGACAAGTAAGTGGAAACAAAACACACAAGAAGAGTCTTTACTTGGTGTGTCTTTAACAGGTATTATGGATAATAAAGATATGCTAAATGGCAAAATAGATTTAGATAAATTAAAACAAATATCTATTGATGTAAATAAAGTATGGGCTAAGAAACTAGGTATACCACAGTCAGCAGCTATAACTTGCGTTAAACCTAGTGGAACTGTAAGTCAGTTAGTGGATAGTGCTTCTGGTATTCACACTAGACATAGTAGATATTATCTTAGAACAGTAAGGGCAGACAAGAAAGATCCTCTAGCTAAACTAATGGTTGATGCAGGAGTATACAATGAAGATGATCTTACTAAGCCAGAGCATACTTTAGTCTTTTACTTTCCAATGAAAAGTCCTGTAGGTGCATTGACTAGGAATGATTTATCAGCAATAGAACACTTGAAGATATGGAAAGAGTATCAAGATCAATGGTGTGAGCATAAACCTTCTGTTACAATATCAGTAAAAGAAAACGAGTGGTTAGAAGTAGGTGCTTGGGTACATAAAAACTTTGATGATATATCAGGTATATCCTTCTTACCATACTCAGATCACTCATATAAGCAAGCTCCTTATCAAGAGATAACTTACAATGAGTACAGGAAATGGTTAAAGAAGACAACCGACAAGGTAGATTGGTCTAAGATTACCGAATATGAAAAAGAAGATAATACGGAGAATACAAAAGAACTTGCGTGTAGCGCAGGAACTTGTGAGATAATTTAATATGAAAACTAAAAGAACGGAAGCTAAATTATTAGGATATACAATCTTATTTAATAGAAAAGGACAGCTAATAACAGAAAGAACTACTACAGACATTGCAGAACTACAAAAAAAATTAACTAAAGAAGATTTTAATTTACTACAGTCTGTAATAAGAAGCGGTACAAGAGAGCTTGATGCTGTACATAATAAAATAGAAGCAGACTTAAACGCAAGAAAAGGTTAACTACCTTGTTTTATTGTAATATTAGAACTACTACCTCCGTTGGTAGTGATCTGATTTACTTTACCTTCTTGCTCAATACGAATATTGTACGAGCCTGCTTTATCTACTTTCATTTCTAATGTATCTTCTATCTGACGCAAGAACTTTAGGTGAGTATCAGTTATAAAGGTGCTTATCTGTGTGTCACTATCATAACCGACTGCTGTTCCTTTAACTCCATCAGCCGATAAAGACTTCTCAGCTTTACTAAGTTCATCAACATCTTGAATTATATCTAGCAGATCTTCAAGAAAATTACCTGCCAGATAGTCTATATCTAGCTCTGTATATTCTAATTCGTTTTCCTGTAGTTGGTCTTCATCTAGATCGTTAAACTCTAACAAGTCTACATCGAGTATGTTATCTGCTACTGCGTTACCTTCATCTGATTCTATCTCTTCTCTTTCTGGTGGATTAACAATAAGCATGTTGTCTATCATGTCTATGCTTAGATCTAATATAACCGAAGGAGTTGGTGCAGTTTCAAAGTTATAGACTGTAGTAGCTTCATAAGGTTTGTTAAGTATTACTTGTCCTAACGCTGTGTTTACAGTTATCTCTCCACTAGCATTACCAAACTCATCAGGTAAAAGTATTACCAAAGCTTCACCAGTTTCTTTTACAGTTATTGTAAAGTCTGTACCTCTTATTCCAATGGTAGCAGCGTGTGTCCTTACAGTAATGTTGTCGTTAGGTATACGTTTCTTTTTACTGGATATAAATCTACCAGTACCCTTAACAAAGTTAAGAGCCATGCTAGACTTACTTGGATTAGGATCGAACACAAACTCATCAATAATAACATTGCTGTGTTCTGTCAAACGTATTGTAGTTTCATCTCTAAACGTAACACCCATTCTGCCTTGAGCAGTTTCTAGTTTATCCATAGCATTAAGAGAAAAATCTATAGCACTTTCGTATGGTTTGTCTCTTACTACTCTGGTGTTTCCGTTTAGTTCTGTAATACTTCCTATATCAACATCCAACTGCTGTGCCTTGATCGTCCTGATTAACGCATACTGTTCCGTTGTTTCCGTCAGACACAATGCGCAACCAGTCATTATCCAAAGTAGACTGTTGATCAATAGCAAACGACCTTGAGTTACCATCGTGTTCCAACTTGAAATACCCAGACGCATACCCATCTCCATCATAATTAACTGTGTTACTGTCACCATCAAGATCTATGTAGTTTGTAGCAGAGTCTACATCTAAATCAATGTTCACAGTATTTGAATCTCCTTGTACTATAGTGTCAATATCTGCGCCACTTGCTAAACTGTTTGTAGCTAGATCAAGAGTAAATGTATTTGTACTTCCGTCAACATCTACGTTTACATTTGAGTTGTCTGCCGAATAAGTATTTGTAGGATCGACTTGAATAGTGAAACTATTAGTATCACCATCAAAATCAAAGACACCAGTAAATGTATCACTATTTATATCACCAAGCATCTTGTTGTTGTTACCTATTTGATTTACATCTAGCGTCATGGTTGCACCATCAAGATCAAACGGAGTCATAGATCCGTGTGTCGATAGTAAACCTCCGATTATGTTACCACTTCCAAGCTGCTCAAGATCTATATTTGCTGTAGCACCTACTTGATCTACATATATTTCATTATCATCAGCTCTAACTTCATTAAATAAATAAACGCTACCTGCTATTACAGCTACACTAAATAAAGTACAATCTAGTATACTAATTAACTTTTTCATATTCCCAATACCTCCTAATTATACCTGTCTTAATTATAGACAGTACTCCTTCTTCTATTGCTTGTTGAAGAGCTAAAGAACTTGACTCATTCTCTGATGCTCCTCCCTCGATTTCAACAAGTTCTGTTCCACTTGAGATAAAACGAAATAGATCTTGTGATAGTCCTACTGATATAACACTCTTGTTGACTAATACTTCTATAAGAACTTCTCCTGTAGATACTGAAACTAATCTAAGTGATATAGTTATTAAGTCTTCTCTGTATTCTTTACTAGATCCTATGCCTAAGTACCTAGCACCCATTCCACCGCTTCTTATGTTCCTATCTATGGATAGGACAGCTCCTTGTACCATGAGTCCTGCTAGTAAAAGAGGTTTCACAGCACTCTCCTCTTCAAAAGATTCCCTTGTACTGCGTATAAGTTGCCTTTCTTTGGTTAATGAGTCTAAACCCACACGTTCTACCACTTGAAAGAACTCACCATCTGCTGCATGTTTCAAAGCTCTAATAAGAAAAGCTTCTGGTGCTTGTGTTATTGCAGTACTAAACAAAGCAAACTGTCCGTTGCTTTTTCTTTGTCCTGTTTGATCTTTGAAGCTATTAGGATAAATAGCTATTACTGGTTTTCTTTTTGCAGCAGGTATGTTCTTTAGTTCTTCTGATTGTAAATCTAATACAGAAGCTTTCTCAATAACAATATAAGGAAGACCACCTTCCTGTAATAAAGAACTATATCTTGGCGCACAACTAGAAAGTAAAGCTGCCGATAGGCACAGAAATACTGGTAACGCTACCTTCTTCATCTGTGATAGTAAGTGTGATAAGTTCATTTTCAACTTTGTATTCAATAGTGTTGCCCTCTAGCTCAAGTGTACCTGATGTTTGTGGTGTTTCTCCGAACAGTTGCTCTACCATTTGTCGTGACAACTGTGCGTAGATTCTGCTTTCTAAGTTTCTTATAAACCTTGCAAGTGTAGTGTTGTCTGCTTCTCTGGCTAGTTCATCTTTATAAGCTTCTATCTCTTCTTTAATATCTCTAACTCTTGTAGCTTCTTGGTTTTCTATAGTAAGATAATGACTTGATGTATTTATTCCAGAGAAGCTAGGACTTTTAAACTTGTAAAGTATTTCGTCAGCTTTTAATGCGTCACTAAAAAAAATTACCATAAACAAAAAAATAAAATTACACACAAATAATAAATTAATAAGTTTGTTTATTGATATATTTTCAATCTTTTCTTTGATCTTCACGGTCTGCTTTACTCACTTTATCTATTTCAATTAAGTTAGGAATACCTAACAAAGTTTTAAGAAGTACATCTTGTCGTATTGTTTGATTATCAAGAGATCTTACTCTATCAATTAAAGCTACTATGATGCCATATTGAGAATCTAGTTTAGTACTAAGCCGTTCTTCCATAGCATTTAAACTAGCATCTACCTTTTCATCAACAACATCTATCTTCTTTTCCATGCCATCAATGATTTTATTTATAAGCTTCCAAATGAAGAAACCCAATCCTAGCGCACTAGCAATCGGGAATCCTACTTGGTTTATGAAGTCTATTGCTTCTACCATTTACGTTACCATTTAACTTTGTCAGCCCAATAAGCTGCAGACATTTTACCTTTTCTAATATTTTTACCATGTCTAGCCTTGAAAGATTTACGTTTCATCTTCATGCGTCTAGACTCACCTGCTTTAGGTTTACCTGCAGTCTTAGCTCCTTTCTGTCCGAAACGAATAGTCTTTATTTTATCACCTTCTTTAGCTACAACAATGTGAGATTTTTTAGGATGGCTTGGAGTACGTTTAGGTTTATTGAAACCAGAAACACCTGCTCTTGCAAGCCTTGAGTCTTTCTTCTTAGCCATTATTTCTTCTTCCTTTTCTTTTTATGTAATCCATGTTTAGCATGTTGCTTACCTTTAGCAGTAGCAGCACGTTTCTTTTTGTTAGCTGCTGCAAGTTTTCTTCTACCTGCAGGAGTAGACTTAAGCCTTTTAATTTTTGCAGACGGAGCATAGACTTCACCAGTTTCAGAAGACTTCTTACCACTTGGAGTTCTCCATTTCTGCTTTGTCCACTTCTTTAAAGACCTCTGAGACTTTTTGAGTGCCATTACTTTTTAGCCTTTACTTTAGCTTTCTTAGAAAGATCTTTAAAGTGAAAAAGTTTAACGCTTGTTTTGGTGTGTGTTTTATTTGTATGTAGTTCTCCATTAGGCATCTTGTGACTAGAACCTTTATACTCAGTACCATCTTTCTTATAGTGTTTAACACCTCCACCTTTTTTATATGTCATGCGCTTTTTCTTAGCCATGCCACCACCCATCATCTTTTTCTTTTTAGGTCTGCCGACCTTTGAACCATAAGTTCCTTTTCCCATTGGCATTATTTGTATCCTCCACCTTTTGCTTTGTATTGTTTAGCTAACATCTGTGCCTTTCTAGCACTCCATTGACCTGATCTCCCACCTTTACTACCTGCTTTAATTCTATTAAAAAGATTTTTACGCATAGTAGGTTTCGTGTAATTACCTGCTTTATTTACTGTTGATTTCTTTTTCTTTTTTACTGCCATGATAATAATCCATTTGATCTTTAAGTTTGATTTGTTGTTTTCTAAAATTAAATTTTTCTTTATTCCTTACTTGTTGTCTTCTAGCTTGGTTTCTAAATCCACCTTTTCTCATATAATTAAATCCTCTAATGCTGCTAGTTTATCTTTAGCCTGTGCAAGTTTATCTAGTTGTTCATCCATAACTTCTACAATGTCTGCGTGTTCTCCTACACCTACACTATTCTTAAAGTATACAGATAGGTTTGCTTCTGCTTTAGCTATTTCACCTTTATATACAGCTTTCAAAGCTTTGTACTGAGGTGTGTGATTTATATTAGTCATCGTCTTTTCCTTTTGTGTTGCTTGCTCCAAAGTAGAAGCTAATTACGGCACTTGCAAGTCCTCCAAGGTAGCCGAGAACTAAGTTAATTAACGCTTCTGAGTTTTGCTCGGGAGGTTGGAGCGTGACTAGGAATATATAACCCATAAAGCCACCAACAACAGCTATACCCATGATACGAGAAGTCCAGTCCTTAGAGAACTTTCCTCTTGCATCTTGTATGTCTGCAGTTTCTAGTGCGTATAGATCAACATCTAATTCCTTCATCCTAACTTCAAAGTCTTTGTCAATCTTTTTAAGTTCTGCTAACTGTTCAGGTGTTGCAGCTTGTACTGCTGCTTCTATTTTCTTAGGTGTTGGCTCACATCCAAGAGCATCAGCTACCATGTTTGCAGCCATCGAACCCATTGGTCCACCTAGAGCTGTTCCGATTGTAGGAGCTACAGCACCTATAATATTTTTCACATTTTTAAGTAAGTTTAGTTTCATTTGTTTTCTCTTTTAGTTCCTCTTTGTTAAAGCGTATGCTTTCATTCGATAAAATTTCTTCTACTGATTGCATAGCTAATTCTAATGGCATGTCAGGCACACCCTTTAAATGCGCACCTAGTAATTCTTCATAGACTTTTCTAAACTCTTCACGTTTAATCCAAGGTATGTCTACTTTTGAACGCATTTTACAATCTATCCGATAAGCTCTGTCAAGATCATCTTCAAGATACATAATTAATATATCATCCGTTAACAATCATCTGCTCCAATCTGTCTGCTCTGTTACCAACCTGTCTAGCCCAACGACTATCGAGCATTTCCTTACCTGCAGTTTCATAATCTTCTGCTGCCATAGCAGCTAGGAAGTTTTTAAAGTTTAATAATTTTGTTAAACCTAGATTAAATATCATGTTAATAATAGCTCTTTGTCTAACGTCTGTTAGATCTGCAAACCATTTAAAAACTCTAGCAGCTTCTTCTTCACAAATTGTTATATCGTTGGCAAGAAGATAATCAGACTCATCCATAGTAATACCACGCTCTTCTATATTTCTACCTACACCCAGAGTTAAAAATCCTGCCGAGCATTTGTAAGGTCGTAGTTCTACACCTTCGTCACGTTTAAGTTCTTCAATTAGTTTTTCTTTGTTCATTTATTAATCCTTTCTGTAGTCACTTGTTCTACTATGTTTACGCAATTCAAACCTACCAAATCCTTGAGGTTCTACTGTTGGTACTTCTGGTGCTTTTGGCACTTCTATAACTTCTGGTTCTTCTATAGCATCACTCATAGACGGATAGTTTCTGTAAGTTCCGTCTGGTAATGGAAGTAAAAAATCTTTTAACTTTTTAGTTTCTTCGGCTATGTAAGCGTCTTGATGTTCTTTTAAATAGTGATCTACAATACGAGGTTGTGGCTCAATCATTTTAGGCTCTATCACTTCTTCATCATAAAAAGTATCTATCACAGGATTTCTTTCAAAAGGACTTTTATTGTTAGGATCTATTTCTTTAGTAGTCAGTTCATATATATTTTTTAATCTACTAAATACACCTTCTTCTTCTGGAAGATTAGAGATACTAGGTTTGTAATAGTTTTGGTAGCTATCTATAGGAGCAACACCTGCTCTAAGATTTTCATCTTGTCTAGGAGCAGGAGAAGGAGTGTCATCTGAAAAAGATCTTTCTCTCATTTGTGCAGGACCGTATATAATAGAAGAAGTAAGATTATATCTATTTCTAATATTTTTTAATGCTTGATTATATTCAGGAGATTGCTTAGTTCCTCTCCAATGAAACTTCATATATAAAAACTCAGCAGCTTCTTTGTAACCATCGTCTTGTTCTTTTGATGTTCCTATTATTCTTAACAAAGGATCACTTGACATAGTAACTCCGTTGTACTCTTTTTTCTCTGCTGTCAAAAACATGTGACCTAAAACCATTAAGTTAGATTCATCTCTGTTCCAATCACGAGGATCTTTTTTAGATGCTGCTACAACTGCATCTATAATATTTTGATCTACAGGTATTCTACCACTAAGAAAATTGTTCACTACTGTTTTGACAGTTTCATCTTTAAATTGATGTAAACCTTTAGCGTTTGCAATAGATATTTCTTTAGGATTATTTTTAGTTTCTACGTCTGCTACTTCGTCAGCGTATCTAACTAAGTTTTCTGCAAATGTATTCTGATCAGTATCTTCAATATTCATTCGTTTGTGCTGTATATCTAAAAATCTTTTAGTCAAAGGAATTTTAGAAAAGATACCAAGCACAGCTTCTACTGCTCCTCCTATATCGTAGCGTCTTCTCAAAGTTCTCATAAGACCACCACCATAAACTTTTTTACGAACCATATTCTTTTCAATTTTAGTCGGTATAAACTGGTTATGTTTTAGCAACACAATATTTTTACCTTCGTTGTAAGATACAGAATCATAACCTAAGTTAAATAAACCATCTTTAATTACTACGCTTTTACTTTTCTGCATCATGTCAGATCCTTCTTTACTACCTCCTTCGGTAGATAACGCATAGTCTCTAGCATTCAACTCAAACTTAATATCTTTTATAATCTCTACATCTTTCGGCATAGTTCGTGCTTTCTCTACTTTTTCTAGTATTGCTTCTACTGTAGGCTTATCGACTTCTAAAGTATTCATAACTTTAACTTTGCCTTCTACTTTGTTAGCACCTCTAATGTTTACAGAAACTTTAGAAACATCTAAACCTATAGAGTCTTCTACTCTTCTATTTATTGCATCATAGTTATTTTCTTCAAGACCTACAAAGTAAGATTCTTTGCTAGTATCTTCTGGCATATCACTATCTTCGTATGTTTGTATAGGATCTCTATCTTCTAAAAATCTTCCGTAGTCATCATTCTTTGTTAACACACTAAAAGCATAGTTGTTATTATCAGGAGTGTCTACTTCTCCACCCATAGAAAAACCAAGTCTGTCTTCGTTGTCTTGGACTGACGGACCTCCTAAGTCAGCGTATGTAAACGGAAGACCTCTCATTTTTCTTTCTTCTGGTTCTTCAACTGCATTAGGCACGTTGACTCTACCACCTTTAGCAAATCTTCTGTTATCTATAACAAAGCTTTGATCTTCAGGTTTTTCTGCTTTAGTTCCTCTAGCCCAAGATTTTAAAGCATCTCTTTGATCTTTTGGAAGAGCAGAATAAAATGGAATATTTTGTGTAGCTATTTGTAAAGGACTGTGTCTAAACTGTACAGCATCCACAACGTCTGCAACTAAAGGACCAAAAGGAGCTTTAAGTGTAGAGCCTGCTGTTAGTCCACCATACTCGATACCTCTTGCATATCTAAACCCATAGTCAAGAGGACCAAATCCTCCCCACCTAGAAACAGCATCAGAAACTATTTTAGCATCTGACTCTTCTAAACTTCTTCCTTCACTTCTGAAAGCATTAGTAAGTATAGCTCCTCCTGTCATTAAAGATGTAGCAGCTACAAGTTTAGGTGCGTTTCTTATAGGATCTTGATTTACTTCTCTTACCATATTTTTAAGAACAGTATTGTTAAATACAGTCGGATAAGAAGCAAACTGCATTACTAGCTGTCCAACAGGACTGTTAAACCATAAAGGCTTGTTAGCTTCCGAAGCAGCAGGATTTAGAATTATTTCTCTGGCAAATAAATTAGAAGAAGATAAAACATCATTCTGATAAAACGCACTATTCTCATACTTAGCATCATCAAGCACTCCGTTTACAGAAGAATTTTTGTAATTAGATACTGCTTTCTTATGATCTATTCCTATCTGCCAAAGTTTAGTTATTGTTCTTTTCTTTTCAGACTCTGATAAACCACCATCTGCTAGTTTTTTAGTAAGTCTTTTAATTACACCTTTAGAAGATTTAAAAGCACCAAACTGTACAGCTTGTGTCCACGGAGAAAGCAACGTAGCTTTAAAAAACATTTCTGATATTGCACCAGTTACTTTACCTTGAACAGATCCTGCATACATAGACGTAAGTCTTTGTTGTGCAGAGTACTCAGTAGCTATACTAAATGAGTAAGCTTCTGCCCATTCATCGTCAGTTAAATCTTTAAAGCCTTTTACTGATCTATTTGTAACACCTGTTTTCTTTAATGCACCATCAAATCTAGTAAAAAATCTATTAAAAGATTTCTTCATTTGTTTTCCTGCAGCACTTCCAAAAGCTTTAAAAACTTCTGGTGTATCTTCAAGGTCTACTTTAGTTAAAATAATTAAAGGCTCAGTTAAACTTGAAATAGTTGCTAAAGGAAGGTGAGCTAGTTGCTGTGTAAGTTTTACAAAGTTTTGCACTCCTTTAAATTTCTCACCTAGTAAAGGTTGTTTTCTAGGAGCAGTACCAGTAACAGACTCGTAAGTATCTTTCATTCTTTCAATTACTTCTTCCTGTTCGTCTTTGCTATAACCTGCTCTTCTTAAATCTTCTAAAATAGTTCTTGAATATCTATCTTGAAACTCATTTAAAGTTACACCTAAATATCTTTTACGTTCTATTGCACCTGCCATATCATCAAAGTAATTAATATATATTTGTTCTATGTTGTTTTCTATAAACCCATTATCAATTAAGTCTTGATCTTTTAAATCATAAAAGACTCTAGTTCTTTGCATACGCAAAGGTTTATTAGGAGCGTCTGGATCAACAAATTGAAGAGAAGGATATTCTTTATCTAACATATCCTGTACTAATCTTTCTGATTTTAATGCTCTAGCTCTTGTTTCTATTTCTTGAGGTGAAAGAGTGATGCCATCTTTTTTAGCTTGTAACTCTATTACTTCTTTAAATGTAGTTGGATTACCTTCTATACTATCAAAGAAAGATTTAAAGTAAGCTTCATCTCTTTTTAAACCACTAATATCTACTCCTGTTATAATTGTTTCTGGATCATCAACATCTCTTATTTTTCCTTTAATTAAATCATCATTTAACTTAGAGTGTCTGCTGTTAAAAATAAGCTGTACAAATTTATCTTTGTTATCTTTTATAGCTTGTAAATTATAGTAACGAGGAAAGTAAAACGGAATCTTTTGTTCTGGCTCAAACAAAGTAAAAACTTCTGAACCGTCAACAGAGTCTATTGTTGTAGCGTCTTTGTAAACATTGTCTGTAAGTTTTCTTAAACGAAGAGCTGCCATTACAGTATCTTTATTTATTTTAGTAGCTTTTCTATCTACATTTTTTTCACCAAAAAGTTTTTTAAGTGGACCAGTTTGTTCTGCTTCCATATCTACAGGTCTGCTTTTTCTCCAAGCAGCGTTTAACTTTTCAGCTACTTCATCTATGTTACCTTTAAACGAATAAGAAACTACTTTACCTGTTTCATCTTTAACTTCGTTTATTCCTATTTTTGCTAGTAGTTGAGGTTGATTTAAAAGAAACGAAAGCTGTTCGTTATTTACAGCAGTTAGGTGATTAGTCCAACCAGTTCTTTCAATGTTATGATCTGCAAATATTTTAGCTAATGCTTGTCTATATTCAGCAGTTCTTGTTCCTAATGCCAAACCAAAAGATATGTTTGCTTTTTCAGTAACAGCACCAGTAAAATCTCTTAGAGCATCGTATCTTATTGCTTCTAAAAATTTTCCCATAGCTTCTGAGTCTTTAACATATTTAACTAAAGGAGCAGTAGCTTTACCTGTTAAACCTTGTACAAACTTACTAACTCCTTCTTTTGCTGTTTTAGGAACAATGGTTACACTTTTTAAAGACTCTTGAATTTTTTCCCATTGTTTTGATGTTTCACTTCTTGATGCAGGATCAACATCTTTAGGTTCTTTTTTAGCTTCCATACGCTCTCTAACTCTTTGTATTGATTTAGAGTTACGCAATCCTATAAGAGCAGCAGCTCCACCTAATCCTAAAACTCCTCCTGCAGTACCTCCTATTAAGCCTGTTAAGCCTGCTTCAGAAGGAGAAAAAGAATTTCTAAGGTTAGCATTAACCTCTATATTTTGATTGCCTATACTCGATCCTGTGCCTTGTACGAAACCTTCTGTAATAGCATAGTTAACACCAGTACCTGTGTTGTTATCTCTAATTTTTTTAAGTCCTGATCTAAGAGCTTTAGATTGGGCTAGATTAGAAGCCAGTTTGGTTGAACCAAGTTTTGTGCCTGCAGCAGCAATTCCTGCTCCTGTTAAAGGAGTCATCATTATAGATAGTAAATGTATAGGATCTGTTACAAAATCAATAACACCATCAGCAGTAGCTTTTATCATATTAGAAAAACTACCTACGTCTGCCTGATCAAAAGCTGACCTAAGAAACGCATAGTCTTGTTTTTGTTGTTCTGTCCATTTACCAGAAGTATATCCTCTGTATAAAGCACTAGAAACTCTATAGTCTTCATCTCTTAGATATTCAAATATATCATCATCTTCATCTATAGATTCTAAGAAACGACTAGCTGTTTCTTGAAAAGCTTCATCGTTATCTAAATCATCTAAAGTAAAAGAAGGAGTTTCTGCTACTGATGTACTTCTATTTTCGTAAGCTTGTCTTAAAGCTTCTTGCTGACTATCATAAACAGGTTCTTGAGACTCTGAACTAGGAGACGGAACATCTGCTACTTTTCTAAAGTCTACTAAATCAACAGCGTTAGATTCATTAGAGCTTGGTACATAATATGGACTTGTTTTATCTTTTCTAGAAACCCAATCATTTACAAACTGTAAATTAAAAGACATTTAGTTTACTCCTAATTTAGTCAAACCTTCTAAAGTAGTTGGATCTGGTGTTTCCTTGTCCAACTCCTCTGTTCTTTCTTCCATAAATGGATTAGGTTTATTACCTCTGCTTATCATAAAGCCAATATGCTTATTTATTTTGTTACCAAACAATCTTTGTTGTAACTGAGCAGCTCTGTTTGCATTATCTTCTTGAAGCTGACCATAAAGATTGTAATGTCTTGCTTGTGATTTCCAAACAGGAATCCACTCTTCATAACCTTTTACAAAAGAATCAATAGAATCAAATTGTGTAAGAGCTATGTTATCTATTAAACTTTGTAATAGCATTTCTTTTTCATTTTGTGTTATTCTAGTATTTCCTTGAATTTCGTCTACCTCTAGAAACATAAGATTTTTTCTTTGTGTATCATTCATAAATTCAAATGCAGGACCTTGTGTATAACCCACACCTTCTTCAAAATCTAGTGCAGGTGATAACATAGCCATAGCTCTGTCTGGATTAAAAGTATATCCGTTATTATAAAAATCAGTTGTTCTATCCATAAAAGATCTTTCTTCTGCTCCTGCTCTTAAAGCAACAAGCAAAGCAAACTTAGATCTTTGTTCTGCATAAGCAGGTTTTCTCATATCTTTTGCAAATTGCTCTACTCTCTTTTTAACAAAAGTTTCATACGCATCAGTACCTGCTTCTTTTCCTGCTTCTAAAGCTTGTGAGTGTGCAGAGGACATATATAATTCTTTTGCAAATTCTTCTTCTGCAGGATTGTTAAGCCTTAAAGAATATGCTGCTGCAACATTTGTTAAAGTTTGTCCTTTTGTTGTCTTTTCGTTCACTTTACCTGAAGATGCTACAAAATAATCAGAATCTATTTCTTCAATTATTTCTTCCATGTCATTTGTCATAGCAAGTGATCTAACATAATTTCCTAGTTTTGAAGTACCGTTGTCTATATCGTCTTCTTTAAGTGTTACTAACTTTATATTTTGTACTGCTGTGTTTTCTTCAGTTCCTTCAGTTCTTCCGTTAGCCATGACATTTCCAATATAATCTTGAGAAGCATTAGAAACAATAGAGTCTTGTATTATTGGAATAATTTCTGTTTGTATTTTCATAGAATCTAAAAACATTTGTGCAGTTCCTTCTCCAAAAACAGCATCTTCATCACCTCTACGTTTAAAAATATTTATTCCTCTATCCATTCTTGCAATACCATTAAGATAATTGTCAATATTAAAAATTGAGTCTGCTGCTTGTAGTTTACTTAGTTCTTCATTGTACAGTCTTTTTGTGTCACCTGAAAAAGCTTCTGGTGTTAAATTTAAACCAGACGCAAGTTTTTCTTCTGTTGTTGATCCTTGTAGTAACTCAGTTCCTGCTAATCCTGAACCACCAAAAAGTCTGTCTGAAACATCTTGCAACTTAGATTTTTCTTTACCTTCTTGTAGTGTAAGTAAATCTTCTAAAACATTACGAGTTGCTCTACTCTCTAATAAATCTACTTGGCTTGCAGGAAGTTCTTTATATCTTTGAGGATTAAAAGTATTTTCCATTTGTTTAGTTATAAGAGGTCTTAGTGCTGTTTTTACTCCTTCAAATTTAGCTCTGTCGTTCATTATATCTTCATACGAAAGATACTTACCATCTTTCTGTGTAATTTTATTTAAAGAAGCTATAGTGTTAATAGATTCAGTTCTTCCTTTAGCATGAGCTATACTGAAACTTTCTCTGGCTTTTAATTCTTCTGCTCTTTTAGCAGTAGATGCTCTAAATGCAGAAGCTCCAAAAGAAAACAAACCCAAAGCTCCCATAATTTTTTCGTTTCTTTTATTTGTTTTATCTGCTCTAGCAGTATCTGCTCTTTTTTGTGCTAACAATGATTGACCTACAGATTCAAAGCCACCAGAGGTAGGTGCGTTAATATCTAAATTCATCATTGCTTTTTCAGGTGGTATGTATGCCATTTTATTCTCCTGCCAATAAGCTAGGTTCTTGTTGTTCAGGTCTAGCTAATAAACTTTGTAGTTGTTCTGGTTCTATATCATCTAATCTTTCTTTTACTTCTGTTGGTAAAGATTCTTCTCTAAGATTTTTAGGTTTTAATTCTTGAAAACTTCTAGTAGGATCAACAGACTTTAATTCTTCTTGTATTTCATCTGCTTCTTCTGGTGCAGCATCTGCTATTTCATCTTCGTCTTCGTAAACTACAGGATCTATTCCTGCTTTCTCAGCTAAAGCAATAAGCATATACATTACTGGTTCTATTAATAAAGCCATTAATTGTGGTAAATATTTACCAGACTTGTAACCTTCTGTAAGAATAGTACTTGCTATTACTGATACAGGAACTTGATTGTCTAACAAAGTCAAAACACTTGGAAGCCTTTCAGGTTCTGTGAGATACATAAATGTGTCAGCTATGCCTTCGTCTAAGTCTACAATTTGTGGAGGAGTTTCCCACGGATTTTTAGAATCAGCAGGTTCGGTAAGAGACTGTCCGGGAATTGGACCTGCTCCTCCTAACGCTCCTGTTTTTATCATTTCTTCTCTTGTTATAGGTTGTTCCATGTTTTATCTCCCATATCCTGTAGCTACAAAGGAAGGAAGGTTTCCTCCGTACCCTGTATTTTCATAAGTATTATAAGCATTCATCTGAGCGTAGCCTAAACCCGGAACTCTAGATATTGCTTGCATAAACATACTGCCAGTATCTAAAGGATCATTTGAAGTTACTGATTGTTTATTAAATGGAGAATAAGTATTTACTCCTTGAGGAACATAATTACTTGAAGGAGTTATTAAACCCATTAACTCATTCTGTACACCTTTCTGAGCTACATTAGCTGTTACATCAGTAATGCTATCTTGACTAAATGCTTTAGTAGCTAATGATCTAAAGAATCCGGGATCTGACTCAGGAGTAACAATAGTCATATCTTTAACAGCGTCCATGCCTTGCTTACCTGACTCTAATAAATCAGCGTCTTGTTTAAAGTAAGCACCAGAACTTCCGTCTCTTGCATATCCTTTAAAGTCACTTTCAAAAGAAACTTCATCACCAAACTTAGCTTGATATTGTCTATTAAGTTCAAGGTTTGCTTCTTCTGGAGTCATTCCTTGTCTAATATATTTATCGTAATCTGTCTGTATCTTATACATTCCTTCGTCTACATTATAATCTAGGTCTACTGATCTACCATCTAGCCTTGCTCGTCTTACTTGTCCTATCACTTCTTTTTCAGAAGGCACGACATTATATTCTGATTGAGGTACAAGTTCAGGAGTCTCTACTATACTTCCGTCTTCTAATACAGTTGTTGATGTAGTTACGTTATCGTTTAGTTCTAAAAATCTATCTGCTTCCATATTGTTTCTTTCTAAGAAATCATCAAAACTTTCATTCTTTCTAAGAGCATCAGTCTTACCAAAAGTTCCTGTTTCACTTAACTGACCTCCTTCGTTTACCATAGACTGATAAAATTCTTTGCCTTGTGTATTTATACTTTTAAAACTAGCATAGTTGTCAGATTGTTTCCACGCTTCAAAATCTTTTAAACTAGCATTTTCACCTGCTATATTTTGAAACTCTTTAAAGTCTAAACTAGCTTCTGAATATAAAGCAGTAGGATCTTGTATTCCTAATTTTTGTTTAGTAAAATCTATAGCTTTGTTAAAGGTTTTAGCAACAGCTTCTGATATATTACTAACTCCGGGAATTTTAGAAAGTGTTCCTGTGATTGCGTTAGTAACAGTAGAGTAAACTTTACCTCCTAATCTGCCTGCGTGATATACTCCTTTCATAGCATATCCTGCAGCTTTAGCTAATACACTTGAAGAAGTAGTAAGTCCAGAAGCAAAAGTTCCTAGATTAGTCCATAAGACAGGCACATAAGGCATAACAAACATCATAGCAATAGTTCCTAGTACACCTAGTTTACCTATTCCTTTGACTATTCCTTTTAATCCTTTCTTAATCTTACGACCAAGTTTCCTAATTCCTTTGCCTATCTTCCTACCTATTTTTCTTAAAAATCCCATTTCTTAACTCCGTGTTTATGATATTATGTTTCCAAAAGCTTCCATGACTGTTCCCCAATTCACATCACTAGCTCTGTAAGTTGTAGATCCTAGAGCTGCTGCATATACTTGAGCAAGTCTTTCTCTTTCGTTGTTTGCAAATGTAGCGTCAAACTGTGCTTCGTCTCTCAGTTCTTGAGCTAAGAACGCAAGTTGTTGTGTTGAAAGAGTCATAGCATTTTGTGCATTTAAAGTTATAGCAGCATTTTTAGCTGCTGTATCTGCTGTATTTGCTTTACGCATAAACTCTACATTAGCTTGCTCTATGGCTGTTGCATTCTGTGAATTAAACTGATCTCTTTGAAATTGTCTTTGTGCTTTAGACTCACTCACTTGTGTAGCTATCTGTGCATTAAACTTTTCAATGTCTGCATCTCTTCCTGCTCTTCTAGCTTCTGCAGCATTTTCATTAGCAGCATTAAACTGTTTCATAGCATTCATGCTTGCAGCATTCTGTTGATTTATCTGCGCTCCTAAATTTGTTAAGAACTGATTAGTTTGATTTTCAGATGTAGCATTAAATTGTCTAGCAGCATTTTCAGAAGCTTGATTGCTTAATAATCTTTGTTGTGTTAGTTGATCTTTTAATATTAATGCTTGTTGCTCATTACTAAGGTTTGTCATATCCATTTGTAAAAATGACTGTGCATTCTGAGCAGCTATTTTAGTTCTTTGATCTACTGCTGATAAATCTAAAGAAGCAAGAGCTGTTGCTTGCTGCATTGTACTTTGTTGTTCAGCGTTCATGTTTGCAATATCTGCTGTAGACATTAGTTTACTATTAGCTAACTCTACTTGTTGAGCTGTGCTAAATTTAGTAAGGTCCATTTTAGAGTTCATTGTTGCATTTTCTATAGCTCTTTGTTGGTCTACATTTAACTGAGCTAAGTTCATTTGCTGTGCCAACTCAGAACTTTTTAAATTAGTTTGCATTCTAGCATTTAAGTTAGCTAACTCTGTAGCTTGAGCAGCATTAAGATTATCAGCACCTGCCTGATTCTGCGCACTAAGATTAGCTAGTTGTATTTGTTGATCTGTAGTTAAATTAGCTCTACGCATTTCTTGTGTAAATGCAGCATTCTTAGCCATAAAATCAGCAGCAGTATTAAACTGAGTTAATCTAGTTTGTTGTTCTGCCGACATATTTTCTCTGTTAGTAGAATCTAGTATCTGCAATTCAGCTAACTCTAGCTGTGCTTCTATGCCTAACTCTTGTAGATTTACAGCTTGTTGATTTGCTGCGTTAGCGTTAGTAGCTTGCTGTAAGTTTTGTAGATTTTGAAGTCTTGTTTGCTGTTGCTGTGTAGCTGTAGCAAGAGTAGATTCTTGTCTAAACTGTCCTTGTTGCACTCTTAGTTGTTGTGCAAGCTGTGCTGTTTGACTTCCTGCAGCTTGACGATTTGACAAGTTCTGCATCCGTAACTGTTGTTCTTGTTGAGCTTCTAATATATTAGCTTGTTGTTCATTAGTAAGATTTTGAGCTGCTCTAGCTTGTAAAGCTTGTGCGTTGCTTTGTGCCATTGGTAAAGCACTTTGTATAATAGCATTAAACAAAGCATCTCTGCCAACAGTAGAAACTCCTAAACCTCTTGAAGCTAAGTTTTGTTCTACCATATCAACAGCAGGTTTTGCCCAAGTAGGAATCTGACCATCTTGCAGTCCTCCTACTAATGATTCCATTTGAGAACTAACCAATGCTTCTGTAGGTAAAGCTGCTACTGCTGCTTGTACATCTACATCTTCACTTGCTATAGCAGCTTCAACACTAGCAGGATCTTCAACAATAGCTGATGAAATACTTTCAGGTATGTTTGCAGTTTGAGCCAACATACTAGCTGCATCACCTTTTGCTGCTGTACCAGTTACTGCTTGTCTTTGTGCAGCTTCAAAACCTATGCTGTTTATAATCTGTGCTTCTGTAGCTGTAGGAGCTGTACCAGTTATAGCTGCTCTTGTTTGTTTTTCTGCAGCTACTGTCGGAGATAGTTGTGCAGCTACTCCAATAACCTCAGGAACAAAAGCTCCTGCAGATATAACAGCGTCTACATTCTCAGCTTTAGAAGCTTCTATAGCTTGTGCGCTTATTTGAGCAGCTACGTTGTCTCCTGATAAAGTTCGTATTTCTTCTACTTGAGCAAGTGCTTGAGGAGAGAGTTCACCAACAGCTCCTGTAGTTGAGGTCATAGTACCTGCTTGAGCTGCTTGCATTGTAGCAGGATCAAAAGATGTCGGTGCGTCTGCTTGTGCTGTATCGTCAACTGTAGTTACATCTTCATCTGTAATGTCTCCTATTTGACTAGCTGTAGCTTCTGTTGGAGTTTGACCTGCTCTAGTTCCACCTGCCATTTGACCAAACGTAGAATCTACAGTTAAGTTTCTATCTCCTCTTATACCTACTCTAGTGGCTGATCCTTGACTTCCTATGGTTGCAACTTCGGCAGGATCTATTTTAGCTATTCCTATATCTTCCCTTTTATTAGGATCAGCTTTACTACCTATATCTCCTAAAGTAATATCTTCCAATATAGGACCAGTACGTTCTATTCGGTTTACTCTTTCAGTAGCTGTTCTAGCTTTAGTAGCTTGGTCTTCTGCTGAAACACCTTGAGCATTAGTAGTAGTGCCAGTATGTTTAGGATCATTTTGCCATTGTTCCAAAGCTGCTTGAAAAGCATCTTGACTACTGTAGTTTCTACGAGAAGGTTTACCTCCATGTTTCAAAGTAACTCTTCCACCTTTACGATAGTCTTCTCTCTTCTTCTTATATCTTTTCCGTGCCATATTAATTCCTAGTTTGTTTTAACTTCAAAAAGTTTGTCAAGTTTTGTTTCAAGTTTATTAAGCATACGAATAACACGATCCGTATTACTTTCCATTTCATCTTTAGTAACGTAGTTCTTAGCCACTTCTTCTCTCGTCTTGTTTAGAAGTACATCAATTCTTTTAAGCTCTACAAAGTTCTGTCGTATGCTATAGACTATTGGAGCTATAACAATAGTAAGCAATACATTCCACATTTCCATGTCCATACTTTTACCTTTAGAAAGTTAAATTAACTATTGTTAGAAATATATGTATTACCAGTAGTAATCGCTGTAGTGTAAGATGACTTATCATCACTTGCACCAGCTACATCAGGTGTGTCACCAGTTCCGTCATACGCAAGAATAGTAGTTAGATGATCTACGTTTGCTTTTACTCTAGCGTTTGCATCGGCTTGTGTAACTCCAGCAGATAGATCGGATGCTACAATATGCGTTGATGCTTTGCCTTTAGAGTTAATATCATTAATTACTGTTACGCTATCTGTAGCTGCTGTTAAACATTCGCTTACTGTTTGTGCCATTTTATTTTTCCTCGGTTATTTGTGCTTTTAATTCTTCAACTTGTGCTGAAAGTTCTTGTACTGCTTTTACTAATACAGGTATAACTGCTGCTTCACCAACTCTTTGTTGTCCAGAAGGATCATCATCATCCCACATACTAAAACCATCTTTAATATCACTATGTTTATCAATAGCTGCTTTAACTTCTTGAGCTATAAAACCATGCTGAGATTTAGAGTTTTTATAAACTTCTGTAGAACTTTCTTCATAGCCTTTAAAGTTTTTAGGTAGATCACCTTTGTTTTTATAATTAAAAGTTACTGGTCTGAGATCGTTGATAAAGGCTAAACCTACAGTAGAGTCTTTAATATCTTTCTTAACTCTTTTGTCTGATACAGTTGCCCAAGATGTACTTCCGTGTGATGTCCGAATATCAGCAGAACCTTGACCTATAGTTGTGTAGTTGTCTGCGCACACAAGATCTACTCCTAAACCATTAGCATTGCTAGTGCTTACCGATGCTGTAGTGATGCCATTACCAATTAATGTATTAGAATGACCTGTAGTAAGATTGTCAGCGCACTCAAAACCAAAAGCATCATTGTGAGTTCCAGTAGTTACTGCTTTTAAAGCTTTACGACCAACTGCTGTGTTGTTTCCACCAGTTGTACTGTTAGCTAATGCTTGTTCTCCAATCGCTACGTTGTTTGATCCTGTAGTCAGAGTAGTTAAAGACTCAAAACCCATAGTAGTATTTGCTAATCCTGTAGTTATTGCATCACCAGCAGTAGCTCCTATTGCTGTATTGCGGTATCCAGTTGTGGTTGCTCCTAGAGCATAGTGTCCCATTGCAGTATTATTAGCTGCTGTAGTAGCTAATCTTAAACATTCATAACCAAATGCAGTATTATAGTTTCCAGTAGTATTTGTTCTTAAAGCACCTGATCCGACTGCTGAGTTCTCAGTTCCTGTTGTGTTTGCTGCTAGAGCTTGTTTACCGAGACCTGTATTGTTAGAAGCTGTTGTATTTGCTTCCAATGCGCCTTGACCAACTGCTGTGTTTGAAGCTCCTGTTGTGGTTGCTCCCATTGCTCGGCTACCAACTGCTGTGTTTGAGCTTGCTGTTGTTGCTACATCTAAACAAAGCTCTCCAACTGCGACATTATTACTTCCTGTGGTGTTTGCAGACATAGCATCCTTACCAACTGCAACATTTTGTTCGCCTGTGGTGTTAGCATCTAAAGCATTTGCTCCAACTGCTACATTATCTGCACCTGTAGTGTTTGCAAATAAAGCATTATAACCAAGTCCAGTATTGCTTGAAGCAGTTGTCGTTGAACCAACTGCGTGTATTCCCATACCTACATTATATTGACCTGTTGTTATCGCATCGCCAGACAAAGCACCAACCATTGTGTTTTGTGCGCCAGTTGTGGCTGATTTTAAAGCATCCATACCTATTGCTGTGTTGTAATCTGCTGTCGTATTTGCTGTTAAAGCAGATTTTCCAACAGCAACATTATTATCACCAGATGTTAAAGCTGCAAAAACATCAACACCTACACCAGTATTATTGTCAGCAGCATCAATAGTTCCTGTAGCATTGTCTCCAAGCATAATTGAAGAAGTACCAAAAGCTTTATAATTTAATGCTGAACCATTAATAGTTAGTGCGTCAGTTTCTAAAGTTCCATCAATATCTGCATCACCTGAAATATCTAAAGCAGTACCAATAAGTGTTTGTGTAAATGTTACTTGTCCATTAGAAGCAATAGTCATAGCATCTACGTCTGAAGCAGAACCGATTGTTTTGCCATCACCGATTATTAAATCGTCAGTTAGTGTGACTATACCTGTTACTGCTAGTGTAGAAGCCATATCAACAGCTCCATCTATATCAACAACATCAAGATTTGTAGTTCCATCAACATCCAAGTCACCATTAAAGTCTACATTACCTGCAACTGCAAGAGTTGTAGCCATATCAACAGCACCATCAATGTCTACGACATCTAGGTTAGTAGTACCATCTATATCAGCATCTCCTGAAATATCTAGAGTTGCACCATCTAGTTCACCTGTAATAGTTAAGTTTCTAATACCTGTATAATCTTTGTTAGAATCTAATATGACTGCTTTAGAAGCAATAGCTGTACCGACTGCTGTAGAACCTAAGTCTAGTGCGTTTATTTCTCCAACAACTACAGTAGCTCCATCAAGTATATTAAGTTCTTCTGGTGTTGAACTAATTTGAGTAGCTGATGCAGCCGCTAATACTGGAAGCGTACCTGATACATTAGGAAGATTTATTGTTCTATCACCTGTAGCATCTATACTTGAAAGTGTAGTTTCGTGTGCATCTGCTGTAGATCCTTCAAAAACTACTGCGTTGTTAGCGTTCATTGTAACAGAGTTTACTGTACTAAATGTACCACTAACTGAAATGTTAGTTGCAGAAAGAGTTCCTGTACTTGGATTATATTTTAAATCACCATCTGATTCTAAACCCAAGTTACCACCGTCTAAGTCTCCACCTGATGTAAAGACAATAGCATTATTTTCGTTTGTGCTTTCGTTATCTGTAATAGTAAC
>Ga0208767_1000525_pt1 | contig 31770 bp, 45 predicted proteins | sample VirMetDEL_Mar_21_FD_184514 | JGI IMG/M metagenome (GOLD analysis project Ga0208767, IMG submission 184514) | Aqueous microbial communities from the Delaware River and Bay under freshwater to marine salinity gradient to study organic matter... | ecosystem: Environmental > Aquatic > Marine >... | reverse complement strand
CGTTTTTTGTTGACATTACTTTATAAATTTTTTATACTGTTAGGACAATGAGGGACAACAACACATGATACAGGCGCTGATTTGCGAACGATATTTTGCGAAATAAGGAATAACAACACTCAAATTAATCGATCATATATTTGTAAATGATATTTAACCAAATAAGGAGCTACAACACGGACAAATCGGGTTTGTCATTTGCGAATGACTTTTGACTAAATAATAATAAATAATAAAGTTTTTAATTAATTTTAAATAAATAATAATAAATAATAATATTTTTAGGAACTCCAACACATATGCAACTCGGTGCATTTGCAAATGATTTATTGCCAAATATTAAGGAACAACAACACGCCCGAATTCGAAGTTGATTAAATATTAATAATTAATAATAAATAAAAAGGAACAACAACACACTGATCGCCAGCAGATAAGAATAACATTTAACCAAATATAGGAGCAACAACACGGTTAATTGCGATTGAGAAATGAATAAATATAAATAAATATTTAAAAATAAAAGGAACTACAATACGCGGACCCAGCGTGGAATTGGTAGATACTAATTCAATAAATATAAATAAATATTAATAATTAAAAAGGAACTAAAACACAAATTTTAAATTATTTATTCTTTTCGAGACTGCTACGCTGTTTAATTATTATAAGGAACTACAACATCTTCGGTTAAGTCGGCATGAATATTATAAGGAACTACAACACGTCGAATGCACTAGTTTAATTATTATAAGGAACTATAACACTCTAAATCGAAGTCCAGATAATCCTTTTGCGGTTGTGAATAAAATATTGTTGACCTCAAAATATTAAAGTGTAATTATAAGTAGCGTTATGCCAAGAATATCCAAAAAATCTCAAGAGTTTCGCCGGATGATGGCCCACCGTTACGAAGCGGCGTGGCACGAAGTGTTCTGGGAGCTTACTGAATGGAAGCAAGTAGAAGTTATCGAGAATCCTCACGGTAATACTCGCACTTTAAAAGAACTCGCAAAGGCTACGCGCCTTTTAGCAGAGGACGATAAGTGGAAGCCCAAGATGGATTACAGGGCTATTCCCACTGACCGAAAGAAACTAAGAACTATTCTTAATAGTGATAAAGATAAGTATATTTAAAAAACGATAGAACTTCTCTATCAAGCATATACCCCCTCGCAATGAGGGGGTTTTTCTTTTTATTAAAATTTATTTAAAATTATTGTTGACTCAAACTTATTAAAGTAATAATATCCTCTCATGCCATCCGAAACAAAAGGACGAGGACGCGGTAAGACAAAGGGAGCAACCAGCTTCGTAACCATTTCCCTCGACACACTCAATCATGTATTAAAGCCCACCGCATCAGTAATGGTGTCTCGGAAGTTTGCTGAAGCACTTGGACTCACCGGAACCAAAGTTGCCTCTAACAGCACCACCGTCAACGCAGTCAAGCAAGAGAGTGCGTTCGTTAAGAATGACAAAGAAGAAGAGGAAGAAGAATTAATTTTTTAAAAAAGTATTGACTCGAATCTATAAATCCTTATAATAGAAGAATCATGTCCGAAAAAGTTATGTTTCCAAAAGTTATCGGCCAAACAAAGGCTAAAAAGAAATTATCATTTTATGTTGAGAACTATCTTAGTTCTTACATTCTTCCCCACCTTTTGTTCATTGCACCAAAGGGTTGCGGCAAGACATTGATGGCAGAAGAAACTGCCAAGCTTCTCAAGCTCAAGGGCGGCGAACGACACAAGCCAAGCTACACCGTCAACTGCGCGGGTATCAAGAATCTTAAAGGCTTTTGCCAACAACTCTTGGCTCTTCAAGCTGACAACACCCACTTCACTCTCATCTTCGACGAGGCAAGCGAGCTTCCCAAAGATGTGACTATGGGTTTGCTTACAATGCTTAATCCTAATGACGATAACCGTAATCGCTTTACCTTCGGTGATTATGTTATTGATATTGATTTCAAGCGTCACACTTTCATGTTCGCCACCACCGAGGCCGACAAACTCTTTCACGCTCTACAAGACCGCTGCACCCGCGTTGATCTTGAAGATTACAATTATGATGAACTCGGAGCTATTGTTGCTCTTTCGCTCAAGCGCGTGAACTTTCAAGACGGTGTTCTTCCTGAGATCGCCTCGACTCTTCGTGGTAACGCCCGTGCAGCCAAGAAGGTCGCCGTAGACATCGCCAGCTACATCAAAGGCAAGATTGCTGCTGGTGAGCTAGAGAAGTCTGATTCGATTCCCTTCGGACGTGCAGATTGGGATTACTTTAAAAAGATGCTCGGCATCAACCCTCTCGGCTTGAATGAGATCGAGATTCGCCTTCTCCGTGTGTTACAAGAGAACGGTAGCTGCACCCTCACCAAGATCGCTGCAACCCTCATGCTCACCAAGACTGCGGTTCAAAAAGACTTTGAAATGTTCTTACAAAAACAAAATCTCATGAGCATTGATGGACAACGCTCTATTACTAACAAAGGAATAGAATATCTTAGAGATTTAAATAAAGAACTAGATGTAAGTATTGAAAGAAAAGTATTGAAGTAAATCTATAATTCAAATATTATAAAAGAAATGGAAAATAAAATCGAAACTATTCAAAAGGTTGACCGCAAGACACGCTCAACAAACGTGCAATACAAAGTCATCATGCGCGAGAATGTTAATGGCCGTGTAGAAGTTGACCGCGTTTACATGGGACGCAGCATGGGCGAGAACCGCGTGGCATGGAAGCCTCTCGACAAACGTAAGTTTACAAGTAATGTTCTTAATACTGTAGAAAGCTTTGTGGCTCGCTAGAGCTACGCCCAGAGAGGGATACCCCCATTTCCCTCTCACCCCCCCCTGCTGGAATAGAGACGGAAGAGAACTCCGGACAGCGTTCATAACTGACGCGGATTGAACACCAGCAGGATATTTTTTTGAAACTACAACACGAAAAGGTATATGTGCAAATCCTTGCCCATTTTTTTACATTAATTCAAATAAGGAGCTACAACACAGTCGCCGCTGGAGGTAAATAACAATCATATATAAGTAAATAAGAAATAAATAAGGTACTACAACACGTAGCTTAATTTGGATAAAATAAGAACCATATATAAGAAATAAATAAGAAACAAATAAAGAACAAATAAGGAATAAATATATAGGAATAACAACACCGAAAACATAGAATCAAAATTAATATTAAGATATATAGTACGTATACGTATGAAAACCGCCCCTGCCCGCGATTTAGTACGTATACGTATTACTTTCTAGATACTAAAACGCCTATCCGGTCAAGCCTAAAGTGCGAAAAAAAGAGTTAAAATTAATTAAGAAAAAGCTTGCTTGAAAATCATAATCATGGTTTAATCTTAACAGTTAAGCGAAACACTAACAACGAACAAAAAACTAATTATGCCAAGACAAGCAATCCAAACTAACGACTACGACTTCACCGTAACCCAAACCCCTCTCTACACCGTGCGAGATGAGGACAACAAGAAAAGCGGCTACCTTGCCAATGTTCGCGAAGACACTGGCGAGGTGTTGGGCATTTGCACTGACCGTTACGCGCTCGTTCAAAACTCCGATTTGATTGACCGCGCCGAAGCTGCTTTCGAGCGCAAGGGACTCACTGATTTCGAGCGCGAAGTGTACGTTACCGACAACGGCTCCAAGATGCGCGTTAATTATGACTTCAAAGGTCACGACATCGAGATTCCCGAAGTGGGCGACACAATGGGCTTTCGCCTTACTCTTCAAAACTCTTTTGACCGTTCCTTGCGCGTTTCGTTTGCGCTCGGTATGCTCCGCTTGGTTTGCACCAACGGAATGCAAACTCTAGAAAAAGAGTTCGATATGCTCAAGAAGCACTCCGCGCAACTCGACTTGGACAAGTTGCTCACCACTGAAGCTATCGACTCCGCGTTAAATCGCTTTAAGGAGTCCGGCGATGTGTTCGGGCGTTTGGCGATGGCCAAAATTACTCAAGACGAGGGCAAGGCTGCTCTTGGCAACCTTCTCAAAAAGAACGTGTTCAGCGAGAAGGTGCGCGAGGGTATCGCTCACCGTTTCGATAATCCTACCTATGAGGAGGACGGCAAGGCTGGCGACGAGCGCAACCTTTACCAACTCTACAACGCGGTGACTCAACACCTCACCGCCGACAACCTCACCGACTCCACTGGTAACGCGGTGGGCCGCATGGTGGACACTCGTTTTGAGTACGCCAACCGCATCAGCAGCAACGTCCTCAAATCTTTGGATCGCGCTACTACCAACAAAAACAACTTGGCCGCATTGGTCGCAATGCCCAAGCTCGACGAGCAAGTGATTGCTCAAAACTAGGAGAACCCCAACCCCAAACCCCGCGCCGCAAGGCGTGGGGTTTTTCTTTTGCTCGCGCTAATATAAAAATGATTGTTATTAATACCGCCCAATTGAATATGATACGTACACGTACTATTTTGGGGCCAGCCCCGATTTTAGTACGTACACGTACTAAATGTTATTCCCAACGGCTTGTGAATAACTTTAGTTAAAAAAGAAATTGACTTTCTTCCGTTTCTTTATTATATTTATCTCATGACGTTAATCGTAGCATTGATCATCGTGGTGTGCATCGCCACCCATTAAAAATGAAAAGCAAGAAACAACAACCACGCGCAAGAGTGAATCCGGAAGGGTTCATGGGTAGCGCATCGCGTGAACATAAAGTGAAGAAGGGCAAAGGCTCTTACACGCGACAACAAAAGCACAAGAAAAAGCTCGACAGTTAAAACCAGTTTGTTATAATCGGCGGCACAATGAAACGGTACAATGTAACGACACGCGAAATCTGGCACGTTACCCGTGAGATAATCGCAGAAGATGAGGACAACGCCAGCGTGAACTATTTGGAAGGCCCAGAAGTAAAGCGCGAAAGAATACAAGCAGATGAGTGCGAACACTACAACACAATCGAAGAAATCCAAAACTAGTATGAAAATTCTCGGAATAGACACTAACGCAAAAACTCGCAAGGGTTTGAAAAAAGGATTCGCGACAGCGATTTCCTACTTAGCACCAAGCAACGCCAGCGGCGTAACCAACACTTGCCCCAGCGCAAGCAAGGGTTGTCGTGAGGCGTGTCTTTTTATGTCTGGTCGTGGGGTAATGTCCCCCGTGATGGAGGCCCGTATAAACAAAACAAAGTTTTTTGTAAACGATCAACGCGCTTATCTTTTACAATTAAAGAAGGAGTTGACCGCGTTTATTAAAAGCAGCGCGAAGAAAGCAAAAACGCCCTGCGCCCGTTTGAATGGTACAAGCGATATTGCATGGGAAACCGTTACTCTTGACGGTAAAAACATTATGCAACACTTCCCCGACTTGCAATTTTACGACTACACCAAGCGCGTTGACCGGATGCTTAATTTTCTTGACGGATCAATGCCCAGCAACTACCATCTCACCTTTTCCCGAAGTGAAAACACAAGCGGTAAAACAGTGAAAAGCATTTTGGCATACGGCGGCAATGTTGCGGTGGTCTACGCGGATGCTTTGCCCGTGTGGGATTTTGGCGCGGAGGTTATTAATGGTGATGAAGATGATTTGAGATTCACCGACCCACGCGGAAAGGTTGTCGGCTTGGTCTACAAACGCGCAAAAGGTGTGACCGTCGAGGACGCAAGGGAAAGCGGGTTTGTATTATGAGCCTTTGGCTAATTATCGCCCTTGCCTTTTTAATAGTAATGATGAGAGAACAAGATTAAATTATGAAACTAATATATCAAAACACAGGGTTGCACTGGGCTTTGGGCATCGAAGGAACCAAAAGCGAAATCAAAACCTTTCACGCTTCTTTGTTTAACAATGGAGGAGTAGAAAAAAACTCACGCCTTCAATGGTTAGGGGAGCGACTTGCTTATGTTTGGACAACGCAAGAGAGATTGAAAAAGTATTTTAAAAATGCTAGTTATCACGAAGTATTAAATAACGTTGACGCAAACCCCAATAATCCAGAGTGGGTTCACCAAGGTTTGAGGTTCGGGGCAACCGTTTCTCGCAAGATTAGAGAACGAGCCGAAGAGCGTTATAACGAAATGGAGCCAGAGATTTTCTTGGCTAAATGCTCAAGGTTCACTGAAGAATATCAAATGGGAACTCTTTAATAATTACAAATAACATTTAAATAAATACTCCCTCTTGGGGCTTGAGGCCGTAGGGTTCCGAACCGTAGCCAACAAAGCCCCAAGGGGATATTGTACGTACACGTACTATTTCGGCCCCAGCCTCGAAAATGATACGTACACGTACTAAATTTTTTTCTTAAAAAAGTGTTGACCTCGCTGGCCTTTTCTGGTTTAATTATCACGATGAAAGGACAAGTACAAGTTTACCGCAACCTTCACAAGACTCTCGAAGACGGCACGAAAGTTTTCAGCGTGAAGAATGACAAAGGCATTGTGGAAGATCACGTTACCGAGATCGCAATCTCCCGACCCATTTTCCGAGTGGGTCCCAAAGGCAACCAACGAGTGCGCGACGAGGGTCGCAAAAACGTTCACGCTTACATTCAAGGCACGCGCATGAGGACTTCCTTGATCGACGATCCCACCACTGGTATTCACCCAGAGGAGTGGGTGAAGGTCACTTACGATCCCTACCAACACAAGAGCTTTGTTTTGGTGCGAGACGATCTAACGAAGGAAGGCGAATCAAAGGCTGTTTCCGAAGCGTGGTTGGTGGAGGTTCGCAGAGATGGTGTTTGGGCATTTTTGCCCATGTTGAAAGAGTCCGGTAAGACCGTGACCGTCGAAGTAGATCGCCAACCTTTTTAAAGAAAAAGCTCGACAAGCGTTCGATTTTTTGAGACCATCTTCATTAACAAAGCGATGAACAAGAACCTAAAAAAAGCACTGAAGGAACTCCGCAAGCGGAAGTTTGAAATCCTAGAAATCAAAAGCGGCATTCGCATTTTGAATCCAGACAACAAACAAGAGGCATTGACCTTGCACCTCGACCACGGCAAAGACAAGGGCGCGAGCTACTTCGCGTTGCGCCGCTGGGTTCGCAATAACTGGGGCTGGGACATTGACCAATTCTAAAAGATGAACGCATACAAAGTATTATTAAGCGACGGCCACGCCGAATGGTGGGAGAAACTAGAAGCTAACAACCTAGACCACCTTTACGACATTATTGACGCAGAAGGTTACGACGTAGTAGAAACTCAACTCGAAGATTAATTATGAAATATAAAAAAGCCAAATTCGTTATCCACATGGACAATGCAGCGTTTGAAGACGCACCCGCCCAAGAACTCGGACGCATACTTAGGAATGTGGCCGAAGATATTGAGTGGCACAGCCTCTCTCACGTCGGTGATGCGGTTTTCGCTCTTGATTCCAACGGAAACTCAGTCGGAAAACTTGAGATCGTAGACGAATAAACTGGACAGAAACTTATAAAAGAAGTAGACTATAAACATATGAAGAACGGTTCACTATATTACAACGAAAGCACCCGTCGAGTAGAAAGGGTGGTAGGAAAATTGAACGGCAACAGAGTTTTTACTGTTAGTCACAACTACTCAGACTTTGGCCCCGTGTCGAAAAAGAATTTGAGAATAGCTTCCGGCGAAGAGGTTGATTCTTATCTTGAGGAAAGTGAATCTGACAAAAATAATTCTCGTGAACTTCAAGTGAGTCTCACCTAAAGAGTCAACTGTTCGTTCATCAAAAACTCCTCCGTGGAGGGTTCGAAGTGCCATTGGCCTCGCCCTTCACGGGGGTTTCTTATTTAGTACGTATACGTACTAAATTTTGGGCAGGGGGCAAAATCATACGTACACGTACTATTATTATTTTAAAAATTAAAAAAAAGTGTTGACCATTTTCTGAGAATATGTTCTAATCTTCCCATGATGTACGAGGACGAGATTCAAGAACGCTTAATCACACTTAACCAAGCTGCCCTTGACCATTGGGGCTATGACTTTGACTTGCCAAGGTTAACGTGGGACTTGAGAGGTAAGGTTGGTGGTCAAGCATTCTTGAATCAAAACATGATTCGCATAAACCAAGAGGCTCTTAAAAAGTATAAAGATACTTATATCAAACAAACCATCGGCCACGAGTTCGCCCACCTTGTATCTTACAAGTCATTAAAGCACAGGGGTCACGGACGTAGTTGGGCAAAGGTTATGCGCTCTTTTGATTTGTTTCCTGATCGTTGTCATGATTATGATTTGACTCCCGCCAGAGTGGTTAAAAAGCAATATCTTTATGCTTGCGACAAGTGCGGAAAAGAATTTAACCTTACCGCAGTCCGTCACAATAAGATGATGAGAAACAACTCTTATTACCGTCATTCAACAGATGGTGGAAAGTTAGTGTATATTAAAAAGATACTATGAACGAACACACATCATTAAGATATTTGGTAGACTCCAAGAGGGGAGCGATATGGGTAAGCGTAGACGATGCACCTTGGAGCGTAGAAAGCACAGTGGCAGATGATCCTAAAAAATACTTTAATACTCTTAAAGGTATCTTTTATATGAGGGAATTCCCACAAAGCGCAATCAACCTATTTAATAATTATAAAGAATATAATGATGAAGATATTTCAAGAAATTGATTGACTTATTTAACTAATTGAAGTAATCTATAAACAGTCAACAGGGGTAAGACCCAGTACGAGCCGGAAGGCAGGAATACAAAATCTAGGCAGACAGTATGCGACGAGGGCAAGAAGCTGTAAGACCCTCGGCCTGAAACTGCCGCTTATTTGATTTTTGATAATTAAAAGAAGGAACCTTGCGGAGTAGACTCCGAGCTTTGTCGATGTAACCTGTCAGGCGAACAGAGCAAAAAACGTTGGTTCCGCTTTTAGTCATAGGTGAAGTACATTAAACGCCCGTTAAGAGGTAGCGGCCTATGGCAATTAACTTGTCCTGTTCAGCCTTGGGATTAAATGCCCAAGAGAGAAGGGTCGCAACCTTCACAAAGCTGGGTGCAGTCATGTGGCGCAAAACAGGGCGCTCGCTTTAAGTGTTAGAATTAACATGGAACCGAGCTATAAATTTACTGGGAGACAGAACACAGTCTAGGCAAGCCTAACGTAGCGAACGGGGTACGCGCCTTGTTAGGGACGAGGAAGCACCAGTAAACAATTTCTCGCAACAACGCGGGGAATAACAACCGAAAGGACAGACCAGTGCAGGAGGTTGGCCAAACAAGGCGTTAACGCTGGGCCGTAAAGCACTATAAAAATGCCTCTTATTTTTGTTTCTAATTAGCCGCTTATAAATGATCGGCAAATCAATTTGCCAACCAAAAAACGCAAAAAGTGATCGGCAAGTTTCTTAAAAACGAGATATTTCGCACCGGAGAAAACACCCCTTTACAAGAAACTTAAAAAAAAGGTATTGACTTATTTAAGTAAAGAGAGTACCTTGTTTGCAGATGAGCGAACAAGAAAAACTAGAACAAACCAAGCGAGTTCTCGCGTGGTACAGAATCCAACAAAAAATCAAATCCAAAAAGGTTAAGAATGAAAAAGTCGGTTAATTGTCACACTTATGAGGTCTGCACTGTTTACGGTGGCAGAGTTACAATCCTTGCAGAGAGTCGCGCACACGCTATTCGCAAGTTCAACCAAACCTACCCACACGAGAAGATCGTCGGCGTAACATTTGTTTATTAAAATGAAAAGATTATACAGAGTAGAATTAAACGAGATTCACTGTGCCACGTTCGAGGTCGAAGCGACCAGCGAGCAAAACGCAGTAAACGAAGTGTTGGACGGCTGCGGTGATTTGATTCACACAGAGTATTCCTACACACCCGACAATGACGCGGTGCGTCACGTTTCATGTAAAGAGGATCACCCACAATCCTTACACACTCGTTTGCATGGGGAGGACTAAATGAAACAAGAAATTATAGAACGCTCAAGCGGTTATTGGATTGTTGATGATTGGGGTGCAGTAGATGGGCCATTCATTGAATTAGATGAAGCGTTAGAAAAATTGGAGAACTAAAAAATGAAAACCTACACAAAAGAAGAAATTGACGCCATGCGCGAACGCCTTGCCGAATCCGAATGGGAAGGTCTGGCAGATAGAGACTTGCGAGAAGTCCTTTGGGACGGTTGCGTGGGTTGGAAGAATATGTCAGACGAAGAAATTATTGAAAGTTACGAAACGCACTTTCATTTTGAATTGGAGGACTAAAAATGGAACATAATCACAAACAAGATCAACACGATAGAATAATGATCAACAGAATCAAGGATGACCTTGAGGATTGGTTGACTACTCATGGGGAAGTCACAATGGGTAGCGAGATGGTCGAAGATGTTCATCGACTCATTGAGGAATCAGTGGCTCGCACCAAACGCATCCGAGAGGATTGGATGCTTCCAGATAGGTCTTGACTTATTTAACTAAATCCCTATAATCAAACTCATGAAAGCAACACTGTATGGAATACTTATTACCTTCCTTGTTAATGGCTTGGTATCTTATGCGAATAATGACACGACTCTAACCTATGACCAACAAATCATTGCAATGACAATACTGGGCGAGGCCCGTAACCAAAAAGAGGAAGGTATGTACGCCGTGGGTTGCGTCATTCAAACCAGAATGGGCAGCACTAAAACCGGAGCGCAAGTATGTCTAAAGAATAACGGCAAGGTGTGGCAATTCTCTTGCTGGAACCCAAAAGACCCAAACCGCGCTAAACTTCGCGGCCTACTAAATAGTAATAACAAACAAGCCCAATATGCAAAGAGATTAGCCTTAAGCATCGGTAAATTACAAACTAGCTTTGTAAACCACGCCGACCATTATTGCACAGTAAACTCAACACCTTATTGGACTAAAAACAAAAAACCAGTAAAGACTATTAGACAACATAAATTTTATAAGTTAAAATAATTGTCAGTTAGTTCGTTCGTTCATCATAATGAAAGCGCGTCGGCTTCGGTTGGCGCGTTTTCTTTTTTACTATTAACAAATAGGAATAAGATATGAATCAAATAACAATCAAATAAGAATAATAAGAATAACAAATAACTTAAATAAGATTATTATAATTAAGTTATTGAGAATCGATATCATACGTATACGTACTATTTTCGCCCCTGCCGCCGATTTAGTACGTGTACGTACTACTTGCCCCCCAGCAAGTCGCGTGCCACTTATTTAAGTTTTAGCGAGTAGTTTTTCCACTTACTCACATCGGCTTGGCTACCGTCTGCATTCAGCACCACAAGGCCCATGCCCTTGACGCGCACGCGCCGGACATGGTTTTGCCTTTTGGTGATTTGGTTTTTTAGCTCTCGGAGCTTTTTGAGTATTTTAATCATGGCTTTTAATCCAAGGCAATCATGGATTGCACATTGTCCCAGCGAAAGCTTTTGATGCTCTCGGAGTTCTCGTCGTAGGCGACAAAGCCAACGGGCTTTCCTGCGTTGGTGAAGTAATCACCGTCAAGCTTTAGCCAGTAAAAGAAATCTTTACCGGATTTGTTTTCTTCGCCCTCGTGTTTGTCGGGGCGGTAACGGACTACGAAGCGGCTCATGTTGTTAGTGTTCATTTTGTTTTTCATCATGTAATTATGTTAACCTAGGGGGTAGGACATTGGCAGTCCCACCGATTATTTTTTTTAGTCTCTGTCTTTCCAGTTAAGTGGGGCGTTAAATTGGGCATCCCACTGAGCTTGCTCTTCATCACGCTTGCGGTTGATCTCCCGCCTTCTTTTCATCTCTGCGATCCATTCCGCCCCTTGAGTGGGAGGATACCGAAGCGGTCCTCGTTTGGTTTTTTCTTGTTTGTCTTTCATAATCTTAACGCTCCATTGCGATTTGTTGGTTTACCAAGGCTACAAAGTGAAGCTTGGCCTTAAAGAAGGATTCAAAGCTGCGTTCAAATCCGTCGTTCCACTTGATCTTCCAAGTACCATTTTCGTTTACCAGTTGCATTTCGTCGTTCTTCATTTTCATCATGTGATTAGTATAGCATAGGGGGTTGGACATCCGCTGTCCTAGCTTACAACTTCTCCAAATTCTTCTTTGGCGTTGGTGTGGAAGGGTGCGGGTTCTACCGTCACGCTCTTCCACTTCTTCCACGCTACACGCTTGGCGTGATCCAAGTCCATTGCAAGCACATGGGTGGTAGTGGCGGTTCCGTCGCTCCAGCGAGCTAGGGTTACTTTGAAGAGTGTCTCTTGTCCGTCGTTCATCATGGGTCTAGACTAACACAGGGGGTAGGACATTGACAGTCCAACCCTTTAAAAAGTATTCACAGCCCGTGAATAACTTTGTGAGGTCAAGCGGGGAACTGGCACGGGAGTTGCTTAAAAAAGTAATACGTACACGTACTATTTTCGCGGCTGGCCCCGATTTAGTACGTACACGTACTATATCTAAAGCCTTGCTATAAATAGCAGGGGGGATAATGCGGCGCGTCTTATGGTGTCCTGCGCTCTGCGGGTCTATGCCGATTCCTACCGCATCCCCCCCTGAAAAAATTACTCGTCGTCGTCAGCCCAAGCGTCCTCGTCGTCGTCCTCGTCGCACTTGAAAGCGTTCTCAAATGCGGCATCGCGCTCGGCCATGATCTCGGCCATGTCCTTGTGGTAGGCGTCCAAGTCGGCCTTGGTGAGGAGTGGGCCGTGGATTGCCTCAAGGGCTTCCCAGCGATCCTCGCGCTCGCACACGCGCAACCACTGCTCATGCTCCCAGTGCGCGATATCGTTGAGGCTGACGGTTTCTTCGATTGTTGGCATCATGTCGTTCATCATTGTGAGAATATTAAAACACAGAGCCGGAAAACATACAAGCCTTTTCTTAAGCAAAGTTATTCACAATGGACAGTGAATAATTATCAAATTTAATTGTTGCAATCTTTCGGGGGTTATGGTTTAATTATCCCGATGAATGAAACGACAGTAATCCTACAACCCAAGCCCACCGCCACCCGTCGCACCAAGGATCGCATCCGCCAGCACGGAACCCCACGCGGCAAAGATTTCAAGGACGGGCGCGGTTGCGCTATGGCTTTCACCTTGATGCGCCGTGATCATGTAGATGGAGTGCATTCGTGGATGCTTGAGGCCCAAGACGGTTGGCAAGGTTGGATTCCAAGGAGTGAGATCGACGTTTTAAATGACGGTTGGCGTTCGCTTCACAAAGATCGCTGTGAATAACTTTTAAACTTTCGGCTTGACTCGCCGCCGAGCGAATTTAGTACGTACACGTACTATTTCGCGGGCAGGGCCGAATTTAGTACGTACACGTACTATGTTATCCCCAATGCATTGTGAATAACTTTTATTGTTTTAGGTGTTGACCTTTGCCCGAATTTTTGGTTTAATCTTCTCAAGATGAACGACATGAAAAACACTAAAACCGATTGGATTCAAATGAAACGTGACCGCGCTCGCAACGCCGAACATCTCGCAGACATTCAACGCACAAACCGCCACGTTTTAATCTGTGACATTATTATATCCGCGTGCGTCGGAGCTATGCTTGTCTTACTATCAATCCACTTTTCCCAATAAAAAATTAAAAAAAGCATTGACGAGAACCGGAATTTTTGATTTAATCCTAACAGATGAACGACATGAAGAAAGACACTTACACACTCTGGATCGACGATGAACTCGTCGCAACCCGCGACCACAACCGTGACGGCTACAACGACCTGCTCGCTGAAGCCTCCGAGGTTCAAGGCAAAGCCGCTTGCGAGATTTACTCAAGCAAGGATGACCAAGCCGTTTGGACTTCCGACAGCGAGACAACCATTGAGGAGCCAGACATGGGCGCGGCTGAGTGGTGGGACTCTGTTAGCGAGGACTACGAACCCAACTGCTACGATGGAACCTACTCGGAGATGTAAGATGGAAATCATTGTATATATTACCACCGCAAGCGTATTACTTTTTTTCTACGGCAATCTTTAACCTTAAGGAATCGCAATGGACAACGACAACGCAATCCCGTTAGTATTCTGTTTGGTTCTTTTTATATTAACAACCCTCAACTAAAAACATAAAATGAAAACATATCAAATCAATTCCGCTCTAGTTATCTCTTTTGGATTTTTACTCATTCAACTTCTTGACCGCTTGCGCGTCTGGTAGCTATTAAGCTGCTATTAATAGCAGCCCCAAACATATAGTACGTGTACGTACTATTTTGGGGGCTGGCCGCGATTTCATACGTATACGTACTATTTCCCCCAGCATTTGCCGTGCCACTTATTTAAGAAACAGAGCGAAGTTATTCACAGCCTGTGGATAATCTTTTTTCTTTTTGCTGTTGACTTTTTTAAGAAAAGGGCGTAGAGTATTCTCATGATGAACGACGAACAAAAGCAGATCAATCAAGACTTCGAGAACTTCCACAAGGCCGCAGCCAATGCAATCGCAGCGTGCGAGGCATTCATCGCAATGGACATCAACGCGCCGCAAGAACCCGTTGAAGCGATCTTCATGGGGTACAAGGCCGAGCTAGTCCAAGCAAAGGCAAGCATACGCGCCACGCAAGCACGCGCCAACAAAGCCAAGCAAGACGCCGAGAGCTTCCGCGACATGATGCCCACCAGCGAAGAATTTTATTTCTAAAAAAAAGTATTGACCCAATCCAGAATTTTTGAGAGGATAAACCCAAGATGAACGACACGAACAAATTGAACGAATTATGGACAACCGCTCGCGACTTGGAAATCGAGATCGACGGGGCCGAGGATTGTTACGATACCTATATTTTGAACGCTTGCACGGTTGAGGAAAACGGCAACGCTCGCGCCGCTACCGATCACGAGTTGAGTTTCTTCAATGATGAGTTTTCCGGAGAGATTGCCGACGAAGGCGCAGAGTATTGGTACGAAAAATGTTTCTAAAAAAAATTAAAAAAACCCCTTGACTTTTTTAAGAATTACCCTTATAGTATTACCAAGATGAACGACAAACCAAACCTAGTCAAAGAACTCAGCCCCGAATACAACGCCAAGCTGGAAGCAGCCATTGAAGCGGGCGCAACTCACGCACGGTTTACCTATGCAGACGGCAGCTACCACGCTTATCCCATTAGGGAAATCAATCGAGGTATGAACGCACACCGCCGCTCTCGCCTTGGCTTGGAGCTAGTCAAAGTAGTAACCACAAACGAAAAGGTGGCGAGCTTGCCTTTCTGGAATAGCTTTGTGGATGACCGCGAGATCAACCCTCGCTAACTAGGGGGAGGCTGGGCCTCGCGCAAGCCGCGAGGCCGACCCCTATTAAATGGAATCTTTTCAATAGGAGTGGGGCGCACGCCCGGTGGGGGGTTGTCCTATATGTACCCGCGAAATCTTGTTTCACCTTATGTACCCCCCCTTTTCTTTAAAATATTTAAAAATTAATATTTTCAAATTAGTAAACTCAAAAAATCCCGGAGGCTACCCCCGAAATCTACTTGACTTTTACTTATAAAAGTAATACAGTAAATACATGAGAACGCTACTAGTCATCGCACTAACAATCGGCGTATTCCCCGAAACCTTCGGGGCGGTCTTTAAATTCAAAGACAATACTGTAATAAACGCCAGTATCTACGAACCAACATCAAAATACTCTTGGGGAGACATTAATGCTCCAAATAAAGATGGGGTAATATTAAAAGTAAATAATAAATTTTATATTCATCATTATCCCGCTTACCACAAGAAGGTGGACAACGGGCGTTACTACGAACCCATCCCAGAGCCTCCCACTAACACAATGGCGTATAATCCAGAAGACTTGCCCATGTGTGTTCCAAGTAGAATCAAATTTATGCATTTTTCTACAGAAACACTAAAAAACATGTATTTTGATTATCACGAAAGAGTAAGAGCAGAAATGTACAAACCCAATCCTGATAAAAATAAAATATCAAAAGATAAAGAAGTAGCATTAGCAATACATAAAGCAATTTATAATAAAAATTATAAGTTGAATAATAAATTTAAAACGCTAGCATGGGAACGTAAGGTTATCAGCGAGTTCACCGGACAAAAAAATGTAATCTGGGGTAAGTATATACATGAAAGGCATCATTTTAGCAGGAGGTAGCGGAAGCCGCCTGTATCCTTTAACAAAAAACCTAGTAAAAGGCTTGTTACCTGTATATGACAAGCCAATGATTTACTATCCATTAACTACTCTTATAGAAAACGGGGTAGATGACATATTAATCATAACTTCTATTGAAAATGTTCCTAAGTTCAAAGGCGTTTTGAACGGGGGCGGTAGATTCGGGGTAAAAATACGCTACAAGATTCAAAATCATCCTAATGGCATAGCAGAGGCTTTTATTCTTGCAAAAGACTTCATAAAGAAGGGAGATAAAACATGCTTAATACTTGGAGATAATATATTAAGTAATAGTACAACTTTTAAAAGAGTATTTAATAAATTTGATAAGGGTTGTACAATTTTTGGATATGAAGTATCTGATCCAGAAAGATATGGAGTTGTAGAATTTAATAGTAAAAATCAAGCTATCTCTATCGAGGAAAAGCCTCAAGCACCAAAAAGCAACTTCGCAATTCCCGGAGTCTACTTGGTTGACGATCAAGTAGTAGAGATAGCTAAAAATGTTAAGCCATCTGCCCGTGGAGAGTTAGAGATCACAGATGTCATTCAAGCTTATCTAGATCGGGGGCAACTAAATACATATAAATTAAATCGTGGGTGCGTATGGTTAGATGCTGGCACGAGCAGTAGCCTACATGAAGCGTCAGCGTACGTACATGCCATCGAAACCCGTCAGGGAGTAAAGATAGGCTGTCCAGAGGAAGCAGGGTTAAATCGGGGGTATATAACCAAAGACAAGCTTTCTAACTATCTTGCTAAAATCCCTTCTTGCGAATATAAAGACTATTTGCAAAAAATAACCAAATGAAGAAATACCCTGTGCAGCTTTCAGCCTATCTAGGCATAAAAGACATGGGAGAGTATCTTGAAGAATGGATTAATTTCTATTTGCTTCAAGGAGTTGAATATTTTGTAATTTACGATTTTGGTAGTAAAGACCATACCCCCGAAATAATCCAACCTTATATAAAAAGAGGAATAGTAGAATACGCTTATTTTAATAATAAATTTGTAAAATATAATTATTGCGGAGGCCCAGCATGGTTTGAGGGTTTAACATTACAATATAGATTTTCTATAGTTAATGCTTACCAAAATTTTTCTAAGTGGATGTGCTTCTTTGATTTAGATGAATTTGTTTACCCCAAAGATAAAAATAAAAATTTATTAGATGTTTTACAAGATTATGAAGATTTTGGTGGACTTCATGTTAATTGGAAAATGTTTGGAGACTCCGGAGAGAAGTTCAAGAAAAATAATCTTGTTATAGACACATTTAACAAACGAGCTTCATTAGATCATCATGAGAACGATCATTGTAAGCCAATTTCTCGTTTAGACAGAATTGACCTAGAAAGAACGAGGCAAACGCCCAACGCTCACTTTTTTATTTATAAAGATGAATTTTATGGAGTAAATGAGCATAAAGAAAAAATTGGCATGAATATTAGCCCCGAAAATGAAACTCCCTATTATCACCCAGCTTTCTCTCTCAACAAAGACAAAGGATCGATAGTGTCTTGCAATCATTATAGATTTAAGTCTCACGAAGAGTTTTCGAAGAAATCTCAAATGCATCGTGACGCGGGATGGGGAAACTATGGTCATATACCCGATGCTTCGATTTATAATGAAATAGAGGATAATGAAATAAAAAGATTTATTCCTTTACTTAAAGATATAAATCTGGATAATTATTCCCTATGAAGAACGTTTTCCTTATTGGAGCCACAGGTTATATAGGAGAGGTTTTTACCCAGCAAATATACAAAAATAAGGAATTAAATTGTTTTCAGATTCCACACTGGAAATTATACCTCGATTCCGAGGGAGACCAAGGTCTTCATGATTATGAAAAGTTTTATACCCTCATTGAACAGTTTTCTCCGGACCTCGTTATAAATGCAGCAGGATACATTGGTAAACCTAACGTAGACGCTTGTGAGGACAACAAAGAAGCTACTTACGAAGGTAATGTAGAATTTCCTACATTTTTAGCTAAATGCTGCGCTCAAGCAGGTGTTCCTTTCGCTCATGTTTCTTCTGGATGCATTTACGGTGGATACAAAGAGGATGGATCAGGATACAGGGAAGATGAGGCTCCTAACTTCGATTTTTCAAATGGAAGCTATTATAGTGGAACAAAAGCTTTAGCTGAAAACAGAATAGCTAATGTGTGCGATGATTACTACATCTGGAGACTAAGGATACCGTTCGATAAATTTAGTAGCGGAAGAAATTATTTATCCAAGATGATGACTTACGATAAGTTATTAAACGCCACTAATTCGATGACTCATCGATACGAATTTGTGGATGCTTGTTTAGACTTATGGTTAAATAAAGAAGATTACGGAATTTACAACATAGTAAATACCGGACCTGTCACAACCAAGCAAGTGGTTGGTTTAATACAAAAATATTTAAAATTAAATAAAGAATTTAAATTCTGGGAGAATGATGAGGAATTTTACGGTTTTGGAGCGAAGGCTCCAAGGTCTAATTGTGTTCTCGATAATTCCAAACTTATAAAAACGGGAATAAAAATGAGGGACACTGAAGAAGCTATAGCTGAATCTCTTAAGTATTGGACGGAAGTAAACTAATGATACCCCTATTTAAAGTATTTATGGCTGAAACTGCCAAGGAGGCAGTGGGCGAAGTATTAAGCAGCGGTTTTATCGGACAAGGGCCGAAAGTCGAGTCTTTTGAGTCGGAGCTTAAAAAATTGCTAGAAAGTGATTACGTAGCTACGACCAACGCGGCCACATCGGCTGAACACTTAGCTTTGCATCTAATGAAGGGGAATGGGGTGAATGAGGGCGATGAGGTTCTCACAACGCCTTTAACTTGCACCGCTACGAATTGGCCTATTTTAGCTAACAATTTGAAAATAAAGTGGGTGGATGTAGATGAGGAAAATCTAAACATGGATTTAGATGATTTAGAGAGAAAAATATCTCCCACGACTAAAGTAATTTTTGTAGTTCATTGGGGGGGTTATCCGGTTGATTTAGATAGAATTAAAAATATTGTAGATAAAACAGAAAAGCTCTACGGGTTTAGGCCTATGGTCATCGAGGATTGCGCTCACGCCATCGGAAGCTCTTACAAAGGAAAACCCATAGGAAGCCACGGAAACTTCTGTACGTTTAGTTTTCAGGCCATTAAGCACATAACCACGGGAGACGGTGGATTATTAGTTAGCCCTAATTATGATTTTTATTTAAGATCAAAATTGCTTAGATGGTATGGAATAGATAGAGATAATAATAAAAAAGATTTTAGATGTGAGGCTGATATAGCTGAATGGGGATTTAAGTTTCACATGAATGATATTGCCGCAGCTATTGGAATAGAAAATCTTAAGCATATTAATACACTTGTTGGTACTCATAGGGACAACGCGAGATTTTACGATGAAGAATTAGCTGGAGTAGAAGGAGTTCAATTACTCACTAGGAAGCCTGATCATCAATCTTCATTTTGGATTTATAGCTTTTTAGTAGATCGAAAAGATGACTTTATGAACCATATGAAAAAATGCGACATTATGGTTAGCCAAGTTCACGAAAGAAATGATATTCATTCATGCGTAAAAGAGTTTAATGCTCATCTTCCTTCTTTGGATAAAATTACTCCACGCTTGATATCTATTCCAGTGGGATGGTGGGTAACTGAGGAGGACAGAGAGCATATTGTCTCTAGTATTAAAGAGGGGTGGTAAAAATGAAAAACATATGCCTTACTTTCGACGACGGCCTTAAATCTCATTATGATGTTGCCTTACCCCTTCTTGCGGAGAATAAATTAAAAGGGACTTTCTTCATCTGCGGCATTAAAAACCTTTGGAAAAATAGCTCTCTAGGTATGAGCGAAGAAGCCTTAGACTTTAATAATCTTAAAGATTTTGTTAATGAAGGAATGGAGATTGGAAATCATTCTTTAACGCACCGTGACCTAAGAACGCTAAAAGATGAAGATATAATTAAAGAAGTTAAAGGAATGAATGATTTGCTTTCTTTTTTTGGCATCGATGACGTTAAAACATTTTGTTATCCGGGATACCATACTGACTATAGAGTTGCCTCTCTAATTAAATCTGCAGGATTTACTCATGCTAGAACAGGTTATATATATGATGACACTTATTGGAGTTTTTGGAATAATCTGACAAGAGATGTTAATTTTCCTCGGCCTCCTATTTCTTACTTTCCCGATCATTGCGAATCAAATTGGCTTATAAAATCTACTGGAGTTTTGAATTACATCTATAGATTTGATGATTTTGTAGAAGATGTCACAAAAATGCCTGACAATGCTTATGCAATATTTACTTTTCATGGATTAGTAGAAAAAAGCCTTGCAAGTGATTTTAAAAAAATAGTCAATTATATATCTAATGAAGAAAATTTGACTACTGTTAATCTTAAAGATTTACCATTAATATCAGAGAAATGATTAATAACTTTTTTAAAAAGTACGAAAATAAATACAAAGGCCAAGCTGCGGTATTATTTGGCACTGGCCCCTCTCTAGACTTATACGATTCAACACAAGTAAATCCCGATATTAGCGTAGGCACTAATTTCATAGGCAAACACCGCTTCTTTGACCAAAGCTTAGAGAGTTATACTTTATTAGATTATTATTTTTTTGGAGATAGAAATAGACATATGGACGCTTCATTCAAAGTTAAAAAAGATAAGTTTTGCGCGTGTGAAGTAGACGGGAGGCCACATCCATTACATTTATCTCAAGAGGAAGGTGAGCAGCTTGGAGCTTATGGAATGTCTGTAATGAATAGTTATCCTGAGTTTACTAAAGATATTTCTGAAAACCCTACTCATGGAGAATCTATAATATTTCACGCTTTAAATTTTCTTTTTTATGTTGGAGTATCTAAAATATATATAGTTGGATGTGATTGCTCCGGTAATACATGTTTTAATAATATATTAGGAATTAACGGCGCTCAATTTGGATATGAGCCTTTTTTAAATGGATGGAGAAGAGCTAAAGCTTTTGTGGAAGAGGGTCACGTAGAAACAAAAATAATATCCGTAAATCCAGTTGGATTAAAAGGGTTCTTCGAAGAAATTTATACTTGCTAATGAAAAATATACTACTCCCATCTCAGCATGTTATCTTTGATTATTTTCCGGATATGGAAAAAGAGAATAAAAGTTTTTCTTCTTTCAAAGAAGAGGTTAGCAAAAAGCTAAAAGATATATACAATGCTAGCGATAAATTTTTTCTCCAAAGAAAAGTGCTATCTAATGAGCATATAAATTGGCGCTACCCTTTAATGACTCCGTTCTTTATTAAATCTTACATTACTGATAAAAATGTTTTACATGTGGGATCAAGGGGTGGAGAAATAGACGAAGGAATAAGCTACTACGCCAAAAGTCTAATTTCTATCGAAATGGAAAATAGTTGGTATCAATCTAACTTGAATCGATCCGTGCAATGCGAAAGAAAACTTATAAACGCAACCTCTCACGAACTAAGCCCCACAGAGATTAAAGACATAGAAACTTGTTATACTTACACTACGTATATTGAAGATGTCGCTATAGTAAAAGACTTATACAGTAAAAATAGCTCTATAACATTTTTAGTAGGTTTAGCTCAACAAGAAGATAAGCTTAAACCCCTTTTACAAGATTTAAAAAACTTTTCAGAAGAAAAAAATCTTAAAATAGATTACGTTCCCATATTGTTCGATGAAAGCGTAGGATATTATAAAAAGTATGATGACGATAAAATGGTACATGAAAAATTAACATTTCCTCAATACCCCGTAACTAGAGATACTCTATTCACCAACCTAAGAAACAACGAATGGAATTCTACAGAAAATTTTGGAGATCAATGGGGAGTTATGCTTTTATTAAAAATAAATTAAAATGTTAAATTTAGAAAAAATAGAGAGTAAGTTTAAGAAGATAGTTTCCTCGGCTGAATGGAAAAATCTACAGAACAAGTACAACCAGAGCGAGCATGTATTAATGTTTGGTCATGGGGGTAATATGGCTGTAGCTGATCACGCCGCCATAGATTCATCCAGACTTACAAATAAAAATGTTATAGCTCCGGGAAGCGGCACTCTTTGCACTTCTATTATAGCGGATAGCAATTTTAATGATTGGATTATGAACTGGATTAAAATGCGAACTCGCGGAGTAGACAATGCTAAATGTTTAGCTATTGGATTTTCATGTTCGTTAAACAATGAGTCTTCTAATGCGATTGTTACTGCTCTAAATTGGTGTGATGAGGAAAATATTTCTACTGCCATGATATCCGCTCAGTACAACCCATGCGGCAACTCGGATATTATAAAAATAGTTCAAAACGTAGAGTTATATCATACTTCCGAAATTCTTTCATTAGCTTTAACTTATGAGTTAATTCATGGAGCAGGATTCACTTGTCCTTCGATCTTAAAAAAGTGCAAAAAATGAAAAAAGATATACATCCATTAGATTATCCTTGGTTCGCCAGAGATCAGGAGATTAAGCATACCCCTCCGGGTCTTGAATCTGAAGAAAATAACTTAGCTATAGATTTTGATGGAGTCATTCACACCTTCGACAAGGGTTATCACGACGGAACATGTTATGGAGAGCCAATCGAAGGAGTTGAGGAAGCTCTACAGCTTCTTTCTAAAAAGTATACTCTTATTATATTTACCGCAAAGGTAAAAAAAGACAGGCCCCTTGTTGATGGTAAAACTGGTATGCAATTAGTAACGCATTGGTTACAGAAACACGATTTATTAAAATATATATCGAAAGTCACCTGTGAAAAACCAAGAGCAAAGTACTACATTGACGACAAAGGAATTCACTTCACATCGTGGGACCAAACTTTAGCGGTTTTAGGAGAAAAAAGTGAAGCCTAAGTTAACAGCATTAATTCCAGTTAGAAAAGGGTCAGAAAGGGTTTTAAATAAAAACATTAAACCATTTGGAGACTCTTCATTATTAGAATTAAAAATTTCTGTTCTTAAAAATGTTTCAACAATAGATGAAATAGTTGTTAACTCAGACTGCGATAGAATGCTTTCTATAGCTACTAACATGGGAGTCTCTACGTACAAAAGAGAGGCTTACTACGCTAGCTCCGAAGTTAATAATAGCGAGTATTTTGAGCATGTAGCCAAAAACACTGAGAGCGATAATATAATGTATGCTCCGGTCACTTGCCCTTTTATAAAAGTAGATACTTATCACCAAGCAATAGAAAAATTTTTACAACAAAATGAGTATGATAGTTTGGCTACAGCATTTCCCGTTAAACATCATATGTGGCTAGATGGCAGTCCAATTAATTATGATCCTGAAAATTCCCCTAATAGTCAAGACTTGCCAAACATTTTAGGAATAAGTTACGGCATATCAATTATCTCAAGAGATTTAATGATAGCGCGTAGAAATGTAGTAGGCCACAATCCTTTCTTATGGGTTTTAGATGAGCTGGAATCGGTAGACATAGATACGGAAATGGAATTTAAATTTGCCGAGTTTTTATTAAAGTCATGAAAATAGCTTATATAGTAGCAGCTTACTTTGGTGCGCGGCGAGTGGAAGCGGCAGCGTATAGAGTGGAAAAACTAAGTTATATAAAGAAGCATTTAAAAAATTTATCTACGTTAAATCACAATGTATCTAAAATATTTTTTGTTATTAATGAAGAAGCGAAATACGCCTCAGAAACCACAAAAGCCAAATACATAATAGATAACTATGAAGATATAGAGTGTGAAATAATTGTTAGAGAAAACTTAGGAATGTCTTATGCAGCGTGGAACGATGTTTTACAAAAACATGGTCATGATTATGACTATAGCTTTCTCATTGAAGATGATTACGTTCCTATAGTTGATAATTTTGACAAAAAATTTATACAGTATTTTGACGAAAATGAGAGTTTGGGATATGTATGTCAACTATGGTGGGACAATAATGGATATCATGCTGGTATAGCAAATGGAGTTGTGAATATGAAGTGTTATTTTGATGCCGGAGGTTTTGAGGTGTTTCAACACGCTGGATACGACGGGGGGCAACATAATCAACAAACTTTTTTAAATTATTTAACAGGAAAAGGCTACCACGTTAGAGATACTGGAGACCGATATAGAAACCTTTTTTTAAACCATAATAGCCAAATAATAAGTTATGGTAATAAAGATGGCCAAGATTTAATTGTTCCTATACACGAAAGCGTAAAGTGCGTATAAGCTTTAAGAAGATTAAGATAGAGGATTGTGACTTTATTTTAAAAATTCGCAATGATGATTCTACTCGCCGCTTCTTGCATGACTCTCAAAAGTTTTCTAAAGATGAATTTAAAAATTGGTTTGAAAGCAAGAGTCCGGATTGGCTAAAAATTTTACATAACGATGAAGAGGTGGGCTATATTAGAACCGTATCAAGCTACCCAAGCATTGAAATAGGAATGGACATATCACCCAACCACAGGGGTAAGGGATATGCAAAAGCAGCTTATCGCAAGCTACTAGAAAGTCTCACTTTTAAGATGTATCACAAAGCTACGTTGCGAGTTTTAAAAAGTAATTTTGTTGCGCTTAGTCTTTATGAAAAATTAGGATTTAAAATAAAAGAGGAAACTGATAATGATTTATACATGGAGCTAGAGCTAAATACTCTTAAGGGAAAGGCCGCTAAAGTAATATGTACTTGGTACGGCCCCCGGAGAGGAAACTTCGCCGGAAAGAAGTGGGCTGCTGAAGATAATTTAGAAATGCTCAAGTATTGGTGGAACAAAGAAAAAGAAATTGATTACGGTCATCCCACGGATATTATCCTTGTAAATAATATTTACCCTCAAGATAAACAGTGTGGAGACTTTATACATTCCTTAAAAAACGAAATCACGAAAAATGGTAGGATAAGAATTTTTTCTAGAGAGAATATAGGCGCATCTTTTGGGGCGTTTGATTTTGCTTTTAATAAATTTGAAAACGAATATGATTATTGGTTTTTTATAGAAGACGATCAGATTATTTTAAAAAATAAAATATTGAGCAATGCTATGGACTTAATGTCAAGCATAGATAATAAAATAGGTTTTTATGGGGTTGTGGGGTGTCAAAAAACTCACTGTAACGGAGGCTGCGGGATAACTACGAGATCAATTCTAAAGGCAATTAAAAATTTAAATTACTCGGAAGAATTATCTAGAAGTTGTTTACCATTCCATTTTGATCGTGGAGTTGACTTGGGTCATGAGAAAAAAGGAGAAATTCCTTTTACTAATTTGATAAAGAAAAAACTTGGATTAGATTTTTATTGCCCTAAAGAAGAGGCTATAGTATTATCTTGGAAACAAAATAAACATAGGGGGATTGAATTTCCCCAAAGAGTTTTACTACATGACCAAAGACCTTAAAATTGAAATATTATTATTTTATTACGATAGACCGCGTATGGCTATGAACTTCGCGGTTTCAAGTGTCTTTAATAACGAGTATTCAAATTGGTCTTTAAGTGTAATAGACGATAGTTCAGATCAAAACGCCGAACATCTAGTTAAGCAGTTTATACAGAAAGAAGAGCGCTACCCTCCTGAGCTAGAAAATAAAATTAAAATAATTAAAACCGGAGACACTCTTTCCGAAAAGATTGAAAGAGGAGGTTCTCTTTTTGGCCGCTTTACCAATGAAGCCATCAAGCAACATTCTGACGCTGATATATGCTTAATGTTGTGCGACGATGACGCTTTACATAAGGATTATCTAAAAGAGTTAAATCGGTATTATTTAGATAATGTTGAAACCATTTACTCTTACTGTAAAGTTTCAATTTTTGACCCAAGAGAATTTAACTGTATTGAAGATTTATATAAAGTTCCCCAGTTACAAAGCCCCAGTGATCACGGTCTAAATCGTGAGGGTGAACTACACACAGCTTGCTGCCATGTGGACGCTTCCCAAGTTTCGTGGAGAAGGGAAAATTTCGTAAAAGATGACTTAGCTTTTGCTTCTCCAAAAACCAGAGATTTAGATGCTGATGTTTATACTCAAATGTCAAACGCATGGGGAAGTTGCAAAGAAAATAAAATACTAGGACAATACAAAGCTTGGTTTAGCGATCAGCTAGGTCGCCGCCCAGCAGAGTACGAAGTTGAAAATAAGTAATTATGAATATTTTAGTAACTGGAGGATGTGGTTTTATAGGCTCTAATTTTATAGAGTTGATAATAGATAAAGACGAAGTGTCTAAAGTAGTTAATGTTGACTGCTTGTCTTACGCAGCAAGCTTAGATAATGTCAGTAAATTTTCAGAAAACCCAAAATACATTTTTGAAAATTACGATTTAGCCGACTACGATAAAACTTATGATACCTTCTACAAGCATGACATTACTCATGTAGTGCATTTAGCTGCCGAGTCTCACGTTGATAATTCTATAAAGGGATCAAAAGAATTTGTAAGCTCTAATATTGTGGGGACTCATTCTCTTTTAGAGGCTGCAAGAAAATTTAAAACTCGTTTTCATCACGTTTCTACTGATGAAGTTTATGGCGAAGCTGAAGAAGGAAAAAGATTTACAGAAGATACCTCTTATAATCCGCGCAATCCTTACTCAGCAACCAAAGCGGCTTCTGATTTTTTAGTAAAATCATATACTAACACTCATGGAATCAAAGCCACTATTTCAAATTGCTCTAACAATTACGGACCCAACCAACACGACGAGAAACTTATTCCGACTATAATTAGAAAGTTATTAAGCGATGATTTAATTCCTGTTTATGGAGAAGGAACTAATGTTAGAGATTGGATATATGTCAAAGACCATTGTGAAGCCATTTGGGAAATTTTAACTAAAGGAAAAATCAATGAAACTTATCTAGTAGGAGCCAATTGCGAGAAAAGTAATTTACAAGTAATCATGAGTATTTGTAATGCTTTAAATAAAGAGTATACTTCTTCTGTAAAGTTTGTTAAAGATAGAGCAGGTCACGATTATCGATACGCTATCGATCCATCAAAAATTCAAAAAGAATTAAATTGGGAATCTAAAATCACTTTTAATGAAGGATTATTTTTAACTTTAAAATATTATTCTGAAAAATATAATTACGAAGTGTAATATAAATTGATGAGAAAAAAATCTGCAAGCTCCAAACGAGCTTCAAAGAGAAAAGACTCTAAAGATAGAATTACAATTAGAGGCGCTAAACAGGTAGCTACAGACATTAATAAAAGTCATGAAAAAGTACCCGTAGAGAACCCAATTAAAAGGCAGATAAAGTTAAATCAATTTCCTTGGACAGAAAAGCAAAAAGAGTTTTTCAAAATCGCTTTACATCCCTCTACTAAAATAGTTTTTGTAGAAGGTCCAGCGGGTACTTCTAAAACATTGCTTTCTGTTTACTGTAGTCTTCAACTTTTAAATATGAAAGTATCTTCGGATATAATGTATCTTAGGTCAGCGGTAGAGAGTTCAGATAAAAGTTTAGGATTTCTTCCGGGGTCAGCAGAAGAAAAGTTAAGGTTTTACAACTTACCTTTCTTAGACAAGTTAGACGAGTTACTTTTAGACACTAAGGCTGAAAAGCTAGAAGAAGAAGGAAGAGTAAGTATGTTTCCGGTTAACTTTGCTAGAGGAATGAACTGGAAGGATAAATGCATAATACTTGATGAAGCTCAAAACTCTACGATAAAAGAGATAACCACAGTTCTTACTAGATTAGGGGAAAACAGCAGATGCTTTATTTTAGCAGACCCATTGCAAACTGACTTAAGAAATGGTAACGGCGGCGCATTTGAAAAAATGTTTAAATTATTTTCTGATGACGAAAGCGTGAATCATGGAATTTATAACTTTAAATTTGATGAAGAGGACATAATGAGGTCCGAACTAGTTAAGTTTTTAGTTAAAAAATTAAAGAAGTTATCTTGATTTTTTTTGTAAATTATCTAAACACTCTTTAGCTAGTTTATTTACTTTGGCGGCTGACAAAGAGATGCTGCTATCCTGATGCTTACATAAAGGATAAGAAATTTCTAAAATTTCTTTTAATTTATTAATATTTTCGTGTAAATATTTATTTGAAGTTTTCATGTTTTTATTATAAAATAAACAAATATTGAGAAAATTATGAAATTATATTGTTCATCTTGCGGGGCTGATAATAGTTACACTATGCAAAAGCCAAAATTCTGCCAAAAATGTGGTAACTCACTTGATGGCACTTTAAAGGCTTCCCGCACTACTCACTCTACCTCATTACCCGAAGAAGAGCGAGATGCAGATGTAGTTCCCAATATTAATAAACTAGATTTTGACATATCCGGAAATCAGCAAGTAAAGGGAGTTTCGCTTGAAGCTCTTAGTCGCATACAGACTCCTCAACAACCTTCCAATCCTCAAGGCAAAGCTACTAAAAAAGTTCCTAGAACTTCCAAGAAAAAGGTTTTAGAGCAGTTCCAAAAAGAAGCGGGCGCTATAAGACCTAATAATGGCTAGACGTAGAAAACAGAAAAACCCCTCATTTGAGGAGTCTATCCCGCTGATAGACAATGAGATAGAAAAAAGAAAAGGGAGGTGGACTCTCCATTCTTTAAGCTGGCTTGATTTTGAAGATGTTTCTCAAATTATAAAATTACATATTTTTAAAAAATGGCATTTGTATAATTCAAGCCAACCTTTAGCTCCTTGGCTTAATAGAATTATAACTAATCAAATAAAAAATATAATACGTAATAATTACGGAAATTATTCCAAACCTTGCTCAAGGTGTGCTGCCGCCGAAGCAGAGGATAAATGCTTGGTTTACGGAAAGCAGGATAATGGTTGTCCTTTAGTGGCTAAATGGGAAAAGACAAAAAAGGTTGCTCATGATGTAAAAATAGCCGTACCTTTAGAAAATCACCTCTTTGAAGTTAAAAGTCAAAGTTATGTAGAGGATAATTTTTTTTCCAATGCTCAAAAATTACACAAAAGAATGAAGCAAGTTTTGAAGCCGTTGGAGTGGAAAGTTTATGAAGCCTTGTATATAAAAAATTTAACAGAAGAAGAAACGGCCAAGCTTGTAGGTTATAAAACTTCAGAAAAAGACAGGAAACCGGGCTACAAGCAGATAAAAAATATTCAAAAATCCATAATCTGCAAGGTTAAGAAAATCCTACAAGATAACGAAATAGATATTTTATAATATGAAAGCTAGCGAAGAACAAAAGGAATTTATTTGGAAAAAATTTGAAGAGGGAATTACTGATATCAAACCCCTTACTTCTGACTTTGTGGATAAATTTTTCCCCGATGAACCTGACAACATGAAGGATGGTCGAAGTAAATACGGAAGATTAGTCAAAGATATTTTAGTAGAAAGAGGTTTAAAAGCTAAAGCTTCTCACCAGTATCAGCCTAAAGAAAAAATAAAACTATCAGAAGAGGATGCTGAGTTTATAGATAATAATTACCGTATGATGAGCTTTGTTGAAATTGCAAGATTGCTTTTCGACGACTCTAACCTTTCTAACTTGAGTCCAGAAGCTCGTGCGGTACAAGAATACATTCAAAACTTAAATCCTGAAGAAAGTTTTCAAGCCGGAGAAATACCTCAAGAAGAATACAAGCCGCCGAAAACAATAGATCGGGCTATAAGTAAAATCAACAAGTATATTTTAGAGGGAATAGATAGGTCTAAAGTTACCGCTTCCGACAAAAAGAATTGCGAAACTCTCATTCGATATCTTCATACTTTTAGATTTTTACACCACATGAATCACTTATCTACTAATGTAGATAGAGAATTGTATGAAAGTAGTTTCATTCGATATACTCATGACAAACCAGATTTAACTCAAGAAGAGGTAGACCAATATATAGTTCTTTCTGGAGAAACTGTAATAGCCTCAAATATTCAACGTAGAGTTGAGCATCTACAAGGGCTGCTTGACGACGCAGCAAACGATACCGAAGGTCGAAGAATATCTATGGCATTAGTGGAATCTATTAATACAGCTCAAAACGAATACCATCAATCGGTAAATAGGCAGCATAAATTACTAGACGATCTCAAGCAAAAGAGGAGCCACAGATTAAAAAATCAATTAGAAGAAAACGCCAGTATTTTAAACTTAGTAGAAGTTTGGAAAGAAGAAGAGGGCCGGAAAAAAATGATAGCTCTAGCCGAAATGCGAAAGGAAGCTATAGCTGAAGAGATTGACAATATATCAAGTATGGACGAAATAAAAGCTAGAGTTTTAGGCCTAACTAAAGAGGAGATACTGGAAACTTAATAATGAGTGTTAAATGCAAAGTATGCGATAAAGTTTTTGAAACTGAGCGTCAATTACACGCTCACTTGAAAGCTCATAAGCTTCGCGTAGCTGCATATTATCAAAAATATTTTCCTCGCTACGATCTGTATGATCAAACAATTATAAAATTTAAATCTAAAGATTATTATTTTTCAAATGATTTTAACAGTAGAGTTAATCAGTTAAAATGGCTCAAGGAGCAGCCGTTAGAAAAAGCCAAAGAGTATCTTCAACTCTTACTCAGTAAAAGAAAAAGAGAAAAAGAACTTATCTTTTCTCCTTGTCAGATAGAATTAAGGACGGTGGCAATTCCTTCTATTGTCACTTTCGAGCAGTACTTTGAAGATTATTACGAATTATGTAAAAGTTTAGGCTTGCATAATAAATATAAAAAAATTAAAAATATAGAAGTTAGCGGGCAATTAAATGCCGGACATAAAATTCTCATAGACTCCAGAGAAAAAGAGCCTTTAAAATTTAATATTCCTTCTGAGGTTTATGGCTTAAAATTTGGAGATTATACATTAAACGATAAAGAAATGACCTGCAATTGCTACATAGAAAGAAAGTCTTTGGCTGATTTCATTTCTACCTTAAGCACCTTAAACTATGAAAGATTCTGCAGAGAAATAGAAAGGGCCGGAGAGCAGGATGCAAATTTAATTATATTAGTAGAGGAAAGTTTGAGTAAGGCTTTGAGTTTTCCTTTCTTACCTCATATCTCTAAAAAAATAAAAGCTACCCCAGAATTTATTTTTCATAATGTACGGAAAATAATACAACAGTATCCTTATGTACAATTTCTTTTTGTCAAAGGTAGAAAAGAGGCCGTTAGAGTAAGCGAAAAGATATTTTTATCTAATTGCATTTATAAATCTATCGACCTTCAATTAGCTTATGATAAAAAAATTCTATAAATGGAAAATACATTTACAAGCTGGTTGGGGGGAGAATTTTATTTTAATTTTCATTCTAGAGAAAGTAGATGGAAGCCAATGGCTAAATGCTTGAAGTACTTAGAAAATGCTCCAAATTTAAATTTTTTAGAGATAGGTAGTTGCGAAGGTCAATCAACTTTATGGTTTATAAAAAAAATTTTAACTCATGAATCTTCGAAAATTACTTGTATAGACCCGCATTTAGAAAATGATTGGTACAATAGACCCGATAATCAAAATAGAAAAAAAACCAACCAGACAACCTTTGAAATTTTTAAAAAAAATATTTTAGAAAAACATAGCAAAAAAGTAACTTATTTCAGAAAAAAGTCTTGGGAAGTATTACCTTTTTTAGAAGATAAATTTGATGTTATATATGTGGATGGGTGTCATGATTTCGCTA